>CXWL01010312.1_pt1 | contig 11999 bp, 13 predicted proteins | sample 590931 | NCBI WGS metagenome assembly CXWL01 (sample SAMEA3498368, study PRJEB10139) | groundwater metagenome | biome: water well; material: biofilm material | place: Germany | collected 2015-04-27
GCCGACGTTGGGCCTGAAGCCTTCCCGGTCGAGCATAATCAAACCCCGAATTTTTAACTGTTTTCATTATTGCACCGGCGCTGCGCGACGCGCGAACCCTCGCTAACCCGCATGCGCTTCAGGCGACCCGACCGGGCCTGCATGCGCCCCGCCCGACCCCATCCCGTCGGCCCCGCGCCGCTTGCAGAACACGCCCCGATGAGAGCTTCCTCGACCTTCATCTCCACGCTCAAAGAAGCGCCCGCCGAGGCGGAAGTTGCCAGCCACAAGCTGATGATGCGCGCTGGCTTCATCAAGCGCCTGAGTGCCGGCATCTACAGCTACATGCCGATGGGCCTGCGCGTCATCCGCAAGGTTGAGGGGATCATCCGCGAGGAGATGAACCGCGCTGGCGCCGTCGAACTGCTGATGCCAGTGGTGCAGCCGGCAGAGCTGTGGCAGGAGACCGGGCGCTTCCAGAAGTACGGCCCTGAACTGCTGCGCGTGAAAGACCGGCACGACCGCGACTACATCATCCAGCCCACCAGCGAAGAGGTCATCACCGATATCGCGCGCCAGGAACTGCGCAGCTACAAGCAGCTGCCTAGAAATTTCTATCACATCCAGACCAAGTTCCGCGACGAGCGGCGGCCGCGCTTTGGCGTGATGCGTGGCCGCGAGTTCACGATGAAGGATGCCTATTCCTTCGACCGTGATTTCGATTCAGGCCGGCGCAGCTACGACGCGATGATCGTCGCCTATCGCGCGATCTTCGACCGCATGGGGCTGCAATACCGCGCCGTGGCCGCCGACACCGGCTCGATCGGCGGCGATGTCTCGCAGGAGTTCCAGGTCATCGCCGATACCGGCGAGGACGCGATCGTCTATTGCCCCGCCAGCGAATACGCCGCGAATATCGAGTTGGCCGAGGGCGTGGCCCTGCTGAATGAGCGCGCCGCGGCGGGGCGGGTGCTGGCCCGGACGCCGACACCCGGCGCCAGCACGTGCCAGGACGTGGCTGCGCTGCTGGGCTTGCCGCTCGCGCAGACGGTGAAATCGCTGGTGCTCGCCACCGACGACAAGGACGACCGGGGTGACATCGTCAAGACCACGATCTGGTTGCTGTTGGTGCGCGGGGATCACAGCCTCAATGAGATCAAGGCGGGCAAGGTCGCGGGGCTCAAGGCTGGCTACCGCTTCGCCACCGTGGCTGAAATCGAGGATCACTTCGGCTGCAAGCCGGGCTACCTCGGCCCCATAGCTGCGCGCAAGCCGGTCAACGTGGTGGCCGATCGCACCGTCGCGCGCATGAGCGATTTCGTCTGCGGTGCCAATGAGGCCGAATTCCATCTCACCGGCGTCAACTGGGGTCGCGACCTGCCCGAGCCGCAGGTGGTGGCCGATATACGCAACGTCGTCGCCGGCGATCCATCGCCCGACGGAGCGGGTGTGCTGGCCATCCAGCGCGGCATTGAAGTGGGCCATGTCTTCCTGCTGGGCACCAAGTACAGCGAGGCCATGAAGGCGACCTACCTGGACGAGACCGGCAAGCCGCAATTCATGGTCATGGGCTGCTACGGCATCGGTGTCACGCGCCTGCTCGGCGCGGCCATCGAACAGAACCACGACGAGCGCGGGATCATCTGGCCCCTGGCGATGGCGCCCTACAGCGTGGTGGTCTGCCCCATCGGTTACGAGCGCAGCGCCGACGTTCGCGGTGCAGCCGACCGCCTGCACGATGAACTGGCGGCACTCGGCATCGACGTGGTTCTTGATGACCGTGGCGAGCGCCCGGGCGCGATGTTTGCCGACTGGGAACTGATCGGCGTGCCGCTGCGGGTGGTGATTTCCGAGCGCGGACTGAAGGCCGGCACGGTGGAAGTGCAGGGCCGCCGCGAAGCCGCGGCCTCGGTCGTGCCGCTGGTCGAGACGGCGGCCGCCGTGAAGGCGCGACTCTTGGCATGACGCCCGCCCCGGCGCGTCGCGCGCTGCTGGTCGCCGCGCTGGCATCGCTGCTGCCGCGGGCCCAGGCCGGGGCCCAGGTCGAGGAACCCCTGGCCGACGCCGTGCGCACCGCGCTGGCCGCCGCGGTGGCCGATGCGGCCCCGCCCAAGCCGCGCTTCGACCATATCGAAGACCGCCTGGCGTATCTACGCTGGCTCGGCGCCGCCAGCGCCAGGCTCAAGCGCCAGAAGGCCGAGCACCACACGCGCATCGAGTTCCTGGAGGCCGCCTGGTACGAGAGCCGGCGCGCCGGGTTGGAGACCGCGCTGGTGCTGGGGCTGATCCAGGTCGAGAGCGGATTTCGCAAGTACGCCATCAGCAGCGCAGGCGCGCGCGGCTATATGCAGGTGATGCCGTTCTGGGCCCGGCTCATCGGCGACCGCGATGACCGCCACCTCTTCCACCTGCAGACCAACCTGCGCTTTGGCTGCGTCATCTTGCGTCACTACCTCGATCTGGAGCGAGGTGATCTCTTCATGGCGCTGGGCCGCTACAACGGCAGCCGTGGCCGGGCCGAGTATCCGAATATGGTCTTTGCGGCCCGCCGGGCATGGGACACCTCCGCCTGAGGCGGTGCCTACAGCCCGCGCCACTGGCGCGGCGCCGCACCCTGCAGGCCGAGCAGGGCGAGTACGCGCTCCACGCCCTGCGCCACCATGTCGTCGATGCTCGAGGGCCGGTCATAAAACGCCGGCAGTGGCGGGTAGATGATCGCCCCCATCTCGGTGGCGGCGGTCATATTGCGCAAGTGGGCCAGGTTCAGCGGCGTCTCGCGCACCATCAGCACCAGGCGGCGGCGCTCCTTGAGCGCGACATCGGCAGCGCGTGTGAGCAGGTTGTCGGACAGGCCATGAGCGATGGCTGCAAGCGAGCGCATCGAACACGGCGCGACCACCATCGCCGTGGCGTCGAAGCTGCCACTGGCCAGGCAGGCACCGACGTCGCCGGGTGCATACGAGTGGTCGGCCATCGCTTCCAGGGCGTGGCGGTCCAGGCCCAGCTCATGGTGCGCGTTGAGCACACCCGCAGGGGTGACGACCAGATGCGTCTGCACGCCCAGTGCCCGGGCGCGCTCCAGCAGCTTGCTGCCGTAGATTGCGCCGGTGGCGCCGGTGATGCCGACGACCAGGCGCGCGGGCGCCATTTCAGCCTTGCGACAGCATCTGCTGCAACTCGCCCGACTCGTACATCTCCATCATGATGTCCGAGCCACCGACGAACTCGCCGTTGACATAGAGCTGCGGGATCGTCGGCCACTGCGCGTAGTCCTTGATGCCCTGGCGGATTTCTTCGTCTTCCAGCACATTGAAAGTCTTGATCTCGCTGGCGCCGCTGGCCTTGAGCACCTGGATGGCACGGCCCGAGAAGCCGCACTGCGGGAATTGGGCCGTGCCCTTCATGAAGAGCATGACGCGGTTGCCCTTGACCAATTCGCTGATGCGCTGCTGCACGTCACTCATGAAAATTTCCTGGGAAGCTTGAAGTGGCCATAAGTATGCGGCAAACCCCCACCGCCGTGCCGGCGTGGGGATGTTGTTCGATGCGGGCTCAGAACGTGTAGCGCACGCCGAGCTGCAGTACCGGTGCCAGGCGCAACTCGCGCAGCGCGTTTTCCATGCCCTGATTGCCGAATATGGCGCGGCCCACGCCGCCGGCGGCCGAAGGATGCTCGGCGACGAGGCCCAGGTCGGCGGACACCGAGAGCGCGTTGCGCCACACCGCTCCGCTGAAGCCCAAGCCCAGGTATGGCACGGCGCCGGGGCCCTCGCCTGCGGGAGTCGTGGCCATTGCACCGAGGCCGTGCAGCGCCATACCCAGTCGCGGGCCGGCCGCGGCAGCGAGCAGCGGCGCACCGCCCTGGGCGCCGATCATGAGGCCGCCGCTGGCGCGGAAACTGCCGAAGGCCGGCATGGCGAAATAGTAGTCACCGAACACCGAGCCACCCAGCCAGCTGCGCTGTGGCGCGCCACCCTCCAGCAGGCGCGACGGGGCGAGCGGCGACACGGACGCCGTCTGCACCGCGATGCGGGCATGCCATTGCGGCCACAGCGCTTCGGCTGCCGGGGGCACCAGACCTTCGGCGGCAGAGGCCGCGAGGGGCAGCGCGGCCAGGCACAAGACCATGTTCAGGCTCAGGCTTCGGCGTTTCATCGCGGCCTCCGGTGCAAATGGCGACATGTTCATGATGCGCCGGAATCGTCGCGGCCGCATCCTCCCGCAGTGGAGCCAGTGGTAACAGAAGGCCACGCTGTCCCGATGCGACACTATTTAACGCCTGGCCAGAGGGCGCCAGTGCAGCGGGGCAAGCCGGCCAGGTCGCACCGGGTTTGCGGCGGGCTGAAGCCGCGCCCCGCGAGCAGCGCCTGAACCTCCTGCGCCTGGTCATGGCCGTGCTCCAGCAGCAGCCAGGCACCGGCCAGCAGGTGGGCCGGCGCGCCGTGGATCAGGCGGCGGATGGCGTCCAGGCCGTCGCCTTCGGGCGTCAGTGCCACGCGCGGCTCGTGCGCCAGCGCCGCCAGGTGCGGGTCGTTGCCCGCCACGTAGGGCGGGTTGGATACCGCCAGCCCATAGAGCTGCCCCGCCGCCGGCGCCCACCAGTCGCCCTGGGCGAAGATCACATCCAGGCCGAGGCGCGATGCGTTGGCGCGGGCCATGGCCAACGCCGCCGCGCTGGAATCGGTGGCGCAGACGCGGGCCGCCGGACAGGCGCACTTGATGGCCAGCGCGACTGCACCGCTGCCGGTGCCGAGGTCGATGACGCTGGGCGCCGGCGCATCGGGCAGGCATTCCAGTGCCCAGTCCACCAGCAGTTCGGTTTCGGGGCGCGGCACCAGCACCGCCGGCGTCACCTGCAACACCATGCCGCGAAATTCGCGCTCGCCCACCAGGTAGGCCAGGGGCTCACCGGCGGCGCGGCGGGCCAGCAGGTCATCGATGGCGGCGGCCTGCGACGCATCGAGCGCCTGCTCGTCGTGCGCGATCAACCACGGTCGCGGCCGCCGCAGCAGGTGGGCCAGCAGGAGCTGCGCGTCCAGGCGCGCCACGCCCAGCGCGCGCGCCTGCGCCAGGACGGCAGCTATGCGCAGAGGCGCCGCGCTGCGGCCGTGGCCGGGGTCCACTCAGCGGCCGCCGGATTCAAGCTGCGCCAATTGCTCCGCGGCGCGTGCGGCCTTGAGCGCCGCCACCACGTCGCCCAGGTCGCCGTCCATGATCTGGCCCAGCTTGTAGAGCGTGAGGTTGATGCGGTGGTCGGTGAGCCGCCCCTGCGGGAAGTTGTAGGTGCGGATGCGGTCGCTGCGGTCGCCGCTGCCGATCAGGTCCTTGCGCGTGGCGGCCTCCTTGGCGGCGCGCTCGCTGCGGTCTTTCTCGCGCAGGCGAGCCGCCAGCACGGCCATCGCCTTGGCCTTGTTGCGGTGCTGGCTGCGGTCGTCCTGGCATTCGGCCACCAGGCCGGTGGGCAAATGGGTGATGCGGATGGCGCTGTCGGTCTTGTTGACATGCTGGCCGCCGGCGCCGCTGGCGCGAAAGGTGTCGATGCGCAGGTCAGCAGGGTTCAGCTGCACCTCTTCGGCTTCGTCGGCCTCGGGCATCACCGCCACCGTGCACGCGCTGGTATGGATGCGGCCCTGGCTCTCGGTGGTGGGCACGCGCTGCACGCGGTGGCCACCAGACTCGAAGCGCAGTTGCTCATAGACCCGCTCGCCCTCGATGCGCAGCACCAGCTCCTTGTAGCCGCCGAGCTCGGCATCGCTGGCGCTCATGACCTCGGTGCGCCAGCCCTGGCGCTCGCAATAGCGCAGGTACATGCGCGCCAGGTCGCCGGCGAAGAGGGCCGACTCGTCGCCCCCGGTGCCGGCGCGGATCTCGAGGAATGCACTGCGCTCGTCATCGGGGTCGCTCGGGATCAGTGCGGCCTGCAGCTCTGCGTGCAGGCGCAGGAGGTCGGCGCTGGCGCTTGTAATTTCTTCGCGCGCCATCTCGGCCATCTCCGGGTCGGCTTGCATCTCGCGTGCCGCAGCAAGATCGCTTTCGCGCTGCTGGTAACGGCGAAACCGCCCGACGATGTCGCTCGCTGCCGCCTGTTCGCGCGAGAGCAGGCGCCAGCGCTTGATATCGGCGGCGATCTGCGCGTCGGCCAGGGTCGCGTCCAGCTCGGCCAGACGCAGTGCCAGGCGCTCGAACTGTTCGCGCAGGGTGGGAGTCATGGGGCGCTAACGCCCCTTTTCGTTGCGACCGGGCTGACCCGTGCTCTGGCGCAGGAACAGGCGCGAGACCGTATCGGCCAGCCGCGCCCGCTCATCGCCTTCGGCCGCGTGCAACTCGGCCAGCGTGCCGTGCAGCATCTTGTGCGTGAGGCCGCGCGCCAGCGCCTCCAGCACCTGCTCGACCGGCTCGCCGCGCGCCAGCAGCTTGCGTGCGCGGCCGAGTTCAACTGCACCCCAGTCGTCGGCCTGCCGGTTGAGGGCCTGGATCAGCGGCACCGCCGTGCGCTGGGCCAGCCAGTGGGTGAAGCTCTGCACGCCGGCGTCGATGATGACCTCGGCCTGCTCCACCGCCGCCTGGCGCTTTGCGCCGGCGGTCTGTACCAGGGCCGAGAGGTCGTCCACGGTGTAGAGGTAGACATCCGACAGCTGGGCCACTTCGGGTTCGATATCGCGCGGCACCGCCAGGTCGATCATGAACATCGGCCGCCGCCGGCGTGCCTTCAGCGCGCGCTCCACCGCGCCCAGGCCGATGATGGGCAGCGTGCTCGCGGTGCACGAGATGACGGCATCGAACTCGTGCAGCCGGTTGGGCATGTCAGACAGCCGCATGGCCTCGCCACCAAAGCGTGTAGCCAGCCGTTCACCACGCTCCAGCGTGCGGTTGGCCAGCGCCATGGCCTTGGGCGAGCGCGCCGCAAAGTGGGTCGCCACGAGCTCGATCATTTCGCCGGCGCCGACGAATAGCACCTTGGTCTGCGCCAGGTCTTCAAACAGTTGCGCCGCCAGCCGCACGGCGGCGGCCGCCATGCTGATGGAGTGGGCGCCGATCTCGGTGGATGTGCGCACCTCCTTGGCCACCGCAAACGAGCGCTGGAAGAGCTGGTGCAGCGTGGTCCCCAGCGTGCCGGCTTCGTCGGCCAGGCGCACCGCCTGTTTCATCTGGCCCAGGATCTGCGGTTCGCCCAGCACCATCGAGTCGAGCCCCGCCGCCACCCGGAAGGCGTGGCGTGCGGCGGCGCGGTCTTCCATCACGTAACTGTGTGCCAGCAACTGGCCGCCGCTGATGCCGCCCTGTTCCGCCAGCCAGTCCACCGTGGGGCGCACCAGATCCTGCATGTGGGCCGGCGCGGACGCCACGTACAACTCGGTGCGGTTGCAGGTGGAAACCAGCGCCGCCTCGGGCACGTTGCGTTGCAGGCGCGCGCGCAGGTCCTGCAGGGCCGGCGCCAGTTGTTCGGGCGCAAACGCCAGCCGGCCCCGCAGGTCGAGCGGGGCCGTGGTGTGGTTGAGCCCGAGGGCGAAGACGCTCACGCGAGAATTGTAGGGAGGGTGGCTCGACGACGATCTAAGCCACACTCCGAAGACAAGGAGATCGCACCGACGATGGGACCGCTCGACGCACTCTGGCACGTCGCCAACCTGTTTCTCCCCGCGCTTGGCCTCGCGTCGCTGGCCGCGGCAGCGGCCAAGCTGCTGTGGCGGCGCGAGCTGGCGGCGGTGGCCTGGCGGCGCCTGGCCTTGCCCGCGTGCGCTGCCAGTGCCGCCGTGGTGCTGGCAGGTCTGGTGCTGTTTGGTCGCGACGGCAAGATGGCCACCTATGCCGCCATGGTGGTGGCTTGCGCCGTCACGCTGTGGTGGCAGGGCTTCGGGCCGGGAGCCAGGCGCTGAGGTCGTCGTGCACGACCCCGCGCAGCGAATGCGGCAGCGCCTGCGTGATGCGCACGTCCACCATCTGGCCGAGCAGCTGCGCCGGGTTCGGCCCGCCNNAGGATGCGCTGCACCGTGCCGACGCGCGCCGCGCTGATGCGCTGCACCTGCGCTTCGATCACCGCCTGCAGGTGCTGAAGGCGCTTGAGCTTGGTCTCCTGCGGCGTGTCATCGTGCAGATTGGCCGCCGGCGTGCCCGGGCGCTTGCTGAAGATGAAGCTGAACGAGCTGTCGAAGCCGACATCGTCGATCAGCTTCATCGTCCGCGCATGGTCGTCATCGGTCTCGCCCGGGAAGCCGACGATGAAGTCGCTGGACAGGCTGAGACCCGGCCGCACCGCACGCAGCTTGCGCACGGTGCTCTTGTATTCCATCGCGGTATAGCCGCGCTTCATGGCCATCAGGATGCGGTCGCTGCCGTGTTGCACCGGTAGGTGCAGGTGGCTGACGAGCTTGCCCACGGTGCCATGGACGTCGATCAGGCGCTGCGTGATCTCGTTGGGGTGGCTGGTGGTGTAGCGGATGCGCGCGATGCCGGGGATCTCGGCCACGGATTCGATCAGCAGCGCAAAGTCGGCCAGCTCGGCCGTGCCGCCCATCGCCCCGCGGTAGGCGTTGACGTTCTGCCCCAGCAGAGTGACTTCCTTGACGCCCTGGTCGGCGAGGCCCGCCACTTCGGCCAGCACATCTTCAAACGGGCGGCTCACCTCCTCGCCGCGGGTATAGGGCACGACGCAGTAGGAGCAGTATTTGGAGCAGCCTTCCATGATCGACACAAAGGCGCTCGCGCCTTCCACCCGCGCCTGCGGCAGATGGTCGAATTTCTCGATCTCGGGGAAGCTGATATCCACTTGTGGCCGCCGCTGCGCGGTGCGCGCCGCAATCATCTGCGGCAGGCGGTGCAAGGTTTGCGGGCCGAATACCAGATCGACATAGGGCGCGCGCTCGATGATCGCCGCGCCCTCCTGGCTGGCCACGCAGCCGCCCACGCCGATGAGCACGCCCCTGGCCTTGAGGTGCTTGACGCGGCCGAGGTCGGAGAACACCTTTTCCTGCGCCTTCTCGCGCACCGAGCAGGTGTTGAAGAGGATCAGATCGGCCTCCTCGACGTCGGCGGTGGGCTGCCAGCCCCCGGCGGCGTGCAGCACATCGGCCATCTTGTCGGAGTCATAGTCGTTCATCTGGCAGCCGAAGGTGCGGATGAAGACTTTCTTGCCGCCATCGCTCATGGTGGGCTCCAGGTCTGCGCAGCGGGATCAAAGAGCCAACTGCTCGCTTGCTGGGGTGTCGTCGGCCAGGGGCGCCGGGCGATCTCGGCCGGCGTCAGCACCCAGACGTCAAGCACGCCGCCCTGCGTATCGAGCGTGTAATGCACCAGCAGGCGCTGGCCGACCAGCGCGCCCGACATCTGCAGCATGTTGTCCGGGCCCCGGATGCGGGCCCCCGGTGCCAGCCGCGCCGGCAGGCGGTTGAGCNNGAGCAGCATCTCGGGCGGCTGGGTGACGACGATTTCACCGCGCAGTGCGGTCGCCGGGAAATTGCGCGGCACCTGGGCGGTGGCGTGCGCGGCGCTTGCGATCAAGGCGCAAGCCAGGGTGGCACAGCGAAGCATGGTGTGGATCCAGGGGCTGTGAAAGCGGACGGCGCTTCGGCGCAGACTCGTATCGCGCGCAGCGATCTGATGTGGGAGCCAGGAAAAACGGCCCGAGGCATGAACCGCGGGCCGCAGGAATCTGGTGGCGCTTCAGGGATTTGAACCCCGGACCTGCGGATTATGATTCCGTCGCTCTAACCAGCTGAGCTAAAGCGCCTGAGCCCGGGATTATAGCGAGCCCCATGCTCGCGGGACGGCTCGGCGCCACCCCCCCTTATCGATGTTCAGTTTCTTCAAGAAGAAGGCCTCGGCGCAGGCCGCGCCGGCGGCGCCCGAAGAGCGCAGCCGCTGGTTCAGCCGGCTCGCAGTGGGCTTGCGCAAGACCGGCGCCGGCATCGCCCAGGTCTTCACTGGCACGCGCATCGACGATGCGCTCTACGAAGAGCTGGAAGGCGCGCTGCTGATGGCCGACACCGGGGTCGCGGCCACCCAGTTCCTGCTGGACGACCTCAAGCGCCGCGTCAAGGAGGCCAGAGCCACCGAGCCCGCGGTCGTGAAAACGCTGCTCGCCGATGCCATCACCGACCTGCTCAAGCCACTGGAGCGAGGGCTGGCCATCGGTGGCGCGAGCCCGACCGTGATCATGGTCACCGGCGTCAACGGTGCCGGCAAGACCACCAGCATCGGCAAGCTTGCACGCCACCTGGCTGACGCGAACTGCAAAGTATTGCTGGCGGCGGCGGATACCTTTCGCGCAGCCGCGCGCGAGCAGCTCGCGGCATGGGCGCAGCGCGCGGATGCGCACCTTGCGCTCGCCGACCGCGTGCAGATCGTCAGCCAGGAGGGCGGCGACCCCGCTGCCGTGACCTTTGATGCCGTCACCGCCGGGCGCGCGCGCGGCTGCGATGTGGTCATCGCCGATACGGCGGGCCGGCTGCCGACGCAAGCCCACCTGATGGACGAGCTGAAGAAGATCCAGCGCGTGATCGGCAAGGCGCAGCAAGGCGCGCCGCACGAGGTGCTGCTGGTGGTGGATGGCAATACCGGCCAGAACGCCTTGGCCCAGGTGCGGGCCTTTGACGCCGCGCTCGGGCTCACCGGCCTGATCGTCACCAAGCTCGACGGCACCGCCAAGGGCGGCGTGCTGGCGGCGATTGCGCGCTGGGGCGCGGCGCAGGGCCGCGTGGTGCCGGTCTATTTCATCGGTATCGGCGAGCGGCTGGAAGACCTGCAGACCTTCGACGCGCGCGAATTCGCGCAGGCGCTGCTGGCCTGAGCGCTGGCTCAGCGCGCGTCGGTGGCCGACTCGAGTTCTTCGAAAAACGCCGAGGGCACAGGCTCCATCGAGGCGTCCATTTCGGCCTGCAGCGCGGCACGGTCGCCGTCGGCCAGGACCTCGGCGATATCGGCCACCGGGATCAGGGGCATGGGGCGCGAGACGGTGGGCTTGATCCCCGCTGCCGCCGGCCCCATCACCGTGGCCAGCAGGCTGCGCACCCCGGCCGTGCTGGGCAGCGAGCCCTCGCGCCAGACATGCACCTGGATGCCGGCAGCCCGCAGCACGCGTGCCATGCGCGCGTGCCTCTTCTGGCTGCGGTGGCTTTCCTGCAGCGGGCGGATGTCGATCACTACCAGCACCCGCGAACCGGCGTCGCACAGCATCAGGTCGGCGCTGAGCGAGCCCACGCGTTGCAGCCACTCGCTGTATGACTGGCGCGTCGGCACGCGGATGAAACGCGCCAGGGGCACCTGCGCGAGGATCAGAAAACCAGGCATGGCGCGGCGCAACAAGTCGTAGGCCTGGCGCTCGGTGATGGTCAGCACGCGGGTGGCTTCAGGCGGCCATCCGGTCAGGGTGTCGATGGCCTCGCGCTCGCTGTCGCGCCGCCCGTTCAGGCGCTGGCGCAGCCGCATGCCCAGCAACGTGAGCAGCAGCAGCACGGTGGCGGGCAGGGCGAACGAGGCGATCGGGGGCAGGATTTCCATCACAGCGGGGCAGGGCGGACGCGCCAGCCCTGAAGATCGGCCATCTGGGCCCGCCGATCAACGTCCAGCGGCACAACAGGCGTATCCAGACGTATCGGCGGCTGCCCGGCGCCGCGCCGGCCGTGAACTCGTGCGCGGGGCAGTGGCTACCTTGGCATGCCCGGGAAGCCGCCACCGCCAGCGCTGCCGCCCATGCGTTTCATCATCTTCATCAGGCCGCCGCCCTTCATCTTCTTCATCATCCCCTGCATCTGCTCAAACTGGTTGAGCAGCCGGTTGACCTCCTGCACCTGCACGCCGGCGCCGGTGGCGATGCGGCGCTTGCGGCTGGCCTTGATGAGCTCGGGCTTGCGCCGCTCCAGCCCCGTCATCGAGCAGATGATGCCTTCCATGCGCCGCACATCGCGTTCGGCGCGGCCCATGTCGGCGCCGGCGGCCTTGGCCGTGAGCTGGGTCGGCAGCTTGTCCATCAGGCCGGCGAGGCCGCCCATTTTCTTCATCTGCGTGATCTGGGCGAGAAAGTC
>CXWL01020346.1_pt1 | contig 11999 bp, 13 predicted proteins | sample 590931 | NCBI WGS metagenome assembly CXWL01 (sample SAMEA3498368, study PRJEB10139) | groundwater metagenome | biome: water well; material: biofilm material | place: Germany | collected 2015-04-27
GATTCGCGTTAGCCATGTCTTCAACTGACTCATCACTGAGTCCACCGTGCCAGATTCCTGTCAACAACATCTTGAACAGCAGAAGACCGGAATAGGCAGGACGGCCTGCGGCATCAAATGTGGGGGTGTAATGTTCAGCGATTGCTTTTTCTATCGGTGTCCAATCAATCAGGTAATCGATTTGATTGAGAGAGTTTCCTTTGCGAGTTCGGCGGGTGACATCAAACTCTGAAAAACTCATATCAATTAACTCAACAATATGATTAAAAACGTTATTATATCATCATCCACACCTGAAAATGACTCTAGCCGTGCAAAGTTCTCTAGAAAGCTCTGCACAACCGCGTAAATCTTACCGTGATGCTGAAGAAGAATACCAAGAAATGACATTTGTTACGCGTCATTTTGGTAAAGGATGAGGTTTTTTTCCATTTTTTAATGAAGTTTTCCCTATGCAGCATTTTGACGGACCCTCTCCCCTTGTGTGGCTTATCACTCACAAAGTCACCTAGCCCCTTGATTACGATTGGCGCGGCAAATATTCCAGTGGATCTACCGGCTTACCATGTTTGCGTATCTCAAAATGCAACTGAATCGTATCTGTGTCTGTATTACCCATTTCTGCAATTTTCTGGCCTTTGGCTACTACTTCTCCTTCTTTGACCAGAAGTTTACTATTATGCGCATAGGCGCTGAGGAATGTATTGTCATGCTTGATAATAATCAGATTCCCATAGCCGCGTAAACCATGGCCACTATAAACCACTTCGCCTGAAGCGGATGCCAAAACTGATTGTCCTGACTGCCCCGATATTTTTACGCCTTTGGAATTTCTTGAGAAAGATGATAGCAATTTTCCCGTTGTCGGCCATATCCATTCAGCATTAGCATGATCGGAAGCTTTATCAAGTTTTGATTGGTCAGGTTGAGGAGCTACTTCAATTCTCGTATTTTTTTCTGCTGCAGTTGATGAGACGGAAGAAGATTGTACTGCTGGCAACGGACTTTTAGTTGGATATTGTAATCGAGCGACATTCTGCTCTGAGAAAGGCAATTTAAGCGCTTTAGGGCTTGTTCTCACTTTACCCGCATTGACAATATTATTACTTTCCTGAGCAATTGCATTTTTTGGATCAGACGGATGTATGGCCGGATCAATCGTCGTTGCTATGGGTTGCTGGGGCAAAGCAAACAACTCAGGTTGCGAATCTCTCGCTGGCATTGACAAACTAATCCTCTGCCCCGGCCGGATAGTCTTTGGATCAGCAATATCATTCCACTCTGCCAATTTCTTAAAATCGATGCCATGACTCAGTGCAATGCCGTACAACGTATCCCCTTTTTGCACGATATAAAATTGATTATCTGGATTACTTGATTCAGCTGGTTTTGCTGGTCTCGATGAACCGCTTTTTACACTATCGACGACAGGCACCGGCGGCTGTGTTGTACTGCATCCAACCAGTAAAAAAAAAGCAAGCGGAAAATAAAAATTAAAAGGTAATGATTGTAATCGCCTTGATAAAGCAATAAATATCTTAACGAGATATTTACAGATATCAATATCGCTCAGCCTGATCGTTGCAACATTTTTCATTTTAATATTCCCTGCGCCGCTATTTTTTTACAACACCTGCTAGTAAGGGTACAAAATTCACCTCTTCCAATACAGTTTCAGTATAACCTTGGGAATTCCGTTCAATAATACATAAATTCTGTTTCTGAGTTCCTCTGGGAAAAACCATCCTGCCGCCCACCACCAGTTGCTCCAATAATGAAGCAGGAACATGGGTTGTCACTGCTGTCATGATAATACCATCAAACGGCCCTGCTCCCGCAAGCCCTAACAAACCATCCGCATGCTTCAAATAAACATTTTTGATCTGCAATTCCTGCAATCGAATTCTGGTACGTGTTAATAATGGCCCTATACGTTCTATCGAGTAAACTTTTTGCGCAATCTGCGCCAGCACGGCAGTCTGATAGCCACAACCTGTTCCAATTTCCAGCACTTTTCCTAGAAGAGAATTTGCACGTAATAGCTCACTCATACGCGCAACAATCCATGGACTGGATATCGTTTGCCCATAATTTATGGGTAAAGAAACATCTTCATAAGCCCGGCTTGCCAGCGCTTCTTCAACAAAAATATGACGAGGAATTGTACCTATAGCTGATAAAATCACTTCATCAGAAATTCCTTGTGCACGTAAGCGTTCAATCATACGCATACGTGTGCGCTGAGAAGTCATACCAATTCCAGAATGACGAACATTCACCAATTAGTATCCATAAAATTTCAAATCACTCAAACATAACAAGGACCTATTTATATATCAAGCCAACTTGTTATGAGATCCAACTGATCATATCGTGTTAGATCAATCTGTAGCGGGGTTACCGAAACTCGATTATGCTGAACCGCATAAAAATCCGTACCCTCTCCTGCATCTTGTGCGGCACCTGCTGCACCAACCCAGTATAGAATCTCTCCACGAGGATTTTTCGACTTGATCACCGGCTCTGCTTTATGGCGTCTTCCCAGACGAGTAACCTCAATCCCCTCAAGTTTCTGATATTCGATATCCGGCACATTGATATTTAACAAAACTGGACTTTGAATACCATTTTCTCTGAATCGTTTCACCATATCAGCGGCCACACGGGCAGCCGTTAAGTAATTTTCATTCGATATATCAGTCAAAGAAATAGCCAGCGAAGGAATTCCGAGTAGAAAACCTTCTGTAGCGGCAGCAACAGTGCCTGAATAAATCGTGTCATCGCCCATGTTAGCACCACTATTTACACCAGAAATGATCATATCCGGCATTACATCAAGCATACCAGTCACTGCCAGATGAACACAGTCTGTTGGTGTTCCATTGACATAATAAAAACCATTATGGGATTTATGTAAACTTAGCGGACGATCCAGCGTTAACGAATTACTGGATCCACTGCGATCCCTTTCGGGTGCAACAACTATGATTTCTGCAATTTCTGAAAGTACATCAGCAAGACATGCAAGACCAGGCGCAAAATATCCATCATCATTACTAAGCAATATGCGCATTTTTATAAGTTTATGTTAGCCACCGGATGGTCAAACGGACTTTCCCACACATTAAACTCAGCATCAATCATATTTAAAAAGATGAGTACCTATCAAATGGTCGGGGCGAGAGGATTCGAACCTCCGACCACTTGCACCCCATGCAAGTACGCTACCAGGCTGCGCTACGCCCCGAACAGTAAATTATAACAAACAAAACACCCAAACTTTATAGACTATTACTGAAAAATCCTTTCTTTAAGAAAGCAATTGCGACACAATACTTCTAATTTCCCGCCGAACATAGCTTAAATCTGCTGCTGTGGATATCGGACTAACAATAACTTCTTCTATTGGAGGCAGCTTATTGTCGCTATGGTCCAAACGATTGCGCGCCCCATTGATCGTAAAACCTTGATCGTAAAGCAACTCTCTGATACGTCGTATCAATAATACTTCTTGATGCTGATAATAACGACGATTACCACGGCGCTTGACAGGTTTTAGCTGCGTAAACTCTTGTTCCCAGTAACGTAGTACATGCGGCTTAACGCCACAAAGAATACCCACTTCTCCAATTGTGAAATACCGTTTGGCTGGAATTGGAAGCGGGGGGTTATTTACTTTTTTGTTTTCCATGATAATTCTTCTCAACCAAAGCTTTTAACTTCTGACTGGCATGAAATGTTACTACACGACGCGCAGTAATCGGAATTTCTTCGCCTGTTTTTGGGTTTCTGCCTGGACGTTGCGGTTTAGCGCGCAGTTGAAAATTACCAAAGCCTGACAGCTTCACTCCTTCTCCATTTTGTAGCGCTGTACGCACTTCTTCATAAAAAGACTCGACCATATCCTTTGCTTCACGTTTATTAAGTCCCACATTCTCAAACAATAAATCCGCTAATTCAGCTTTTGTTAATGCCATACTTTACTCCATCACGTTATTAATTTTATAGCTCTAACTCAACAATATTTAGATTCATTAAATGACGTTTTTATAAGATAGATTAGTAACTTATCTCATAAGTAAAACTACAAAGAATAAATCCAATTAACTATTCAAATCCCAACAACAATCAATCGATGTAAATTCTGAAGCAAGCATCAATTACGTAAAGTTGCACCAAATTTACTTTTTAAAACTTCAACTAAGTTTGCCACAGCAAAATCAACCTCTTCATCCATCAATGTTTTTTCAGTATCTTGTAACAACACACGGAATGCAAGACTTTTTTTGGTATTCTCCATGCCCTTGCCACGATAAATATCAAATAATGAAATATCCGATACAATAGCCGATTTTTCTGCAAACAAACAGGTCAAAAGTGAATGTACGCTAATATCACTTTCAACAATTATTGCGATATCACGCCGCACCGGTGGAAACTTAGAAACCTCCTTAGCAATAGATAAGGACTTAGATATTAGACTTTCTAAACTTATTTCGAATAACATCGTATTTTTTTGCAACCCATATTTCTTTTGCCAACGGGGATGCAACTCGCCCAACCACCCGATCGATTTGTCTTCGATACAAATTTGTGCGGATTTACCGGGGTGCAATGCCGGATGGAGAAATTTCTTAAGATGAATAGTCCGTCCCCTGCATAAAACTTCTACATCTGCTTTGACATCATAAAAATCCACATTTCTCGCCGGTACTCCCCATTGCTCAGATACGACATCCCCATAACTGAGCCCTGCAATTCTTTCTACTTGCTTGCATTCATTTTCGCCATCTCTTACAAAACAACAACCTGTTTCAAATAAGCGCACTCTGGTTTGTTTCCGGTTTAAATTAAATTGCAAATTGAATAGCAAACCGCCTATCAACGTACTCCGCATTACACTCATTTGACTCGCAATCGGATTCTTCAATGTAACTGGTGTGCTGTTATTGACAAAATCAAGTTCCCAGTCCGCATCCACAAAAGCATAGTTAATAACTTCCTGATAGTCACGAGCTACTAATAATTGCTTCATCTCCATCGGAGAACGCTCTGTTTCGGATGCTGGTAGCATCGCCATATCAGCATGCGGGAAATGGGCAGGTATATGGTCATAACCATAAATGCGCGCCAGCTCTTCGATAAAATCTTCTTCTATCGCCAAATCGAAACGGTAAGAGGGCGGCTTCACATTAAAAGTATCCTCCTGCACTGAAAATTCAAATCCCAGGCGCTTAAAATAATCATTTACTTGTTGCTTGTTGACGTCAATACCCAATATTCTTTTTATCCGATTAATACGCACATTAACAGCAGACCGCTGTGGCAATTTATGTGTTACTTCAGTTACTGGACCCGCCTGACCACCGCAGACAGTTTGTATCAGATAAGTAGCGCGTTCCAATACATCCCTGGTCGCAGAAAAATCTACACCACGTTCAAAACGATAAGCAGAATCAGAACTGAATCCAAGTTGAAATGATTTACCGCTGATTACATTCGGACTGAAAAATGCGCTTTCGAGAAAGATATCTGTCGTGCCTTGCGTCACACCACTATCCAGTCCCCCCATAATCCCGGCTAAAGCAAGCGGTCTATGTTCATCTGCAATCAACAGCATTTCTGGATTTAAATTTACTTGACTGCCGTTTAACAATTCTATGTTTTCATGTGAAAACGCATAGCGAACTTGAATAGCGCCGGTAATCTTGGCCAGATTAAAAGCATGCATAGGTTGTCCAGTTTCCAGCAATACATAGTTAGTGATATCGACTACAGGATTAATTGAATGGATTCCGCTACGTTCCAATCGTTGTGTCATCCATAAGGGCGTTAACACATCGAGATTAATACCCCGTACTATCCGGCCGCAATACAACGGACAAGCATCAGAGGCAATTACCTGTACTACTAGCATATCTTCAGTTTGACTCGATACAGAAATTATCTCTGGCAAAAGTAGGTCGGCTGCTGTAATAGCCGCAACTTCGCGTGCCACACCGAGCACCCCAAGACAATCAGCGCGATTAGGTGTTAGTTTTAATGTAAAAATGCGATCATCAAGTCCATAGTAACCACGAAAATCTGTGCCTACCGGAGCATCATCTGAAAGTAACAGCAAACCATCAGTCGCTTCACTGATACCTAATTCTTTAGCTGAACACAACATGCCAGCTGAATCGATGCCGCGCAGCTTCGTTTTTTTGATCGTAAAACCCGGCAATTTTGCTCCAATTAATGCACAGGGTACTTTCACGCCAGTGCTCACATTGGATGCGCCGCAAACAATTTGCAATATCTCTTCCGCTGCTTTTCCTATCTTGACATTGCAAACTTTTAGCCGATCTGCTGTTGGATGTTTCTCGACTGAGAGAACTTCAGCTACAACGACTTTATCAAAGGCCGCTGCTACCGGTTCAATGCTTTCAACCTCAATTCCTGCCATCGTTAGTACGTGTGCGAGCTCATCACTCGAGTGAGGAGGATTTACAAAGTTGCGTAGCCAGTTTTCAGAAAATTTCATGGGAATCTGCTGTTACTTAAATAGGTAAATTACCAGGCTCAATTAAATTGTTTAAGAAAGCGTAAATCGTTTTCAAAAAACAACCTCAAATCATTTACACCATATCTGAGCATTGTCAGACGTTCCACGCCCATCCCGAAAGCAAACCCAATGTATTGTTCACTATCAATTGCTACATGCCTTAATACATTCGGATGAACCATTCCACATCCGAGTACTTCCAGCCAACCTGTATGACTACAGATGCGACAGCCTTTACCATCGCACATGACACAACCGATATCCATCTCAGCGGAAGGCTCAGTAAATGGAAAAAAAGATGGCCGAAATCTTACCGGCAGATCATCTCGCTCAAAAAAATGTGCCATGAAATTAGCCAGAATGCCTTTTAATGCGGAGAAATTGGCATTTTCATCAATCCATAAACCCTCTACCTGATGAAACATTGGCGTGTGAGTCACGTCAGAATCGCATCGATAAACCCGTCCAGGTGCAATTACTTTTATTGGCGGTTGGTTATTCTGCATATAGTGAATTTGGACTGGCGATGTATGTGTGCGAAGCAAGTTGCCATTATCAATATAGAATGTATCATGCATTGCCCGGGCAGGATGGTTCTCTGGAATATTTAAAGCAGTAAAGTTATAAAAATCAGTCTCTATTTCAGGCCCAGAAACCACATTAAAACCGATCGAATGAAATAGTGCATCAATTCGCATTAAAGTTTGCGTTACTGGATGTAAGCCACTGACTCCCATCCCTCTGCCAGGCAGAGTAACATCCAAAGCCTCCTCGGTTAATTTAGCTTCCAGCTCCTTTGCTTGAATAGCATTCCGGTGGCCTTTAAGTGTTTCTTCCAATCGATTTTTTGCTTCATTTATTTGACTTCCCATGGCAGGGCGCTCTTCGATAGGAAGCTTTCCTAATCCTTTGAGTAATTCAGTAAGAACACCACTCTTACCGAGATAACGCGCCTTCACATTTTCCAATTCAATAGGATCTTCGATGCCATCCATCAGGCTTGTTGCTTCGCTAATAATCTCTTCCAAATTTCTCATGTAAATTCAGTATCTCAGATTAAAGAACCGGTACCATATCGATTAATTTCACAAGAAAAAGGGAGGCTCAGGTTTTACCCGACCTCCCAGTATCTCTTTTTTACAACCAATTATGTGGCTAGACTGGCTTTTGCTTGTTGCACGATCTTTTCAAAAGCACTCTTATCAAATACAGCCAAATCAGCCAGAACTTTTCTATCGACTTCAATACTTGCTTTCTTGAGACCGTTCATAAATACACTGTACGACAATCCGCATTCACGAGCAGCCGCATTGATACGTGCAATCCATAAAGCGCGGAACTGTCTTTTACGTTGTCGGCGATCTCGGTACGCATATTGACCGGCTTTCATAACGGCTTGTTTGGCTATGCGATAAACATTCTTCCTACGTCCACGATAGCCTTTAGCCAGATCTAATATTTTCTTGTGCCGCGCATGAGCGGTTACACCACGTTTAACTCTTGGCATGATCGTTCTCCCTTATGCGTACGGCATCATAGCGCGGATGGATGCAGTATTGGTGGAATGAACAGCAGCAATACCGCGTAATTGGCGCTTATTTTTAGTGGTTTTCTTAGTCAAGATATGACGTTTGAAGGCTTGCGAGCGTTTGATACTCCCACTCGCCCTAAACTTAAAGCGCTTTGCAGCGCCACTTTTAGTTTTCATTTTGGGCATAACTACTCCTCATTTAACATGAAACCAGGTGCTTTCATCATTGAAAAACTTCCAAAACCTGGTGATCACTTATTTTTCACATAATTTACAACAAGAAACTTTGTAAGCAAAAAGTCTGACTATGATGCTACTGATGAATCTTCCTCTGCCGCTTTTAATTTATCTGCTTTAACTTCTTTCTTTTTAGGCGATAACACCATAACCATCTGCCGCCCTTCCATTTTTGGAAATTGCTCCACTACTGCAAAAGATTCTAAATCACCTCTCACGCGTTCTAACAAGCGCATACCAAATTCTTGATGTGCCATTTCACGTCCACGGAAACGCAATGTTACCTTAACTTTATCACCTTCATTGAGGAAATTAGTTAAGTTTCTTAATTTAATATTGTAATCACCTTCATCTGTATTAGGTCTGAATTTAATCTCTTTTATCTGAACTTGTTTCTGTTTTAATTTCGCATCATGTTTTTTCTTGCTTTCCTGATAGCGAAACTTACCATAATCCATCAAACGGCAAACAGGTGGCTGCGCTGTCGGTGCGATTTCAACCAGATCTACCCCTGCTTCATCCGCTAAGGTTATTGCACCAGCAAGTGTAACAATACCAACTTGCTCTCCATTCACACCGATTAAACGTACCTCTGGCACATCAATCTCTTCATTGATGCGCACTGATTTTTCCTGAGCTATGGCAAATTCTCCAAGATTAGTTTACTAAAGATTAATTATATTTTTAAATAGATCTCTTCTTTAAGATGTTCCAGCAAAGCTTGACATGTCATTTGACCAAGATTCTCACCTGCACGATTACGAACAGCGATCATATTTGTCCGTACTTCTTCATCCCCGACTATAATTTGATAAGGAAGCTTCTGCAAGCTATGCTCTCGAATTTTATAGGTTATCTTCTCATTTCTCAAGTCTAAACTGGCTCTAATACCATGTTGCTTTAATTGAGCGGTCACTTCCTGTGCATAATCAATCTGTGTACGAGAAATATTCAATACCACAACCTGTTCAGGCGATAACCACAAAGGTAATGCCCCTGCATAGTTTTCTATTAATATGCCAATAAATCTTTCTAGAGATCCAAGAATAGCTCTATGCAGCATAACTGGCACCTGTCGTGAATTATCTTCTGCTACATATTCGGCACCCAAACGTTCCGGCATAGAAAAATCCAGTTGTAGTGTACCGCATTGCCACACCCGTCCAATACAATCCTTTAATGAAAATTCAATTTTGGGTCCATAAAACGCACCTTCTCCAGGCTGCAGCTCCCATCCAAGCTTAGCTTCATTTAGTGCAGCATCAAGTGCTGCTTCTGATTCATCCCACTGTGCTTCTGATCCGACACGTTTTTGTGGACGTGTTGAAAGTTTAACCAGAAGCTCTTTAAAGCCAAAATCCGAATAGACCACTTTCAATAAATCGATGAACTTAACAACTTCATCTTGTATTTGATCTTCTGTGCAGAAAATATGTGCATCATCCTGAGTAAATGCCCGTACTCGCATAATACCGTGCAACGCTCCCGATGCCTCATTTCGATGACATGAGCCAAATTCAGCCAATCTTATCGGAAGCTCACGATAACTTCGCAATCCCTGATTAAATATCTGTACGTGACCGGGACAATTCATCGGCTTGATAGCAAAATCACGTTCATCTGAATTGGTAGTAAACATATTCTCACGAAAGTTCTCCCAATGCCCCGACCGCACCCACAAATCTTTGTCCAGAATCTGCGGGGTTCGTATTTCCTGATAGCCATTTTGATTCAGTATATTCCTCATATACTGCTCTATTTGTTGCCACAACACCCATCCTTTTGGGTGCCAGAATACCATACCAGGTGCTTCATCTTGTGTGTGAAATAAATTGAGTTGTTTTCCAAGCTTTCGATGATCTCTTTTTTCTGCTTCTTCTAAACGATGCAGGTAGTTTTTCTGATCATCCTTATTTATCCAAGCGGTTCCATAGATACGCTGCAGCATTTCATTATTTGAATCGCCTCGCCAATAAGCTCCTGCCACTTTCATGAGTTTAAAAATTTTTATCCTTGAAGTTGTTGGAACATGCGGTCCTCGACAAAGATCGGTAAAATTACCTTGAGTATAAAGTGACAGATCTTGATCGCCCGGTATCGACTCAATTATCTGCGCCTTATAGTGTTCACCTTGCTGTTTAAAAAAATTAATTGCTTCAGTGCGCTCCAGTATTCTTCGCTCTACCTTTAAGTCTCGTTTACTAATTTCAAGCATGCGTTTCTCAATCGCTGTCAAATCTTCTGGAGTAAATGGCCGCTTATAAGAAAAATCATAATAAAATCCATCATCAATTACTGGCCCAATTGTAACTTGCGCCTCAGGAAAAAGTTCTTTTACTGCATGGGCCAACAAATGCGCACAGGAATGCCGGATAACTTCCAATCCTTCAGTATCTTTCTCTGTAATAATGGCAAGATCGCTATCTCCCTCAATTTGACTGGATACATCAGTCAGCTTTCCATTAATTTTTCCAGCAATTGCTGCGCGAGCAAGACCTGGACCAATCGCCGTAGCAACGTCTAGCACAGTCACGGGGTGATCAAAAATACGCTCAGATCCATCTGGTAAACGAACAACAGTCACAAACATTCCTTCCAAGTGATTATGTTTAACAAAAATTGTAATTTTTATAAGTTATCTCGTACTTTCTAGAATCTATTTGGTAAATAATTATTTACTCAGTGATGTTTTATACCAGTTATTCATTTTTTGCAAACCATTTAGAATTTTTGGTGAAAAGCCAATGGCTACTGCATCAACTAAGCAATACCATGCAGCGACACCACTGGGCGGATTTCCTTGCGTCCAATTAAAAATAGGTTCAATTGACGCCCATTTCCACGTTCCAGCGGCTGTGCCAATAATTTCCAGCCAAGTGCAGACAAAAAAGGCACCCAGATAAACCATCGGAGATCGACCTTTGAATAAGCAAATTACAAAAATACAAAATAAAAATGCACCAACCTGATCACCTTGTTCAGGTATGCCACTAATACCCCACAGTGACCACAAACCACCCATCACAATTACAGAAATAGCTAGTTTTCTAGCATTCATTAAGAAAAGTCTTGATCGTGCAAGTGCTACAGCTGTCAAATAAACCATTCCATGGCCAGGCGGGACATAAGGAGGCACATTTCCAAAGCGATAGGTATATCCTTCCATATAAATCGAAGCAAAATGCTCACCGGCGGTAGCAAATGCAACGGCAACAATAACTTGCATTCTTACTTCTTTATTCTCACCAACTAGTAGTCCGATCAGAAAGATCCAGGCTATAACACCTAACTGTTTTTGGGTTTCTTGACTTGCACTACCATCAATTACCAAGCTCACCGCAACACAGAAGAAAGTAAAACCTGCTATAAAATAATCTCTATTTCTATGTGGATAATCAATATCAGTCTTTGGGAAATGATTCAGCATATTGCGCGCATAAAACTTCAATGTAATAAAAAACCCGCCATAGGCGGGCTTACTCAATTTTATTAGAAAATTCTAGCATTTATTTAGCTAAAAATAATTCTAAAATATCACAATAAATTCAATTTATTACTATTTTACAGTAAATCCCGGGGCAATTAGTCTTCATCCTCGTCTTCATCCTCATCATCACCACCCTGAGCTTCAGCTTTTACTTCATTTCCACCCGCTGCTGCTTCATCATCCTCATCTTCGTCTTCCTC
>CXWL01005483.1_pt1 | contig 11990 bp, 14 predicted proteins | sample 590931 | NCBI WGS metagenome assembly CXWL01 (sample SAMEA3498368, study PRJEB10139) | groundwater metagenome | biome: water well; material: biofilm material | place: Germany | collected 2015-04-27
CGGTTTTCCCATTGCTGATCACTGGTGAGTAGTAAGTAGTCAGTGGGGAGTAGTCAGTAGTGAGTGGTCAGTGGGAAGTGGGTTTCAACTTACAACTCACTACTAACCACTTCCCACTCACAACTAACCACTTACAACTCACTATTTCCTACTTACTACTTACCATCACTTCTTCCAGCATACGCGCCACGCCTGCTTGCCACGCTGGCAGGTGCACATCGAAAGTCGTTTGCAATTTTCTGGTGTCCAGACGCGAGTTCAGGGGACGCCGGGCGGGCAAAGGATATGCGCTGGTTGGCACTGGGATAACATTTTCGGCTGAGACGTTGAGTTTGACTCCCGCTTGACGAGCCAGATTCAGCGCATAACAGGCGTAGCCGTGCCACGAGGTTTCGCCTCCTGCAACCAGATGGTACAAGCCGGACAATTCCGGTTGCTGCAAGGCCATGCGGATGGCATGGGCTGTGACATCCGCCAATAGATCAGCGCCGGTGGGGGCGCCGATCTGATCATCGATGACGGTGAGTTTGTCCCGTTCCTGTGCTAGACGCAGCATGGTCCTGACAAAGTTGCCGCCACGTGCCGCATACAACCAACTTGTGCGGAAGATCAAATGCCTGCAGCCAGAAGCGCGGATGGCTTCCTCGCCTTCCAGCTTGGTTGAGCCATATACGCTCAAGGGTCCGGCGAGATCGTTTTCCACCCAGGGCTTGCTACCACTGCCATCGAAGACATAGTCGGTAGAATAATGGATCAGCCAACTACCCAGCTTCCGAGCTTCCCTGGCGAGTATGCCTGGAGACAGAGCATTGATGGTGCGGACGAGCTCCGGTTCGCTCTCAGCCTTGTCTACCGCGGTATAGGCAGCGGCATTGACGATCACATCCGGAGCGATTGCGCGCACGGTGTGGGCAATGTCGTCCAGACGGCTAAAATCTCCGCAATGCTCACGGCTATCAATGTCCAGCGCGATCAACTCGCCCAAGGGCGCAAGGCTGCGCTGCAATTCCCAGCCTACTTGGCCACCTTTACCAAACAACAGAATTCGCATCAGCTGCGCCCTTGGTAATTTTTCTCAACCCATGTCCGGTATGCGCCCGATTGCACATTGCTGACCCAGCTCTGGTTATCCAGATACCACTGCACGGTTTTACGAATTCCGGTTTCGAAGGTTTCTGCAGGTTTCCAGCCCAATTCGCGCTCAATCTTGCCGGCATCGATGGCGTAGCGGCGATCATGGCCTGGGCGATCGGCGACATGAACGATTAAAGAGCGGTAAGTATCTTTACCACTGCCTACTTGCCACTCACCACTCACCGGCTTTAGCTCGTCGAGAATATCGCATATCGTGTGGACGATTTCGATATTAGGTTTTTCGTTGCAGCCGCCGATGTTGTAGACCTCGCCTACCCGCCCCGCTTCAAGCACCCGACGGATGGCACTGCCATGGTCTTTCACATACAACCAGTCTCGGATCTGCAGGCCGTCACCGTAGACCGGCAGCGGCTTGCCTGCGAGAGCATTGACGATCATCAGTGGGATGAGCTTCTCCGGAAAATGGTAGGGGCCATAGTTGTTGGAGCAGTTGGTGGTGAGCACCGGTAGCCCATAGGTATGGTGGTAGGCGCGCACCAAGTGATCGCTGGCGGCCTTGCTTGCCGAGTACGGACTGTTGGGCTCATAACGGCGGGTTTCGCTGAAACCTGGTTCGCCCTTGTCCAGGGAGCCATACACCTCGTCGGTCGACACATGAAGGAAACGGAAGCTCTGTTTTGTCTCGCGACTCAACCCGCCCCAGTAACTGCGCATGGCTTCTAGTAGCCGGAATGTGCCGACGATGTTGGTCTGGATGAAATCTTCCGGGCCGTGGATGGAACGGTCCACATGGCTTTCAGCAGCGAAGTTTATAATAGCGCGAGGCTCGTGTTCGTTGAGTAGACGAGCTACCAAGCCGGCATCGCCAATGTCGCCACGTATGAACGTATGTCGTCTGTCGCCTTGCAGGCTGGCAAGGTTCTCCAGATTACCGGCGTAGGTGAGTTTGTCGAGATTGATAACGGGATCGTCGCTCTGACATAGCCAATCAAGTACAAAATTTGAACCGATAAACCCAGCCCCGCCCGTTACTAGGATCATTCAAAATTCCTCAAATGCGAGTTTTCTTGGCAATAATGATTACTGCTCACTACAGAACTTTTGCAGATATGGTCGACTATTCCCAAGATCTGCTCCCCTCATGTTCATAGATGGACGGAAGGCCTGCTCTTGAGCCCTTGCAACCCCTGTGTCACCTGTTCCTCATCAAAAGGCCTGAGATTCTGAGCTACGATTAGACATCCCGCGATCAGCATGAATAACAGAGCCAGCTCGGATCCGAAAGACGCATCTACCATCCCATGAAACACAACCGTCACATAGCTGCCGATTGCGGAAAGCCACAATGCCCTTGCAAGGGTTCCTGCGCGAACCTGTCGAAGACGGAACAAGTACACCGCATAGTACACCACCCACGGCAGAAAGCAGATCAACCCAACCATCCCGGTTTCCGCGGCAACATTCATCAGCTGATTGTGCGCCTGCCTCTGACCATTGGGAACATGATAACGCTCACTATTAACCACGAAACATTTTGCGCCGACGCCGAGGACAGGATGGTCTCGCACCATATTAAGTGCCGATTCCCAAATTCCATATCGTTCCACGAGACTTGCGTCCCGCTGCAAATCCGTCAGCATATGTATGCGCCCCTGAATCACAGAACTCATGGAAAGCCCGACTCCCAATCCAGCAATAAGGACGGCCGCAGCGATAGCGGGCCACCAACTTTTCTGCAAGACAACGAAGATGATGATGACCAGAAGCAGGACAATCCACATCGACCTGGTATAGGTAAGAATGAGGGCCGCAAATGAGAGCAGCGCGACCAATCCAATAAGGAGCCACTCTTTTTTGTTCCAGCGGACATGGTAGGCCATACCCATCATGAGTGAAAGAACCAAGACCAGGTATGGCGCAACCACCCCAAGTGAGAGGATGTACAGTCTGTTTATTTCTGCATGCATCTGCACTGCCTCAGAGATCGTCCTCCACAGTCCTGCGACATCGCCAATACCGATACCGATCACCACGGCCCAAAACAGCTGTATTATTCTCCGTTCTGAATCGACGACATTAACGATCAGAAGAAAAAATGGAACGTATGTGAGAACATCTGAAACGCCTTTGATCCCACATTCTGAATTGAAGGTACTGAGAAAAGTAGCGCCCAACCAGGCGAGCAAGAACCAACCCAGTCTCGGTATTTTGATTCTGAAATCGCGCGTGACTCCCATCCTCACAAGCCAACACACCAACGCACTGATGAAACAAATCGTCTTCGGCGTCTCAGCAAGGGGTATGGCTACGATCATGGCCACAAGAGACCACCAGATCGCCTTATCGAGGAATCCCAAAACCTTGGTTTTTTGAACTAATTGGCTCTCGTCCACCTAACGACATGTCCCCTTCCAATAAGGCCCACCGTTCTGCGATATGAAACGGCTTGTACCGAAATCGATCTCATTACACCTGCGCCACATCGTTCACATCGATCTCCACCGCTGCGGCTTGCTGAATGAGACGAACGCCCAGCACCAAGCGGTGGCGCTTTTCTTTGCGCAAGAGAATCCCTCGCACACCTCGGAGTGGTCCGCGAATCACCTCGACCATCATGCCTTCGTGCAGATAGGGATGTGGATCGTAGGGCAAGACACTCATCATCAGCATCTTGATTGCCCCGATCTCCTCATCCGGGATCGCCTCCGGGCAATGGCTGGCACCGACAATATCGACCACACCGATCGTCTTCAGCACCGGCAGCTTCTGCGCCGATGCAAAGCGGACAAAACAGTATCCTGAAAAGAGCGGAACCTCGATTTCCTTCTTCCGATCCTTCCATTGACTCAAACGCTTGACCGTCGGCAACAGAGGCTCAATGCCTTGATTTGCAAGCTGCTCGCGCACGATCTTTTCGTGACGCGACTTTGTTCGGAGAGCAAACCAGCGAAGATTGTTTATTGGGTTTGTTTGGTTCATTTGGTTTGTTTAGTTGAAGAGGTTTGTTTGGTGCGCAGGTACTTGATGAGGCCAGAGATGATTCGCCCCACTTTATCGGCCTGCGCGTAAATCGACTCAAATGCGTCTTTGGGCAAATATCCTTGATCCACCGCGATATACAGATGGCTTCGAACTTCGGCAGATGACGACATAGCAATGAACAGAAATTGCACAAACTCTTTGCTCGATCGACGCACAAACCCTTCAGCAATATTGGCCATCACCGAACCCGCAGCGCTCTGAATCTGGCTACAGAGGCGCGCATCTCTTTTCCATGCAGTGTTCTGTTCGATGGCTTCGTAAACTTGCCGTGTCAGTTGTCGAGCTTCTTTCCAACAATCGAGATCCTCAAAACGAGTTAACTTCATAACGAAATTGGTTCGTTTGGTTTGTTTTGTTCATCTGGTTTATTTGGTTGGCCGATCCTTCCAACCAGACAAACTAAACAAACCTCCTCAACCAAATGAACCATCCCCGGACGCAGCTCCGCCCTTTCACTTACAGGACCACTTCGCCCATTCACACAGCATTGACTCAGGTGCGACGGCTTGTCTGATTTGTTTCGTTTATTTGGTTGACCGGTTCTTCCAACCAGATAAACCAAACCAACCTCTTCAACCAAACAAACCAGTCAATGCTTAGGACGGGCCGAGTCTCAGCACTTTCTCCCGTGGCACTCCCGACTGAACCAACAGCTCTTCATAGGCTGCCGCATGATCGAGATCGGCAATCAACACCCGATCGAATTGCCATCGGCTAATTCTGTCAGGCGAAGACACGGGGCAAGAAAGGAATGACTCGCGCGAGCTTTCATCGATAAATCCCACACAGTCGATATTCATCTCCCGAAGCGACAGATAGGCTAATTCGGCTAACTCGGTCGTCCCATAGATCACAACCCGCTGGCCATGAGAGGCGTCGAATGTGATCATCATCTCTTTGAGCCGAGTACGCATGTCACGGTAGTACGAGAGGGAGTACTGCATGTAGAGATAGGTTAAGCGTGATTTTTCCGTGAAACCCTGTGGGGTCAGAAGATACCTGATTCGATTGCGTGGGATAGTCGTGATCTTGATGTGGCCCTTGCGGGACAGGCGCTTGAGATAGAGATTGGTCAGGCCGAGCGCGACGCCAAGTTTGGCGGCAAGCGTGCGCTGAGTAGCCCCACCGTCTCGGTCGAGCTCGCTCAGGAGCAGAAGATCTCGTTGACCTTGTACATCCATGAATTATACGGACAAATCAGCACCTCGTTCACAACATGAACAAGTGTGCCTCTTCTGTCAAGAAAAAATACGTAGGACGGCCTGGGAGCGGTGCGCGACAGGCGCGAAGAGCGAGACTTACAGGATTTATGAACTGTTCAGGTAAATAGGCTGAAGGGGTTCAGGCTGAAGGCTCGGGGACAGATCGAACAGACCAGATAAACGAGACAGACCAGAAAAACCAAATGAACAAGACCAGCTGGCTTGTTCAGCATCCTGCTAACAGCCTTCTGCCTTAATCCCTGCAACTGGGCTTCTGACCTGGAGAAGCCGTTGGATGGCAGCAGCCACCTCATCTACCGCAATTAACTTCATGCAACTCTCTTCGCCTCTCGTACAAGTCGTGTTATAGCAGATGCGGCAATCGAGTCCTTTATATAGTACCTCCACAGGGCCACCTCGCGGCCCCCACTCACGAAGGCTCGACGGGCCAAATAAGGCCACCACGGGCGTGCCTACTGCTGAGGCAATGTGCATTGCGCCGCTATCGTTTCCCACGAAGAGCACCGACTTCTTAGCGATGGCCGCGAACTGTTTAATGGTTGTACGGCCTGCCATGATGATGGGGCTACTCTTTGACGTCTGTCGAATCTGTTGCGCAAGATCGATATCTTGATCGCTGCCCCCGATCAACACCTGGCAATCATACTGCGACATCAGCTGATCGGCCAGTGAGGCGAACCGCTCTGGAGGCCAGGCCTTGAACCAGTACCTGGCTCCAGGTTGCAATATTGCCATAGACTGCGATCGCTGAACGCCGAGCTGATCCAAGAGTTCATCCGCACTGTTCTCCTCTTCCGGCGTCAGCCAGAGTTGAGGATTCTTTGAGCCGGCTTGAACGCCTATAGACTTAAGGGCTTCCAGATCCCGGTCGATCCGGTGCTGCACCCCTGGCTCGGAGTGAACTACCTGTGTGTAGCACCGCCCCCGCCACTGATGCTCGTCGTTGAATCCGATCCGAACCGGTGCCCCACTGACCCAACTCAGAAATGCGGACCGGTCTCCATCGGTCAAATCGATCACCGTATCGAATCGCCGACGGCGTAACCCTGCGATGAGCTGCCATTGTGACGCCAGAGACCCTTTGTCGAGGACCATGATCTCGTCCAGATCCTGGTTTCCGGATAAGACATCTTCCGTCCCGCGATTCACCATCATCGTGATCCGAAAATCCTGCCGGGCTGCTTTGATGGCACGCAGGGTCGGCGTCGCCAACAACACATCACCGATGTAGCGGAGTTTGATGATCAGGATGTTGCGCATGCCCGTTAACCGTGAATCGTCAATCGTGAATCGCAAGAACCAGCCGGCTTACTTTTCTCTCGTTGAACGTTTAACGTTTGACGTTTAACGGTCATCGCCGCATAGCTCCCGATACAACTCCACCGTCTTCGTCGCAGCCTGCTCCCAGGAGAACTGCTTGGCGCGAGCGAAGCCTTTGACCTTCAGATCAGCTCGAAGCGGCTCATCTTCCAGCGCACGGATCATCGCCTCTCCGAGCGCCCGCGCGTCTTGGGGATCTACCAACACCGCCGCGTCACCAGCCACTTCCGCTAATGCAGTCGAATTGGATGTGACCACTGGCGCCCCGCAGGCCATCGCTTCCAACACGGGCATCCCAAACCCTTCGTACAACGAGGGGAAAACGAACAGATCGGCAGAGGAATACAACAACTGCAGTTCGTTCATAGACACCGGGCCTGGGTAGAGCGCCTTTTCCAATAAGCTGCGCCTTCGAGCCGTCTCTTCGTAGTTTCCGAACGGATGGATCGGCGAGCCGACCAGGACCAACATTCTCGACGCCAGCTTCTTCCGCACCTTTTCTGCCGCCTCAAGAAATATCTGATGATTCTTGCGCGGGTCTGCCCCACCGACAAACAAAACAAAATGTTCGGCCTTCAGGCCGATCCGTTTCCGCAACTCTGCCATCGCCTGGTCGTCCCTGCGTGGCACAAAATCTTCCGACACTCCGTTGGGAATGACCACAATGTGCTCACGCTTCAAGCCATAGAGTTCCACCAACTCTCTGGCCGAAAACTCTGACACCGTGATGACTTTCCTGGCTCGTAGCGCGGTCTGCCTCGTCTTAAAAGACGAGGGCCATTGGCCCAACATCTTCTTCGAGTACTCGGGATGGCGATCCAGCCAGAGATCGTGAATGGTTACGACTCCGCCATAACGCCCAACGGTTTGCATCTTGAAGTTGGTTCCGTGATAGAGATCCAACCGATCGGACGAGCCCCGCTTCCCCATCCCCCATCGGCTCGAATTCATCCATTCAAGCCGCTCAGCACTAGGCCAAGCCCCCACCGAGTCAGGCTGCTCAGCGCCTGGCTTGGCATAAGCCACAAAGTCGATCCCATTTTGCTGAGCCAGCATCGTACGCAGCAGGTGGTAACTGTGCCACCCCACCCCTCCCCTATTACCCACCATCGGATTTGCATCAAAACCGATTCTCATCCTCGCCCCTTCTGTATACCTAACATCTCACCATATAGCTGTTCCATGTGCGCAACATACGCATCGAGACTAAATCGCTCTTGTGCACGCCTCCTCCCGCAGAGGCCCATCTGCTCTCGCCGGGTTCGGTCTTCCAGAAGCAACACCACGGTTTCGGCCAACGATTCGGCATCTCCCGGAAGAACAAGCAGACCAGTCTCTCCCTGCGCCACGACTTCGGGAATTCCCCCTGTCGTGGTTGCAACCACGGCTTTCCCCATTGCCATCGCTTCAACTACCGCGATCCCAAACCCCTCCATGAGTGCCGGGTGCACATACAAATCAAGGGCAGCCAAGAACGGCTGAACCGGATCCTGGAAGCCAACAATATGCACGCGATCAGCAATCTTTAGCTCATGAGCGAGCCCCTTCAATCGATCAGCATAATCACTATCGTCACTGCCCACGATCACATAGTGCACTGTAGGAACCGCATGGATGATAGCCGGAAGAGCTCGAAGCATGACCTCATAGCCTTTCCGTGGAAACAGGTTGGCGACAGTGCCCAATAAGACGGCTCCGTTCGGGAGCCCGATCATCCGACGAATCGCTTGGTCATCATGCGGAGCCTGTCTCTGGGAAAGATCGATGCCGCTGTAGAGGGTCCGGACCTTGCTCGCCGATACCCCGCCGGCAATCAGAGACTGTTCAATCTGCCGAGAGATCGCAATGACAGCCTCAACACGATCAAGCTCATAACGTCCCACTTTCGCCGGCTCAATTTCCTGTCTCACATGGGCCATGATAGGCACGGAGTCGGACCTACGACGCGCGTTAGCCCTCACGGTATGGGGCACCCACCAAATATCGTTCACATGAACCATGGCTGGATCGAGTTGATTCAAGAGAGCCTCCAGACGCCCGACCGCCGATCGGCGCTGAAACACTGCAAGGGGTTTTCTCCAGGGAGGGAGGCTAAGCGCATGAGTAGGAACGGCAATCGCGTGGAGCTGCTCTCTGAACGGGCCCGTTCCTGGACAGACCACATGCGGCTCCCACTTGTGACGGTCGAACGTCTTCAGCAGTGCGATCAGATCGCGTTCCGCCCCACCGATGGCTTCAATCCCATGCACGTACAGAATTCGCGTACCCACTACCTGGCATCCGGGTGAGAGGGGGCTTGCCTGGTGGCATCCCACAACTTGGCATATTTCACAAAGGTATACATGCTGGCGAACACGCAGACAATGAGTCCGCGCACTCCATCGCCATAGCCCTGTTTCAATACATAGGTTTTGACCAAGATCACCAGTGGACGGAGGACCAAGTCAATCCAGTTAACCGTCCGAACCGTCTTGGCCTTTTCCTGTGCCGCCATCGTGGTATAGAGCCCAAACTTCTTGAAGTGATCCCGAATGCGCCGTTCCGTGTAATGATCAAGGTGCCCGGCTAATGTACCGATCGCTCCCTCGACGATGAGATTTTCATGCACGGCGACATCATTATACTGAGCGATCCCTCGCCGAAATAGACGCACCTGATAATCAGGATAAACACCGCCCCCGCTCACCCAAGCCCCATAAAAAAAGTTCCGCCTGGGTATCCGGTAAGCCACAGGATCGCCGGAAGTCCATCCAGCGAGACAGGCCTTGATATCCTCGCGTAGTTCCTCCGTCACCCGTTCGTCTGCATCGAGGATCAGAATCCAGTCGGACGACGCCTGGGCCATCCCGAAATTCTTCTGCAGGCCGAACCCAGGCCACGGACGCACAAATACCTTGGCCCCACAGGCATGGGCCAACTCGACAGTCTTGTCGCAACTTTCCGCATCGACCACGATCAATTCATTAGCCCACTGAGCCGACCGTAAACAGTCTTGGATATTAGCTTCTTCATTCTTGGTGATGACCACGCAAGCCACCGTAGACAGACCGGGGGTACTGATCATGATTTCACTCCCTTTACTCTCTCTTCTTACCGCAATCGAAGTAGACATCGGAACAGCCTCCCATACGTCTTCGCCACAAACGGCGCACGGCGAATAGCAGAAAGATACGATTGGACGGCTTGAGCTTGCTGCCCTTTGGCCATCAGATATTTCCCACGGTTCGAGTGATAATAACTCCATTCCAGGTCAAGATATCGGGCCTGTTCAGATGTCAGGACGCGACGATCGAGCTTCCTCAAGAAAACTAAAGCCGAGATCAAGACTTCCTCTCGTTGACCATGCCTGGCCTCAAACGATTTCGGAGATCGTCGTTTCTTAATGAGAGCCTTTTCCACACAGTGTATCTGACAAACATCATGAAGACGGATGTTGAGATCTTTGTCCTCATTAGCCCACAACTCTTCGTCATAGAATCCGATTTTCTCAACAAGCTCTTTCCGCACGAGCATTGTAGACGGTCCAATATTATGCCCACCGCAGAAGTATCGGTCCCATCCTTTCGACCAATTGGAGTGAGGGACGACTTTTATTGTCTGTCCTTCTTGGTCAACCCACTCCTGATCGGAATAGACGACTCCGGTAAGAGAATCACGATCTAAAATTGGAACCTGCAACGCCAATTTTTCCGGGCACCACAGATCATCACAATCAAGGCTCGCAAGATACTCACCCTTCGCAGCCCTTATTGCTGCGTTTCTCGCTTTTGACACCCCCTCGCTGCGTTCACGATACAGATACCGAACACTAGGATACGACCTCGCAATAGCAGCGGTACCATCCGTCGATGCATCATCAACAACGACCACTTCAAAGTCTCGAAAGGTCTGCGCCATCACACTATCAAGCGCCTCCCGAAGGTATCGTTCCCCATTCTTAACCGGAATAATCACGCTTACTTTAGGCACAACAACCTCATGCTCTGAGCCAGAACTGTGAGTGGTGTTTACAGGAACTATTGGCGAGAAGCCTTCTTGAAAAACATCCGTTCTGCAACAAAGGATGGATCAATCTTTCCCCTCAACTATCCGCTCGTTTCCCGGGGCTTCTCGGGATTGCCGGGTTTTGACAACTCCCAGAATTTCGCATATTTCATGAAAGTGTAATAGGCATAGAGGCCGGAGAGAATCAATCCCTGCATGCCGTCGAGGTAACCGGCCCGCTGCACATACATTTTCAGAAACGCTCCGAGTGGATGGGTGATCAGTTGATGGGAGGAGAACTGCCGACCCTGCTCCACCAGGCGACGGGCCATCAGGTCCGAGTAGCGATCCTGTTTCGCTACGTAGTGATCGATGTCCCGAAAGGGATATTGCAGCGCGGGGCTTTTGAGAAACCCGACCGACCCATCACAATCGAAGCTCTCATGAACCAACTCTTGGCGATACCGAAACTGTCGCTTTCGAAACAGCTGCGGTTGTCGGTAATCGGGATACCAGCCGCAATGTTTGATCCACTTGCCTAAAAAATAGTTCTTTCTTGGGACAAAGTAGGCATCATCCGTCGGCCCACGATCAAGGAGCAGTCGTATCTCTTCCCGCAACTCAGGCGTCATTCGCTCATCGCTATCGAGACTGAACACCCACTCATGGGTCGTGAACGCGACTGCCTGATTGCGCAGATCGCCGAACCCTTTAAAGTCGACTTGATAGACCTTCTCCGTGAACTCGCGACTGATTGCCTCCGTCCGATCTGTACTATGGGAATCGATGACGATCAACTCATCGCCCCAGCCTGCCACAGACTCGAGACAAGCCCGCATGTTGGGCTCATCATTGTAGGCGATCACGTAGATCGACAGCTTAGACATGGAGCACTCTCAATGGGGAAGGATCTCCGGCCACCTGAACCACATGCTGCGCAACTGTCTCAACCGTCAGCCTGTCAAGACAGTCCCAATAGGGGCAGGCCTCATAAATACATTTTTCGCACGTCGGCACGTCAGGGCGCAGTACGACACCCCGCCCGAGTGGCTGCCACCGATTCGGAAGATTGTTGCGCCGTGGATCGAACAAGCTGACATTCGGAACCGCGCAGGCCGCGGCAATATGGGCCGGGCCTGTGGCGCCGGACACTACCACATGACTCGCCGCAATCACAGCCATCAGCTCTCTCAATGATAACTGCCCCATGAGATTCAGAGTTGAAGAGGGAAACGGCGCATCACTATTCATGTGCTGGTTGAACAGGTCTGCTTCCGGCTGACTTCCGGTCAGCACCACCCCCACGCCCTTCCTCGCCAACTCGTG
>CXWL01032371.1_pt1 | contig 11990 bp, 15 predicted proteins | sample 590931 | NCBI WGS metagenome assembly CXWL01 (sample SAMEA3498368, study PRJEB10139) | groundwater metagenome | biome: water well; material: biofilm material | place: Germany | collected 2015-04-27
GTGCCAACCGCAGAGACCCCGCCTCATGCAGGGTTGTTGGCGCACATCGGAGCGGCCACCGCGCCGCCTGTCGTTTCGGACCATGCCGTTAACATAGCGCGACGTTGCATAACCAGGAGCGGGCCATGCCGATCATTGTTGTTGCCAATCCAAAGGGCGGTGTGGGCAAGTCCACGCTGGCCACCAATATCGCGGGTTACTTTGCCTCCCAGGGCCACGCGGTGATGCTGGGCGATGCGGACCGGCAGCAGTCGACCCGCTTGTGGTTGAGTTTGCGACCCGCCACCGCACGCCCCATCTCGACCTGGGAGGTCAGCGCCGACTTGATTGCCAAACCACCCAAGGGCACCTCGCACGTGGTACTGGACACCCCGGCCGGCCTGCACGGTTGGCGTTTCAACGACGTGATCAAGATGGCGGACCGGGTGATCGTGCCCTTGCAGCCAAGCGTTTTCGATATCTTTGCGACACGCGATTTTCTGGCGCAACTGGCGCAAAACCGTCACGCCAGCAAGGCCAAGATCGGTCTGGTGGGCATGCGGGTGGATGCCCGCACCATTGCCGCCGACAAGTTGCATGAGTTTGTCGACTCGCTCGACCTGCCGGTGTTGGGCTACCTGCGCGATACCCAAAATTACGTGCACCTGGCCGCCCACGGTTTGTCGCTGTTCGATGTGGCGCGGGCCCGCGTCGAGAAAGACCTGGCGCAGTGGCAGCCGATCTGTCACTGGTTGGACAGTTGAGTCGCATCGGAGCCTCTAAAGTAGACGCATGAAAATCATTCAAACCCTTGCAGAGCTGGCCTCGTATGTCGGACAGGACGTGGCCACCAGCCCATGGATCGAGATTACCCAGGAGCAAGTCAACCAGTTTGCGCAGGCCACGGGCGACCACCAGTGGATTCATGTCGACATTGAGCGGGCCAAGGCCGGCCCGTTCGGTGGCCCGATTGCGCACGGCTTTCTGACTTTGTCGCTGATCCCGAAGTTCTTTACCTCCTCGTTCGACATCGTCGAGTCGGGCATGGGCGTGAACTATGGTCTCAACAAGGTGCGCTTTCTCGACCCGGTGCCGGTAGGCAGCCGCTTGCGGGCGCGGCTCAAGCTGCTCAAGTGCGAGCCGGTGGACCGTAATGGCGTGCAAATGACCTGGGAGGTGGCGGTGGAGCGCGAGGGGTCGCGCAAACTGGCCTGCGTGGCCGAGTCGATTTCACGCCGCTACCCTTGATTGCTGGCGCTAGACTGCGCCGCCAAAGCCTTGTTGTCGCCAGGCTTCGAACACGGTGACAGCCACCGCGTTGGACAAATTGAGGCTGCGCTGACCTGGCATCATGGGCAGGCGCAGGCACTGAGTGGCGTCAAACGACTGGTGCAGCGCCTCGCGCAGGCCCTTGGTTTCCGAGCCAAACACCAGCCAGTCGCCGGGCGCAAAGACCGTGTCGTGAACGCGCGCCGTGCCACGTGTCGACAGCGCAAACACCCGCCGTGGGTCGGGCTGTTCAAGCTGCAGAAAGCTGGCCCAGTCGGCGTGCCGTTTGACCGTGGCGTACTCGTGGTAGTCCAGCCCGGCGCGGCGCAATTGCTTGTCGTCCATCGAGAAACCGAGTGGCTCAATCAAATGCAGGCTGCAGCCGGTGTTGGCGACCAGGCGAATCACGTTGCCAGTGTTGGGGGGAATTTCGGGCTCGACCAAAACGATGTGAAACATGGGCGCCTATTGTCCTCGGCTGGTTGGGTTCATTCAGTGCCGAAGTCAGGCGCATTGGTGCGCGCGAACACCAAACCGGTGATGTGGCCAGCGCCTGCGCCGCGCAGGGTGTGGGCCGCGGCGTGAAGCGAGGCGCCGCTGGTCATCACATCGTCCAGCAGGACCACCCGCGCCGCCTTCAGGCGCGAGGCCTTGAGCGGCTCCACAGCGAACGCATGCTTGAGATTGTTCAAGCGTCCCCTGCGGTCCAGGTTGACTTGTGCCGGCGTGTCCTTGATACGCAGTAGCAGCCCGGTATCCATTTTCCCCTTCGGCGTGAGCTGCTTGGCGAGTTCCACGGCCTGATTGAAGCCACGCTCGCGCAGGCGGGTGATCGACAACGGCATCGGAATCACCAGATCGGCCCGCTCCAGGGCGGGCTCCACCCACGGCGCGCTGCGCATCAGACGTGCCAGGCTGCGAGCCCAGGCAGGTTGGCTGTGAAACTTGAACTGGCTGATCAAGTCGGCCCAGGGGTAGTCATAGGGCACCGCCGCGATACACGCGTCCAGTGGCGGTGGCGCCACGACGCAGGCGCCACATTGCCGTGCGCTGCCGTGCACCGGCAGGGCACAGGTCTCACATCGGGCTACCGGTTGCCCGAAGCGGCTGACGCAGGCCTCGCACACCGGCTCGCTGGGCCAGGCGTGGCAGACCGCACAGCGGCTGGGCAGCGTGGGAAGAAGGCGGGAACCAAGCGTCGACAACACGCTGTCAATATACTCGCGACACACCTTGCGAGAGCCATGACCGAGCAGCGCCCCCCCACCATCGATCCCGTCGCGGCCCAACGTTGGCAGCAGTTCCCCGCCACCCAATCGGCTTGGTTGCACGAGGAAGTGGCGCGGCGCATGCAGGCGCGTTTGCAGTGGATTCGGCTGCAACCGGACAGTTGGGCGCACTGGGAGAGTGTTCGTGGCGGACTCGCGGCGCACCGCGAGTTGGTGCAGCGTTATCCGAAGGCACAGTGCTTCGTGGTCGAACCGGTGTCGCAGCGGGCCCAGTTCGCCGCCAAGGCCGTGACACCCAAATGGTGGCAGGGCGCACGTTGGACGCACGCCGCAACGCATCATGCGGTGCCGCCTGCGGGCGCGGTTCAGATGCTGTGGGCCAATATGTTGCTGCACATGAGCGCGCAGCCACAGGCATTGCTGGCTCAGTGGCATCGGGCGTTGGCGGTGGATGGCTTTGTCATGTTTTCATGTCTGGGTCCGGATACCCTGGCCGAGTTGCGCGCTGTCTACCAGTCGCTTGGCTGGGCGCCGCCCGCGCATGAATTCACCGACATGCACGATTGGGGCGACATGCTGGTACAGGCCGGTTTTTCCGAGCCGGTGATGGACATGGAACGCATCACCTTGAGCTTTGCCGATCCGCTTCGCGTGTTGAGTGAACTGCGCGAACTCGGGCGTAATCTGCATCCGGCGCGACACCCGGCATTGCGGGGCCGGCGCTGGCATCAGAGTCTGTCGCACGCCCTGGATGCCCAACTGCGCGGGGCGGATGGCCAACTGACGCTGACCTTCGAGGTGATCTATGGCCACGCCGTGAAGCCAGCCCCGCGTCACATGGTTCAAGCCCAAACCGTGTTGACACTGGAGCAAATGCGCGCAAGTTTGCACCAGCGCAAAACCTATCGCGGGTAACTTTGAGTTTTGGGCTTGACACGCCGGCGCCGGGTTGCTAGCTGGGCTACAATCCCTGCCTAACTAATGCGGGAGGGTTCCCGTGTCCAGTCACGCCGCCCCGGCGACTGCGCACTGCGTGGTCGCGGTTACATAAAGCACGAGTTTTGGCATAGAAGAAGTGAACACGATGAACAACACCATCAAGAGACTGGCTTGGACGTTGCGCGCAGCCGCTGCCTGGGCAGGCAGTGTGGCCCTTAGCGCGGCGCACGCGGTGAAGGATTTGCCCGGTGGTCCGGCGGTTAATCAGCTCAATTTGCACCCGGCCGTTACCAAGATCGCCCAGGAGCAGGCGTGGCTGCACTGGATGATGCTGATCATCTGCACCGTGGTGTTTGTGCTGGTGTTCAGCGTGATGTTCTATTCGATCTGGAAGCACCGTAAATCGGTCGGCCACAAGGCGGCCAATTTCCATGAGTCGGTGACGGTCGAGATCATCTGGACCATTGTCCCGTTCCTGATCGTGATCGGCATGGCGCTGCCCGCCACCAAAGTAGTGGTGGCGATGAAGGACACCACCAACGCCGACCTCACCATCAAGGCCACTGGCATGCAGTGGAAGTGGGGCTACGATTACCTCAAGGGCGAGGGGGAGGGCATCGGCTTCTTTTCGGCGCTGGACACCACGCATCGCACCATGTCCAACAACGGGGGTCCTAAGGAAGGCGAAGTTCCTGGCAACGACTACCTGCTCAAGGTGGACAAGCCGCTGGTGGTGCCGGTGGACCGCAAGGTTCGCATCATCACCACCGCCAACGACGTGATTCATGCCTGGATGGTGCCGGCGTTTGGCGTCAAGCAAGACGCTATTCCCGGCTTTGTGCGCGATACGTGGTTTCGCGCGGAAAAGATCGGCGACTACTACGGCCAGTGCGCCGAGCTGTGCGGCAAGGAGCACGCTTACATGCCGATCCATGTGAAAGTGGTCTCGGCGCAGGACTACAGCAAGTGGGTTGAAGGCGAGAAAAAACTCATGGCCGCCAAGGCCGACGATCCGACCAAGGTCTGGGTGTTGGAGGACCTGCTCAAACGTGGCGAGAAGGTCTACGCCGCCAACTGCGCAGCCTGCCACCAGGCCAACGGCAAAGGTGCCGGCCCGATCAAGGCACTGGATGCGTCGGCCGTGGTGCTGGACGGGGACAAGAACAAGCAAATCGCGCTGGTTCTCAATGGCAGAACCGTTGCACTGCCCGGTGGGCAAAGCAACGTGATGCCACCCTGGCAGCAGCTCAGCGACACCGAATTGGCCGCGGTGATCACCTACACCAAGAACAACTGGTCGAACAAGACCGGTCAACTGGTGCAGCCTGCTGAAGTCTTGGCGGCGCGCAAGTAAGCCGAACCGTCGTCACAACTAGTCAAAGAATTGAGAAGGAAAACAGGATGAGTGCTGTTCTGGATCACCACGGCTTGCCCAACGCCGACCATCATGACCACCACGACCATGCCCCCAGCGGCTGGCGGCGCTGGGTCTATGCCACCAATCACAAGGATATCGGCACCCTGTACCTGCTGTTTGCCTTCACCATGCTGATGCTGGGCGGCGTGTTGGCCCTGATGATCCGCGCCGAGTTGTTTCAACCCGGACTGCAGTTGGTCAACCCGGAGTTGTTCAATCAACTCACCACCATGCACGGTGTCATCATGGTGTTCGGCGCCATCATGCCGGCCTTCGTCGGTTTTGCGAACTGGATGATCCCCATGCAAATTGGCGCGCCTGACATGGCTTTTGCGCGCATGAACAACTTCAGCTTCTGGTTGTTGATTCCGGCCGGTCTGATGGTGGCCGGTTCGTTCTTCATGCCCGGTGGCGCACCGGCCGCGGGTTGGACCTTCTATGCGCCCTTGACGCTGCAAATGGGCCCCAGCATGGACGCCGGCATTTTTGCGCTGCACATCATGGGTGCGAGTTCCATCATGGGCTCGATCAACATCATTGTCACGATCCTGAACATGCGCGCACCCGGCATGACCTTGATGAAGATGCCGATGTTCTGCTGGACCTGGCTGATCACCGCCTACCTGCTGATTGCCGTGATGCCGGTGTTGGCCGGCGCCATCACCATGACCTTGACTGATCGTCACTTTGGCACCAGCTTCTTCAACCCGGCCGGTGGCGGTGATCCGGTGATGTTTCAGCACATTTTCTGGTTCTTCGGGCACCCCGAGGTCTACATCATGATCTTGCCGGCCTTCGGCATCATCAGCCAGATCGTGCCGGCGTTCTCGCGCAAGAAGTTGTTTGGCTACGCCTCGATGGTGTATGCCACCTCAAGCATCGCCATTTTGTCCTTCATCGTCTGGGCGCACCACATGTTCACCACCGGCATGCCGGTGACGGGGCAACTGTTCTTCATGTACGCCACGATGCTGATTGCGGTGCCGACCGCGGTGAAGATCTTCAATTGGGTCGCCACCATGTGGCAGGGTTCGATGACCTTCGAGACCCCGATGCTGTTTGCGGTGGGCTTCATCTTTGTGTTCACCATCGGTGGGTTCACCGGTCTGATTCCGGCGGTGGCGCCGATCGATATCCAGTTGCAGGACACCTATTACATCGTGGCCCATTTCCACTACGTACTGGTGGCCGGTTCGCTGTTTGCCCTGTTTGCCGGTTTCTACTATTGGTCGCCGAAGTGGACCGGCGTGATGTACAACGAAGGCCGTGGCAAATTGCACTTCTGGTGGTCCATCATCTCCTTCAACGTCACCTTCTTCCCGATGCACTTTCTGGGCCTGGCGGGCATGCCGCGTCGGTATGCCGACTACCCGATGCAGTTTGCCGACTTCAACATGGTGGCATCGGTCGGGGCCTTCTTCTTTGGATTTGCCCAGGTCTACTTCTTCCTGTTCATCGTGGTGCCAACCATGCGCGGCAAGGGTGCCAAGGCGGGTGCCAAGCCCTGGGATGGCGCTGAAGGCCTGGAGTGGGAACTGCCGTCGCCGGCGCCTTTCCATACCTTCGAGACACCGCCCAAGCTGGATGCCACGGCAACCAGGATCGTTGCCTGAAACGCCGCGCACCCATCCGCACCATGACTGACGAACAGAAGAAGGCCAACCGCCGCACCGGGCTGATTCTGGCCAGCATCGTGTTGTTGTTCTTTGTGGGCTTTATGGCCCGCATGGTGATCCTGGGCCATTGAGCCATGTTGTTCCAACGTGAAAACATGTTGATGGCCGCCAAGCTGGTGGTGGTGACCGTCGCCATGGCGGCCTTTGGCTACGCCCTGGTCCCGATCTACAAGGCCATTTGCGAGATGACGGGCATCAATGTGCTGGCCTTGGGAGACCGCAACATCCCGGGTGCAACGTCTGGCCTGAAGCCCAATACCCAGGTGGACACCAGCCGCACCATCACGGTCGAGTTCGATGCCAACGTGCGCGGACCGTGGGAGTTCAAGCCGGCGCAACGCTCCATGCAGGTGCATCCCGGTGAAATGGCCACCGTCATGTACGAGTTTCAAAACGTGCAAAACCGTCGCATGGCGGCGCAGGCCATACCCAGTTACGCACCGCAGCAGGCGGGACGGCATTTCAACAAGGTCGAGTGTTTTTGCTTCACCCAGTACACCTTGGAGCCGGGCGAAAAGAAGTCCTGGCCGGTGGTCTTTGTGATCGATCCCAAGTTGTCCAAGGATGTGCGGACAATTACCCTGTCCTATACGTTCTTCGAGGTGGGTGGCAAGACGCCCCCGGCGCCGGTGGCGCTGACGCCAGAACCGTCGGTCGATGGAGCGCGCTCGTGATAAGCGCGGACAGGGCCCGAGAGACCAACGCTACCTCGTTCGGCCGCAGCCTGAAGACGGTTGCCTGGTCATTCCTGGGTATTCGCAAAAGTGCCGAGTTCCAGCAGGATTTGGCGCGCGTCAACCCGATGCACATCATTGTGGTGGGCATCGTTGGCGTGCTGGTTTTGGTGGCTGGACTGATTGTGCTGGTGAACTGGGTGGTGGCGAAATAGCCGCTGGACTCACCGCATCGAATTGATTTGAATCGAACTGAAGAAGATTGGAGCTGACATGAGTTCACACGCACCGGCGCCAGGCGCCAACTACTTTGTGCCCCAGCCATCTCGGCATCCGGCCTTTGCGGCCTTTGGTCTGTTATTCGTCATCTTTGGCGCGGCGCAGTGGATCAACGGCGTCGACTGGGGCAAGTACGCCTTGGCGTTTGGCCTGCTGTGGTTCTTGGGCGTGTTGTACCAGTGGTTCATGGACGCCATCACCGAGAGCCAGGGCGGCCAGTATGGCTACAAGGTGGACTTGTCGTTCCGCTGGAGCATGAGCTGGTTCATCTTCTCCGAAGTGATGTTCTTCGGGGCATTTTTTACCGCCCTGTGGTGGACACGCGCGCATTCCGTGCCAGCCTTGGCCAGCGGCGACAACCTGCTGCTGTGGCCCGACTTCAAGGCCGTGTGGCCCAGCGTTGCGGCGATTGGCGCGACCGCCTCTCCGGCCGGCATCGTGGAGCCATTCAAGGCCATGGGGCCACTTTGGCTGCCCACCATCAATACCGCCTTGTTGTTGAGTTCAGGGGTCACCTTGACCATTGCGCACCATGCTCTCCTGGCGGGCAACCGCAGCCGCACGCTTGCCTTCATGTGGCTGACCGTCTTGTTGGGGCTGACCTTTTTGGGCGTACAGGGCTACGAATACGGCCATGCCTACAGTGCCTATAACCTCAAGCTCACTTCCGGCGTCTATGGCTCCACCTTCTACATGCTGACGGGTTTTCACGGCTTTCACGTGTTCCTGGGCATGTTGATGCTGTTGTTCATCACCTTGCGCCTTCGAAAAGGCCACTTCAGCGCCGAGCGACACTTTGGTCTGGAAGGTGCCGCCTGGTACTGGCACTTCGTCGACGTGGTCTGGCTGGGTCTGTACATCCTGGTCTACTGGATGTAGTGCCGGCCGTCGTAGCGCCCTAAGAACAAGGCACCCGGTGTGGTGCCTTTTTTTGTGCGTACCGGTGTAGGGTCTATTGCCCGGGCGCGATGCCGGTGGGGTGAATCCAGCCCATGCCCCACGCGATCAGGACCAGCAGGAACAACACGATGGAGATCGCCACCCGCACGGCCAGTGCCCGCGCCATGCGCGCGGACTTCGGGCTGCCCGGCGTGCCGGGCTTCATCATGGCGACAAAGGCCACCCCCATGCTGGCGATGATGGCGGCAAAGGCAATAATCGTCAGGTACTTCATGATCCGGATTATCTTTTGAAAGCGCCACTTCGGTTTTGGTTGATCACACTGGCCACCGTGTTGGGCGTCGGTATCACCTCGGCACTAGGCTACTGGCAATACGGTCGCGGCCTGACCATGAAGGCGCAAGACGTGGCCTTGGCGCGGCAAGGCCGTCTGGCCCCGTTGCCGAACGCCGAAATGCTTGCCCTCGCCGCCCCGACGCACGCCATCCACCGTGGCGTCAGCTTGCGTGGGCGTTGGTTGGACCAGCGCACGGTGTTTTTGGACAATCGACCGATGAACGGCAAGGTTGGTCTGATTGTGCTGACACCCTTGCAATTGGAGGGTAGCGCCACCGTGGTGATGGTGCAGCGTGGCTGGGTACCACGCAACTTTCTGGATCGCAACACCTTGCCCCAGGTGTCCACGCCACGGGAATTGGTCGAAATTGAAGGCAGAATCGCCCCGTGGCCCTCCAAGCTATATGAGTTGGATGGTTCGGGGGTCGGTGTGATCCGGCAAAATCTCGACTTGGCGCAATTTCGGGCCGAATCGGGGCTGCCTACTTTCGAGGTGACCGTCAAGCAGACCGACGCCACGGCGGACGGCTTGACGCGTGACTGGCCCGAGGCCCAGGTGACGCTGCGCAAGCACTTTGGTTATGCGCTGCAGTGGTGGGGCATCAGTGCCCTGTTGGTTTTTCTTTATGTCTGGTTCCAAATTGTCCGACGTTTTTCCGCCAAGCGCCGCGCTTGACTCCCAGTCGCCTGCCCCGTCGCGCGTCGCCGATCAACCGTTGGGACTGACCGTGCACGCCATGCCCTTGCAGGGGCCCGAAGCGGGCGCCGCCAGCGCGTCCCTGGCCAGCGGACGCCTGAAAATGTTGGCGATTTTGCTGGTTTGCGTGGCGCCAGTGGTGGCGTCCTATTTCACGTATTACGTCATCCGTCCGGAGGGCCGGCGCAACTTCGGTCAACTGATCGACCCCGCGCTGGCGCTGCCTGACGCCGCCACCGTGAGTCTGAGCGGCGCACCAGGCAATTTGCGCGATCTCACCGGACAGTGGCTGCTGGTGAGCGTTTCCTCTGGCGCCTGCAACGATGCGTGCGCGCGCCACCTGTACCTGCAGCGCCAATTGCGCGAGAGCCTGGGTAAAGACAAGGACCGGGTCGATTGGGTCTGGCTGATCAATGATGAAGCAGCGGTGCCAGCGGCCTTGCTTGCCGGCCTGAGCCAGGCGAGCGTGTTGCGTGCCAAGCCGGTTGATCTGGCGCGTTGGCTCTCGCCGCAGCCGGGGCATGCGCTGCCGGAGCACTTGTATCTGGTTGATCCCATGGGCCAGTGGATGATGCGTTTCCCGCCGGGATTGGAGGCCGCCACGGCGACCAAGGTCAAATCGGATATGGAGCGGTTGCTGCGAGCTTCCGCCTCCTGGGACCGGGCCGGGCGCGAGGGCAAGCCATGAACGCGCAGCCACTCTACGACCTGTCGCCTGTTTTGCACGTAATGATTATGGGTTTGTTGCTGGCGTTGGGGCCGCTGGCTTGGGTATGGGTCCGCAACCAGCAGGCGTCCACCACTCAGCGCCTGCATGCGCTCACTTTGTTGACGCTGTTTCTGACTTTTGATCTGGTGATGTTCGGCGCCTTCACCCGCTTGACCGACTCCGGCCTGGGTTGCCCGGATTGGCCCGGTTGTTATGGCAGCGCCAGCCCGGTCGGGGCCACCACCCACATCAGCGCCGCGCAGACCGCCATGCCCGGGGGACCGGTAACGCACGGCAAGGCCTGGATCGAGATGATCCACCGCTATCTGGCTACCGCCGTGGGGGTGCTGATACTTGTGCTGACGATGGCAAGCTGGGCCGTGCGTCGACGCACGTCCCAGCTAGATCGCGCCAGCGCGTGGCTGGCCTCATTGGCGCTGCTGTGGGTGTGCCTGCAAGGGGCATTTGGCGCATTGACGGTGACCATGAAGCTGTTTCCCGCCATCGTGACCCTGCATTTGTTAGGGGGCGTGGTGCTGCTGGCAATGCTGTGTGGGTTGGCCATTCGTTATGAGCGGGGGTACCAGGGCCCACCTCTTGTGGTAGTCAGCCCAGGGACGCGCGCGCTATTGTGGGTTGCCAGTGTCCTGTTGTGGATTCAGATCGCGTTGGGTGGCTGGGTCAGCACCAACTATGCGGTGCTGGCTTGCACCGAGTTCCCGATGTGCCAGGCCAGTTGGTGGCCAGCGATGAACTTTGCGCAAGGCTTCGAGATCTGGCGCGAGCTCGGCTTCACCCGCGCCGGCGAACACATTGCCTTTGAGGCCCTGACCGCGATTCATGTTGCCCATCGACTTTTTGCCGTGCTGGTGCTGGTCGCCCTGGTACTGCTGGCTTGGCGCATGCAAAGAGCGCTTGGACTTCGCCAACAGACACGGCTGCTAGCCGGATTGGCGGCGTTGCAACTGCTGACAGGACTCAGCAACGTGGTGCTGGACTGGCCCCTGCTGGCGGCCGTCTTGCACACCGGTGGTGCCGGCGCGTTGGTGGTCGTCCTGACCTGGGCCACTTGCGTCACCACCGGTGCGCGTAGCCTTGGCGTCCATGCGCTGACAACAACCAGAACAGGAAGCCCCGCATGAGTGCCACTTTGCCGCGCAGCACCGCCACCGTGCTGCGCCAGTTCTACGCCCTGACCAAGCCACGTGTGGTGCAGTTGATTGTGTTTTGCGCCTTCATCGGCATGGTCCTGGCGGTGCCTGGGGTTCCCACTCTGGCGCAGGTCAAGTTGGCCGCGCTGGCCAGTCTGGGCGTGTGGTTGGTGGCTGCCGCGGCCGCCGCGTTCAACTGCATCGTCGAGAAGACCATCGACGCCAAGATGAAGCGCACCGCCTGGCGCCCAACCGCCAAGGGAGAGCTCAGTGATTGGCAAACCTTGATGTTCTCGGCCATGCTGTGTGGCCTGGGCTCGTGGTTGTTGTACGTCTGGGTCAATCCCTTGACCATGTGGCTGACCTTTGCGACCTTTGTTGGTTACGCGATCATCTACACCATTTTCTTGAAGCCGAATACACCGCAGAATATCGTGATCGGCGGCGCATCCGGCGCCATGCCGCCGGTGCTGGGCTGGGCCGCGATGACCGGTGACGTGGGTCCCGAGGCGCTGATCCTATTTCTGATCATCTTCTTGTGGACCCCGCCACACTTTTGGGCGCTGGCACTGTACCGGGTGGAGGACTATCGCAAGTCGGGGCTACCGATGCTGCCGGTGACCCATGGCAGCGAGTACACGCGGCTGCAGATTTTGCTTTACACCGGCGTGTTGGCGGCGGCATGCATGCTGCCCTTTGTCTATGGCATGAGTTCGTGGCTGTACCTGGCGGTGG
>CXWL01003165.1_pt1 | contig 11989 bp, 11 predicted proteins | sample 590931 | NCBI WGS metagenome assembly CXWL01 (sample SAMEA3498368, study PRJEB10139) | groundwater metagenome | biome: water well; material: biofilm material | place: Germany | collected 2015-04-27
TGCACCTTTGACTGTTGCCGTGACGGGATTTAACGCGGGTCAATTGCTGGTCAGCACGGCAGGAAACGATATTCTGGCCGGGTCATTATCCAACGATACCGTGACCTACGCTTACGCTACTGCTCCCGTCACAGTCTCCCTGGCGATCACCACGCAGCAAAATACCATGGGTGCGGGATTAGATACTCTAACCAATATCGATAATCTGATGGGTGGCGATTACAACGATAGCTTGATAGGCAATGCGAAGAATAACGCTCTGGATGGAGGATCTGGTAACGACATACTCAATGGCCGCGCCGGCGCAGATACCCTGATCGGTAAATTGGGAAATGACAGTTATGTTGTTGACAATGTGGGTGATGTCGTTATCGAGTACCTCAATGAGGGCACTGACACAGTCAACAGCAGCGTGAACTATACGCTATCGGCCAATGTTGAGAACCTTACGCTGACGGGCGCATTGGCGATCAATGGTACAGGCAATGATCTGGCTAACACCCTCACTGGAAATGCAGCAATCAATCAGTTAAATGGAGGGATCGGTAACGACACGCTCAACGGAGCGGCTGGTGCAGATACCCTGACCGGTGGATTGGGTAATGACAGCTATGTGGTTGACAATGCGGGCGACATCATTATCGAAAATCTTACCGAAGGTACCGATAAAGTCAGTAGCAGCGTGACTTACACGTTACCCGCCAATGTGGAGAATCTCACGCTGACCGGTGCATTGGCTATTAGCGGTACAGGCAATAATCTGGCTAACAACATTGCTGGAAATGCTGCCGGCAATCAGTTGGACGGAGGAGCTGGTAACGATATCCTCGATGGAGGCACAGGCACCAATAGCTTAACGGGCGGAGCCGGTAAAGATGTCTTCAAATTTACTACAACAGGTCACATTGACACGATTACTGACTTTGTCGTGGTTGATGACACCGTCACGTTAGAAAATGCTGTATTTGCGGCATTAACGACGACGGGTACATTAGCTGCCGATCAGTTTAGAATTGGTACACAAGCGTTGGATTCAAATGATTTCATCGTATACAACAATGTGACCGGCGCGCTGCTATACGATGCTGATGGTAGTAGTGTGGGTGCTGCGATACAAATTATTACGGTTGGCGTTGGTTTAGCCATGACCAATGCGGATATTGTGGTGATCTAGTGCCGTGAATCAGAAATAGCGAAACATAAAACGGCGTCTTTTTCCGCATGGTGGCGTTGCTCGTCGTTGCCATAGTCCGAGCTATGTCGCCTCCTCACGTCTTGCCCTGCGAAAACTCCATCCGTTTTTCTTGTTTCGCTATTTCTGATTCACGACACTAGAAACCGCAGTTGAACGCGCCCGAGTGTGCGTAATGCCAAATATTAATTTGGCAGGGAATGCAACTATCTAATTTTGTAGCATTTGTTTATTTACAAGATGCCGCGATCGCCTTGTTGGCTTCATTAATTTGTTTCTGGCGCATGTCATCATCGACATAGGCAATCCCGCCGCTCCCATCAGGCACGGTTAAACGGGGGGAATCGGTAAATATTCGAAGCCGTCCTTGAGCTTCAACACAATTTTTTTTGTCTTCCTGAGATTTCGCTTGTTGGTTGACTTCTTCTTCCTTTTTTTGCTGTTGACGTTTGTCAAAATCAAGTCTTTCTTCAGCCAGATTGTTTGATCTGTCCGTTTCATTATTCGATGATGCAGGTGCTGATTTTATATCTAATTTCTGTCCTTCTTTGGTAACTCCTGAGGGGGGCGGTTGGTCTGTATATTGTGTTTTACCATTTTCATCGACCCATTTATAAATTTGGGCATTGGCAGTTACACTAAATAGCAATATTACCCAGGCAAATACAAAATTTCTCATTGAGTGCTCCAGAAAATGAATGATCTGAAATACACCGGTATCTCATTTATCCGACTTGAATGTTTTTGTATTACACCATAAATAATCAAAAATATGCTGTATTCTTAGATGAATTGAGGCGAAATTTGTAGTCGTTTTAGCTATAATGTCGCTTTGCAAAGGATTGTTATCATGCAGTTGATTCAAAAAGCACTCACCTTTGATGATGTTCTCTTGATTCCGGCTCATTCAACGGTTTTACCGCGTGATGTCAGTTTGGCAACAAAATTAACGCGCACTATTACACTCAATATTCCATTAGTATCGGCTGCGATGGATACGGTTACTGAGGCACCGCTGGCCATTGCTCTGGCGCAAGAAGGCGGCATCGGCATTATTCATAAAAACATGTCGATAGAGGCTCAAGCAACTCACGTCGCACAGGTCAAACGCTTTGAGAGTGGTGTGGTCAAAGACCCCATTACCATTCACCAGAATATGACCGTGCGTGAAGTGCTTGAGTTAATACGCCGGCACAAAATCTCTGGGTTGCCCGTCGTGAATGGTAAAAAAGTGGCCGGTATTGTGACTAATCGGGATCTTCGCTTTGAAACAAATCTCGACCAGGCTATCAAGCACATTATGACCCCCAAGAATCGGCTGGTGACTGTCAAGGAGGATACCTCTCGTGAAGAAGTGCTGGCGCTATTACATAAACATCGATTAGAGCGTGTATTAGTTGTCAATGATCAATTTGAACTATGTGGACTCATTACCGTTAAGGATATTATTAAAACTTCTGAATACCCATTGGCCTGCAAAGATGAGCGGGAACGTTTACGTGTGGGAGCAGCTATTGGCGTTGGAGAAGGCAGTGAAGAACGTGCGGCGGCTCTGGTTGAAGCAGGCGTCGACGTCATTGTGGTCGACACGGCGCATGGTCACTCACAGAGCGTTCTTGATCGCATCGCGTGGGTCAAAAAGAATCTTCCTTTAGTTCAGGTGATTGGTGGAAATGTTGCAACGGCAGACGCTGCCAGAGCAATGGTTGATAATGGTGTTGATGCCGTCAAAATAGGCATCGGCCCTGGTTCCATCTGTACTACGCGTATTGTTGCAGGCGTTGGTATTCCGCAAATTACTGCTATCCACAATGTATCCGAAGCTTTAAAAGGCAGTGGCATACCCACCATTGCAGATGGCGGCATTCGCTACTCTGGTGATATTGCAAAAGCTTTGGCGGCTGGTGCAGATCTTGTTATGCTGGGTGGGTTATTTGCTGGAACAGCAGAAGCACCCGGAGAAATTGAATTATATCAAGGCCGCTCCTATAAAAGTTATCGTGGCATGGGCTCGCTTTCAGCCATGCAGCAAGGGTCCAGTGATCGCTATTTTCAGGAAAAAGAACAAAAAAATAATGATAAACTGGTACCCGAAGGCGTGGAAGGTCGCGTTCCCTTCAAAGGCAACGTTTCTGCTGTTATCCACCAATTAATGGGGGGCGTTCGTTCAAGCATGGGTTATCTGGGCTGTGAAACGATTGCTGCGATGCATGACAAAGCAGAATTTGTTGAGATTACTTCTGCCGGTATTCGTGAATCTCACGTGCACGATGTTCAAATCACTAAAGAAGCTCCCAACTATCATGTCAAATAAAGATTAACCTAAATGCATCAGAAAATTCTAATTCTGGACTTTGGCTCCCAGTACACACAACTTATTGCCAGACGTATTCGTGAAACAAATGTTTATTGCGAATTGCATTCTTATGATGTCAGTCCGGAATTTATCAAAGAATTTGCTCCCAAAGGTATCATACTTTCTGGCGGTCCTGCCTCGGTCACCGAAGATGAAACGCCGCGCGCTCCGCAAATCGTATTTGAGTTAAATATACCGGTACTGGGTATCTGCTATGGCATGCAAACCATGGCGGCTCAATTGGGCGGCATTGTTGAAAATGCGGCTGTGCGCGAATTTGGCTATGCAGAGATACAAACGACTCAGGAGGGTGCTTTATTTCAGGAAATTAAAGATCGCAGTAATGCAACCGGAAATAACGTATTGGATGTCTGGATGAGTCACGGTGATAAAGTTGTCGCTTTGCCTGCCGGATTTCAAGTCATGGCACAGAATGCAGCCACGCCGATTGCCGCCATGGCTGATGATCAGCGTCAATTTTATGGGATTCAATTTCACCCTGAAGTCACTCACACCCTCCAAGGTAAAGCTATTATTGACCTGTTTGTACACGACATTTGCGGCATTGGGCATGACTGGAATATGCCGGATTACGTGGATGAAGCGATTGGCAAGATTCGTGCAGCCGTTGGAAATGACCAGGTAATCCTGGGGTTATCAGGGGGTGTGGATTCATCTGTGGCTGCCGCATTGATCCATCGTGCCATTGGCGAACAGCTCACTTGTGTATTTGTGGACAATGGACTGCTGCGTGCTAATGAAGCCAAACAAGTTATGGAAACTTTTGCCAGTAACCTGACCGTTAAAGTGATTCATATTGATGCCAGTCGTGATTTCTATAGACACCTTCAAGGCATTGCAGATCCTGAAACCAAGCGACGAATTATTGGGCGAGAATTTATTGAAGTTTTTCAGCGTGAATCTTCAAAAATCAGGGATGCCAAATGGCTTGCTCAAGGCACGATTTATCCCGATGTTATTGAGTCTGCGGGTGGAAAAACCAAAAAAGCCCGTACGATTAAATCCCATCATAATGTGGGTGGCTTGCCTGAAACATTACACCTTAAATTACTCGAGCCATTACGTGAGTTATTTAAGGATGAAGTACGTGAATTAGGATTGGCACTGGGTTTGCCGCGTGAAATGGTATTTCGCCACCCATTTCCTGGGCCAGGTTTAGGTGTGCGTATTCTGGGTGAAGTCAAATATGAGTATGCCGAATTATTAAGGCACGCTGATCAAATCTTTATAGAAGAATTACAACGTTCTGGCTGGTACGAAAAAACTTCGCAAGCATTTGCTGTTTTTCTACCTGTTAAATCAGTGGGTGTGATGGGCGATGGACGCACCTATGAATATGTCATCGCTCTCAGAGCGATACAGACACAAGATTTCATGACCGCCAATTGGGCTGAACTGCCTTACTCGCTATTAAGCAAGGTTTCTAACCGGATTATCAACGAAATTCGCGGCATTAATCGCGTAGTCTATGATATTTCCGGCAAACCACCCGCAACGATCGAGTGGGAATAGGGCTATCAATTCGTGCTATTCAGGTTACCATTTATGACTTTAATTCGCCAGATACAACCAACACAGAATGGATGATTTATGGAACAGGACTGCATGGAAGCGCCAAAACGACAGCGGCAACTCGCCGAGTGATACAGCATAGTCAAGAGAGACTGAAGGCTTTGGCTGAACGACGCGGACTCAACGAGAAAACTGTTGCGAAGTGGAACGAATTCGCGTCTGTACGTGGTTAAACCGCCTGACCCAGTGCGTGCTGTTGTCTTCATCGGCTTTGCGGAAGCTGTCTCTGCGCCGGAGGTCGTGTGGACTTTGGTGGATGCCGGGTTTCGCGTGAAAGTCTTTGCCCGCCGGGGCCTGCGGTCCTCAATACGCCACAGTTCTTACGTGACGGTGTTCGACGTTACCCCTCCGGAAGAGGATGCAACAGCGGCTATTCGCGACGTGGAGTCATTGATGCGGTCATTTATTTCCTCTACTGGTCAGGAAGCGTTGATTTTGTTCCCGTTGGATGATGCGGCGGTTTGGTTATGTAGTCGCGTTGCGACCAATCTCAGGTTTACCAAAGGCAACGAACCAGATGCCGCAACGGTCAAGTTCGCTATGGCCGGTCCGACGGAGGATCAAGTAGCGGTCGCTTTGGACAAAAGCGTCCAGATTCAAGCCGCCCTTGCTGCTGGCTTCCACGTACCTACCACCCGAGTTGCCCGGACGGTCGAAGACGTCTTGAAGGGTGGCGAGCCGTTTCCCGTGATCCTTAAACCGGCGGAGGCAGTGGTTTACAGAGATAACCGTCTGCGCAAAGTTCGCAATTGGATTTGCGGGAATCGACTTGAATTGGAATCTGCCGTAAAAAGCTGGGCTGAATCCGCCACTCTGTTAATGCAGCCTTACATTGCAGGCACTGGGGAGGGCATCTTCGGCTTTGCTACTTCCGATGGCGTAGAAGCCTGGAGTGCCCATCGGCGCCTGCGGATGATGAATCCGCATGGATCAGGTTCCAGCGCGTGTGTGTCGCAAAACGTTCCTGCGGATGTTTTGCAGCCGGCGACCCGCTTCATCCAGCAGACCGGATGGCAGGGCCTGTTTATGATAGAAATTCTTCGCGACACGCAAGGGACGGCTTGGTTCATGGAATTCAATGGACGGCCTTGGGGAAGCTTGGCTTTGGCACGACATCAAGGCTTGAAGTATCCTTTGTGGAATGCTCAATTGTCGATGGATCCCAGCTGGAAACTCGATGTGAATCCCTCAATCCAGCCGGGCATCATCTGCCGGAATATGGGCCGGGAATTGATGTATCCGCTGTTTGTGTTGCGCGGCCCCAAGTCCAACGCCTTGACTCAATGGCCGGGATTTTGGAGAGCACTCCTTGACGTTGCGAGGTTCAGTCGCCGACATGTTTTCTATAATTGGCGCAAAGATGACTGTCGCGTTTTTATCAGCGATTGCTATTACACGCTCCGCAAAAATTTGCTTAAACGCAGAAGATGACCCATGAAGATCGCTGCGGCATGCCATGTCCATTCAGATTAGTCGTACGATAGAAGCTCGGGAATCTGGCGATCGAGTTCAGCCAGTACGCAAGCTCCAGCAGTATTCTGGTAATTCCAGGCATCGAATACAGCAACGCAACAAATACGATCCGTGTTTTCAGTTTGGTGATGCACCGGCGTTGGGGCAAAGAAGAATCTTCGGAAATTTTTGTTTTTTTAAGCGCGTTGATGCGGCACAGGAAACAGTCGCTGGCTCGCAATTGCAAAAAGTGGTGGAATTTAGGCGTGAGCTGGAAAAGGCCAGATAATCCCAAGTCTTCCATTAGAAATTCTCAGGGAGAATAAATGGGTGTGAATCTGACTGGTAAATCGAAAGATTTTTTGGCAGTTAAAACAACCACCAGCTGAAGCCAGTGGTTGTTCAATCCCTACTCAGATACTTTGTCAGGGTTTTCTTATCTAACCGCTGTGGTATCGCGGTCTAGATTGATCTTTGCTTTATTGATTGGACTATTTTGCCCTGCAGCCATTTTTCTGTAGAGATCAGCATTTCTCAGACTATCTTTCAAATCTTCCTCGTACCCACGAATATTGGCAGAAATATGTGATTGAAGGTCTTGACCTTGCCTGCCATAATAATAAGAATGCGCTTCGTATTCTTCAAGTACTGCTTTATTCTCTTCTAACTTTGCTTTTGCTTCCTTGGCCAAGTTTTCATAATGTCTTACCTGAGCATCATGATCATTACGAAAAACTTCTGGCTGCGCAGCGACAGATGGACCCATTGATGCGCAGAAAACTAATAAGGTCAGTGCAAGTAAAGGTAATCGTGTTGAGAATTTTAGTGCTTTCATGATAAATATCCTCCAGATATATAAACGAACGATAGCATCTTAACTCGGCTAACCTACGGTGTATATTGGGGAAACCCTTGTTTTTTACTAAGGGAAACCATTAAAAAGCACTTACTTTGTTTGGCGAGAATAGTTAGAAATACTATGTAAGAGAACAATCTCAATTTTTTGGCTAGTGAAAGAACGGAATGGTGTCGCAAATCGCATGCAAACAGAACCTCAATCAGCATGGATGTCAAAAGTTGTAATCATGATAATGACATATGCGTTACTAACTTTTTATGGTATTATTTTGCTGGTTTTCAGCCTGATAGGGATATACTGAGGATCCCATGTGTTGTTAAAAACACATAAAAAGCCTCCGGCTTTGCCGGTGGTAACTTAATTTTTGTGAGATTAAAAAGTCGGCAGGACTTCCAGATAACGTTATTCATCTCAGAGGTTGTGTAAAAATTACAAAGGTGTCGCTGCAACAAATTTTGAAGGTTTCTCTTCAATCATTGACTGGATCAAAAAAATCGAGACTGAATCATCCTGATGGCTCGAAAATTAAATTGTTAAGTCATTTTCCCGAGAATGTAACTATTCCTCTCAAATACCAATTTTTTCACAATCTCTCGGTCGTATGCGTAATTCGACGAGTATCGAGCAATATAACTTCGATGTGTGTCTATGCCGTTCCGATCACTATAAAGAGGAACCGAATATGAACAACAATAATCCAGTATTACTGACGGCCAGTTCGTTGACCCTGACCACAAAAGCCGTGCAGATAAATAAAACCGGTGCAAACTACATTGCAAAGTTGTCTATCTATATCATGACTGTCGTGTTATTGCTAATGGCTGGTAACGTATCATCCGATGATATGGATGATATGGATGATATGATGGTTGGTAACGTCGTGTCATCCGTTGTTATGGGTGAAATAATGGCAGACATGGGATTGAATGAGGCGTCACTGCTCAATACGACAAAGACGGCAGGTTGGGCGAAAGGGGCTGTTATTGATATGGGCAGTGCTCCAAGAGGAGATGCAACTCAAAGTTATTGGAAACCAAGTAATCTGGCCTATAAATCCTCAGATCCATGGAAAACTGTTATACCGTGGTTTGTCATCTATCCCGGTAAGAACCATGCAGCGACAAATGTTCGAGTTAAATTCTATGGATTAAGACTTTATTTCCTGACAAAGTCTACTAATACGTGGAAAAAGATAGATACGGGTTCAGGTTTAGGATGGGCCAAGAATATGGATTTTGCATTAAATTCTACAGCAGTTTTAGATGCTCCTGTTGCAAGGCAAGAGTCTGACGGAAACTTCTCCTATAAATTAACACCTGAGTTTTATCCAATACATGGCGGTTATTCAAGATATGCCTTAATAGATTACGGTATTAATCCATCGGATATCGCTGCAGTATTTATACGGTTTAAGACAAAGCTTATTTTGGATGATCCGCTAGGCAAAGATGACAGAGCATCTGCTGAAATTTTAGCGCAAGTGGGAGCTGATTATTATCCGGCAATGTCAACCCAGATATCTGATTATTCACCGATGAAATATGCTCCAGCAATAGGTTCATCAAGGTTTGGCATAGTACAGAAGTGGGTAAGAACCCATTATTTTGCCACAATTGATCCACCAGGTAGTAACAATGACTCAAAATATGTTCTAAATGGTGGGGAGATAGTAATCCCTGTGGGTCAATTTGAGGCCAATATGCCGCCGCATCTTTTTGATACAATACCTCCATCTGCGCCAACGCCGCTTAGCTTGACAGTGACAAAGCAAAAATCTTCTGCCCTGAACGAATTATCCTGGAAAGCATCCTCCGATAATCTAACGGTTGCAGGATACAAAATATATAGAAATGGAAAAGTAATTGGTGTGAGCACTTCAACATATTTTAAAGACACTTTTAATAACGCTGCCACTGGATCTCTCTATGAGTATACTGTTAAGGCTTTTGATGATGCAGATAATTTATCTGCATCAAGTAATAAAGTTCAGACAGTTTACTAGCACTACTGTGTCACAGAACTTGGAGACCCGCATGATTGCTGGCTGCGCCGCGTGCTCGTCAAACGCGAGAAATTCGCAGAAAACCCGCCTCCGATGCGGGTTCCCTGAGGATTCGTGACACAGAGTACTAGCCCGGATATTGCATGAATTGCACACGCACTCACTTGTCTCTTGATTCCACAAGGTATTTATCTCAGTCGGGTGTATGAATAACTACACCGCTTCTTCGAAAAACCCCTTGTGAAACCAATATCATGCGTGATCATCGTGCGAATTCATGCAATATCCGGGCTAGAAGGCTCTCCGAGAATAGTGCAAAAAATAGATTTTAGAGCTTCACCATTCGAGAACGAGTAAGACTATTCACTGGTTCCCGATCCTGCACCTGCACCTGCACCTGCACCTGCCTTCCTTGTGTATGCTGGCTCTAAGCCTCAGATACTCCACGGCAATGGATCGACACAGTTGTCATGCGTTTTTCCTCACTCAGCAAACCGCAGGCTTTGGGTTTGGCGTTGTGGAGTTTTGGCATGGTCATTGCCCGCTCGTGTAGTTTAACTGCTGTGACCGATGTGTTGGCTCCACTGCTGGGGCAATCATACAACACGCTACGTGAAAGGTTGCGTGATACCTACCGGGAAGCGGGTGCGAAAGCTGGAGAACAGCGTAGCGAACTCGATGTTACCGAATGTTGGGCGCCGTGGCTGGCGTGGCTGTTGGATGGCTGGTCGGGTCAACGAATGGCCATTGCCATGGATGCGACGAGTTTAGGTGGATCGTTTTGTCGTACTGGCTATTAGTGTTGTGTATCGCGGCTGTGCCGTGCCGGTTGCTTGGAAAGTTTTAAAGGCTGAGGAGAAACACGCATGGAAGCCGGAATGGCGGACGTTGTTGAAACGATTTCAATGTCTTTTACCCGAAGGCTGGACGGTCATCGTACTGGCGGATCGTGGCTTATACGCGAAATGGTTATTTGAAGTCATCGTCGAACTGAATTGGCATCCATTTCTGCGCGTCAACACCGAAGGCTGGTTTCGTCCCGACAACTGGTATCACTGGCAGCCGTTTTCCCGTTTGGTGCCTCTACCAAGGGCCGCCGTTGGCAGGGACGGGGAACCGCATTTAAGGGCAAGAAAAGCCAATTGCGCTGCACGCTGCTGGGTTACTGGGGCGAAAAGAACATCAAGATTCTGGCTGGTGCTGACCGATCTGGCGCACGAATGCGCTGATGCTTGCTGGTACGGTTTGAGAGCTTGGATAGAACAGGGCTTCAAACATAGCAAACGGAATGGTTGGCAGTGGCAACACGCGTATGGATGACCCTGCGCGGGCAGAGCGTTTGTGGATGGCGATTGCTATCGCCACGTGGTGGCTGTGCTGTCTGTCGGGGGCGAAGTAGAAGCTCAAGCCGACACGCTGTTGGACATCAAAGAATCTTCGGTTCCGGGTGCGGCCCGGCGACGCGGAAAACGCTGGCAAATGGTGAGTATTTTCCAGCACGGCTGGTCTTTGATTATTGCGGCTTTGCTTAAACATCAGCTTCTCCCTGCTAAGCCGGGCCGACCGGAAGCATGGCCAAGGCTAACCGATAGATACGAGGCATCCTTGGTTGCTTGCGTGATGGGAAATGGTGAATGAAAAAAAACTACACTTGTAAGAGGAGCGCCCTCCCTTTTTGTGCGCTGACCCCAGTTATTCTGCCAGTTATTCCATTGATCTGTGATTGATCTGCAGCTATGGTAAGAATTTGATGGCTGCAACGATCAGGCCGCCCACGGTAAGTGTCGTGGCAAACGACCAGATCATGAATCGATCAATACGGGAAGTCAGCACTTCAAAACGTTTATCCACCTGCACAAAACGCATATTCACCTCAAGCATCATCTGCTCAAAACGTTTGTCCACTTGCACAAAACGTGTATTCATCTCAAGCATCATCTGCTCAAAGCGTTTATCCACCTGCACAAAACGTGTATTCATCTCAAGCATTATCTGCTCAAAGCGCTTATCCACCTGCACAAAACGTGTATTCATCTCAAGCATCATCTGCTCAAAGCGCTTATCTACCCGATTAAAACCTTCGATCATTGATTCCCGCTGATGCTTCAATTCCTCTTCAACCCGTACTATTCTTTCCCTTATTTCCAGTTCATAACGCACATTTACCTGATTTATTTCCGGTTTTTCAGAAAATGCTTTTGCTATCAGGTTTTGAATTTCTTCTATGTCTTCTTTTGCCAGAGCCATCGCAGTGCACCCCTTAAATTTATCTGTAGACCAGCATAACATAGATGCATTCCTTTGTGTTCGCAGGCACGAACGCGTGCGCTGACCACAAAATTAAATTGGAAAATCAACTACACCAAACTCAATGATTAAAGGGTAGCGTCCATTTTTTCTAAATATATTAGCCACTTGCAAAATTACCCAATGGCAAGAGGAATAAGTTAATAAAGACCCCTGATAAGTCGTTTTTTTGAGCAGATGGCTCACTATTAGGCCATTTACTCAGTTATTTTGTCATTTTTGTAAAAT
>CXWL01002052.1_pt1 | contig 11988 bp, 14 predicted proteins | sample 590931 | NCBI WGS metagenome assembly CXWL01 (sample SAMEA3498368, study PRJEB10139) | groundwater metagenome | biome: water well; material: biofilm material | place: Germany | collected 2015-04-27
GTTCGACACCGGCCCGAGCATGCCGCAGGCGCTTACGCTGCCGGTGTCAAACAACGCTAACCATGAACCGCGCATCACGTCGCCAAACATCAAGACATCAATTTCTTGACAGATCAAACCGCTAATTTGCCCCTATGTGCACCACCCTCACCCTCGATCCCGATGTCGCCGCCCAAATCGAACGCCTCCGCAGGAGCCGCGATTTGGGACTGAAGGACATCGTCAACGAAGCCCTACGCCGCGGGCTAAAGGAGATGGTGGCCAAACCCAAGAAGCGCGAGCCGTTCCGCACCAGCGTGCATGACGGGGGTCTCCGGATTATGGATGTGAAAGAGGCGCTGGCGATGCTCGACGAAGAAGGAGACCGCAGGAAGCTCGGACTTTGATCCTCATCGACGTCAATCTGCTTATTTACGCGCACGTTCAGGCATCGCCAGAGCATGAAGCCGCTCGCACATGGCTTGATCACCAACTTAACGGCGCTGTGGCGCGCGTCGGCCTTCCTTGGTATTCGTTGCTTGGCTTTTTACGCATCGTCACGAATCCACGCATGACCGCGCCGGCAGAATCCATTGCAGGCGCTCTGGCGCAAATGAAAGCTTGGCTCGACTGCGAAAATGCTTGGATTCCGGAGCCGTCAGAGCGTCACATTTCGATCCTTGCGGAGATCCTTCTGCGTGCCAATCGCGGAGGCAAACTCGTCTCCGACGCCCACCTCGCCGCGCTCGCTATCGAACACGGGCTCACGCTCTGCTCTGCAGACAATGATTTCGCGCGCTTTGCTGGGCTGCGTTGGATCAATCCGCTCGCGCCGTAAAGCGCGAGGACGCCCGCTGATTCATCAATCCCCCTTCTTCCTCCCCCCGCGCCCGATCGTCAGCGCCTTGATCACGCCGCGCAGTGTTTGCGCTTCTTGCACGGTGAGCCGTGCGCGCAGAAAAATCGCGCGCAAGTTTCGCTTCATCAGCGGGGCTTTGTCCTCTGGGTGGAAAAAGCGACCGTGTTCGAGCTCGGTTTCAAGGTGTCCGAACAATTTTTCGAGATCGTCTTGCGTGGCCGGCGGGCTTTCCAAATCGCGGAACCAGGCCGGCAGATCGTGGTCCTGGCGCGCTTCGGCATAAGCAAAGGCAAACACCGCGACAGCATTGGCCAGGTTTAGCGAGGCGAAAGCCGGATTGACCGGCAAGGTCAGCAGCGCATCGGCGCGCGCCACTTCTTCGGTCTCCATCCCCGCCGCCTCGGGCCCGAACATCACCACGGGACGCTCACCGACCGCGATCGCCGCGCGCAAATTTTCCGCCGCTTGCCGCGGGCCCCAGGCAGGTTTTTCCAGCCCACGCGGCCGCGCTGTAGCGGCGAGCACCAAAGTCGCGTCCGCAAGCGCGTCCTCCAGGCGCCATTCGACGCGGGCTTGTTCGAGCACCACGTCCGCCCCCACCGCCACCGCGATCGCCTTAGGATTGGGCCAACGGTCACGGGGGGCGACCAAACGCAGCGACGTCAGGCCGAAATTCAGCATCACCCGCGCCACCGCGCCGATGTTCTCGCCCATCTGCGGGCGTACAAGGCAGATCGCCGGCCAGGCTTCCTCGATCGGCGGGGGCATGTTGGGCGCGCGGGTCATCTACGCTCCCTTCATTTCCGATCGCGGCGCTTCCGGCAAGCGCACGCCCAGTTTGCGACAGTCCGCCGACCTGCTACCACCCAGCCGAATTTCACGCGCCCAAGGAAACCAGCATGGCCAAAATCAAGATCGATAATCCCGTCGTTGAACTCGACGGCGATGAGATGACGCGCATCATCTGGGCGCTGATCAAGGACCGCCTGATCCACCCCTATCTCGATATCGACCTCAAATATTTCGACCTTGGCATCGAGCACCGCGACGCCACCGAGGACAAAGTAACGGTCGATGCCGCCAACGCCATCAAGCAGCACGGCGTCGGCGTCAAATGCGCCACCATCACGCCGGACGAAGCGCGGGTGCAGGAATTCAAGCTGAAGAAGATGTGGAAGAGCCCCAACGGCACCATCCGCAACATTCTGGGCGGGGTTATTTTCCGCGAGCCAATCATCTGCCAGAACGTGCCGCGCCTGGTGCCGGGCTGGACCAAGCCAATCGTCGTCGGCCGTCACGCCTTCGCCGACCAATACCGCGCGACTGACTTTAGATTTCCCGGCAAGGGCAAGCTGACCATCAAGTTCGTGGGCGAGGACGGCAAGATCATCGAGCACGAAGTCTATGACGCGCCGGGCGCGGGCGTCGCCATGGCCATGTACAATCTCGACGACAGCATCCGCGAATTCGCGCGCTCGTCGATGAATTATGCGCTCCTAAAAGGCTGGCCGCTCTATCTTTCGACCAAGAACACCATCCTCAAAGCCTATGACGGGCGCTTTAAGGATATTTTCCAGGAGGTGTTCGAAGCCGAATTCAAGGATCAGTTCGCGGCGCGCAAGATGACCTACGAGCATCGCTTGATCGACGACATGGTGGCTTCGGCGCTGAAATGGTCCGGCGCGTTTGTCTGGGCGTGCAAGAATTACGATGGCGACGTGCAATCGGACACAGTGGCGCAAGGCTTTGGCTCGTTGGGGCTGATGACTTCGGTGCTGCTCACGCCCGACGGCAAGACCATGGAGAGCGAAGCCGCGCACGGCACGGTGACGCGCCACTTCCGCCAGCACCAAAAGGGCGAACCCACGAGCACCAATTCCGTCGCCTCGATTTTCGCCTGGTCACGTGGCCTAGCCCATCGCGGCAAGCTCGACAACAACCAGAAACTCATCGATTACGCGCTGCTGCTGGAGAAGATCACGGTCGATACGGTGGAGGCCGGGCAAATGACCAAGGATTTGGCGCTGCTCGTCGGCGACACACAGAAATGGCTCACCACCGAAGGCTTCCTCGACGCGATTGGGGACAATTTGGATAGGGCGATGACCTAATGCGCACCGCCCGATGCTGCTGCGGGGATTGCTCGGTCAGTGTTGAGGCCGAACCGGCGCTCAATGCAGTATGCCATTGCTCCAGCTGCAAACGACGCTCTGGCAGCGCTTTTGGCTGGTCCTCCTATTTTCCCGACGCGGCAGTGACGGGCAAAACCGGCGCCGTCCTCACCTATGCCAAAAGCGGGGAATACGAGCGCTTTTTTTGTGCGCGCTGCGGCACGACGCTCTACTGGAAATCCGCGAACTTCATGCCGGCCTTCACGGGTGTCGCGGGCGGCTGCTTTACGGAGACACCGCTGCTCGAGCCAAGTTTCTCGGCGCAGGATTCTGACCGTTGCGCCTGGCTGACGCTACCAGCGACCTGGCCGAAAACTTGAACACGGCGGCCCGGCCCTCGCGCAAACAGGAGCGTGTATGGCGATCAAGATCAGAAATCTCATGTCAGCCGACCGCGACCAATGGACGCCACTCTGGGCCGGCTACCTTGCCTTTTACGAATCCACGCTCGATCCCGCAATCACCGACGCGACATGGGCGCGGTTCCTCGATCCCTCCGAACCCATGTTCGCATTTGTCGCCGAGAACGATGCTGGCGAGCTCGTTGGCTTCGCCCATTGCGTGCTGCACCGAGGCACTTGGGCTATCGGTGACTTTTGTTACCTCGAGGACCTCTTCGTCGCATCGCAAGCGCGCGGGCAAGGCGCGGGGCGTGCGCTGATCGAAGCAGTGTATGCGCGCGCCGACGGGCTCGGCTGCGCGCGCGTCTATTGGCTGACGCACGAAAGCAATCCCGCGCGCAGACTCTACGATCAGGTGGCGCACAATCTGGGTTTCATCCAGTACCGGCACTGACCTAAAGCGCGCTAATCAACGCGCACCCAGCATCATCGGCAAAAAGCGTTGCGTCTAATTTGAGCGTCGCCCAGTGATGAGCGCCGCCGCCGTCATGATCGTCCACGTTCCATGTCCAAGCGTGATCAGCAAAGCGCCTTGCCGCGCCTCAAAATTGATCGTGCCGGTCAATTGCCAGGCGATAACGCCCGCGCCCACCGCCACGCCAACAGCACGCACCGCCCAGTCAAGCACACTGCTTCCACGCCAGCCCAGCGACCAAATCAGAATAGCGATGGACGCCAGATCGAAATGGACCTGTGCAAAGGAACGGTTGAGCCACATCGTATAGCGCGCGAATTCCTGAATGCTGGCGACATCGCCTCCAGGCGCGTGCGCGGCTTCGACCAGTTTCGGTATCACTACGCCGCTCAATGTGCCGGCGAACATCGTGAAGAGTGCTGCGAGCGCGTAGAAGCTGAGAGCCAGCACCGGCAGCGGTCGATCAAAGCCCTGCGCGCGGGTCAAGACCACAAAACCAAACACCAATATGGGCTTGCTGACCAGCGCCGCGGCGTGAACCACCGCCGACAGCGAGAACGTCCCGATGATGTTTGGGCCGCCACCGTGGCTTGGGTGAACCGCCATCAATGCAATGTAGATTGCAGCGCCCAAGATCAGCGCCAAGCCGCCGGCGCGCTCCATACTCAACATGAATTTCTCCTAGTGTGACGCGGACGAGGCCGGCAGAAGCCACGAACGGTGCGCCTCTGGATCAAGCACCAACACCGCCTGGCGCAGAATAGAAAACCCGACATTGGCGGGGGTTTCGCCGTCTACAAAGGTGATCTCTGGCTCGCGCAGCTCAAGCGCGCCAATGCGCGCGACGCCGCGAAGGCGCGCCGTCTGCGCCTCAAACGCAATGCCCACCATGCGCACCGGAGGCGCTGGCGCAAGTGGCGTCGCCAGCGGCAGAGATGCCGCCATACGCAGCGGCAACAGCAATCCTCGCGAGGCGCCGGTGTCGGCAATCGCCATGAGCGCCGGCTGACCGGGCAGAGCCAACTCGACTGCGGGAATGCGCCGAACCATGTGGCCGCCGTGATTGTCGCCATGATACGATCTCCCCGGACCGGCGGGGATGGCGGCTGCGATCTTGGGCAGGATTTCGGCGACGCTCCTTGGGAAGTCGAAGCGGACCAGGCGACCTGAGAAAACGCTGGGGCTGATGATCGCGTCGATCCCCTCCAGCGGCAGCGGAATGTCGAGGGCCACGGCCATGGCCCTGCCAAAACGCGCATTGCCCAGCCTGCCTTCAATCGTCGTGCGATAGCCGTTGATCGGGGTTCCCCCCGGCGCCACGGCGGCCGCCGGGCCCTGATTGGGCGCGCCAATGCGCGTGGCGTAGCTCAATTTCAGCACTGAACCGGCCGCGCCGGTGTCGAAGATGGCCGTCACCGGCTCGGATGCGGCAATTCGCAATTGCGCGGTGAGCCTGGGGCCGCTGAGATCGAGAGGGATGGTCTCCACCGCCCGAGCCGTCTGGGCTTGGGCGCAGGCCGAATTCGCCACGAGGGCCGAGGACATGGCTGAAGCCACAAAGAGCCGGCGGTGCATTGAAATCTCCACGCAACAATCGCCGATATACTGATGCTGGAGCGCGCGCATTCAGAAAGCACCGCCTTCGAGACAAAGAGGGGAAAGTGTCCAGCAATTCTTTTGATCTTCTGCCGATCGACCGGCGCACCCGCCGCACGCGCACCCTGCTTGCTGAGGCGTTGATGGAACTCGGCGCTGCGCACGATATCGACGCGATCGATGTGGGGGACTTGATAGAGGCTGCGGGAATAGGCCGCTCGACCTTTTATGGGCACTATGCCGGCAAGGACGATTTCCTCATCTCGTCCTTCGTCAATCTTATTGTCATGGCCGAAGAAGCGATGGCGGTGAAATACCCCGAGCGCGCGGACGTCATTCCCTCAAGCCCGCTATTTGCGCATGTCCACGAAGCTGGAGACTTCGCACGCAACGTCGCCAAATCGGAGATCTTTCCCCGCCAAATGGCGGCGGCCGAAATCAAGCTGCGAGAAATTGCAGAAAAGAACTTATCGCGGCGCTTCCCGGATATTCCGAGTGCGCAACGCCGCGAAAGCGCCGTCTACATCGCTGCGGGATTCATCGGCCTGTTGCGTTGGTGGATGACCAATGGCCTCCAGCAAACCCCGGAAGAGATGCAGCACGCTTTCTCCCGTTTGACCAAAGCAGCGTTGGCGGATGGCCCCGCGCACCTTTGAGGTGATCACTCTGCCACAAAGGGCGGCGCGGCCCGCCAGGGAAACGGCGCCGGCAGATCGCGGGATACTTTGTCGGGAAATTGCGCCGCGCGTTTTTCCAGGAACGAGGTCACCCCCTCCTTCGCATCTCCGGCGCGCCCGCGCGACACCATCAGCCGGCTTTCCAAGCGATGCGCCTCCATCGGATGGCTCGCATCAAGCATGTCGAGCAGCATCCGCCGCGCCAAGGTCACTGAAACTGGCGCGGTGTTGTCCGCGATCTCGCGCGCCAGCGCGTGCGCGGCCGGGAGCAAATCTTCGGGCGCGTGCAGCGAGCGCACCAGCCCGCGCGCCAATGCCTCCGCCGCACTGAACACACGACCAGTCATGACCCATTCGAGCGCCGTGGACACGCCGACCAAGCGCGGCAGAAAATACGACGAAAGCGTCTCAGGAACGATGCCGCGCCGCGCAAACACGAAACCGAATTTCGCGCCCTCCGCCGCAAGGCGTACATCCATCGCCAGCAACATGGTCGCGCCGACGCCCACCGCCGGCCCGTTCACCGCCGCGATCACCGGCTTCAAACTTTCATATATGCGCAGACCCACGAGCCCGCCATTGTCGCGCTCGGTGTTCGGATCGAACGGCGCGCCATCCCGCGCCGCAGCGCGTTTTTCGTAATCGAAAGTCCCCCCGCCGCCGCCGAGATCGGCGCCGGCGCAAAAGCCACGCCCCGCGCCGGTCACGATCACGGCCCGCACGCTGTCGTCAGCATCGGTTGCGTCGAAGGCGGCGATCAACTCGTACGCCATCACCTGCGTGAACGCGTTCATCCGCTCGGGGCGGTTCAGCGTGATCACCGCCACGCCATCGGCGATGGCAAGTTGGATGGTGGTGAAATCGCTCATGTCGCTACGGTTCCGAAACAAGGCGGCACGCTAGCGCTAAAGCCGCAGCAGCTCCACTTCCGCCGCTTGGTACGGATCAAGGCGGTAGATCAGCTGGCGGTGGATCGCCACCATCGCCCCCGCACCCCAATCCTCGATCAGTTCGGCATCGTCCTTCTCGCGCGCGGCCCAACGCGAGCCATCCTCGCAGATGACCACACGCCCTTCCCCCAGTACGCAATCAATCACCGATACCGCGCCCGATTGCGCCCCGGCGCCTAATCCGACTCGGAACACGGAGAGAATCGCTTCACGCTGCGACACCGAGAGGCGGCTCCAATCGAGCCGCTCGAAGATTTCAGGCCCAAGAAATGCGGCCAGAGCGTCGTTGTGCGTCATCCCGGTCCCCACCGAATCAGCCCTCCAAAAGCAACTGATTTGGTTTCCGAGATGTTACCTCGTTTCGGCTTGAAAATTCGCCGCCGCTCGGCGGCTCAGCGCTACCGCCACAATCCCAAGCGCCGGCCCGATCAACCCAAACAACCCACCTTCAACGCCAAACGCACCGCCCGTCAGCAGCGCATCGCCGGGAAACGTAAACACGCTCCACCCGCCAAGCCCGATATCGGTTCCCGTGACGCTGATGCCGAGGATCGGCCCCTGCAGTCCATTCCAACCCAGATGAATGCCGATCGGCAACCACAACGCATTCGTTCGCACATAAGCCAAGCCAAGCATGACGCTCGCCAAGAGAATGTTGGCGCCTGCGATCAAGCCTTGCGTTCCGCCCTGTAGGATCGGCGCTGCGTGCAGCGCCACGAACAACGCCGTCGTGACCCCAATCGCCCACGCGGCGCCGTACTTTGCCCAAAGCTCCTGGAAGATGTAGCTGCGCACCAGCAGCTCTTGCGTGACAACGTTGAAGAAACAAATCGTCAAGGCCAGTATGAGCGCCGTCGCACTAAATGCGCCAAGGTCAGGCGCAAAACGCGCCGCGCCGCTTGCAACGAGCAGCGCCAACGGAACAGCGAAGATCGCCGCGCCAAGAAGTGTTCCGGTCAGCAGATCAAGCAGGCGCGCTGCATTGAATCCCAATGTTTCCAGTCCGCGCTTATCGACAGCGCGCGCCATGAACAACAACGCCGCGAACGTCGCCAGCGCGCCACTGATCTCCAGGCTAAACCGAAGCCTTATGTCCTGAAACCAAGCCTCGCCTCCAAGCCCGACAGCACTCATAGTCGCCGCAGCGATCAGCAGCGCCCAGACACCGAGGAAGGCGATTATCTTGACGGCTGAAATTCCAACTCGCTTCATGTCGATAAAATTCCTTCCCGCGATTGGGCAGACGTCATAGCGCGAGCCGCCAGATGAAGTCCCGGTCCGCGACGCGGCCAACCATGAATTTGTGCTCGCCGATATGGTCAAAGCCGTAGCGTTTGTAGAAGCGTTGCGCGCGTTCGTTGTTTTCCCAGACGCTGAGCCACAGCGCCTCGGCGCGTTGTTCCTTCGCCCATGCCAATACTTGGCCCATCAAAAACCGCGCCACGCCTGCGCCCTTGACGCGTGCGCCGACATAGAGGCGATACAATTCGCGATCGCGTTCACCGTGCGCGACGTCCATGTCCACCGGCCCCGCCATCGCGTAACCGACGATCGCGTCGCCAAATAACGCGAGCCACACGCGAATTGCGGGATCAGCCAGTTCCTCGCGTTGAATTGCCGTCCCGTATGACTTCGCCAAATAAGCCTCCAGATCCTCTGGAGGATAAAGGCGCCCAAACGTCTCGACGAACGAGCCCGCCGCGAACGCGGCAAGCGCCTCGGCGTCAGGCGAATCCGCCAAGCGATAGACAATAGCGCTCACGCCGCGAGCGCGCGTTCGATCGCGGCGCGGATGGCGCTCAGCGCTTGCCCCGCCGCGGCGCCGTTCGGTCCGCCGCCCTGGGCCATGTCGGGGCGCCCGCCTCCGCCTTGCCCACCAACGGCTGCGACGCCCGCGCGCACGAGATCAACCGCCGACACCTTGCCCTTCAGATCGTCGGTGACGCCAATCGCCAGCGCCGCCTTGCCGTCCTCCACACCAACATAGGCGACCACACCCGAACCCAAGCTCTTTTTACCTTCATCGACGAGCCCGCGCAGCTCCTTCGCCGGCACGCCGTCAAGCACGCGCGCGAGCACGGCGATGCCTGCCACGTGCTCAGGGCCTGCAGGCGCGCTCTGCCCGCCACCGCCCGCGAGCGCGAGTTTGGTTCTCACATCCGTCAACTCGCGTTCGAATTTGCGGCGTTCGTCCTGCAATTGCGCGATGCGCTCTGGCAATTCAGCCAACGGCGCTTTCAAGTTCGCGGCGATCGTTTTCGCCAATCCAGCTTGCGCCTTCAGATGCGCTAAAGCAGCCGCGCCTGTCGCCGCTTCGATGCGGCGAATGCCCGCCGCAACGCCGCCTTCGGAGAGGATCGCGAACACCGCGATATCACCGGTGCGCTCCACGTGCGTGCCGCCGCAAAGTTCGACCGAGTAAGCCGTGCCGGCGCCGCCGATCGCGTCACCCAAGCGTAGCACGCGCACGCTCTCGCCATATTTCTCGCCGAACAGCGCCAATGCGCCCTCGGCGATCGCTTTCTCGGGCAACATTTCCTTGATCACGCCCTCGGCGTTCTGGCGGATCACCGCGTTCACTTCGTCCTCGGCGCGGCTGATCTCATCGGCGCTCATGGGCGCGCCGTGGCTGAAGTCGAAACGGAAATAGTCCGCCTCGACCAGCGAACCTTTCTGCGCCACATGCGGCCCCAGCACGTTGCGCAGCGCCGCGTGCAATAGGTGTGTCGCCGAGTGGTTGGCGCGGATTTGCGCGCGGCGCGCGGAATCGATTTCGAGCACGGCTTTGTCGCCAGGCTTGAGCGTGCCGCCCTTCAGGCGCCCGACATGCACATGGAGCGCGCCGGCGCGTTTTTGGGTATCCTCGACGAGGAATTCCGCGCCATTCTCGAAACGGATGATGCCGCGATCGCCAGCTTGCCCGCCGCTTTCGGCGTAAAACGGCGTCTGATCAAAGATGAGAGCGGCTTCGGCAGGGCCACTCAGTGAGCGCGTGACTGCGCCCTGAGCGACGATCACCATCAACGTGCCGGGCGCGTTTTCCTCCTTATAGCCAAGGAAAGCGCTCTTCCCGCCTTGATCAGCGAGATCGAGCCAAATCTCGTTGCCCGCTGTTTCGTTCGAGCCCGCCCAGCTCTCTCGCCCCTTCTCGCGTTGGCGCTCCATCGCCGCATCGAAACCAGCTGTGTCCACTTCAAGCCCGCGCCCGCGCAATATGTCTTGCGTGAGATCGAGCGGAAAGCCGAACGTGTCATAGAGCTTGAAGGCGGTTTCACCGGCCAGCTTCTTGCCCTTCTTCAATCCCGCGAGTTCGTCCTCAAGCAGCTTCAAGCCATTGCCTAAAGTGCGGCGGAAACGATCTTCTTCTTCGTGCAATTGCGCCTCGATGACGGGCCGCGCGCGTTCAAGTTCGGGGTACGCCGCGCTCATTTCGGCGATCAGAGTTGGCGCCAGGCGATGCATCAGAGGCTCTTTGGCGCCTAGCATATGGGCGTGGCGCATGGCGCGGCGCATGATCCGGCGCAGCACATAGCCGCGGCCTTCATTCGCCGGTGTCACGCCGTCCGCGATCAGAAATGATGATGCGCGCAGGTGGTCGGCGATGACGCGGTGGCTGGCCGCTTGCGCGCCCTTGGCTTTGACGCCGGTGAGCTCGACGGACGCCGCGATCAGGGCGCGAAAAAGGTCGATCTCATAATTCGAGTGCACGCCTTGCAGCACGGCGGCGATGCGCTCGAGCCCCATGCCGGTGTCGATCGAGGGCTTCGGCAACGGCACGCGTTTGCCGTCCGCGAATTGCTCGAATTGCATGAACACGAGATTCCAAATCTCGATGAAACGGTCACCATCCTGCTCGGCTGAGCCCGGCGGGCCGCCGGCGACTTTTGGGCCGTGGTCATAGAAGATTTCCGAACACGGACCGCAGGGCCCGGTGTCGCCCATCGACCAAAAATTATCGCTGGTGGCGATGCGAATGATCCGGCTCTCCGGCAGGCCGGCGATCTTCTTCCACAGACCCGCCGCTTCCTCGTCATCGTGGTAGATGGTGACCAGCAGCTTATCCTTCGGCAGCGCAAAATCCTTGGTCAGCAGGCTCCAGGCTGCGTCGATGGCTTGGTCCTTGAAATAATCGCCGAAGGAAAAATTCCCGAGCATCTCGAAAAAGGTGTGGTGACGGGCGGTGTAGCCGACATTGTCGAGATCGTTGTGCTTGCCGCCGGCGCGCACGCATTTTTGGCTGGTGGCCGCGCGTGGGAACGGCGGCTTAGACGCACCCGTGAAAAAATTCTTGAACGGGACCATGCCGGCATTGACGAACAGGAGCGTCGGGTCGTCCTGCGGCACAAGCGGCGCGGAGGCGAGCATTTCGTGCCCACGCGCGCCGAAGAATTCCAAGAATTGCCGACGGATGTCGCTGACGCTCGCCATCATGTATCCAAGCCAAGTTTCGGGGCCCAATCAGGCCAAATCAGAATTGGTCTTGGTATAGGTAGTGCGGTGGGCAACGCCAAGCGCAGCGCGGGTGCAGCGGAGCGCGGGTGCGTCAGACCGGCAAGTGCAAGGCGCCGTCATCGCCCAGTGGAAGATGCGGATTCCACGCCACCTCCCACAGATGCCCATCGGGATCGGCAAAATAGCCCGAATGCCCACCCCAGAACACATCCCGCGCCGGCTTCACGATGCGACCGCCCGCAGCTTCCGCTTCCGCCAACACGACACCCACGTCCTCCTTGAGCCGCACATTATGGGCCAAGGTCAGCCCACGAAAACCCGATCCCTCAGCCCCAATCTCCGCGTCCTCGGCGAGCGCAACGCGCGGGTAAAGCGACAGCGCCAAGCCTCCAATTTGAAAGAGCACAATGTCGCCCTGACTTGCTGGGGACCGCTGCGATACGCGGTTGGTTGCCTTGTTGGGTGGATTTTCGGCGCTGCGGGCGGCG
>CXWL01012028.1_pt1 | contig 11984 bp, 10 predicted proteins | sample 590931 | NCBI WGS metagenome assembly CXWL01 (sample SAMEA3498368, study PRJEB10139) | groundwater metagenome | biome: water well; material: biofilm material | place: Germany | collected 2015-04-27
GCCTGCGTCTCGTTCGGTGACAGCGACCAGGCACCCGGTACACGCGAGCACGGCGGCAAACAGAAGTGGAGCGGTCTCCACCATCTGGCGCCTCACTGACACTTGTACTGGCAGCTGTTGTTGAGACAGGTGCCGATGACGGTGCCACCGTCTGGGGCCACGCCTCCGTCCGCTCCGCACTTCTTACCGCCCACTTGGGCCATGCAGTCCGGTTCGTAGCGACAAGCATCGACCTGCGTGCAGCGCATGCTCTGGACCGCGCCGCAGAATGGACACACGTCTCGGCAGTAGAATTGCCCCGACGGTCCGCAGGCGTCGCCGTCGTCAAGCAAGGTGCAGTTCAGGCCTTCACCCTGCAGACACGCACCATTGTGCAGCTTCACTTTTCCCGCGGAGGTGAGCTCACAATCACTGCCGAAGGTCGCGTAGTCAGTGGAGCACACCGGCATGGAAATGAACGGGCAGGCGCCGACGAGCACGCACTCGGGTGGGTTCTGACAACCGGTTTCGCTATTGATGCCGCCCGATACCAGCGTGCGGTCGGGTGGGCAGTTGGGGGGCGAGAAAAGAGGGCACGAGATGCAACACCCACCCGAACCACACATGTTTCCGTTGAAGCCGCAGTCCCACGCGGAATGACAGGCGGGCTGCCCAGAGCTGCACACTCTGCACTCAGGGTCTGCGCCGTCACTCAACCCGTCACAGTCATCGTCGAGGGTGTTTCCGCAGTTTTCCTTCATGCCCAGATTCACGAAGGCATTGTTGTCGTTGCAGTCGCAGTTCTGTTTGCCCGGGCAGCTCAAGCTGCGGTCGCAGCTTTGGACATAGCCGTCGTTGTCGTTGTCGGCACAGTCAGCGCCCCCGCCGGTGCCACCGCCCGCGCCGCTGCCTCCCGCCTGACCGCTGCCTCCCGCCTGACCGCCGCCACCGGCGCCACCGGCGCCACCGGCGCTGCCTCCGCCCGTGCCAACCCCGCCTGCTTGGCCGCCACCGCTTCCGCCGCCCTGGCCTCCGACTGATCCACCGGCGCCGTCACCCCCGCCCACGCCGCCGTCACCTTCAGGCACCGCTATGAGACAGCCTGAACAGAGCCACACCGAGAGCAAGCAGGTTGAAATAGGTCGCATGCTTGAGCCCTTAGGCATTCCGCATGCCATTGCTTTTGTTAGTTATTTCAGCTGATTGGCCCCCGCGTGCCCATCAGGTTTCTGAGATCCCAACGTGGAGCTTCAGGTTTTCATGGTGCACCCTCCAACGTGCGGTCGTTATGCAAAACATTGTTATTACTTAGACATTCGGCTCGTAGCGAGCTCACACGAAACCGAGGTGCGCCTTGGTCCGACAATGTAGGACAGGGTGTTGTTGGGCCCCTCGGGAGAGTCATGAGCGTCGCGACGAGTGCAGCCACATTGTTGCCGTTGATTTCGCCCCACCCTGAGTCGGCTTTCGATCGCCGTGACACCAAAGAGGTGCCAGTCAGCCTCGCTGTCAGCCGGGCGACGCCCGCGATACCGCGCGTGAAAGGTGAACGCGAACGCCGCGCCACTCCGCGCATGCACGTGATGTTGGCGTGCGAGCAGCGCATCGGCGACGTGCGCTTGCGGCACTACACCACCGACATCTCGACTTTCGGCTTGTCTCTGCGCGATGGCCCGACGCCCAAGCGCGGCAGCCGGCTGACCTTGTCTTTGCTGTTGCCTGACCTGCCCGGCAAGCCTTTGAAGATGCGCGTCCAGGTGTTGGGCAGTTACGACGAGCGCGGGGGCATGCGGCTGCGCTTTTACAACCCTCCGCTCGAATCAGTGCGGCGCGTGCACCGCTACTTGAATACGCAGATTTAACATTTGAGCACCTAACGCCCCTTCAGAAGTGATTACAATCTTCAGGGTATGGATGACGAGTCCACCCTTGAACGACGGCGCACCGAGCGCATCGAGCTCGCCATACCCGTCGAGCTGCGCGACGACCGCGGCTTTTCGCTGCAATCGACAAAAGACATTTCAGTGGGCGGGGTGTTTTTTGATCGCGCCATTCCTTACGCGGTCGGCAGCCAGGTGGAATTGACGTTCACTCTGCCCGGAGAGACCGAGGCCATCACCTGCACCGGTGAAGTCGTCAACGTGCCGGACAAGACCGGGTACGGCATGGGGGTGCGCTTCATCAATTTGAAAGTTGAGCACCGGCAACAATTGGAACATTTCGTCAACGCCCCGCGTCGAGGCTGATCATGGCCTTCTACGACCCCTTGCTCGACCGTCTTGTTTTTTTAAACCAGCTCAAGCCCGCGAACCTGAAGAAACTGGGCAACGCGCGCCTTTCCGACATCATCGACAAAGAAGCGATTCGCGCCCGTCGCCGCGTCGACGCGCTGCACGAGCGTTACCCTTCGGCGCAAAGCAAAGAGCTGGCGCAGCGGCTCATCGACCAGAAGAAGAACCTGGCCAGCATGGTGGGTGGCATCTCAGGGGTCTTCGGAGTCATCACCCTGCCCGCCGACCTCTTGCTGATGGTGTGGCTGCAGCTATCGATGCTGGTAGACTTGGCGACGCTGCACAAAGTGTCGCTCAAGAGCGAACGGGCTCGCAAAGAGCTGCTCGATGTCTTCGGCTACGCCAATGGCATTGGGCCGATGCAGCGGGCCAGCCCCAAGGTGCTTTCCAAATTAGCCTCGGTGCTGTTGCAGAAAGGCGGTTTTTCCACCCTGGGAAAGGCGATGCCTCTGGTGGCGGCTCCCATTTCTGCCTACCTCAACAATCATCACATTCAACAAGTGGGCGACCACGCGCTTCGGCACTACAATGGCTTCGAGAGGGCGCAAGCCAAGACCCGCGCGAAGGCAGCCGATGACTGAACGGTCGCTGCACATCGACTTGTTGACCGGCGCCTACAAGCGCCAACACTTCGAACGCTTGCTCGCCGAGGCCGTTTCCACCGCGCACCGCAACACCACCGGCTTGGCGCTGCTGTATCTCGACGTCGACAACCTGCAAGAGCTCAACGACATTCACGGCAACACCTCGGTGGACACGGCGCTGGCGTGGCTGGCGCAGAAAATTTCAGATGTCTTCGACGGGCGCGGGCCGATTGGCCGCATCGGAGGCGACGAGTTCGCGGTCGCGTTACCGGCGGTCACCGTCGAAACCGCAGCGCGGCTGGGTGAAAAGCTGCGCCAAACGGTGCGGCAAGAGCTGCATGCTTCGGCCTTTGGCGACTACCGGCTCACCGTTTCGGTGGGAGTTGCAGCGCGAAGGCCGCGCGAGCTCTCAGGTGACTTGTTGGAAGCAGGCCTCGCGGCGTGCACGCGCGCCAAGCAGGGCGGGCGCGACGCAGTCGTCAAGCGCTAGCCCCCACCGTCTTCAAGCGTGGACACCCAGTTCGAGCACGAGAACAACCGGCGGACGAGGGCGGTGAATGCGACCTTCAGTGCCCGCTTCATTTCACGCGCCCAGCGGTGCGGCCTCTCACCACCCGAAATTTTCCTTCGAGCAACCCCAGGTACAACTGGCCCGCGCCGGCAGCAGGGAAGAGAAGGTATTCACCCGCCGGCACCTGCGTGCTCGGCTTATCGCCGTAAGCGCTGGCGTCGACCTCGATGCCGGTGACGAGATCTCGAAGCCAGGCGTGCGGCCAGGCCCGCCCTTGGTCCGCGACCAACCCCAACCGCAACTGCCACTTGCCAGGGTTCTCGCGCATCGCCGCCTGCGCCAGCGCCAAGCACGCGCCTGAATTCAACTCTTGTTCGGCGGTAGCGCGCACCGCCCGGGCGGGAGAACGCACCCCTGGGGGCCGTGGGTCAAGCGTCAGCGGGCCTTCGCCGCCCTCGATGGGAAAGCCCTCGATGAAGACCCGCGCGCGCCGCGCATCGAGCACTGGCACCTTGTCGACCCGGCGAAATACCGTCGGCCCTAGGGTGAGCCGCTCGAGCAGCCCCTGCTTGTCGTAAGCCGCGACAAAGCTCTGGCGCAGCAGCGTGCCTTTGCTGATGGAGCCCCGCGGTATCGCCGCGCACCCTTCACCCTTCTCGCGCGTCACTTCGTCGAACACCGCAGCGCAGCCCGGCGCCGGTTGACGCAAAAGCCACCGCGCCGACGGCATCGATTCGTTCTCGGCCCGGCCTTGCTCATCGAGCGCAAGCTCGACATGGGTCTGGGCTTTGGAACGGCGAAAGACATGCTCCGACTGGTAGCGCAGCTGGCCCGGCAAAAGCTCGACGCGCACCCAACCCACGCCCGTGCCCGCGAGAGTCATCTCGAAGCTCGCGGTTTGGCCCAAGCACAAGAGCAGCGGCAGCGCGGCGATTCCCATGGTTGTGGCGCCCAGTATCGTCGAAACTGGCGCTCAAATGTCGACGCTCACACGCCGCCGGTTCATCGGTTTGGGTTCTCTGAGCGGGCTCGCCTTGGGAGCGCTCAACTGCGCGGTGCTTGTCGCCGGGTGGGACCTGGCGCTGACCACCGAGGCCGCGGTGGCGGTGCTCCTGGGGAGCGCGACGCTGGGGGGCCTGGGTGGCATGGGGTTTGTTTTGGGCCGCCACGGGCAAGACAAAGACCGGCAAGCGCTCAAGCAATTGGCGGCGGGTGACTTGACGCTGCGGCAGATCGCCGGCCCCGACCACCCGGCGGAGCTGGGGCAGCTGGTGCTGACTTTGCGACGGGCGCTCTTGCAGGTGCAGCGCGTCTCCGAAGGGCTGCACCGCACCTGCCGCGAAGTGACTGACCAGACCCGCTCGTTGCTGGAAGCCGCGCGCCGCCAAGAAGCCGCGGTCAACCGTTCGCAGACGGCGGTTACCGGCATGGGTGAGAGCCTGAAGAGCGCCCACCGCCGCACCGGCCAACTGGAAACTTTCGCGCACGACACCACCAATGCCCTGACCGAGATGACGGCGCGCATCGAGCAGGTGGCGCAGGCCCTGGCCGAGCTCAATGATGCCGCCGGCCGCACCAGCTCACGGGTGCAGCTGCTCAGCGAGCGCGCCCAAGACATGGCTGAGGCCGGTGAGGGCCTGGTTGCCTTCGCGCGGCAGACCGAAGACTTCATTGCCTCGGTCGAAGGCGGCATCGACGCCGTGCGCCGCCGCGTCGAAGAGACAGGCAACCTGGCCCACGAAGTGACACTCACCGCCGAGCAGGGTGAACGGCTGGTGGCCGACAGCACCTCGGGCATCAAGCAGCTCGACGAGACCGTGCGCCGGGCGTCAGAAATCGTCGACACCCTCGGGGTGCGCGGGCTGGAAATCGGCCGCGTCGTCGACGTCATTCAAGACATCGCCGACCAGACCAACTTGCTTGCGCTCAACGCCGCCATCATCGCCAACCAAGCCGGCGAGAGCGGGCTGGCTTTTGGCGTCGTCGCCCGGGCGGTGCGCGGGCTCGCTGAACGCACCGCCACTTCGACGCGGGAAATCGGCCTGCTGGTGCGCAGCGTGCGCGAAGGAGTGGAACAGGCGGTGTCGCTGGTGCGCGCGGGCCAAGGCCAGGCTTCGACCGGCGTGGCGCTGGCGCACAAGGCGAGCGGTGCGCTGAAGGAAATTCGTTCCATCAGCTTGCGCGCCTTGAGCGCGGTGGAAGCGAGCGTGGCCGAGACCAAACGCCTCGAGGCGCAAGGCAACCAGGTGGTGACGGCCTCGCGAAAAATCGTGGCCCGCGTCGACGAGGTGAAGGGCCAGGCGGTGGAGCAGGCCAGCGCCGGTAAAGAGCTGGTAAAGCACAGTCAGGACATGGCCCGCACCGCGACCGGGGCCGCCGCCAAGGCGCAGGCGCAAGTGCGGGCGGGGCGCGACCTCTCTGACTCGCTGCTGCGCTTGACCGCGGCCATCGACGAAATCAAGAGCGCGCAGACGGTGCTCAGCAAAGGCCAGGCCGACATCGGCGACGAAGTAGGCGAAGTGCGTGAAGACGCCGACGGCATCGTGCACATCGCCGACGGGTTGACCCGCGCGGTGGAACAGCTGTCGCGCGAGGCCGACGGGCTCGACGACGAGGTGTTGCGTTTCAAGCTCCCGGTTCCGAAGCCGGGCGGCATCTTGAAAGTGGGCTTGCATCGCACCGAAGGGTTGGAAGCGACGCGCGGGTTAGACCCGCTCTTCACCATCGACCTGCAATTGGCCGAGCTCTCGGGGGCGCTGTTCAACACCCTGGTGCGTTTCGAAGACGGCATGCTCCTGCCCGAACTCGCCGAGCGTTGGGGCGCTGACATCACCTCGAAGCGCTTTCGCTTTTCGCTGCGCAAAGACGTGCTCTTTCACGACGGCGTTCCCCTGACCGCGCATCACGTCAAGGCGCACTTCGAGCGGCTCTTGGACCCCCGGGTGGGCTCCCCCGAGCAAAGCGTGCTGCAAGACATCGAGGGAGCGCCGGAGTTCATGAATGGCCAAGCCCGGGAAGTAACGGGGCTGGTGGTGCTCGACGAGCATTCGCTCGACATTCGGTTGCACGAGCCACGCGCGTTCTTTTTGCGGCTCTTGGCGTTGCGTGGCACCGCGGTGGCCAAGCGCAGTGACGACGGCCGTGTCATCGGCACCGGCCCCTTTCGGCCCGTAGCTTCACCTCCAGGGCACCTGCTCTTCGAGCGCAACCCCAGCTATTTCCGGCCGATGTTGCCGTTTCTGCACCAGCTCGATTTTCATCTCTACCGCTCGCGCACCGAAGCGCTGGCCAAGCTCAAGGCCGACGAAGTACACATGGTGTCGTATCTGCACGCCGAGCACGTGGCCGCCGCGCGCATCGAGAATGGGCAAGTGGCGACCACCCAGACGCCTTCGGTATGGTTCTTGGGTTTCAATTTGGGCCAAGCGCCGTTCAACGACGCACGGGTACGCCGCGCGATTCGAGCGGGCTTGGACGTGCGGGCGCTGGTCGAAGGGTTTCACCCCGGTGCCCGTATCGCGCGGTCGCTGACGCCACCCACGGTGCTCGACATCGAGCGCGTGTATGAGCCGCGTATCGACGTGGCTCTGGCCGGCCGGTTGCTCCACGAAGCGGGAGTGGGAAAATTACAGCTCACGCTCCCTTTTCCGCCTGACCGCGACACGCGGGCAGAAGACGCGGTGCTCTTCAAACCGCTGCTCGACGCGGGCCTGATCGAGCTGTCGCATCAGGAAATGGCCGAGGGTTACTGGCAGAAGCTGCGTGAAGGGCGGGTGTCAGTGTTTCGCGGAAATTGGATCGCGAATGTCACCGACCCCGACAATTTCTTGCACCTGCTGCTCAACTCACGGGCCCAGCGATACTACGGCTTGGGTTATCGCAGCGAAGAGCTCGACCGCTTGACGGACGAAGCGCGGGTGCTGGTCGACCCGGTGCGCCGGGTGACGCTGTATCAGGCGGCGGAAACGGTGCTGCGTGAAGACTGCGTGTTGGTGCCGCTGTACCACGAGCGTTTTTACGTCGCGGCGAGCCCCGAGGTGCAGGGCTTAAGGCTGCATCCCACTCCCCCGCAGGTGCGGTTCGAGAGTCTGTGGTTGGACGGGTGATGCGCGGGGGGCGTTTGGCTTTGGTGCGACGTAAGTCGCCACACCTCGCGCGACGCCCGCCCAAAATCGGTCTTGAAGCGAACTTTCCCGCGAGCCAGGCACTGCAAACCCGACGACGGCAACACGCCCCGCAACCCGACCCGGCCCGTCCGATAAAGACCAAGCCGTATCCCCCGCGCGCCACTGCTCGCTTTCCCCCGAGCCCTACCCCAGCGCCACGCCCTTGAGCACGATGCGCACCAACAACCCGCGCTGCCGCTTGAAGTCCGTCACTATCTCCGCTCCATTCCGACGGAGCATTTGGTAGCTCAGCGCCAACCCGAGATTGAGCCGCATCGTGCGCGCCTTGCTGGTATCGATTTCGACACGAGGGTCAAACACCCGCCGCTTGTCTTCCTCGCTCATCACCAGGTTCTCATCGAGAATCTGAACGAAGGGGCAACCACCCTGCATGCCGAGGAGAACTGAGGGAGCCACTTCCGCCCCTGCCCGCACCCGTTCTTGGGCGCAGGTGAAGTTGAGCAAATTGCGCACCGCGTTCGATAAATCTTTGCGCGCCACCATCGCCAAGAACGGCCCGGTGCCCTCCAGCTCCATCACGCCGTGGCGCGCCCCCCAACCCTCGATATCGCTCAGCGTTTCCTTCATCACTTCGGCCACGTCGATGGTCTCGAGCTTCGCCGCGGTCTGCGGCTCGCCCAGCCGAGTGAACCCGCTCACCAACTCGCCGATACGCTTCACGCCCGCGAGCGCGTCGTCGATGACTTGCCCCACGTCGCGCACCAGTTCCTCGGTGCCTTCGGCATCGCCGTTCACCGCTGAGATGCGGGTGGCGATTGCTTGCGAAGCGGCGTTCGGCTGTTGCCGCAAGTACGTCGCCGCCGACTTCGCCGCGCCCCACAGTTCTTCAATCTTCGACGAATAGTCGACCAGCACTTCCAGATTGGGCCCAATGAACGAGAGGGGGTTATTCACTTCATGCGCCACCGAGCTCGCCAACTGCCCGGCCAACGCCAGCTTCTCGATCTGCACCAGCTGCTCACGGGTCGACACCAACTCGGTAATCTTCTCGCCCAAGTTCTCGTACAACCGCGCATTGTCGAGCGAGAGCGCGAGCTGGTTCGCGAAGATGGTACCCTTTTGCAATTCAGAAGACGCAAACCCGGGCGAGAGCAGGTGCCGAAACACCGCCAGCGCGCCCAAAGTACGGCCGCGCGCCATCAGCGGGTACACCAGCACCGAGCTGTACTTGCTCGCAGCCAGCATCGTATCGGCGTTGGAAATACACATCGCTTCGCCGCTGGCGCGCACCCGTTCCGCGAGCTCGCGCAGCAGCTTCGGCTCCGGAGGCTCGGCTGGGTTCAACCCATGCACCTCGCAACCACCCGCATCGCCCCGCCACAACAGCAACCCCAAGTCTTCAGCGCGCAGCACCTGCTGAGCAGTCTTCACCACCATCGTCACCAGGTCTGATTGCTTCAAGGTGGCAAGCAAGGCCCGGCTCGCCTCGTAGAGCGCGACCACGCCCTGCAAATGGCTCTTCTGCAGCGCCCGCTCGAGCAAATGCTTGAGCTCCACCAGGTCATAGGGCTTGTTGATGTAGTCGTACGCGCCGCGCTTCATGCACGCCACCGCGGTGTCGACGCTGGCGTAGCCGGTGGCGACGATGACCTCGATGTCCGGGTCGATGGCGCGAAGCGCTTCCACCGTGGCCGAGCCGTCCATGCCGGGCATCTTCAAGTCGGTGACCGCGAGGTCGAACTTGCGCCGCTTCACCGCGGCCACCGCCGCCATGCCACTCTCGGCGGTTTCGACTTCGAAGCCTTCTTGCGACAGCTCGAACGACAGCATCTCGCGAATGCCGGGCTCGTCATCGATGACCAGTACGGTGGTCTTGTCAGTCATGGGTTAGCACCTGGGGAAACATGGGTAGAGGGGTAGCCAAAGGCGGCAGGGCGGTGAGCGATAGCGAGACCGAGTTGATGAACTCGTCGAGGTCGACGGGTTTCATCAGGCAGGCGAGCGCTCCCGCCTCGCGCGCCTGCTCTTGCAGCTCGTCGAAGCTGCGCTCGGCTTGGCCGGTGACCACCAGCACCCGCTGTTCCCGCCGAATCTCGAGCAGCGCTTTGACCACGTTGGCGCCGGCAAGGCCGGGCATGTGCACGTCGACAATCACCAAATCGAAAGCGCGGCGACGGCACAGCTCGAGCAGGCTGGCCCGGTCTTCCACCGCCGTCACCCTGTAGCCGAGCGGCTCCAAGGTAAAGGCATAGAGGTCGCGAATGCCTTCTTCGTCGTCAGCGACCAGCAAGCTCTTGTTCACCGGGGCAGACATGTCACGCCGCCGCCTTCTTCAATTGGCGCGCGGGCAGGCGAATGCGCATCATGGTGCCCTTGCCCTCCTCGCTCGACACCTCGATGGTGCCTTTGTGTTGCTGCACGATTTCGTGCACCAACGACAGGCCCAAGCCGGTGCCCTTGCCAACTTCTTTCGTCGAGAAGAACGGCTCGAAGATACGCGCGCGCACCGCCTCGGGAATGCCGATGCCGGTATCGACAACCTCGAGCACCACGTTCTCACCGTCTTCTTTGCGCGTACGCAGCGTCAAAGCGCCGCCAGCGGCCATGGCGTCAAAGGCGTTGGTGCCCAAGTTGACCAGCACCTGCTGCAGCTGAATCTTGTTGGCATTGACGCTGACCAGGTCGGCGCACAGCTCCGTCACCACTTGTACGCCTTGGGTACGGGCGCGCGCCTCGAGCAGCACCACCGAGGAGGTAATGAGCGCATTCACATCGACGTGTTCCACCGTGGTCTTCGCGGTACGTGAGAAGGTGAGCAACTCTTGCACCAACGCTTTGCAACGCAGCGCTTCACGCACGATAGAGGTCACCGGCAGGCGGTTGGGGTCTGACGCCGGCACGCGCCGTTCCAGCCCCTGGGCGAAGCCCAAGATGACCGCCAAGGGGTTGTTGATTTCGTGCGACACGCCGGCCGCCAGTTGGCCGACCGCCGCCAGCTTGCTCGCTTGCATCAATTGGTCACGGGTTTCGCGCTCGCGTTGCAGCGCCGTGCCGAGCTGCGCGTTGGCGACTTGCAAGTCTTGGGTGCGCTCGCCGACGCGTACTTCCAAGGTGTCGTGAGCCGCTTTGAGCTCGGCTTCGGCCCGGACTCGAGCATTGACGTAGCGGCGGGCGATGGCGAACAGCCGCGCCCACAGACCCATCAACACCACCAGCACCACCGCCGCCACGCTGACGAAGAGCGAGCCCCAAAACGTACGCTCCTCGATCTGCTCTTCGATGCGATTGCGGGCCGCCGTCATGGTGTCGCGCATGCCTTCCGCATAGACGCGCTTGCGCTCTTCATAGGTGGCGTTGAAAGCCAACACCGCTTCTTGAGGGTTGCCTTCCCGCACCCAAGCGAAGGCTCTGTTTTCGATTTCCACCAAGGCGCGATTGGCGGCGTCGGTCTTGGCTGTGGCTTGAGCCGAGAGCGCACCGGGGGCAATCACCTGTACTTCGGCGAGCGCCGCGTCGAGCTGCTTTTCGTAAGCGCGGTAGCGCACTTCCCACATCGCGTCGCCAGTTTGCGCGCCCATGCGGGCCGACATCGTCAATACTTCATCGATATGGACAATGACGCCATTGAGCGTGGCCAGCCGCAGCTCGGTGGTCGCCAGTTCCTGAATGCCGGCGTAGAGCTTGGTGGTAATCCCCGCTCCCATAGTGAACAGCGAGACCGTCAAGACGATGCACAGACCCAAGGGCACAACCGGCGAGTTCTTTTCGCTACCGAGCCATTTCATGTGCGAGCCCCCGTCGTGCTTGGTGCTTTCGCTAAGGGACTTAGGCACCCCCCATGCCAGCGTGGTTTTTCCAGTTTTGGAGCGCTGGCTTGAGACGAAGCGGCTGATCTCCTTTGCGCCACGTTTCGACCTCGCTCCGGTCTGCCTGACCTCCCCCCGGGTCAATTTTGACCTGCGGGTCTTTTTTGACCCGGCCTTTTGACCCCTCCCCAAACCCTTGGGCACGCTTGAACCAGATGTAGGACGTAAGTAAGTATCCTCCCTCTCGCCGGGGGTCGTTTTGTCCACGTCACGCAGCACCGGCCTGTCCACCACGACAGCCAATAAGTCCGCTTTGGTGCTGGGCGCCTGCCTCTTCGCCACCGGCCTTTCGAGCCTCGTCTACCAGGTGCTGTGGTCGCGCTTCATCGCGAGCTTGGTGGGCGCCTCGTCGATTGCGCACGTCATCGTGCTCATCGTCTTCATGGGCGGGTTGGCTCTGGGCTCGTGGGTCTTCGGGCAGAAAGCCGACCGCGTCGCTTCGCCGGGCCGACTCTACGCGGTGCTCGAGCTGGCGATTGGGCTCTACGCTATCGCGCTGCCGTGGCTGCTCAAAGCGGCTGCCGTGCCGTACCTGGCATTGGCGCGCGGCCACTACCCTGACGACTTGGGCACGGTGGCGGCGCTGCGCTTCTTGCTCGCCCTGGTGGTGCTCTTACCTCCCACGG
>CXWL01122878.1_pt1 | contig 11983 bp, 11 predicted proteins | sample 590931 | NCBI WGS metagenome assembly CXWL01 (sample SAMEA3498368, study PRJEB10139) | groundwater metagenome | biome: water well; material: biofilm material | place: Germany | collected 2015-04-27
CTCCTAATGGATGAGCATTAGGGATTAATCCACAAGCTAAACCTAATAAAATTGCATTTATCCAGCTTATATCTTTTACATATTTTATCATTCTATAAGAAGCAAAAACTACAAAGAAAACCAATAAAGCATATGCTCTAGCTTCTTGAGAATGATAGATATGAAAACCATTAACTGCAATTAAAACAGCTGATATATATCCAGCTTTTTCGTTTATTAGTTCTTTAGTTAACAAATAAGTAACATAAATTGAAAGTAATCCAAAAACAACTGAAAATAGCCTTAATGTTAAAATAGTATGGCCAAAAACGGCACTTAAAAATTTTAAACTTAAAAAATACAAATGAGGAAAGCCTTCTCTAGTCATTACCAACAAATCTGTGTTGTCAAAAGTTAAGTCTGGATCAGAAACTTTCAAAGTACTTAATTCATCAAGCCAGGGACTTTGAAAACCTAGATGATAAAAACGTAGAACAGCTGCTAAAATTAATATCCCAATTAAAATTAAATTGATTTTTACTCTTTTTGAATATTTATTAAGATTAATGTTGATATTTAAACCCATTATTCTAAAATTTGATTAATTACATTTTGTACATCTAACTCATAAAACAAAGGCAATCTTAATAAAGTGTCTGTAAAATTATCTGTATTAGGAAGGTTTCTTCCATCGTGTTTTTCTATATAATAAGGACTTGAATGTAAACTGATATAGTGAAAAACTGGATGTATATTTTTGGCTTTTAGTTTGTTTATTATTTCTGTACGCTGTTCAATATTTTTACATTTCACAAAAAACAAATGCCCGTTATTTGTAGCGTAATTTGGCACAATTGGTAATTGAACTTCGTTTTCAGTTGCCCAATTTACTAATTGTGTGTGGTAAGTTTCCCAATGTTGTTTTCTTACTTTCTGAATGTCTTCTAAGTTTTCTAATTGAGCCCATAAAAAAGCAGCAATTATTTCTGAGGGTAAAAATGAACTTCCGATATCTACCCAACCATATTTATCCACTTCTCCTCTGAAAAAAGCAGAACGATTGGTTCCTTTTTCCCAAATAATTTCTGCACGTTCAATAAATTGCTCGTCGTTTATGGCTAACATTCCACCTTCTCCAGAAATAATATTTTTCGTTTCATGGAAAGAAAATGCTGCTAAATGGCCAATTGAACCTAAAGCTTTTTTTATACCATCTTTTCCAGTATAATAACTATCAATGGCTTGTGCGGCATCTTCAACAACAAATAAATTGTGCTTTTTTGCTAATTCAATAATTACATCCATATCACAAGCTACACCCGCATAATGAACCGGAACAATAGCCTTAGTTTTTGGGGTAATTAATGCTTCCAGTGTGCTACAATCCATATTTGGATGATTAGGTAAACTATCCGCAAAAACAATTTTTGCACCTCGTAATACAAAAGCATTGGAAGTGGAAACAAAAGTATAAGACGGCATAATTACCTCATCTCCTTCTTTAAGATTGATAAGTATAGCAGCCATTTCTAATGCATCTGTACAAGATGTTGTTAGTAATGTTTTTTTGAATCCGAATTTATCTTCAAAAAATTGCTGACATTTTTGAGTGTATTTCCCGTTTCCTGATATTTTCCCAGAAACTACTGCATCTGTAATGTATTCGGTTTCCTTACCTGTTAAATACGGTTTATTAAATGGAATCATATTATCTTATAAATTTTGCTGGATTACCAACATATAGTCCTTTTTTTTCTATGTTTTTTATTACAACTGTTCCGCCACCAATTTGGGTGTTGTTACAGATTACAATATTATCAATTATTGTTGAGTTTATCCCTATAATACATTGTTCTTTTATGGAAACAAAACCAGCAATTGCGACTCTTGGAGATAGAAAACAATGCTTTCCAATAGTTGTGTCATGAGCAATAGTACAATTTAAATTAAGAATTGTGTTGTGCTTAATGTGAACATTCTTATCAATAACACATTTTGGATAAATAACACATCCTTCTTCAATATTTGCCGATTCGTCAACCCAAGAAGTGGAATGAATTATTTTTCCAAATTTTATTTTATTTTTTAAAAACTCAAATTTTTCTTCTCTAGCTTTTAAATGATTATATCCAATACCAATTATTAATTCATCAAATAAATTGTTATTAAAATCAGTAATTAAATCAATTGTATTTCCTTTAATTTCTTCACCAATATTAATGTCATCATAAAAACAAACTTTACTATAATGTTTGTCTTTCAAAGCAAAATTTGCAATTTGTTTTCCAAGTTCACCTGCTCCTAAAATTGCTAAAACTTTATTCATAAATTTTTTTTATTATAGCATTTGGTCTGCCTTGTACTTGTTTGAATATCTTAAAAATATAGATGCCAATTAAACCTAAAAAAGTTGAAATAATTCCTAAGATTAAAACATTGATAGCAACTATTGATGTCCATCCTAATTGTACTTCGTTTAAATAAATAATTTTTTTAATTCCTAAATAAACTAAGAAAAGAAAACTAAAAAAAGAAATAGATATTCCTATGTAAAACAACCATTCCAAAGGTTTTCCTGAAAAAGAAGTTATGGCTTGAAGCATCAATTCCGCTCTTCTTTTAATAGTATATGTACTTGCGCCTTCTCTTTGTCCTTTTTTTACAGCAATTCCTTTTTGATTAAATCCTACCCAATAAAACATTCCGCCGATAAATAAATTAGCGTCTTGTAAACGCAATAATTCATTCACATATTGTCTTGTCATTAATCTTTCAGTAAGAATGTTATGAGGAATTTTTGTGTCAGATAACTTATTGATTAAAATCCAAAAAATACTTCCTGCATTTTTTTCAATAAAATTCCCTTTTCTTGCTTCTTGAAAACCGTAAACAACATCTAAAGTAGTGTCGTTTTTTATTTCATTATAATAATCAACTAAAATGCTTGGTGGCGTTTCTAAATCGTTATCAATTAAAAAAACATATTCTCCTGAAGCATAATTTAATCCAGCTTGAATAGCGTAATGATGCCCGAAATTTCTAGATAAGTCTATAACTTTTATTTGAGAAATATCTTTTTTTCTTTCCAATAAGTAGGCAACAGAATCATCTGGAGAACCATCATTAACGAAAATTAATTCAAAATCTTTAACTCCAATAGTATCTATAGTAGATATGATTTCTTTTAAGAAAACTTCTAGGTAAACTTTGGATTTATATAAAGTAGTAACTACTGATAGTGTCATAGTTTTATTCTTTTATTGGCCTGATATATTAAATAACCCGACCTGTCGTTACTATTTGTAATATTTTTTAATGTTGTGTTTTGAATTTCTTTTTGAACATCAAAACTATTTTCTTGACTAAAATAAGGTAAAATTTGTTCCGTTTCTTTAGATAAGAAATAAACTCCTGAAAAATTATTGCTTTCCAAAATTGGAGGCTCATATTTTCCTAATGCAATATTGATAACACCTTTTAAAAAATCATATTCAGTAGATAATTCTACTAAATGAGAACCAATAAAATCGCCACCCATTCTGGCTCCAACTTCAATGATATAAACTTCGCCATTTGAAGTAATTTTAAATTCAGAATGTCCTGCGCCAAAATTAACCTCTAATGCATTCAAACACTTAATGGTTTCTGTTTTTATTTTATCCTGAATTTCTTTTGGTAAAACCGATGGTTGATGATGTGCTAATTCAACAAAATGTGGTGCTCCTGTTGTGATTTTATCTGTAATTGCTAAAATGGTGTGATTTCTTTTCCAAGAAATAGATTCTACACTCACTTCATCTCCTTCAATATATTCTTCAACAATTGCTTTCTTACAAAATGACTCGTTTAAAGCATAATTTATGGCATCTGACAATTCGTTTTCAAACATCACTTTTGTTACACCTCTGCTGCCGGATCTGTCTTCTGGTTTTACAATAAGAGGGAATTTGAAACCTTCTATATTGACATTACTATCTTCTGCTTCAACAAATTTAGGAATCGAACAATTGCCTTTTTTAAAAGCTGTTCTCATATCCCATTTATTTGTAGATGCTAATGAAGAACTGAAGCTATTTGAAATTAAATTCATTTTTTCCGCAACATAACAAATAGTTGGCACCGCCATATCTGTAGCTATTGTGGTAATTCCATCAATATTAATTTCTATACATTGCTTTAAAATGTCTTCTTTTTCTAAAATTGAAATTGGATAAAAATAATCGGCAATATCTTTACAAACTGCGCCGTCAGGCCAAGCAAAACAATGTGTTTCTATACCCATTTCTTTTGCTTTTTCTACTAAAGGAAGTTGCAGATAGCTAGCGCCAATGATTGCTATTTTTTTCAAACCGTTTTTAAACTTTCTTCCCAATTCTTAATTTCTAAGCCAAAAACCATTTTAATTTTACTTTTATCTAAAACACTATATGCAGGTCTTTTTGCTGGTGTTGGATAAGCTGATGTTGGTATCGGTTGTAAATTTATGGAAACGTTATTGACCTTGAATATTTCTGCGGCAAAATCATACCAAGAACATTGTCCTTCGTTACTGAAATTGTAAATACCATAAAGGTGTTGGGTATTGGGTGTTGGGTGTTGGGTGTTTATTATTTTTAATAAACATTCCGCTAAATCAACAGCATTTGTTGGCGTGCCAATTTGGTCTGAAACGACAGATAAACTGTCTCTTTCAGAAGCCAATCGCAACATGGTTTTCATGAAATTATTAGCAAATTGCGAATACACCCAAGAAGTTCGAACTATGAAATGCTTTTCCCAAGTATTTTCAATGGCTTGTTCGCCTTGTAGTTTGGTTAATCCGTAAATTCCAGCTGGAAAAGGTACATCGGTTTCCGTTAATCCTTTTTCGCTTTTAAGTGGTAATCTTAATTCTCTGTCGTAATAGGCAATACCATCTACATATTTCGCATCAAAAACAAAATCGGTAGAAACGTGTAATAAAATGGTATCGTATTTTTTACAAACCTCAGCTACATTTTGAGCACCTATTACATTAATAGCGAAGGCGTTTTCTGGTTCCGATTCAGCTTTATCAACCGCCGTGTAAGCCGCTGCATTAATACAGAAATTAGGTTTATATTTTTCGAAAACGGTTTCACAATTATTTTTATCTGTAATATTTAATTCTGAAGAGGAACAAAATACAAAATCGATTGAAGGATAATTTCCCACAATCGACTGAATAGCTTGACCTAATTGTCCGTTAGCGCCAGTTACTAAAACTACCATACTTTTTTAGCGTTTTCTAAAGTGGGTAAAATGGTGTCTTTTTCCGAAATAATCAGTTGTTCAATTGGAAAATTCCAATCGATATTTACGGTTGCATCGTTAAACAACAAACCACCTTCAGATTCTTTGTTGTAAAAATTATCGCACTTGTAAAAGAAAGTCGCCGTTTCGCTTAATACTAAAAAACCATGAGCAAAACCTCTTGGTATAAAAAATTGTGTTTGATTTTCGGCTGTTAAAAGCACTGTTTCATATTGACCGAAAGTTGGAGAATTAGGTCTTAAATCGACCGCAACATCTAAAACTTCGCCATGTAAAACACGTACTAATTTGGCTTGTGCATGTTCACCTGTTTGATAATGTAATCCACGCAATACACCTTTTGTAGAAAACGACTGATTGTCTTGTACAAAAGTTACTTTTTGACCCACGCCTTCCCCAAAAGTTTTCTCATTGAAACTTTCCATGAAATAACCACGTTCGTCTTTTATTATTTTTGGTTCAAGGATAAAACATCCTTTTAATTTAGTTTCTTTGAAATTCATTGTATTTCATAAAATGCTCAGGCAAGCTCAGCATGACATTTAGTTATATTATACTCATCAAGTGTGTTCCGTAACCGCTTTTTAATAAAGGTTCCGCTAATTTTTTCAATTGTTCCGCATTGATGAATCCCATTTTATAAGCCGCTTCTTCAATCGCACCAATTTTTAAACCTTGACGTTCTTCAATTACTTGAACAAATTGTCCCGCTTGCATTAATGATTGAAATGTCCCAGTATCTAACCAAGCTGTTCCTCTATCTAAAATACTCACTTTTAGTTTTCCCTGTTCTAAATAGGCTTTATTGATATCAGTAATTTCCAATTCACCACGGTGACTTGGTTTGATATTCGCTGCAATTTCTAACACAGAATTATCGTAGAAATAAATTCCTGGAACCGCATAATTCGATTTTGGTTGGATAGGTTTTTCTTCAATAGAAAGCACTTTTCCACTATTGTCAAATTCAACTACACCATAACGTTCCGGATCGTGAACATGGTAGGCATACACAATTCCACCATCAGGATTATTATTTGCTTGTAATAATTCTGCTAAACCTGTTCCGTAGAAAATATTATCTCCTAAAACTAAAGCTACTTTATCATCACCTACAAAATCTGCTCCAATGATAAAAGCTTCTGCTAATCCGTTTGGATGTTCTTGTACGGCATATTCAAAACGACAACCTAAGCTACTTCCATCGCCCAACAAATGTTGAAATAATGGCAAATCGTGAGGTGTTGAAATGATTAATATTTCGTTGATTCCTGCCCACATCAAAGTTGATAATGGATAATAAATCATTGGTTTATCGTAAATTGGCATCAATTGTTTACTAACTGCTAAAGTTAATGGATGTAAACGCGTTCCTGAGCCACCGGCTAATATAATTCCTTTCATTAGTTGTTATATTTTTGTAAATACCATTCAATCGTTTTTTTGATACCTGATTCGAAATTTTCATCGGCTTTCCAGCCTAATTCATTTTCAATTTTAGTCGCATCAATTGCGTAACGTAAATCGTGTCCAGGACGGTCAGTTACAAATGTAATTTGGTCTTGGTATTTTCCTTCCGATTTGGGTTGTAATTCATTTAAGATGTTACAAACGGTTTCCACAATGTATAAATTATTGCGTTCATTTCTTCCTCCAATATTGTAGGTTTCACCAGAAACTCCTTTTTTGAAAGCCAATTCAATTCCTTTACAATGATCTAAAACATACAACCAATCGCGTACATTTTTTCCATCGCCATAAATTGGAATGTTTTCACCTGTTATTGCTTTACGAATAATAGTTGGAATTAACTTTTCGTTATGTTGTTTTGGTCCGTAATTGTTAGAACAATTTGTTGTTACTACATTCATTCCGTATGTATGAAAATAACTTCTTACAATCATATCCGAACCTGCTTTTGAAGCCGAATAAGGACTGTTTGGCGCATAAGGTGTTGTTTCTTCAAACAAACCTGTTTCACCTAATGTTCCATAAACCTCATCGGTAGAAACGTGATGAAAACGAGCATTTTTGAATGCTTCATTATATTGATTTGGCGCCGACATCCATAATTTTCTAGTCGTGTCTAATAAATTAAACGTTCCTAAAATATTTGTTTTTATAAAGGCTTCTGGACCAGAAATTGAATTATCAACATGACTTTCCGCTGCGAAATGAATCACATCGTGAAATTGATATTTTTGAAATAATTCTTCAATAAAAGTTCTATCACAAATGTCTCCTTTTACAAAAGTATAACGCTCATGATTTTCAACTTCAGAAACATTTTCTAAATTTCCAGCATAGGTTAATGCATCTAAATTTACTAAATGATAGTCTGAATTGTTTTCTATAAAATAAGGAACGAAATTAGCTCCAATAAAACCCGCTCCGCCTGTTACTAAAATATTTTTCATTATTGAATACGTTGTTTTTGTTTTTTATATACCACTGAAAACCAATATCCTAATAAAAATAAAGATATAAACAAAATCGGTAAAATCAGTTTCATTTTTTTATTTACTCCTTTAGTATTCATTTGATTCAAAGAAATATTTTGGTCTTTTACAACCTTATCATATTCTAAATTATGAATTGCTAAAATTTGGTTTTCACCTACTAATTGATCTTTTTTTGTTATTAATTCACCTAAACCACTGTTCTCAGAAATGGTAACTCCACCACTTGTTTTGTTTTGAGTAAGACTTAAAATAATTTGATCAATTTGAGTAATCAATAGTTTATTTGCTGCAATTTTTTCAACTAAATTATTTTGATACACTTTTTGAAGTTTCGTGAAATAATCCGTTTGTTGTAAATATTTTAAAATAGGTTCAATTAAATCTTTTTTCTCGTAAGCAATCGTTGTTTTAATATTGATATTGTGTAAATAATAGTTTTTACTGGTTACATCATCTTGAATAATTTTTTCAACATCTCCATCTTCAGCCATTAACTTAACGAACTCAAAATTTGACTTTTGAGTTTCCGAATTAATAAAATTATAAATTCCGTTTATAGGCAGAATTTCAATTGAATTAAAATCTTTAATGTTAGAAATCCCAATAGTTTTAAAAAACGCTTCATCTTTTTCTTTTAGTTTTAAAGAAATTAAATTTACTTTATCATATAAATATTCATTGCTTCCAAAATTAGGAATAACAACTATATCACTTGTATAATTTGGTTCTTTATCTAAAAAAATTCCTAAACCAACTCCAATAATAAATAAAACTGCAACGATTATTATTTTCTTTTGAATGAAAAATAACAAATCGAAACATTTATTAATTACGTTTTGAAATAGTTTCGAAATAGTTTTTCCAATTTGGCTTAAATCAATTTCTTGCTCTTGAGAATTTGTGCTCATATTTTTAGTTGACGTTAAAAATTTGTTCTAATATTTTAATGGTAATCAAATAAGTTGGTTTTACACCTGTTGTTCCTAAACCTCCAGAAGCTAGTGTGCTTCCAGTTTCTAATGGATTATCCGAAGCATAATAGGCATATCTAACTTTTACGTTTGGATTGATACTTCTTCTAATTCTTGAAGCCGATTGAATGGCTTTTTGATAATAGGAACCTTCCATTTCTAATCCGATGGCTTCCCATGTAGATTCGTGGAAAAATTTCAATAAATCTCTATTCTGTAAAGAAGTTCCTAAAACCGTAATCATTGGTCCGGCAAAAACAGGAATTCCGTTTCCATCGAACATTTCTTTTGTAAGTTCGTTTTCGAAAGGATAATTATCAGCTGTTCCTTCATTGACGTGGGCGTTAGGAATCATAATATCTCCTTTTCCACCTTCTAAAATTCCAGCTTTACCCATGATAGAAACCGACTCTACATTTAATAATGTTTTCGTTTTTCCTACTTTATATGGTTTTAATAACTCGTCAATCGTTTCGTACGCTTGCTCACCAAAAGCATAATCCATTACAATAAGAACGGGTTTGTCTTTTATAGTTGCTGATGGAAATGCTATTTTTTTCCAATCAAATTTTGCGGTATCAAAAATTTGTACATCAATGTTTGTTCCTGAAGTATCTGGTAACGAAATCATTCCGTGTTGTAAGGCAACATCTTCTACTTTTTTACGTAAATCTTTGTTGTTAGAACCACTTAAATCTTCATAAATTTGAAACGCTTCTTTTCCTTTATATTTTGTAGCTAAAACAGCTGGTGCAAAAACCGAATTCATCACACTGTGCATATTCGCACTAATAATATGAATTGGTCTTTCCAATAAATCGTTAGCACTAAGTGTTTCTTTAATATTGTTTGCCCAAATTTCACCATAAATATGATGACCTAATCTTTCTCTTAAAATGGGACTAAAAGTAATCGTACGTTTGTTGTTATCTACAATTTCTTCGATAGCAATTTTTCCTAACCAATATACAATTTGTAAAAAACGCTCTGGCGATTCTGTTGTAGCAAATCCGTCATAAATATCTTGAACTTCTGCAAATGTTCTTCCCAACACGTTTGATGCATGAGACATTGCAATTTCTCTTTCAACTTGAGTGAATTTTTTTGTTTGAAGTGCGAATTGTTCTAATTTTTGCCAATCGCGAGAAACCAAACCTTCATCATCAATTAAAACTCTGTCTTTAATTTTGTGCGATTCGATAAAAATGAAAGTTAAGTGCGTTAGAATATCATAAATATCCGAACGTCCACGCGTAATTTCAATGTTCATTTGTTCGTCATCAATACGATAACAATTTCTTCTTCTTTTTGGCGGAACAATAGCTTTGAAGTGCGAATTCGCATAGCCTTCATCAGACGTTAAATTGATATAACGACATTGCTCAATACCTACTGGTAAACGCTCAATCACGTATAATAATCCGTTTAACTCTACTTTTTCTTCTGCGATTGAACCATAAATTTCTGGTCGTAATGATAATAAAGCTTCACGTAAAGTTTCTCCTGAAACTCCCATTGGTTTATAAAAACCACGGTTAAATAAGTGACGCATGGTAATGTACAATCGTTCGATAGCTGCCGACGATTCTTGCGCTCTTGAGCGCGAAATGTTCTTAATGTCTTTCATTAATTTCTATTTTATAACCAACAAAGGTAATAAATTTATTTTTTAGTTAGTCAGCGTAATATTTATAGCCGGAACTGGCGCTTCATAAACTCTTTTATTTTTGTCTTTGTTAGCTTTATTGTAAGAAACCCATTTACCAGATCTTTTGTTATATGTTTCTATTAAGTCATTATAAAAATACCCAATATGTGGTGAATAATTAATAAGCTCATATTTCTTTTTAGGGTTTATACTTTGAGCTACTTGTGAATATTTATTTTGTTCCACAATTAAACTTTCAAAACAAACGATTATACCTTTTTCTGGAATTTGAATGTTATATTTAGATATATCAACAATTGTTTTGTGCTTTCCTTTTTTCACATTAACGATAATTTCTTCCGAAATTAAATCTTCTCCTGGAAATCCATCTTCATTTACTTCCAAAACTCTTGCTCTAAATATTCCGTTTTCAACTTCGCTTTTTGTATAATAAATAAGCTCTTTTATATATTTTATCTCGAGATTTTTTTCGTCTAAATTGACTTTTCTGGCAAACAACCAAGGAATATTTTGTGGTTCAGGTAAGTAAAATTCTTTTTTTACGTCACCAATCTCAATTTGTTTTGATTTTAAAGGTGCTGATATTACAACTTCAGGAATTTCAACTGTTTTTTGAGTTAATAAAACTTCTGATATATTAGAAGATAAAACTGTTTTTGTTTCATAACCTAAAACTGAAAAAACAACATTTGCTTCTTGTTCAAGTTCTAATAAAAAATTTCCGTTTTCTTCTGAAGTAGTACCGATGTTTTTATTCTCTACCCAAACTGAAACATAAGCGATTGGTTGTTTGGTAATGCTATCTTTTACAACACCTTTTATTTGAGCATTTGCAGAAATTGTAAAGAAAAATAAAAGAAAAAATCGTTTCATAATATAAAAAATAACACTCCTAAAGTCCCCTCAAGGGACAATTTTTCTAATTAAATTATTTGTTATCGAACCAATCAGCAATTTTTCTATCGTTGCTCAATCGAGGTAATTTGTTTTGTCCGCCTAATTTTCCAATCGATTTCATGTATTCTTGAAATCCATTTTTAGCCACTTTCGTAATCACAATCGTTCGCAATACGTGACCTTTTATCAAATCGTCGTAATACACATTTTGTTGGCGCATTTCCGAATCTATTTTTAAAGCAAAAGCTTCTAAATCTTCTGGTTCCGAATCAAATTCGATTAACCATTCGTGAAAAGGCAAACCGCTTTTCGGGTTAATTTGAGGCGCAACAGTAAACTCGTTTACACTCACATTTGTTCCAGAAATGGCGTTTTGCAAAGCGGTTTCCACTTCTTTTCCAATAACATGTTCTCCAAAAGCGGAAATATAATGTTTGATTCTTCCTGTAACGATAATTCGATACGGTTTTATAGAGGTAAACGCAATTGTATCACCAATATTGTATGCCCAAAGTCCGGCATTGGTAGAAATAATCAAAACATAATTTACGCCAATTTCTACTTCTTTAATTGTCAGTCGTTTAGGGTTTTCTGTAAAAAATTCATCTGCCTTTATAAACTCATAAAATATACCTGAATTTAACAATAACAACATGCCTTTTTCTTTCTGTGAATCTTGATAGGCAAAAAAACCTTCGGAAGCAGGAAATAAT
>CXWL01007167.1_pt1 | contig 11982 bp, 13 predicted proteins | sample 590931 | NCBI WGS metagenome assembly CXWL01 (sample SAMEA3498368, study PRJEB10139) | groundwater metagenome | biome: water well; material: biofilm material | place: Germany | collected 2015-04-27
TCGTTCAGGGCGGGCCTTCGGGCAGGAAGTCCGCGTCGGACAGCTCGAAGGTGATGACGCGCGACGGCCAGGCGGGTTCCTCGACGGCAGTGAGGCGGCCGTAGAGGGCGAGCACCACAGGCTCCTTGTCTTTCGCGTCCTTCTTGACCGGCACGGAGGACTGCGTGCCCGGTTTGACCTGGGCCAACAGGCGGTAACGGGCCAGCTCGCTCTTCTGCTCGGCGAACTCCACGCGTCCGCTGGCGGCGTCGTAGGATTTGACCGGTCCGGCGAACCGATAGAACTTGCGCTGCCAGCGGTTGTAGAGCCGTTCCCGGTGGATGTTTTTGACGACATCGTTTTTTGGCCGGTAAATGCCGGTGGTCGCATTGGGCGTTCCGGCGGCCCGGCTCGGGTCGTCGGGGATCCACACGGCGCGCAGGAGCTCGGCTGGATCCAACACCGGGAAGGCGGTGCCCAGTGCGGGGCGGATCTTCACCTCCTGGCCGTCGATCACCGTGACGGTGGCTTCCAGCGGCGGGAAATCTTTCAGCTGCAGCGTCAGCTTCGTCGGCCCGGCCGCAACGGGGTCGAAGAAGAGCGGCGTCTGCTTGTAGGCCTTGCCCTCCAGCACGACGATTGCGCCTGCCGGGACGCTGTCGACGGTCAGCTTTCCGTGGGGCAGACGCACGGTCGCGGCGGTCTCCTGGTTCTCGGTGATGGCGGCCTGGTAGGGCACGGCGGGCCAGGACGGGTATTCAAGCGAGAGCGTCACATCGCCAACGGGCAGTTGCGGGATCACCAGCGGCGTCTTGCCGAGCACGGCCTTGCCCTGCTTCACGGTCGCGCCCGCGGGGTCGGTGTCGAGCTTGAGCGAGCCGCTCGGGAAATGGATGGCGACCTCGGCGGTCTTTCCGGCCTGCACGGTCGCCTCCGCGCGGATCTCCGGCCAGCCCTCGGCGCGGGCGATGACCGTGTATTTTCCGGGCGGCAGTCGGGACAGGGTCTGTTCGGCGGCGCCCTCCTCATTGCCCTTGGTGCCGGTGGCCGCGGCCTCGCCGGCGGCGGCCACCCGCACCGCCTCGACGGTCGTGTTCGGGCGGTTGGATTTCACGAGCAGGCGGCCGGTGGTCTCGGCCTCGACCTTCGCCTGGGCGGCCTTGATCTCCTCCGGCGACTTGCTGCACCCGGCGAGGACGAGCACGGCCGCAAGGATGACGGGAAGGCATTTCTTCAAATCCATGAGAGGGTGGGGCTGCCACCTGTTTAGTTCAGCCCGCTCCCCGGGCAACGGATTTTTGGCGAAATACCGGTGAATTAACCGCGGGACACACGGAGGGTGTTCTCACGCGTAGACGTCGGGACGCGAAGAATCAGACTGATTCCCAGGCCTTGGTGGCGACGGGGTCGCGGCCTTCGTCGTATTCGATGTGGTCGACGATGGTTTCGATGGGCTTGCCGGTCAGGCCGGCGTCGATGATGCGCTGCGGCAGGACGGCGGAGCGTTCGTCGCGCCAGCCTAGTTTCACGATGAAGCGGTTCCACATGTGGCATTCCTCGTCGGTGCGCGGTGTGCCGTGCGCGTGGGCCCACGCAAGCGCCTCCTCGTCTGTTGCGCCGGCCAGGGTGCGCTCCCGCAGGTCGGCATGGCGGACGCCGAGGAAGCGGCAGCAGCGGCCGTCGAGCACGTTGGTCTGGGCGTCACCCAGGTTGGCCTGATATTCCGCCGGCAATTTCCCCGCGGCGTGGAGGCGGATTTTGTCGAGCATGCGGCCGAAGTAGACGAGCCGGCCAACCTTGGTGTAACAACTCCGCAAACCGGGGACGTGGGGCATGGCGTCTAACCTCCCTCAATTAGTCGCCACCGCCAGACGAAAACCCGTGTGATGGTCGCAGTGGTGCGGCGCTGATATCAATATCCGCAGTCTGCCTCCATCACGAGGGCCAGAGAGGTTTGTTTTAGAAAGCAAGACGCCGGTCGAGTGGACCGGCGCTGGAAGACTGATGAGAAAAGCGGTGTTACCGGTATTCTTCGTTGGTGTTCGCGTTGATGATTTTGACCCGCCTTCACCAAGGTTTCGGCGAGGCAAGAGTTCTCGGCAAGCGTGGTAGTTCGGGTCAGCGCTTACCGATACTCCTCATTCGTATTGGCGTTAATTATCTTAAAATTCTCCACATGATAATTCGGATCGGCTCTAAAAGCCAATTTGATGCCGTAGGTCTTCTCGATGCGGACGAGCAGCTCGGAGTCCTCGACGCGGAGGCGTTCGAGGATCGAGGGATGCACGTGGACGCGGAGCGAGTAGTCCTTGCCGTCCTTGCGGCCTTGGAGGCGGCGGGCGACGGACGAGAGTTTGCGCTGGAGTTCGACCGACATGGTGGTGGCGGATTTCACGACGGCGCGGCCGCGGCAATACGGGCAGCCGGTGTAGAGGTTGGCCGAGAGCGATTCCTGCTGGCGCTGGCGGGTCATCTGCATGATGCCGAGCGAGGAGATGGGCAGGATGTGGGTCTTGGCCTTGTCCTCGGACATGAGCTCGACCATGCGGTCAAAGACGGCGTTGCGGTGCCGGCGTTCCTTCATGTCGATGAAGTCCATGATCACGAGGCCGCCGATGTTGCGGAGCCGGATCTGGCGCGAGATCTCGGTGGCGGCCTCCATGTTGACCTGGAAGATGGTGTTCTTCTCGTCGCCGGACCGGCTTTTGTGGGAGCCGGTGTTGACGTCGATGGAGATGAGGGCCTCGGTCTCGTCGATCACGATCTCGCCGCCGGAGGCCAGGGGGACGCGGCGCTGGAAGGTCTGCTCGATCTGGCGCTCGATGTTGTAGCGCTCAAAGACCGGAATGGAGTCCTTGTAATAGACGATCTTGCCGCGGGAGCGGCTGGAGATCTGGCCGACGTATTCCTGCGTGCGTTTGAAGTCGTCCTCGTTGTCGACGAGCACGCGGTCGATGTCCTCGGTGAGGAAGTCGCGGACGGTGCGCTCGACGATGTCGGGTTCCTGGTAGAGGCAGGCGGGGGCGCGGTCGGTCTCCATCTTGCGCTGGATCTCCTTCCACTTGGCGAGGAGGAGATGCAGGTCGCGGACGAAGTAACGCGGCTTCTTGCCCTCGCCGGCGGTGCGGACGATGACACCCATGCCCTCGGGGATGGTGAGCTCGTTGATAAGGGTCTTGAGGCGCTTGCGCTCCTGCGCGTCCTCGATCTTGCGGGAGATGCCGCAGCCGTCGGAGAACGGCGTGAGGATAAGGTAGCGGCCGGGCAGCGAGAGGTTGGTCGTGGTGCGCGGGCCCTTGGTGCCGATGGGGCCCTTCGTCACCTGGATGACGATCTCGGAGCCGGGCGGGTAGAGGCCGGGGATGTCCTTGACGGTCGGCTCGGCCTTGCGAGGACCGGCGTCCTTCTTCTTGTTGACGCGGACGACCTCGACGGAGGAGTCGGTGGCCGCCGGGAGCATGTCCCAATAGTGAAGGAAGGCGTTTTTGTTGTAGCCGATGTCGACGAAGGCGGCCTTGAGGCCGGGGTCGAGGTTCTTGATGCGGCCCTTGTAGATGCCGCCGACCATGCGGTTGTCGGAGTCGCGCTCGATCTCGAAGCGGTCGAGGGTGCCGTCGACGAGGAGCGCGACGCGCTTCTCGAGGGGCTCGGAGTTGATGACGAGTTCGCGGAAGGAGCCTTTCTCCTTCCGGAAAATGCTCAGGATTTTCTGGAGGATGGGCCGGTCGGCGGCGCGCTCCTTGGATTGCTGGCGGAGTTGCTCGGCGGTAAGAGGCTCGCTGTGCTTCTGGGGCGGGGGTGAGGCGAGTTCCTCTTCATGGCGCGAGGCGGCGTCCTGGAGGGAGCCGGAGTTGGTGGGCTGGTCGTTCATGGTGGGGTTGATCCCGGGTGGGTGTTGACACGGGGCACCCGTGAGCAGCGGGCTGTGCGCAGGAAATTCCGGCAGAGCGGTCCATATCGCGGGGCAGGAGACTCATGTTAAAAGTCCCTCCGAAAACGATAGACGCTTTGGACCAGTCCTTGCAGCAAGCAGCAGCTGAGCACGAAAGTGCCGCCGTAACTGATGAAGGGAAGCGGTATGCCTTTGACCGGCACCAAGCCGATGGTCATGGCGATGTTGACGAACACATGCACGGTGAAGAGCACCGTGACGCCCAGCGCCAGTAACGCGCCGAAGCGGTCGCGGGCGAGCCCGGCGATCCGCAGTCCGTTCCACAACACCACGCCAAACAGTCCGATGACGGTGATGCTTCCCAAAAATCCCTTCTCCTCCGCGATGACGGAGAAAATAAAGTCGTTGTGCGCGACGGCGCGCGGCAGGTAGCCGAGCTTGGCCTGCGTGCCCTCGGTCCAGCCCTTGCCGGTCAGGCCGCCGGAGCCGACGGAGATGAGCGACTGGCGGCTGTTCCAGCCGATGCCCATGGGGTCGACCTTGTCCGGCAGGGCGAAGGCAAGCACGCGGTTCCGCTGGTAATCCTTCAGCGGCAGCCAGGAGTGTTTCTCGTAGGCACCGCGGTCACGCGTGTAGTCCAGGTGATTCTCCTCCATGAACTTGGAGTAGTTCCAGACGTCGAGGGCGACAATGCCGACGAGCAGGGCGAACACGCCCAAGGCTCCGGCAAAGAAACGCATCGAGAGGTTGGAAACATAAAGCATGGCAAAGACCATCGGAGCTATCACAAGGGCGCTGCCGAGGTCAGGTTCGGCGATTATCAACAGCATGGGTATGCCCACCGCAAGGGCCAATTTTACGAGCACTTCGAAGGAGTCCCGCACCGTGCCGAGCCGCGAGCCGGTGAGGATCGAGGCCGTGGCGAACAGCACCGCCACCTTGGCAAATTCCGAGGGTTGGAACGCCCCGAGCCCGGGCACATCCAGCCAGCGACGCGCACCCATGCCGTGGGTGGTGCCGACGCCCGGGATCAGCACCAGCAGCAGAAGGCCGAGCGCAAACAGGTAGATGAAGTGGGCGTATTTCAGCCACAGCCGGTAATCGAGCAGCGCGGTCAGCACATAAACGATCGCGCCCAGGGCGAGCCAGATGAGCTGCTGCATCCACTGGTGCTGGTCGGTGGCCAGCTGGGCGCTGTAGATAAAGAAGACCCCGAACAGGCTCAGCCCCACCACGCACGCCGGCGTGATACCGTCAAACCGTTCGCGGGTGGTGAGCTTGAAAAAACTGGCGAGGTCGAGGCGACGGATGAGGTTCACGGCAAGGAAAGCCCGCCACTAAACACCCGGCGGAGCCGCTGGCAACGGCGCAGTGCGGGGCGGTGGAGCGGCTTGCCCTCAAGCCGCACAGGGCGTGCCGGGGGCAACGTGCTCCACCTAAATGAGCCCGCTCGGATTGTAAAACGCGCTGTCTGCGGTGTTGCCAACCCCGGGGGCGCAGGTAGGTTCGCCAATCCTGAGATGCCGACCTTCATCGCAGTCACCGAGCCAGTCCTCCTCACCACCGCGGCCGAGCCCTATTTGTGGGCCTTGGTCGTGTCCGGCGTCATCGGGGCCGGCCTCGGCTTGGGCGCGGTCTGGTTCCTCATGCGGCAGAGCCGGCGTCTGGCCGCGCAAAGCGCGGCGTCCCACCTGGCACTGGCCAAGCGGGAGGCGGCCGTCGCGGCCCAGGAAATCACCAGCAAGGCCGCGGAGGAAATCCGCCAGCACGAGGCGGAGATGAACCGCGACCTGGACCGCCGGAAGATGGAAATCGAACTGATGCTGCGCGAAATCCGGTCGCACGAGGAGTCCCTGGGGTTGCTCGACCACCAGCTCGAGCAGCGGCAGGAGCGTCTCGCGCGCGAAAACACCGCCATCAAGCAGGCGCGCGATGCCATGCGCGACCTGTCAAAAAGCCTGCGCAAGCGCCTGGAAGGCGTCGCCTCGCTCGACGGCGAGGAGATCCGCAAGCAGCTTCGCGCGGAAGTGACCTTTGAGTGTCAGGAGGAACTCCGCGCATTGCGCAAGGAGTTGCTCGAGCGCTCAGAGCAGGACCTCGTGCAGGAGGGCAAGCGCATCCTGGTCGCCACGATGCAGCGCCTCGCCAGCAAACCGAACAACGACCTCACCGCGGCCATCATCCAGCTGCCCAACGAGGACATGAAAGGCCGCATCATCGGCCGCGAGGGCCGCAACATCAAATCCTTCGAGGCCGCCACCAGCACCACACTGCTGATCGACGAGTCGCCGCAGATGGTGCTCATCTCGTCGTTCGACCCCGTGCGCCGCGAGGTGGCCAAGCTCGCGCTGGAAGGCCTCATCAAGGACGGCCGCATCCACCCGGCCAGCATCGAGGAATTCGTCAACCGCGCCCGGCAGGACCTCGACCTGCACATCGCCTCGATCGGCGAGGAGGCGGTGGACCGCCTCAAGATCTCCGGCCTGCACCCCGAAAGCATCAAGCTCCTCGGCCGGCTCCGGTTCCGTTTTTCCTACAACCAGAACGTGCTCGACCANNATCGCCAAGCGCGCCGGCCTGCTGCACGACATCGGCAAGTCCATCGAGGGCGAATACGAGGGCAGTCATGCGCTGATCGGCGCCGACTTCATCCGCCGCTACGGCGAGACCGACATCGTCGTCAACGCCGTCGCCGCCCACCACGCCGAGGTGAAGCCCGAGACTGTTTACGCCGGGCTGGTCATCCTCGCCGACGCCATCTCCGCCTCGCGCCCCGGCGCCCGGGCCGAGTCGATGACCTCCTACATCGAGCGGCTCGGCCGGCTGGAGAAACTCGCGATGACGATGCCCGGCGTGCAGCTGGCCTTCGCCATCCAGGCCGGCCGCGAGGTGCGCGTCGTGGTGCAGCCAAGCGTGGTCACCGACGAACAGGCGCACGCCCTGGCCAAGAACCTGCGCCAGAAGATCGAGGAGGAGCTCGACTATCCCAGCACGATCAAGATCACCGTCATCCGCGAACAACGGTATACGGAGACCGCCACTTAAGGTTTAAGTTGTAAGTTTTAAACTGTAAGCAGAACCACGCCAGTCATCCTCTGACTTAAAACTTATACCTTACGCTCTTAAAACTTCGCCGCCATGGCCGACAAAAAAATCCTCGCCACCTTTCCGAATCCCGCCCCGCAGCGCGATTACGTGATCGAGCACACGCACCACGAGTTCACCTCGCTGTGTCCGATGACCGGCCACCCGGACTTCGCCGACATCACGGTCCGCTACGTGGCCGCCAAAAAATGCGTCGAGCTGAAGTCGCTGAAGCTCTACTTCCACGCCTACCGCAACGAAGGCATGTTTTTCGAGGCGGCGACGAACAGGATTTGCGACGATCTCGGGGCCGCGCTGCAGCCGCGCAGCCTCACGATCATCGCGAAATGGAAAGCCCGCGGCGGTTTCTCGTCGGTGGTCACCGCCGAGTGGAAGAAGCGGAAATAGGAACAAAATCAGAATCAAGCAAACACAGGAGCCAACGGAGGAAACGGAGGGTTTGAAACCAAACCGCTGTTCGCTCTGTTGCCTCCGGTGAAATCGTTCCGGGCATGAATTGGACCGACACCCCGATCCATTTCATCGACTTCGAGGGGAACGCCACCTCGGGCGTCATCGAGCTTGGGGTGGTGACGCTGCGCGGCGGGGAAATCACCGAAACCCGCACGCGGCTTTGCCGGGCGCTGGGCCGGGTGGCGCCGGAAGACACGGCGGTACATGGCTTGACGGCGCCGGGGTTGCGCGCGGCCGCACCGTTCAAGGACGAGTGGGAATATTTCGCCACGTTGCGCGAGACCGGGCCGCTGGCGGCGCATTTCGCGTCGGTCGAGAACCACCTGTTGAAGCTGACGTGGGCCTATCCGCGCCGCGCGCCGGATTTCGCCCGGCCGGGAAAGACGACGACCGAGTGGGGGCCNNGGCCGGGGCGCTGCTATTGCGGGCGCTGTTGTCGCGGCCGGAGTTTGCCGGGGCGACCATTCCTTGGCTGCTGCAAATGAGCACACTCGACGGCGGCAAGCGCGACGCGCTGCAGCAGGGCGACCTGTTCTGAACCCGGCTCAGAGTCCGTATTTGTCGACGAGGTAGACAAGCGAGGCCATGGCGGCGGCGCCGAGCTGGAGTTCGCGCGGGTTCACCTGGTCAATGCTGTCCCGCGTGGTGTGGTGCAGGTCGAAGTAGCGCTGTGAGTCGGGCGTGAGGCCGGCGACCGTGACGCCATGGGCAAGGAGCGGGCTGACATCGGCCCCGCCCGTGCCACTCCGGAAATTATGGACGCCGTAGGGCTCGAAGAGGGGTTTCCAGCGGGCGGCCAGCACATGGGCGTTGCCGGCCGGATTGCCGAGGTTGAAACCCTTGGGTTGGAAGCCGCCATTGTCGGTCTCAAGGGCCAGCACATGAATCTCGTTTTTCGCTTTCACCGTGGTCGAGTAGGCGATGGCGCCGTTGAGGCTGTTCTCCTCGCTGGTGAAGAGCACGCACCGGATGGTGTGGCGGGGCTGGTAGCCGACGGCCTTGAGCAGGCGCAGCACCTCGATGGACTGGATGCAGCCCGCACCGTCATCATGCGCGCCGGGGGCGATGTCCCACGAGTCGAGGTGGCCGCCGACGAGGATGATTTCTTCGGGAAACGTGGAGCCGCGGATCTCGCCGATGACATTGTGCGATGGAGCGTCGTCGAACCAACGCGAATTGATCTCCAGGCGGACGGTGAGGGCCGGGTTAAGTTTAAGCGCGGCGCTGAGGTTGTCGGCGGCGAGGGTGCTCAGGGCGGCGGCGGGAATCCGGGGCACATCCGGCTGGTAGGTCGTGTTGCCCGTGTGCGGGGTGTCGTCATGCGCCAGCGTCAGTGAGCGCACCAAAGCGCCGACCGCGCCGTATTTGCCGGCTTCGCCGGGACCCCGGTTGCGCTGGTCGCCGGCTTCGCCGTAGGCTTGNNGAGCGAGTGCAGCTCGATGACCGGGGCGCGGAGGCCACCGGCGGGGGTGGGCACGGAGCCGCCGAGGGCGACAGCGGCCAGGGGAATGTTGCCGAGCCATACACGCTCCGGGGCGCCGCGTTCCCAATGGGGCACCATGACCGGCTGCAGCTCGGTGCGGTCGGCGCCGGTTTTCTCCAGGAGCGACCGGCCCCACTGCACGGCGCCTTCGAGGTTTTGGGAGCCGGCGAGGCGGCCGGGAAACCTCGTGGTCAACTCGCGCAGGTTTTCATAGGCCGGGCTGGTGGTCAGCGCCGCGGTGTAGATCGTGCGCAGCATTTGCGCATCGGCCGCGGGATCTTCCGCTGCAAACAATACGGGGGCCAACGGCAGCGCGACAAGCGCTGCCAGGAACAGGCGGAACAGGAAACGCATCGCTGGACGATTGTCGCGGCGGACCGGCTGGCAAGCGGGGAGTTGGTGCAGGGGCGGACAGTGGTCCTGAAGATGGCTCGGCACACCCGGTCTTCGCCACAGCCACAGCGAGGGCAAATCATCCGTCCAGACGGATGATTTCAGAACCACTTTTTCTTCTTCAGATAGATGGCCATCAGTAACGTGGCGACCAGCGTGACGCCCAGGGCGTAGATATAGCCGTGCGGCGACTGCAGTTCGTGCATGTGCTCAAAGTTCATCCCATACCAGGTGCCGATGACCATCACCGGAATGGTGATGGCGGTGATGGCGGTGAGGAACTTGATGCCTTTGCTCGCCTCAAAGGCCGCCTTGTTGAGGTAGATGTCGAAGGCGAGCATGAGCCGCTCGTGGTAGCCGGTCACGGTTTCCTCGAGGCGGGCGAGGTTGTCGCGCAGGTCGCGGTAGTAGGGCAGCAGGGTGGTGCGGATGAACTTGCTGTCGCCGCGGGCCAGGCGTTCGATGACATCCCGCTGCGGACGCACGATCTGGCGGAGCTTGGTGAAATCCTGGCGGACCTGGAGCAATTCGCCGACGAATTTCTCCTCCGAGTCCTTGCTGAGCACAATCTCTTCGATCTCCTCCAGCTCGGAGCTGAGGTCGGCGAGCATCGGGGTGTAGTTGTCCACCAACAGATCGAGCAGGGAGTGGGCGATGCGGTCGGCGCCGCGCGGGCCGAGGCCGGCATTCTTGGCCAGGCGTTCGATCAGGGCGGTGACCGACCGCAGCGGCTCCCGGTGGAAGGTGACGAGGAATTCCTTGCCGAGAAAGAGGTCGAGCTCGGTGCTGGCAAACTTGTCCTGCCGGCTGTAATCCACGGCGTGGGTGACCATGAAAAGATAGGTTTCATAGTCCTCGATTTTCGGCAGCGGGCTGGGGGTGACGCAGTCCTCGATGGCAAGCGGGTGGAACTGGAACAGCCCCTCGAGCACATTCTTGATCTCGTCGTCGGTGGGATTGTCGAGGTCGACCCACACGATGAGGCCCTTGTCGCCTTGCACGAGGCGCAGCGCCTCGAACTCAAGGTCGCGCCCGACGAGCTTGCCCTCGCTGAAGATGAAGGAATGGATCATGCGTTCGGAGCATGATGCTGCCCGACGTCATTCCCGTGGCAAGCCCGCGGTGGGAGGCAGTGCCGGCTTAATTGGCCGGGCCGAGGATCTTGTCCTCGAGCTCCTTCACCGTCGCGATGAAGGCTTCGGGGGTCGCGGCGGCGAAGAGGGCCTCGCGTTGCGGGGCCTCCTTGATCAGGCGGCAGAGGGAACCGACGAGCATGAGGTAGTCGCCGGGATTCGACTTGGGGGTGCCGAGCACGAACATGAGCCGCACGTGCTGGTCGCAATTTTCAAAGTGCACGCTGGTGTCGCTGCGCCCGACCGCGATGACGATTTTCTTCACGTGCTCGGTGCGGGCGTGGGGCAGCGCCACCTCGTTGCCGAGGCAGGTGGTGTCGAGGCGCTCGCGTGCGAGGAGCTCGTTGTAGAAGCCCTGGAAGTTGGCCACGTTCGGGTCGCCTTCGAGCAGCTTGGCCACCTCGTTGATGGCGGCAGTGCGTTTGGTGCTCTCAAGATGGAGCGAGATGCGGGCGGGTTCGAGGAGACTGGAAAGGCGGGCGGCCATGCGAATTATGCCTAAGAGATTCACGCCCCCGCCGCTTGGCAAGGCCGGAGTGAACAAGAAAAAGGCGCGCCCAGACGGGCGCGCCTTGAAGCTGGGTGCAGGACGATCAGGTCGCCGCCGGCGGCTCGACCGGCGGGTTGCTGTTGGCGGCCTCTTCCTCGTCGGACTCGACGACGCGGGCGATGGCGAGCAGTTTGTCGCCGGCCTCAAGGTTGACGAGGCGGACGCCCTTGGCGCCGCGGCCGGTCTCGCGGATCTCCTTCACGCGGGTGCGGATGCTCTGGCCCTTGGCCGTGAGCAACATGACCTCGTCGGTGTCGCGGACGCTGAGGGCGCCGGCGACGTTGACCGAGCCGTCCTCGGGCAGATCGATGGCGATGACGCCGGTGCCGCCACGGGAGATGAGGCGGTAGTCCTCGAACGGCGTGCGCTTGCCGATGCCGTCCTCGCGGGCGACGAGCAGGCGGGCCTGGGCGTCACAGACCTCGATGGCCTTGACGTAGTCGCCGTCATACTTGAAGCGCATGCCGGTGACGCCGACGGTGTCGCGACCCTGGTCGCGGAGGTCGGCCTCGACGAAGCGGACGGCCTGGCCCTTGGCGGAGACGAGGACGACCTCGTTCTCGCCGTTGGTCATCACGCAGCCGATGAGGGTGTCGCCCTCCTCGAGCTTGATGCCGCGCAGGCCGGACTCACGCGTGGCGTTGGCGTAGTCACCGAGGTTGGTCTTCTTGGTGATGCCGTTTTTCGTGGCCATCACGATATGGTTGGTCTCGGCAAAGTCCTTCACGCAGACCATCGCGGCGATCTTCTCGCCGGCGTTGAGGCGGAGGAAGCTGGAGACGGACTTGCCCTTGGCGGTGCGGGTGCCCTCGGGGATGTCATAGATCTTCTTGGCGAGGCACTGGCCGGTGCTGGTGAAGTAGAGCACGTAGTCGTGCGTCGAAGCGGTGAAAAGCGTCTCGACGAAATCCTCCTCGTAGGTCTCGGCGCCGATGACGCCCTTGCCGCCGCGTTTCTGCGCGCGATAGGCGGCGACCGGGGTGCGCTTGATGAA
>CXWL01017419.1_pt1 | contig 11982 bp, 12 predicted proteins | sample 590931 | NCBI WGS metagenome assembly CXWL01 (sample SAMEA3498368, study PRJEB10139) | groundwater metagenome | biome: water well; material: biofilm material | place: Germany | collected 2015-04-27
ATTCAATCCCTTCAGCGTATCAATCGCCCTAATCGTCGGTGGCGTTGTTATTTTAGCTGTGGAGCGTTTAAGACCAACCCACCGCTATCACACAATTGAAGAATTTTCTCTTCCTCTATGCTTCAAAATCGGGCTGTGCCAATGTTTAGCTCTCATTCCGGGGACATCGCGCAGCGGAGCAACGATTATCGGCGCGCTACTACTCGGGGCAGATCGCAGGGCAGCAACAGAGTTTTCATTCTTCCTCGCCATTCCCACGATGTTTGCCGCCACGGTGTTTGATCTCTATGGGAATTGGAAACTCCTATCGTTTGATAATATGCAGCTAATCGCTGTCGGCTTTATCTCCGCTTTTGTTAGCGCATTATTGATAGTGCGCTGGGTTGTTTCCTACATCGCCAAACATGGCTTTGCGCCATTCGCCATCTACCGCATTATACTTGGCAGCGTGATGTTATATTTACTGCATTAACCCACGCAGATAAAGCTCTTCCACCTTGATTCTCGCCCACGGGGTGGTGCGCAGGAATTTAAGGCTGGAGTTAATGCTGGGGTCGCTTTTGAAACAGCGTATATCAATCTGCTGGGCGAGCTTCTCCCAACCCTGTTGCTCGACCAATTTAGTGAGGATTTCTTTTAGCGTGATGCCGTGTAGCGGGTTGTTTTTCTGCTGGTCAGACATATTTAATCAGCAGCTTTAACACGGATTTTTTTCTTGTCGATTACGCTGCCGTTTAGTTCTTTGATAGCAACCAATGCTTCATGCTCCAGTGCCATTTCAACAAAGCCAAAGCCTTTAGAAGTGCCAGTTTGTGCATCCAACACCAAATTACAGCCTTTGATATTGCCGTAAGCCTTAAACAATTTAGCTAAATCATTTTCGCTAAAATTACGTGGCAGATTAAGGACGATAAGTTTCATAAATATCCAGATGGTTTTTATTTAATAATAATGGAAGTGAATGGCGGGAGTGACGGGACTCGAACCCGCGACCTTCGGCGTGACAGGCCGACGCTCTAACCAACTGAGCTACACCCCCATAAGGGACAATATATTCTTGGCGTAAGCCACCCGAAGCTCAAGGAGCGTAGGATGGTGGGCGATGACAGGCTCGAACTGCCGACCCTCTCGGTGTAAACGAGATGCTCTACCAACTGAGCTAATCGCCCGCCTTCTAAAAACGGACTTGTTTACTACCTGTTTTTTTGTTTGATTGCAACAAGTGAGTGCAAAAAAAAGAAGCGTTTAAGAAAAAATCTTAAACGCTTCTTTTTTTTAAAGAAAACAGCTAATTAAGCAGCTTTTTTCTTAGAAGATTTATTTACAGCTTCACCCAAAGCTTTGCCTGGTTTGAATTTAGCTTTGTTTGATGCAGCAATTTTGATTACTGCGCCAGTGCGTGGGTTACGACCTTCGGTAGCTTTACGATGTACAACAGTAAATGTACCAAAACCAACGAGGCGGATTTCATCACCTTTTGAAAGTGCTTTTGAAACTACTGCGATAAACGCATCAATAGCTTCAGATGCTTTTGCTTTTGTAAGGTCAGATTTATCTGCCACTTCTGCAATCAATTCATTCTTGTTCATGTTTTTTACTCCCTAGTTGCTACTAATACTTGTAAAGGTGAGGTGAACCGTTCATCACACCAGCTTGAATCAAGCTACGACGGAGTCAAGCACGGAAAAAAATAAATGTAAACAGCAATTTTGCATATTCGTAAGAAAAAATGCAGGGAAACTGTGATTGGCAGACGGTGGACAGGAAAATAGCGCGGTAATTTATTACCCAACATTTACCATTGTGGAGTCGTTATTAATGTGTCTTTTTGCTGCTGGTTTTCTGATCAGATTTTATCATTACTGGTGCTGCATTATTCTCGATAACATCAGCATTTATAATAACTTCTTCAACACCTTGCTGGCTAGGAATATCATACATAAGGTCAAGTAAATACCCCTCCAAAATAGCCCTCAAACCACGCGCCCCAGTCTTACGTTTTATGGCTTTATCAGCGATAGCTTTTAGGGCATCATCAGAAAAACGCAGACGTACACCTTCCATCTCAAATAATTTTTGATATTGCTTCACAAGAGCATTTTTAGGCTTGGTGAGGATAGAAATAAGGGCTGCTTCATCCAAATCAGTAAGAGTTGCAATAACTGGTAAGCGACCAACGAACTCAGGAATCAAACCGAATTTTAGCAAATCTTCAGGCTCAACTTGTGCGAATAATTCGCCGATGCGTTGATTTTCTTTGCTACGAACATCAGCCCCAAAGCCAATTGCTGTACCTTTTCCACGAGCAGCAATGATTTTTTCTAACCCAGAAAATGCGCCACCACATATAAATAAAATATTAGAAGTATCAACTTGCAAGAATTCCTGTTGCGGATGTTTGCGCCCACCTTGTGGCGGAACTGAAGCAACCGTACCTTCCATCAGTTTCAGAAGTGCCTGCTGCACGCCTTCGCCAGATACGTCACGAGTTATAGACGGGTTATCAGATTTACGAGAAATTTTATCAAATTCATCGATATACACGATGCCACGTTGTGCGCGCTCAACATTGTAATCAGCGGCTTGCAACAGACGCAAAATAATATTTTCTACGTCTTCACCAACGTAACCAGCTTCCGTAAGAGTAGTGGCATCCGCCATAGTAAACGGCACATCTAAAATACGCGCGAGAGTTTGTGCGAGCAGAGTTTTACCAGAACCAGTCGGACCAATTACCAGAATATTCGATTTTGCCAGCTCTACATCAGAATTTTTCTCTAGCAGCGACACGCGTTTATAGTGGTTGTGAACGGCAACGGAAAGAACCTTTTTAGCCTGAAATTGACCGATAACATAATCATCCAGCACCTTGCAAATATCAGACGGCTTGGCAATTTCTTCGCCTTCTTTTGCCAGAACACCCTTGTCAGCAGCGCGGATAATATCCATGCACAGCACAACGCATTCATCGCAAATAAAAACAGTGGGTCCTGCAATCAGCTTGCGGACTTCATGCTCGCTTTTGCCACAGAATGAGCAATAGCGTGTGTTTTTTGATTCTCTGCTGCCAGTTTTCGTCACCGTGTATTACTCCAAGTTTTTATTACTTCTTCTTCTCTGATAAATCTTCTGCACTACGTTTATCAATGATATGATCGATAAGCCCAAATTCTTTTGCCATTTCTGATGTCATGAAATTATCGCGCTCCATGTTTTTTTCAACATGTGATAATTTCTGACCAGTGTGCTTTACATAAATCTGATTGAGACGGGCTTTAAGAGAAAGTATCTCTTTTGCATGAATTTCAATGTCCGTTGCCTGACCAGAAAAACCACCAGAAGGTTGGTGAATCATGATGCGTGAATTAGGCAGCGTATAACGTTGACCTGGTTCGCCAGCAGTTAGCAACAAAGAACCCATAGAGGCAGCCTGCCCGAAGCATAGCGTTGAAACTTTCGGACGGATATATTGCATCGTATCATAAATCGAAAGTCCAGAAGTGACTACGCCACCAGGAGAATTTATATACATAAAAATTTCCTTATCAGGATTTTCTGATTCCAAGAAAAGCAACTGCGCGCAAATTAGTGATGCCATATTATCATTCACAGGACCAACAAGGAAAATAATCCGTTCCTTGAGTAAGCGTGAATAAATATCAAATGAACGCTCGCCACGGCTGGTTTGTTCAATAACCATCGGAACGAGTATATTTGCGTAAGTTTCCTGTATATCTGCCATAGTTTTATCCTAACCAGTTAATAATAGAGTTATTTGAATAAATACAAATCATGAATTTATTCGCCATAACCCAGCAGTAGCCGTTAAAAGTTAACAAACGATTACTCAGAAGCCTTCTTTTTTGATTTTGTTTTAGAACCATTGGAAGATTTTGCTGATTTGCTTGGTTTTTTCTCAGTTTCTTCTTCCTCACCAATATCAATCAATTCCGCAAGTGATGTTTTTACGTCACTGAATTTCGCTTTGCTTAGGATAAAATCAACTGCTTTTTCCTCCAAAATAGGTCCGCGCAGATCTTCAAGGCGGTTAGGGTTTTTCTGATAAAATTCAAAAATCTGACGTTCTTGACCTGGGTACTGGTTTGCTTGCTGCATAACTGCGCGCGAAAGCTCTTCACGGTTAATTTGCAATTTATTGCGTGTGCCAACTTCAGCTAGTAAAATACCAAGAGTCACACGGCGACGCGCAACTTTCCTATATTCTTCTTCCAGTTCTTTTTCGCTTTTATCAGCCAGCGATTCATCACCCTCATCTTTGGATTGTTTTACCCTTTCCCAGATAGTTTTGAATTCCATTTCCACCATGGTTTCTGGTAGCTCGAATGTATATTTTTCTTCTAAAATATCGAATAATTGTTTCTTCAATTGATTACGAACCACTTGGTCATATTCTTTGATTAGTTGACCGCGCACTGCTTCATGAAAAGCATTTAAATCTGCAAAGCCACGCGCGGTGGCAAATTCTTCGTTTATCTCTGGTGCTTTTGATTCTTGTACAGCTTTAACTGTAACTTCAAATTCAGCATCTTTCCCTGCTAATTGTGCGCTAGGATATTTTGCAGGGAAGGTGACTTTTACTGTGCGCTTATCGCCAGTTTTTGCGCCAATCAATTGGTCTTCAAAACCTTCGATAAATTGTTTGCTGCCCAGCTCCAGATCAAAATCTTCGGCAGTGCCACCATCAAAGGCAACACCGTTCAGTGTTCCCTTAAAATCAATTTTTACGATATTACCATTTTCTGCTTTTGCAGTTTTTGGCAGTTCCACGAATTGTGGACTGCGCTCAGCAATACGTTTTGACGCCTCATCGATGTCGCTCTGGGCAATCTCAAATGTTCTGCGTTCCAGTTCTAAATCATCAAACTTCAGTTCAGGAAGTTCAGGGAATAATTCTATCGCAACTTTGAAAGAAAGCTCTCCACCTTCGTTATAATCTTCAACACTTACTTGCGGTGTCAAAGTAGGGCGGAATTTATTCTTCACAACTAGATCATTAATCGAACCGTTGATGACTTGTTTGATTACGTCAGCCTGCACCGCTTTACCATAGCGTTGCTCAAGAATTTTCAGTGGCACCTGACCAGGGCGGAAGCCAGCAATCTTTGCAGTCTTGCCAACTTCTTTCAGCTCGCTTTCTTTTTTCGTTTTAATGGCATCCGCGCCAACGATGATTTTAAAATTCTTTTTAAGACCTTTTGATTCCAGTTCAGTAACCTGCATGATGTTTCTCTTTTGTATGGTTGAAGTGTTTTAATGATAGATGAATACAAAACCCGTATATGGGACTTTGTGTTATTAATACCTAAGGGAAAACCACAATGCTACATAAAAGGCAAATAATTTATGACATTATGAAGCAGTAGTCAGATTTTTGGTTTATTTGTGAAGGGCAGGGAAGGGGAATAACAAAGAAATTTATGTTATACTTCTCGTTCCGCTGGCAGCCAATGGGACAGATGGAGGAGGCGTATCACCATGGTTTGCAGTTGAGACTGTACCAACTACTCCTCTAAGAGCATCTGTGGCATCGCCTATGGAGGTGCTTGTATTTGTATGCTTACCATTCTTCTTGTCTTTGCCAGAATCATTATGCTGTTCATCATTAGCCTTACCTTGCGCCTGTCGTTCGCCAGATCTTTCTTTCTCAAGTCTTGCTCTTTCTGCTTTTGCAGATTCCTCGGCTTCAAACTTGAGTCGTGCTTCCTCAGTTGCCATCTTACGCACCATTGCTATTTTTTGGTCAAGTTCGGTTCCCTGTTGAACCCCATCCTTGCTCGGTTGTTGTTCTTGCACTTTTGCTAATTGGGTATCACCACCATCAGCCTTGCTTAACACTGCCATCAGGTCGTTATTTGACAGACCATTTTCTTTTGCATATTTATTTATAGCTGCGACCTGCACGTTTTCCTTCCATCTGTCTGTAAAACTCCCCTCTTTCTTACCTCCAGAAAAAGAATCTTTAATCGTTTGGAAAAATGGTGATTCACCTTTCATTACTTTGGCAATCATGGGAATTATCCCACCACTTCCGCCAAATGCCATTCCGAGCATAAACTCAATTACATTGCTTTTATCCTCACCAGCAACCCTAGCGGTGCGTAAGTCATCAGTTATCTTTCCAGTAGCTGCTTCAGCGGCTCTCTCTCTTGCTGCATTTTCTAGAGCAGCAGGTGTCATCGCTGTATATTTGCTATCGGTAGAGCTCTTAATCTTATCAGCTTGCTCTATCGCTTTCCTAGCCACCTCAAGCTCTTTGTTCGCTATCTCGGAGAATGGGCTGCGCTCACCATTGAGAGCTTCATACACTGCATTCTTGATGTTCTTATCAAAATCTTTTTCGTTAATAGCCATAATTACTAATAATATCCAAAAAATTAAATTTCTCTAGCATCAATCTAGCACGCCTTAAGTTTTTGTTGTGTGAAAATTTTGTGACAATGTTGTGTAGGATGTTAAGGAAGTATTGCAAATTGATTAATTTATTGAATTTAAACAATAAAAACAATCTATTTCATGCGCGCTGGATTCCTAGATTTACGTGGATCGCGGAAATCAAACAGTTTTTCATCAATTTTTGCCCCGAAATTGGCATTATTGAGCGACACTGTGGTCATTTGTCCACTGGCATCAGTCACCACCATATTGCGGATAAGCAGTGGTTTGTCCGTAAATTCAAGGATTAGCTGCCCATCGGTTGGTCTTTCTTTTTGTGAAATTCCGATGCGGATAGTTCCTGTTTTTTCTTCAAATGAGATGATGCCCACCGAGTTATCAAAACGGATTTTTTCCTGCGCCAGAAAGCCAATCAGTGTTGAATCGAGGGGGATGTAGCTTATTTGTTCCAGCTCATAATCATAATAAACCATTTGCGAACCATTTGCGACCATCAGAATAGGAGTCGGCGGGTTATATTGCCAGCGCATCATTCCAGGGCGTTCCAAGAAAAATTTCCCGCTGGTTAGGCTGCCGTCAGGCGCGACTTGGGTAAATTCTGAAGTGATGGTGGTAAGACCGCTTAAATAATCCTGCACCCGCGTGATGGTTTTTTTATGTTTGGCAACTTCACTGTCAGCAAGGAAAGTCACGGCAGGTTTTGCTGGTTTTTCATCATCGGCATAAACTGCTGTAGTCACTAATAGTGCTGCGAATATTGCAACAATGTAGTTTAATGTAGGAAAAAATTTTGACATCTAACTATCTTCCCGAACGAGAACTTCACGTTTGCCGACATGGTTAGCAGGTCCAACAACACCTTCACGTTCCATTTGTTCAATGATTGATGCAGCGCGGTTATATCCAATTTTTAGGCAGCGTTGGATGTAGCTGGTGGAAGCTTTGCGATCGCGGGCGACAATGGAAACGGCTTGGTCATACATTTCATCTTTTTCACCTTCTTCACCAAACGCACCTTCCTCATCATCATCGCGGGTGACATCTTCGATATAGCTTGGTTCACCCTGCAATTTAAGATGGGCAACCACTTGCTCAACTTCTTTATCGCTGACGAATGGACCATGTACACGGGTAATGCGCCCACCACCCGCCATATATAACATGTCACCCTGACCCAATAATTGTTCTGCACCTTGTTCACCTAATATGGTTCGGCTGTCGATGCGCGATGTCACCTGAAAGCTGATGCGGGTGGGAAAATTGGCTTTGATTACACCAGTGATAACATCCACACTTGGTCGCTGCGTTGCCATGATGATGTGGATACCAGCGGCGCGCGCCATCTGCGCTAGGCGCTGGATAGAACTTTCAATATCTTTTCCTGCCACAATCATCAGGTCTGCCATTTCGTCCACCACTACAACGATAAACGGTAGTTCGTTCATATCCAGAGGTACTTCTTCAATTATTGGTTCGCCAGTATCAGGATTAAACCCTGTTTGCACTTTGCGGGTAAGCTGGTTGCCACGCGCCTTGGCATCGCGGAGTTTTTTGTTATAGCCCTCGATGTTGCGCACCGCATGATTATTCATCAGGCGGTAGCGATTTTCCATTTCTTTAACTGTCCATTTAAGCGCGACCACCGCTTTACCAGGCTCAGTTACCACTGGTGAAAGGAGGTGAGGGATACCATCATATACAGATAGTTCCAGCATCTTCGGATCGATCATGATGAATTTACATTCTTCAGGTGTCAGGCGGTAGAGCAGTGACATAATCATAGTGTTAATAGCAACTGATTTACCAGAGCCAGTAGTTCCTGCTACCAGTAAATGTGGCATGCGCGCGAGGTCGACAATAATAGGCTCGCCGCCGATATTCTTACCCAGCGCGAGAGGCAGCTTTGCGTCTGATGCAGAAAATTCTTCCTGCTCCAGCATTTCACGGAAATAAACGGTTTCGCGGTAAGCATTTGGCATCTCTATACCGATTGCATTCCTACCAGGGATGACGGCGATACGGGTTGAAATGGCACTCATCGAACGGGCAATGTCATCGGCAAGCCCAACCACCCGCGAAGATTTTGTTCCTGCTGCTGGTTCCAATTCATATAGTGTAACCACAGGGCCAGGGCGAATTTCCACGATATTTCCATTCACCCCGAAATCCTGCAAAACAGATTCTAGTAGTTTGGCGTTTTGTGTAAGCGCGGTTTCAGACAAAGTTGTTTTACGTCCTCTCGGGGGTTGGCTTAGTAATTTTATCGATGGTAGTTCATAATCACCTTGTGGCAAAGCCAGAGCCGCTTGCACCTTTGGTTTTGCACGAGCAGTTTTTTCTACTTCTTTCGGCTGCGATTTTTTACTTACGCGTGGAGCGCGTTGTTCTGGCTCTTCATCTTCTTCTTCGTATTCATCTTCTCTGTTACGATTTATCCAGCCCATTACTCGTTCGCGGAGTGTAGGGCGAGACTCTGATTCTTCCGTTTCATAATTATCAGTAGAAAATTTACGTTGTATAAATGAAAGAACTATACCTGATGCCATTAAAAACACCTTTTTGGAGATTCTCACTACTTCTTTCCATTCCTCCCATTTCATACCGAAGGAAAGAGATGCTGCAATGAACGTTATAACAGCAACAGCTAGTGTGAATAATTTACTCTTGAATAAGGTGAACAAAGAATCATGAATCATCATTCCTATCGAACCGCCAAGCCCGCCTTTAATCAGCCATGACATTGGCGGGTCTATTTTTGCAAGCAGGCAAGAAGTGAGAACCATGGTGACAATCAGTAGGCTCAAACGTATCTGTAGAAAGGCGATGCTTGAACCATTCATCAGTTTTATGCTCCATGCCAACGGCACTAAAGCAGTAAGAACACTAGACAGACCAAGAAATTGCAGCATGAGATCGGCAAGCAAAGCCCCCGCATAACCACCCATGTTAGTAACATTGTTCGAAGTGGCTTGGTTTAATGATGGATCTGCTTGATTGTAAGTTAAGAGCGAAAGCAATAAAAATATAGAAAATGTACAGAGGATAGCCCCCATAAGCATCTTAAGTGGGTGACGCTCCGCCTGCGGAGCATAAGATATTAAAGTTTGTCGTGTAACCATTTCTTAATATGTCTTACTCTATATATTGTTTTTTGCATCACTAAGTACAATTAGCAGAAACAAAAAAATGATAAAGGTTTTTTCTTCGTAAATATCTAAAATATATATAAAATTGTAAATAAGTTTTTTTGTTTATCTCTTGACCACCAAAGGTTTTTTTATGATAATGGTTAATAGCTGAAACATTCAGCCGTTTTGTTAGTCAACCCGCTTAAGGAGAATATTTTTATGAATACCATGATTCGTCTTTTTAAATCAGAAGATGGTGCTACCGCAATCGAGTACGCGCTGATCGCAGCACTTGTTTCTATTGTTGCCATCGTTGCTATGGGCAGTGTTGGTACACAAGTAAGCAACTCATTCAGTAAAGTTGCAAGCTCACTTACTTCTGCTAACCGCTAGTAGTCGGATCTTAGTTAATTGTTAAATGGGCATACTTAGTTTAGTTAGTTTAACCAAGCTTTCAAGGAGAGTATTTTTATGAATACCATGATTCGTCTTTTCAAGTCAGAGGATGGTGCTACCGCAATTGAGTATGCTCTTATTGCTGCACTTGTTTCTATTGTTGCCATCGTTGCTATGGGCAGTGTTGGTACTGAAGTAAGCAACTCATTCAGTAAAGTTGCAAGCTCACTTACTTCTGCTAACCGTTAATAGCTTGGTATTTTTAAAAGGGCGGTGCTACTTAGTAGCGTCGCCCTTTTTTATTTAGCGATTATTTATTTAGCAATCAGCCCATTTTTCTTGGCAAATTCTAATACATTCACAGCTATTGCTGTACTATCAAAATTATTATGCCCGACATCATGAAAGAATATAGCTTCTTTCGGTGAGTTGGCAGCAGCTAGCATCATTTTGCCATGCCTAATTGGGATGGTCTCATCCAGTTCACCATGGATTATGAGTAGTGGTGACTGTACTTTTGATATTTTATCGATTGAGTCAAAATTATCCAGCAACACTAACCTTACTGGTATAAAGAAGTAAATTTCTGCGGCACGACCAGTTACCGATGTATAGGGAGCCTGCAATACCATAGCCCCGACTTTGAATTCAGTAGCCATTTGGACGGACACGCCAGTTCCAAGAGACTCTCCGTATATTATAATATTCTGCAGAGGAATATTCTTTGCTTCTGTAAGAAAGGAAATTGCCGTGCGCCCATCTATATATAATCCTTGCTCGCTCGGCTTCCCTTCGCTTTTTCCATAGCCACGATAACTTATAGCAAGAACCCCAAACCCTTTGCCAGCAAGTGCTGAGTAAATGCCCGCGCGATTACCCATATGTGAAGCATTGCCATGAAAATACAAGATGGTTGGCATATTGTTCTCAGCTTGTTTATACCAAGACTGAAGGGAAACTCCATCACTGGTCTTAAAAAAAACCTCTGTAAAATTAGTAAGCCCGTATTGATCTGGGGTGCCGAGTTGTTTATCTGGAAAATATAGGAACTGCCTCTGGAATATAGCCATGAATGCTACGAGTCCGATGTATAATGCAGGCACTGCGCTCAGTAAATAAAACATGCTATCCGTCTTTATTTACCTTCATTGTATCAAAGATTACGGATTATTTCATTATTATATAACGAAAAAAAGCTATTTCTTATTGCCGAGCTGGATATCGAGTAAATCCACAGCAGTATCCTTAGCTGGGCAGGGTGCATGATTAATTATTTCTGGCTGTTCTTTTAGTAGTTTTGTACATTCTATGGCGCAAGCTTTCGCCAGTTTTGCGGCACTGTTTGATGTACTGGCGGAACTGCGCGCCATTTCACACTCTTTGGCTCTTTGTTTCGAAGTTTTTCCCTTTGTAACTTTTGGCTGTGAAGCTATTGCCGATCCATCATTGCCAGATATTGGTGGATTTGTAGTAGCATTTATCGGTTGGTTGGCGGAAGGGGGAGGTGTTGAACTACCAGCAGATTGCTTTTCTACAGCGACAGATTTTGTTTGTTCGGTAGTGTGAGTTTCTTTTTGTGTTTCTTTAGTTATAGTTTTAACGTCAGAAGATGTCTGTTTAATAATGCTGGAATCTTCATTGACATTTTGTTGTTGTATAGCTTGTTTTTGTATTTGGATATTTTCGGATGGTGTTTTTCGTTCGTAGAGTTCTTTTTGTTTTTCTTCTCTAGGCTGCTGAGGAATGGTTGATTGTGGCTGTGTTTTATTAGCATTTTTTTCAATTGAGCTATTGGCTTTTGAAGTATTTCTATATTCGACTTCACTCGCAGATTTCTTTTTAATAGATTCAGACAATGCTTGTTCTGCTGCATTAGTATTTTTCGTATTAGCTGGTGCTGTATCAGCCGTTGATTTTTTTGTAACGACAGGCTGCTGTTTTATATTTTCAAGCTGTTCAGTTTGGTTAGGAAGACTATCGCTTTGTTTCGATCTTACCGCACTATCAGGCTGCTGTTGCTGTATAGCTATAGGCTGACGCGATT
>CXWL01131414.1_pt1 | contig 11982 bp, 7 predicted proteins | sample 590931 | NCBI WGS metagenome assembly CXWL01 (sample SAMEA3498368, study PRJEB10139) | groundwater metagenome | biome: water well; material: biofilm material | place: Germany | collected 2015-04-27
TGTAGAGGATTAAGTAATTGCAAACACGAAATTAAAAAAGTGCCTATCTCTGAAGCAAAAGGTTATGGATTGACTCTTTGCGGTTGGGAAGATTGATGTATATTAGTTAAACGTTAAAAATTTATAATACGAGAATCTATGATTTTGATATATTTTTAATGAAAAATATGTGTTTTTATATTAGTTTTAAATCAATAGATATTCACTAAATGTTTTGTAATAATTCAATAGGTTTTCATAAGTAACAATAATAATATTTTTTTCTCTTTTGAAATTTAAAATTTTTTAAAGGTATACAAATGTTTTTTGCTAGAATTTTTAATAGGAGAATCTATAGTTTTAATGCAATTTAATGCTAAAAAAATCGTGTTTTCTATTAGTGTTAATCAATAGATCCTTATTAGATGTTTTGTATTAATTTAATAGGTTTTCACTAAAAAAAAATGATGAATTAACTTTTTTGAATTTCAAGTTTTTCGATCTATATGTTATACTAACTTCTTTTTAAATTTTTAATACAGATTCAATAGATTTTAATAGGAAAACAAATTGTATACTTGAAACAAATTGTAATACATATATCTATTGTTTTAATAGATAATTAATATATAAAATATTCCAGAATAGATTCTTGAAAAAAAAAATACTTTCATTCTATTAATTAGAAAACTTAATTCATTTTTTATTATCTATCAATTGAAATCCTTTTAATCAATTATTTTAATATTCAATTCAAAAGCTATTCTCTCATTTATTGGTTGATTATCATTTTTAATTGGTTCGATCCAAAATTTACACTTTGAACAATCTATAATTTGTCCTAAAAAATGATTTTCATATTCTTTCGTTTCTGAATTTATTGAAAGATCAATTGATTTTTCTGTTAAACTATTGTTTTTCAATTTAAATATTTTGAATTGATTTGGTGAGTTTGTATTATCAATTGTATTAAAACTAATCAATTGAATTTTTTTATTTTCAACAAATGTAGAAAGTTGGTTCTTTAAATTAAATCTAGAGTTAATTATGTGAATTTTCATAGTTTTATGTTTGGTTTTAATAATAATTTAAACTAAAAGTTCTTTGTCAAAGGTATTTGTTTTTTATTATAACTTTAAAATTAAAAAAAGTTAAATATTTTCATTTTATTATAAAACAGGTAATTCTACCTGTTTTATAATAAAAGTAATTACATATTTTAGCGCCATAAATTAACAAGAATCAATTGATTAAATGAAACAGCTTTTTAAACCTATAGTTTTTAGCTTAATGCTAATTTCTACATTTTCAAATGCCCAAGATATACTTTGGGAAAAATCATATGGAGGTAGACACGCCGAATATTTATTTGATGCGCAACCGACAGCTGATTATGGTTTTATTTTAGCAGGTAGCTCTATTTCTGGAAAAACAGGAAATAAGGAAGATGCTAATAAAGGAGATTTAGATTACTGGATTTGGAAAATGGATGAGAAAGGAGATTTAGATTGGCAGAAAAGCTTTGGTGGTTCTGGTGTTGATTTATTGCAAAGCATTCGTTTAACAAATGATGGCGGATATATTTTGGCAGGGATTTCAGATTCAAAAAAAGGATTAGATAAGCATGAAGATGCAAAAGGGAATGAAGATTTTTGGATTATTAAATTAGACGCTAAAGGAAATCAACTTTGGCAAAAAACAATTGGTGGTACTGGGCAAGAAAAGTTGCATAGTATAACATTAACTGCTGATGGTGGTTATCTTTTGGGTGGTTCTTCAGCGTCTTATAAGTCTTTAAAAAGTTCAACTGGGATTGAGGATTTATTTGGTAAATCTGAAAACACTAGAGGTAATTTAGATTACTGGGTAGTAAAATTAAAGAAGGATGGTGTTATTGAATGGCAAAAAACATTAGGAGGAAAATATGTTGATGAAATAAAAAGTGTTGCTGTTTTAGAAAATGGAAACTACTTATTGGGAGGTACTTCAAACTCACCAATTTCAGGTGATAAAACAGAAAATAATTTAGGTTTAAATGATTATTGGTTGATTCAACTGGATAAAACAGGGAATTTAATCTGGCAAAAAACCATTGGTGGATCTCAAGATGATAATTTGTTTTCAATTACTGCCACTAAAGATGGTGGTTTTATTGTTGGTGGTAATTCTAATTCAGCTTCGTCCAACTCGAAAACAAAAGGAAGTGAAAAAGGAAGTGATTTTTGGGTTGTAAAATTTGACAAGGATTCCAATATTTTATGGCAAGAAAATTATAATTACGGAGAGCGTGATGTTTTAACTTCTATCATTGAAAATGAAGATGGAACTTATTTAATTGGTGGTTATGCACAAAGTGAAGTAAATAATACTTTACTATCAAAAGTAAAGAAAGGAGATAAAGATGGTATCAACGATTATATAGCTTTAAAAATTTCAGCAAAAGGAGAAGAGATTTGGACGCAAACAGTTGGAAGTAAAGGTGAGGAGGTAATGAAAAAACTTTTAGAAACTAGAGATGGAGGCTACTTATTAACTGGAACTTCTAATGGGAAAGCATCAAAAGATAAAAATAATGCAATTGGAGGAAATGATTTTTGGGTAGTTAAGCTTAAAGACAAAACTAAACCAGAGAAGATAAAACTACAAATAGAAGCATTCCCCAACCCTGTATTAACTTTTACGAACGTTATTATTGGATTTGATTATACACATGGAACGGCAAATGTTTATGATTTAAACGGTAGACAATTACAAAGTCATACTTTAGATGGAAATAGAACCTTACCAATTGAAATGACAGGTTATCCTACAGGGGTTTATATTGTAGAAATAGTGACAGATAAAGAAAAAAATAGTATTAAGATAATCAAGAAATAAAATGAGAAAATTTTTAATTTTATTAATAAGCATAAATTTAAATAGTCAAAATGTTGTTGGAGTTGGAAAAGAAATAAAATATCCTTCCGCACCTAGCTTATATGCATTTACAAAATATGGTGATATAGGATTTAATGAGTATAGGGGTTTGGCAGATGTATCTTTACCACTTCATAATATAAAGATTGATGAGATTGAAATTCCAATAGATTTAAAATACTATACTGGCGGAATTAAAGTGTCCGAAGAAGCAGGTTTAGTAGGATTAGGTTGGTCTTTTAATTTGCCAGCTATTATCCAAGATATTAAGGATGAAGATGATTTTATTGCTGGTACAAGATTTCAAAAATTACCTGATTATACTGGGACTAATTATATGGTTCAAAGAGGGAATTTACATCCCAGTGTTTCTCAAAATTCATATGAAGGTATGAACTACGCCGGAGGTGATTCGAGTATTTATAACGAACCTAGTTATTTTGTATCAAGCGGTCCTTTTCTTGTTGTTAATAATAAATATGTAACTAATATAGCTAATTATATTTCTTTTTTAAGTGATATTGATATTGATTCAGAAGCAGATATATTTAGAATTACATTGAATAATACCCCAATAGTTTTTATTAGAAGATTTGAATCAATAAATACAACAACTGCTCAAAACATAGGTAATATAACACCTTCCAACCCTTTTAAAGTCATCAATGGAAGAGAAGAGTATAAAGTAAGTACAATAGATGGTTCAAACTATTCTAATAATGGAATTAAAATTATAGACCCAATGGGGAATACTTATTTTTTTTCTGCAATATCCGAAATTAAAAACGCAATTTCCAATGGAGGGTTTTTTCAACAGAGCATATCATCTGGTGCAAACTATAAAACAACCAGCAAAGTCTTCAATATAACAAAAATCATTACGAACGTTGGAAATGAAATAATATTTGAATATAATACACCAATTGATGTAACAAATTTTCAAAGAATCTCAACCTCATTTCATAAAAAAATGGGGCAAACTTCTTATAATCAATGTACATCATGCTCTAATAGAAATGATGATTTTGCTTATGATTCATATTATCAAGGGCAAAGTGGTTTCGTACTTAACAATCCAATAAATACCTTTTACCAAGAACAACCTATTGGTCATACTGGAATTTCTTCTACATATTTTATAAACTTAGAGAAAATCAATTCATTAAAAAAAATTAAAACAAAAAATGAGACTTTAGATTTTACTTATTCTGAAAGAATTGATGTTACAGGAATGAAAAAATTAGACCAAATTAGTTTGTCAAATAATTTATTTGAAAAAATAAAAGATTTTAATTTCACTTATGAATATTTTGATTCAGTTATAACTCCTGGTTATGAGGCTAATTATAATCAAGATATTTTAACAAAGAGGTTAAAGTTAAAAAGTTTGGCAATTAATAATGAATATTTTGAGTTTGAATATAATTCTTTATTATTACCTAATAAAAATTCATATTCTACTGATTTTTGGGGATATTATAATGGAAGCAGCAATTCTAGCTTCTCAATAAATTTTAATGAATTTGGTATGTATAATAGTTATGGTATACCACTAAATGATAATTTAAATAATACTTTTTTGCCGAATTTAAGTTTTGCTAAAGCATGTTCACTAAATAAAATAATTTATCCAACTAAAGGTTATACTGAGATAGAATATGATTTTCATGAATTTGATAATTATTTAAATCAATCTGAAACTTATATAAATCCAATACAATCAGGATATGGTTTACGAGTAAAAAAAATAACAAAATATTCAAAAACTGATCAAGTTGCTGGTACTATAAGTTACAAATATAATGGAGGAAAATGTATTTTTAAAAAAAAATTAATAAGTTTTGAAAATGTAAGTGTTTTACAAAAATTATATGAACCCCCAGGTATTAATAATCCTTGTGGTATTACAGTTACATTCCATTCAAATTCAGTATTATCTGCATCGTTAAATAATTCACTTAGTAATTCTTCAACTAACATGGAAGATTATATTGGGTATAATTCAGTAGAAATTACGGATTCACACAAAGGCAAAATAATTAAAAAATATTATAATAATCCTTTTACAACTTTCAATGTTCAATCTTCAAAAACATTCTCTCCAATGTGTTTTAAAAAGCGTGATGAAATGGATAATGGATTACTTTTAGAGGAATCAATATTTGCTGAGAATAATTCACTTTTAAGAAAAATAAATTATGGTTATAAAAGGATTTCTTCAACAGAAAAAAGATATGGTGTAAGAGTGAGTTATTTTGACATACTACTCTTTAGTACTGGTTTTTCTTCTACGTGTACAAGTAATAATTTATTAATGCCAAATTATTTACTTACATCTTATCCAATTTTTTCAAATTCATGGTTAATAAATAAAATCACAAAACAAGATTTTTATAATAATAATTCTATTTTGTCAAAAGAGGATATTTATCATAACAGCAATAATTCAATAACAAGCAAGAATTTTATTTCGAATGGATTGATTTTAGCAGAAAGTTATAGCTATTTTAATGATAATAATTTTTTAAATAATAATTTTTTAAAAATAACAAAAGATAAAACAATTAACGAAAATAATACATTTAAGAGTAAAACGGAATTTCAATATACTCTTAATAGTAATAATTCACTAATATTAAATAAACAAATAACATCATTTGATAATATCACAAATACGTTAAACAAAAAAACACTGTTTTATGATTTATATGATGATAAAAATAATATAATTCAATTTCATAATGAAAACGGTATTTATACTACAATAATTTGGGGTTACAATAAAACTTTACCGGTTATGAAAATTGAAAATTGTAAATATTCAGAGATTGAAAGTTTTGTTGAGAATATTCAAAACTATACAAATCAAAATAACGAAACTCAATTAAATATTTTATTCAATGTTATTAGAGGCTCTGTTTTGCCTAATGCTTTAGTTACATCTTATTTACATAAGCCTTTGATAGGGTTAAGCACTTTAACTGATCCAAAAGGAGATACACAAACATATCATTATGACAGTTTTAATAGGTTACAATTTGTTAAAGATAAAGAAGGAAAAATATTAAGTGAAAATGAATATCATTTTAAAAATTAAAATATACTCACCAAACTAATGTCTATTGGTNNATGTCTATTGGTAAGGACAATAAAAAAAATTATGAGAAAACTATTATATATAATAATTATATTTCCTGTTTTGGTGTGGTCACAAAGTGCTGACCAAAACTGGGTAAAAAGTAAGATGTATAAAATACCAGTAACAACTCCAATATCTACGCCAACGGTAGCAGAAGCCTTAGTTGGAGTTAATTATTATGATGGATTAGGTAGGCAAATTCAACAAGTTGCTTGCTCTCGGTCTAATTCTGGGAAGGACATTGTAACTCATATTGAATATGATGTTTTTGGACGTTCTGAAAAAGAATTTTTACCATATGTAAATCAAAGCTCGTCATTAAATTTTAATTCAAGTGCTGATAGTGATGTTTTAAGTTTTTATAATACTACTGCATATGATAATACATCAAACCCATATAACCAAAAGCAATTTGATGACTCGCCATTAAACAGAGTATTAAAGGAATCTTTTCCAGGTGAAGTTTGGAAAATGAATAGTGGACATGAAATTAAATATGGATATGAATTAAATAAATTGAACGATAGTGTTTTTAATTTTAATGTTACTAGAAATTATAATCAAACAAATAAAGTTTTTGATTATTCATTAAATTGTTCTGGTATTTATGGGAATAATAAACTAACAAAAACGATAACTAAAAGCGAAAATTGGGTTTCTGGTAAAAATGAAACTGTAGAAGAATATAAAGATGTTTTGAATAAAATTATTTTAAAAAGAACCTTTAATAATAACCAAAAACATGATACTTATTATATATATGATACAATTGGAAATTTAATATATGTTATACCTCCGTTAGTTTCAGAAAATTTCATTTCAATTAATTCAACTAATTCACCTTTTTCATATAATAACACTATTGATTATGGAGAGTTTTTAATTTCTTGTAATGATGGACAATTACCATCAGGAGGAGGGGGAATAAATGTGAAAATATTAAACGGTTATTTTCAGACAACTATTGAAATTGGCGGTACATTATCTAAAATTGATATTAATAAAACTTTTGAATTAGATTTGCCAAGTCAACTACCTAATGTAGATTTAATTAATTTTCAAAATTATACTCTTTATGTCGAAAATAATATTTTAAAATTTAAAGCTAACTCAGCTACTCTTAACTGTTTTACAACGATACCATTAACTTATTCTTATCCATATAATTTAACTGCTCAATTCAGTACAGCACCAGTTTACACTGCAACAATTAATATGCAAATATTAGAGCAAAATGCTTATCATTATAAATATGATTGTTTTAATCGATTAGTTGAAAAAAAATTACCAGGTAAGCAATGGGAGTATTTTGTATATGATAAACTTGATCGCGTAGTAGCAACGGGACCATCATATAATCCGTATGGAGGAGGAGATACTAACAAAGGTTGGTTGATTACAAAATACGATGTGTTTAATCGTCCTGTTTATACCGCGTGGTACAATACAGCAGTTGCCAATACGACTGATAGAAAAACGTTACAAGAAACTTACAACTTGGCTACTATATATTCTGAGAACAAAACATTAAGTGCTAATACTATAGATGGGATAAGTACTAAATATACTAATCAAGTAAGTCCGAGTGTATTTATTTTACTATCGGTAAACTATTACGATACGTATGACTATCCAAATGCACCAACTGTACCATCAACATTGCCTGATAGTACTTTGCCTATAGCTACCAATGTAAAAGGAATGCCAACAGGTAGTTGGGTAAGAGTTTTAGATGTGATAAATTCTACTGCAAATGAATTAAGTTATACTATTTACGACACAAAGTTTAGACCTGTACGTTCTTATACCAAAAATTATCTAGGTGGTTACACACAAGTAGATAGTAAGTTGGATTGGGCAGGTAAAATAGAATATTCTATTACTAAACATAAAAGATTGTCAACTATTTCTGAATTTGTTATTAAAGAACGATTTTATTATACCACACAAGATAGATTATTACGTCATACACACGAAATTGTTGGCTACACCCCAGAGCAATTATTAACTCTGAATACGTATGATGAGTTAGGGCAATTAATAAGTAAAAAAGTTGGTGGGGAAAGAGATGGAAGTGCTCCTTTACAAAAAGTTGATTATATATATAATATTAGAGGATGGTTAAAAAGTATTAATGATGTTGATAATTTAACTCCATTGACTAATGAAAACGATTTGTTTGCATTTAAAATAAATTATAATGATCCGCAAGTAGCTACACCATTATATAATGGTAATATTTCTGAAACGTTTTGGAAAACTGACAGCGATAATATCAAACGAAGATATTCTTATCAATATGATAATTTAAATCGTTTATTGGAAGCTAATTATAATAAACCTGATGTACCTAGTACATTAGATAATTATTTAGAAAAATTAACCTATGATAAAAATGGTAATATTCAAAGTATATTACGGAATGGGAATTTAGATTCAAGTGGTGGTGTTTCTCCAATGGAAATTGATAAATTGGAATATACCTATGATATTAATAATGTTAATTTACTAAAAAAAGTTAATGATTTATCAAATAGTCCACAAGGATTTAATCAAAATAATGATATTGCAACTGGAGATGTTGATGCGAACAATGGAGACCATACAGATGACTATACATATGATTTTAATGGAAATTTAAAAACGGATGAGAATAAAGGGATTGGAGAGATTACATATAATCATTTAAATTTACCAATTTATATTCAATTTGCAGGTATAACAAATGGCTCGATTTCTTATATTTACAATTCAGTTGGACAAAAAGTGAAAAAAGTAGTATATGACGACGCAGAGCATATTACAACAACTACTGATTATTTAACAGGTTTTCAGTACAAAGATGCTACATTGCAATTTTTTCCACAGGCAGAAGGATACGTTCATTATACCAAACCATTAGCAGCTCAAGGCGGGCAAAATGAGGCATTAGGTAATTTTAATTATGTATTTAATTACACGGATCATTTAGGAAATGTACGTGTCAGTTACGCAGCTGACCCTGTTGATCATAACGTTATTAAAATATTGGAAGAAAATCATTATTATGCTTTTGGTATGAAACATCAAAATTATAATGTTGAACATTTAGATTTTGATCATTTCCCTGAAACTGGAGTGGAAATTGTACCTGCACCTGCTGTTGCAAATGCTACTTATAATTATAAATACAACGGTAAAGAGCTACAAGAAGAACTTGGGCTTAATATGTACGATTACGGTGCTAGGAATTATGACCCAAGTTTAGGACGTTGGATGAACATTGACCCGTTAGCGGAAATTTCTAGAAGATGGTCACCATATACATATTGTTATAATAATCCAATTATTTTTGTTGACCCTGACGGAATGAGAGTAGCACCACCGATAGATTTTTTTAATACTGACGGAAAAAAAATAGGTACAGACGGAAATAATGAAGACAAAAGAAGGTTTGTTGTAAAAGATGGAAGTGAGGCTAAAAAGGTTTCTGGAAATTCAACAACTCAATTGTCTGAATTAACATCTGCTGAAGCTTTACCAAGTAATACTGCATTATCTGAATCACTTAACGTTTTGGATAGAACTGAAAAAAATGGTGGAGCAAGTGAAGAGGCATCATTGGTTTTTAATGATGAAACAATACTTAGAGCTGAAACAGGTAAGAAAGTAACTTTTGGTAAAGATATCCAAGGGAAAGTAACTTTTCCTGGATTGCCAGAAGGGAAAACTCAAGCTGATGTAGGTGTTGGTATCCATTCTCACTTAACAAAAGCAGAGGTTATTGATGGAACTGTGTATTCTGGTAATGCAAGTGTACCTTCAACAGGAGATTTAATTTATAAAACTAATATTATAGTTGGTCCTGGTGGTAATGCTGTGGCTACAGAGAGACAAAATCCTTTGAATGGAAAGGTTGAGCCAATAATATCTCAACCATCTAATAAAATTCATATATATAACGGGAATAATACAACTCCAAGTCTTATATTAACACCTAAAGCAGTCAAAAACATAATTAAACAGTAATATGAAAAAGCTATTTACATTTATTATAATATTAACAACTTCGTTCTTGTATTCACAAGAAATGACAGAGTTAAATACAATAGTAACAATCAATAATGAAATTTGTAAAAATCAGATTGAAATATCTTTTTTTAAAGAAAATGATTCTGTTGATAAGTCAATAAAAGCCATTTATTTGCCAGGTAAACTTAAAATGGAAACAAAAGATTTTGAAAAATTAAAAGAAGATGATAATAAAATCATATCTATTGAAGTTATAGCAACTATGACCAATGATAATGAGGTTAAATATAAAAAATATATAATTTCAAACATTAATTTTGATTTACTTGTGTCTGATTATTTTATTCTTAAAATTTATGATTTGGAAGATAAAAAATTTAAAAAAATATATCGTCCAATTGAAGGTAAATGTTATACTTTTGAATATGATTCTCCTTTACAAACTATTAGAAGAGTAAGAAAAAGATAATAAAGGTAATGTCCCAAATTAGGACATGTCTAATTCACAAACATAAATAACACTAAAACAGTAGCTAGAAATATAATATTTTTTTAGCTACTTTTTTTATGGAATAAAATTTAGTAAAACAAAAAATCCTAAATAGATTTGTTTAGCTTTGTGTATCAAACATTAAAATTATGAAAGAAAATAAATCTGGTACAACTGGAATTTCAGGATTGAATATGATTAATTCAAAAATTGAAAAAGTTTCAATTATTAAGAATAATTCGGATGGTGTTGATGTTGGTATTTTTGATTCAGAAATGAAGGATTCAAAAATTTCTGATATAGTTATCTCTGATGAAAAAGTTAATGAAGAGAAAAAGAAATCTTTTTTAAAATTAGCTGGAATTTTTCTTTTTGAGAATATTATGAAAATCATAATTGGAATTCTCATTGTGTTTTTGTGTGTAATACTTGGAATTAAAAAATAGCTATGACAATATTTAAAACAAAAAATCCTAACCGTTAAAAGTTAGGATTCTTGCTTTATTTGAAAAAATTTTATAATTAATCTTTAGGGTTTTCTAAATAATCACCCATTTCAGTTTCAAAATCTACTGGTCTACTAATTGGGTATTTCGATTTGTACATTAAAAATCTTGCGTTGATGTTTCCGTTATTAATTGTATATAGCTTAAGTAAATTTTTCTTATTGAATACCTCATCCTTCAACCAATCCTGTAATGCTTTAAATGCTTTTTTATTCGAATCAGGGTTTTTCACCTTTGCAATTTCAGCATTATAAAACAGTTTCAAATATTTATTTGAAACCTGCTCCATACCTTTAACATTCCTTTCAGTATATAGTGGTCTCATCTCATTAACAAAATCAGAATCTTCACCGTAATAATTAATTAAATCGATAAATGAACGAGCGTATTCATCAAAATCCTCATCACTTGAGGTATCTACAACCTCTTTGTGGCTTTGCTGTTCGCCTTCAGTTTCAAGTAATTGGATTTCGTCGATTATTTCCTCCAGCTCTTCACTCGTTTTTAATTCCGTTTCGTTTTTAAGATTACCGAAACTTGAAATCACATAATAATAACTGAAGCCATTTCCTTTGCCTTTTGGCTGTTGGGTTATTTTTAAGTAGCCATTATCTTGGAGGTTTTTAGTTGCACCCGCTAATTTGTTTGGCGACCAGTTTAACATTGTTCGATAATATTCCAAGCTGACTTTAGAATTACTAGGTGTATCGATTAGTAATTGAAATAATCTAACTGCTGAATCGGTTAAATTCGCATTAGTAATTACATTTTTTGGAGTTTGTACAAATCCATTGTCCAATCCAATAATAGCAGTGCTATTTTTAGTTTTTTTGTTCATTTTTAATTTTTATTCCCTTTTTATAATTCCCATTTTGTGTTTATACTCGGAAGGGAACCTTGTTGGTACTACCTACAAGGAACCGAGTATGTAGTATTACTGT
>CXWL01036011.1_pt1 | contig 11981 bp, 11 predicted proteins | sample 590931 | NCBI WGS metagenome assembly CXWL01 (sample SAMEA3498368, study PRJEB10139) | groundwater metagenome | biome: water well; material: biofilm material | place: Germany | collected 2015-04-27
ACCTTCATCTCATCGGATCGATGGACGGTTCGAGACGAGAGATGGAGCCCGGAAATGTTCAAAGTTTACGCCCTGATCGCCGCCTGCGCGCTGTACGTCCCCTTCGCCGCGACGCTGCTGAACCAAGCGGCTCAAATGGTCTGATCGGACCGCCTAAACCACCAGAAATCCGTGGGAGAAATTCAATGTCAAAGTTCGCCGCTCTGTTCGCCGCCTGCGCAATCTACGCCCCGTTCGCGGTCGCCATGCTCAACCAAGCCGCGCAGATGGTCTGAGGACGGAAGGACAATCATGCTTAGAGGGACAATCGAAGGGCGCTGAGCTAAGGCCGGCGCCCTTTCACGTAGTTCTTGAAATGTTCCACGATTAGGACTAAAATCCCATGCATGACCCGAGACCCCCTGCATGGCCGCGGCGCGCGCACCAATGCCAGCGGCCGCTTTGAGCGCTTCGCGCGCGAAGCCTTCGACGACGGCTGGGCAGGGGAGGAGATCGCNNCCTTCGATCAATCGATCAATCCCTATCGCGGCTGCGAGCATGGCTGCATCTACTGTTACGCGCGGCCGAACCACGCTTATGTCGGCTTGTCCCCCGGGCTCGATTTCGAGACCAAGCTGTTTGTGAAAGCGAACGCCGCGGCGCTGCTCGAGCAGGAATTCGCCAAGCCGCGCTATCGCCCGCGCACGATCATGTTGGGCGGCGTCACCGACATTTATCAGCCGATCGAGCGCGGCTATGGGATCACGCGCTCGATCCTCGAAGTGATGGAACGCTGGCGCCATCCTGTGGCTTTGATCACCAAATCGCAGCTGGTGATCCGCGACATCGATATTTTGGCGCGGCTAGCCGAGCGCGGCTTGGTGAAAGCCGCAATTTCCGTCACCACATTGGATCGGCGCATTTCCCGCGTCATGGAGCCGCGCGCGGCGGCCCCGCACCGACGCATCGAGGCGATCCGCGCGCTCGCCAGCGCCGGCGTGCCGACGACGGTGATGGTCGCGCCCATCGTGCCTGGTATTACCGACAGCGAGATCGAAGCGATCCTCGAGGAGTGCGCGAAGGCTGGCGCGAGTGCAGCTGGTTATGTGGTCTTGCGACTGCCGCGCGAGATAAAGGACTTGTTCCAGGAATGGCTGGCGCAACATTTTCCCGACCGCGCCGGACGCGTGATGGCGCTGGTGCGTTCCATGCGCAACGGCGCCGATTACGATCCAGAATGGGGCAAGCGCCAGCGCGGGGAGGGGCCGTACGCGAAGTTGATCGCCGATCGCTTCACCCGCGCTTGCCGTAGGCTTGGCCTCGACAAGCCGCGCCTGGCGCTCGACCACACCCAGTTTGCGCGACCGCTCGAAGCCGGCGGCCAGCCGGACTTATTCGCAGCCAATGATTGACGCGCTGCCCATTGGCTTGCGGCGCTATCGCGCGCTAAGAAGCCTCGACAAGGGCAGGAGGACGCCATGAGAACAGACGGACGGGATCCCTCGGGCAATGTGCGTGACCGCGGTTCGGGCGGCGGCGCGGTCGGCGCGGGCCTTGGCGCTGGCGCCTTGTTTGCGATCGTCCGCCGCATCGGCGTGCGCGGCACCCTGATCGCTGTCGTGGCGCTTGCGGGAATTTATTTTTTCAACCCGTTCGGCATTCGCGACACGGTCTTCGGTCTGTTGTTCGGCGGCACGCCCGGCCAGACGCAGCAGACGCAAGGCGAAGGCCAGACCTGCGACACGCAGGGCCCGGCCTGCGATTTCTCGGCCCGCGTTTTGCGCTCAACCGAGATCGTCTGGCGCGAGCAATTCCAGCAAGGGCGGCTGCCGAACTATGGATCGCGTGCGCAAGCGTATGAAGACCCAGTGCTGAACTTCTTCTCTGGCGGCGTCGCGAGCGGTTGCGGGCAGGCCTCCTCGGATATGGGGCCGTTCTACTGCCCCGCCGACAAACAGCTCTACATCGACCCGAGCTTCTACCAGGTCATGGAACAGCGTCTGAATGCAGGCGGGGATTTCGCGCAGGCGTACGTGATCGCGCACGAAGTCGGCCACCACGTGCAGAATTTGATCGGCGCCACCAACAAGACTCTGCCTGGCGAGGATCGGAATCGGACCTCGGTGCGCATCGAGCTGCAAGCCGATTGTTTTGCTGGCGTATGGGGCCATCAAGATCGCGCTGCCCTTGAGGTTACGGACGCCGACCTGCGCGAAGCCGTCAACGCCGCCCACCAGATCGGCGACGATACGCTCACACAGGGCCGCGCCGATGAAAGCCAGTTCACCCACGGCACCAGCGCCCAGCGCATGCGCTGGTTCCGCCAGGGCTTCGACTCCGGCGATCCGCGCCAGTGCGACACGTTTGCGGTGCCCCCGGCGCAGCTTTGAGGGAGGCTTGAAGCATCTGGTAGGACATTCCTTCTCCCCTCAAGGGGCGAGGGGACGGCGAGAACTACGCCACCCAATCCGCCGCCTGATCGATCAAGAATTGCCGGAACGCGGCGATGCGTTTTGAGCGTTTCAGGTCGCTTGGGTAGATGAAGTACACTTCGAAGCTCGGCCCCGGCAGCTCGGGCAGCACTTTTACAAGGTGCGGGCTCTCGCGCGCCATGTAGTCCGGCACGCTGGCGATGCCGAACCCGCTCTCCACCGCGCGCAGCATGCCGTAAACATTGTTGATCTCCAGCAGCGGCGGGCGCGGCTTAGCGTCTTCGCGCCCGGCGCGCTGTGCCCAATCGAGTTCGCGCATCGGCGTCGGCACGCCTTGTTGGTAGGCGATGATGCGGTGGTGATCGAGATCTTCGACCTGTTTCGGCGTGCCGTGCTTCTTGAGATAATCCGGCGAAGCGTAAAGACTCACGCGAACCTCGAACAATTTGCGCTGGATGAGATCAGCGTGCGTCGCCGCCCAAAGCCGGATCGCGCATTCGGCTTCGAGCTTCAGCAGATCGTACTCGCGGTCGTCGAGTAGGATTTGCAGACGCGTCTCGGGATAGGTGTCGGCGAATGCGCCAAGGCGCGGCGCGAGCCAGGTGGCGCCGAAAGCGATCGGCGCGGTGACCTTGAGATCGCCGATCACCTTCTCGCGCGCATCCTTCAAGGTCGATTCCGCGATCACGGCCGCGCCCGCCATTTCGCGGGTGAACTCTCTGAGCGCCATGCCCGGCCCGGTCAGCAGCAGCCCGCGCGCGTGGCGCTGAAACAGCGGTACGCCGATATCATTCTCCAGCGCCGCGATCTGGCGGCTGACCGAGGATTGCGACACGCCGAGGCGCTCCGCCGCCGCGGTGAGGCTGCCGGTCTCGGCGGCGAAGTGAAACGTCTTGAGCTTGTCCCAGTCCATGCGCGCTTCCAGGGGGCCTGTGGATCGGCGCTGGCCCCTCGGTCTGCAATATTGCATAGCTACCGTGGCAACGGAAGCCGGAGCAAAATGAGGTCGTCACGCCTTTCGTGCTCTCTTTCGGTAGAGCGAAGCCACGCGCTGGGCTTCCATAGCGACAGCTTCCCGCAGTGCGGGCGGCGCGACGACTTCAAGTTCAGCGCCAAGCCGAAGCAATTGGCGCGCGGCGTAGTCCGCACCTTCGACCGGTATTTCCGCACGCACCCAATCTGCGCGTCTGCATGGCCGGTGGGCGGTCTCCACCGCGTGGGCGGCGATGGGGTTCACGTCGCGCAACAATTTGCGGCCTGCGGGCGAAATCTCAATCGTTGCGCGTGCAGCCAAGAGCCGATCTTCGAATTCTCGCGCCCAACGTGCCCAGAAGCGTGCGAGCTCAAAGTTGCGCGGGCGCTTGAACGGCATTTCAGTAATGGCGAGCGTGCGGATATTCGAGACGCGGTAGGTTCTGGGCTGTTGCTGCGCCGCCGCCACAAGGTACCAAGCGCCGCCCTTCAACACCAAGCCGAGCGGATCGAGCGTGCGCGCCACTTCACCCTTCCAACTCTCATAGCGCAGCTTTATGCGGCGCTCGCCCCATACTGCCGTCGCCAAAGTCGGCAGGATTTCTGGCGTCTCCGGACGCGAGTACCAGGCGGCGGGATCGAGGTGAAACCGCGCCGCGACGCGCTCTGCGCTGGCGCCGGATTCCGGGGGCAAGCTTGCGAGCAGCTTCAGCTGTGCGGCCGCGAGTTCTGCGCCTAAGCCAAGATCGGCGGCGGCTTCGCCCACGCCCGCAAGCAGCAGCGCGTTGGCCTCGGCGCTGGTGAAGCCGGTGAGCTTGGTGCGGTAGCCATCCAATAGTGCGAAGCCGCCGCTGCGACCGCGTTCCGCATAAATCGGCACACCCGCCGCGCTCAATTGGTCGACGTCGCGGTAGATGGTCCGCACCGAGACCTCAAACTCTCGCGCCAGCGTTTCCGCGCTCAGGCGCCCGCGCACCTGCAGCAGGATTAGGATCGACAAGAGCCGGCTGGCGCGCATCGCCTAGGCCCAGGCGCCAGAACTCAATGAAGCTTGGCTCGCTCGACCCATTCCCGGATTGGCGCTTGCGCCAAGTCCGGGACCTATGACCGCAGTCCGTTGAAGCTCCGCGCCAGCGCGTGTTGATGCGGTGTTCATGGGCCCCGGAATGCCGCGACGCGGCATCCGGGGATGGGTGGTCGGGCAGATCTCACTCATTTTCAACTCCAAGGAAAAAGCTGACATTCCATGTCATATTTGTGCGCCAAGGTGGAAGCCATGACAAGTCAAAGCGGCGAGACGGACTTCGATTTTCTCCTTGGCGGCTGGCGGGTGGCGCACCGCCGTCTCAAGGTGCGGCTGCAAGGCTGCGCGGAATGGGAGGAGTTCGCCGGGCGCTGCGTCATGCGCAAGCTGCTTGGCGGCCTCGCGAACGTCGACGACAACATCATCGAGCTGCCGTCAGGCGCCTATCGCGCGGTCACGTTGCGCTCGTTCGATCCGCACCTGGGCCGCTGGGCAATCTGGTGGCTCGACGGCCGCAGGCCGCATCAGCTCGATGTACCCGTGGTGGGCGGTTTTGAAGGCGGGGTCGGGCGCTTCTACGCCGACGACAGCCTCGACGGCGGTGCCATCCGCGTACGCTTCTGCTGGTCAGAAACCGAAGGCGACAGGCCGCAATGGGAGCAGGCGTTCTCCGCCGATGGCGGCGCAACGTGGGAAGTCAATTGGGTGATGCGTTTTTCGCGCGCTGAGGTGGAGCTGTGACATGAACGAGCGAAGACGAAAACTTCTCGGCGTTAGCGCCGGGGCGGGCATTCTCGCCTTGCTGCCGGGCTGCGCCACGCCAACACAAGGAGCACTCATGAGTTTCGATCCCATGCCGCCGCTGCCCACGACGCCCACGCCTGGCCGTCCAGGCGATTTCGATTTTCTGACTGGCGAGTGGCGCATCCAGCACCGCTCAATCGTCAACGGCGCTTGGCTTGAATATGAAGGCGAGGCGACAGTCCATGGCATTCTCGCCGGCATTTGCAGTGTCGAAGAATTGCGCATCCCCGCACGCAATTTCAGCGGCATGGGGCTGCGGTTGCTGGACGTAGAAAATCGTGTCTGGTCCGATCATTGGGTGAACGCCCGTTCCGGCGTAGTCACAACGCCCGGCCAGACCGGCAGCTTTGAAAACGGCGCGGGGATTTTCGTCACCGATGACGTGGTCGACGGTCAAGCCATGAAGTACGCCGGCGTCTGGGACAACATCACGCCCACTTCATGCCGCTGGCGGCAAGCCTCCTCGCGCGATGGCGGCGCCACTTGGGATCAGAACTGGATCATGGAGTGGGTGCGCGTGTGACGGCCGAGAGCACGTGCGCAAAATCGGAATCACCTGAGCGCCGACCTCGCCGCCGGCGTCGCGTTTCGACGTGGCTTAGCTAGACGCTGCTCTGCGTCAGGGGGGGGGCATTGACACGCAGCTGATGCGGCGTACTGTATACAGTATGCAATCACTAGGCGATCGCGGCAATATGAGCGAGGCGGCGGCCGAGGTCGTCCGGGCCATGATTGTCGATGGGCGTCTGGCGGGTGGAGAGCGCATCAACGAGGTACGCCTGGCGGGGGAACTTGGTTTGAGCCGAACGCCGTTGCGCGAGGCGCTGAGCGGCCTGGTCGCTGAAGGGGCGCTGATCGCGCGACCGCGCTTGGGATTTTTCGTGGCGCCGCTTTCGCTCAACGAGTTCGAGCAGCTCTACGATATTCGCCCGTTGCTGGATCCAGAGGCATTGCGTCTCGCCGGCGTTCCCGACGCCAAGAGCTTGGCGCGGCTTGAGAGGCTCGACCATCAGATCGCGACGGCGCATCTTGGCGAACACGCCATCACGCTCGATGACGAATGGCATTTCGCGCTGATCGAGGCATGTCCAAACAAAGTCCTGCTTGAACTGATCGCCAGCATCATGCGGCGCACGCGGCGCTACGAATTGGCGTTGATGCGCGAAACCGAGCACGTCCATCGCGCCAACGCGGAACATGCGCGGATTATGGCCGCGTTGCGTGCTCGAGATCTGGATGGCGCGTGCGCGGCGCTGAAGCGCAACATGCAGAGCGGCAAGGCGCCCATCGTGGCGTGGCTGAAAGCGCGCGACGTCGCGCGGAAGGTGGGGAAATGGGGATGAGAGTATTGATGGTGGCGGCGGCGTTGGCGTTCACCGCGCCGATGGCGCGCGCGCAGACGCCCGGTGCGGATCCCGTTGCGTCGCTGGAGGGGATCTGGGCCAGCGAGAACGAACTCGGCCCTGCTTTGTCCGGCGAGATCGAGATTTCGCGTGAAGGCGCGACTTGGAGTGCGCGTGTCGGTGGCGCGGAGGCGCGTGCTGAGGGGCTCGATCTTGAATTTCCCGATGATCAGGGCCGGTTCGTTGGTGCGATTTCAGATCATGGTCGCGCTATCCAGGGAATGTGGCGTCAGCCGCCGGGCTTGCCTGGGCAGGCGTACGCGACGCCGTTACGGCCGGAGCGCGTGCGCGCGAACCTGTGGCGTGGAACGGTGACGCCATTGCGGCAGAGCTTCACGCTATTCCTACGCGTCACCCGAAACGAGGAGGGTCGCTGGGTCGGCGCCTTTCGCAATCCAGAATTCAACTTGAATGGCGGCGTCTCGCGTTTTCTGATCACCCGCAATGGCGACGGCGTGAGCTTTGCGTCGCCTGGGGCGGACGCGCAGCGAGGCGCGGAGATCCGCGGCGATCGGCTGCGCCTGGATTGGCCGCCGCTGCCGATGCCGCTGGAATTGTCGCGTCGCGATGAAAACGTCGCCGGGTATTTGCCGCGAGCGCCGGGCGCTGGCCCCTATGTTTACACNNCCGCTCTGGTGCAAGGCATCGCCGCAAGCGACCCCGCCGCGCGGCGGCCGCAACTTGTACATTCCTTGTTGGTCGCGAGACGCGGACGCCTGGTGCTGGAGGAGTATTTTCACGGCTTCGGCCGCGATACGCCCCACGATATCCGCTCCGCAGGCAAGACATTTGCATCGCTCCTGCTTGGCGCGGCGATGCAACAAGGCGCGCCGATCGCCCCGGATACGCGCATCATTGATCTGCTGCGCGTGCGCGGGCCATTCGCCAATTTCGATCCGCGCAAAGCGGACATCACGTTGGCGCACTTGATGACGCACACATCTGGCCTTGCCTGCAACGATAACGACGACGCCTCGCCTGGCGGCGAAGGCGCGATGCAGAGCCAGAGCGAGCAACCGGACTGGCAGCGTTACGCGCTTGACTTGCCGATGGCCCACGATCCAGGCGCGCGCTACGCCTATTGCACTGCGGGGATCAACCTAGTCGGCGGCGCTCTCAACGCAGCGACAGGCGAGCACATTCCTGATCTGTTTGATCGTCTCGTCGCCCGCCCGCTTCAGTTTGGAACCTATCATTGGAATCTGATGCCGAACGGGGAGGGATATCTTGGCGGAGGCGTCTACATGCGCCCGCGCGATCTGCTGAAAATCGGCCAGCTCTATCTGGATGGAGGCGTGTGGAACGGCAGGCGTGTCATCAGCCGCAGCTGGGTTTCGCAGTCGACCGCGCCGCATGTAGAGATCAACGAAGCCACTACCGGCATGGATGCGGAAACCTTCGCCAATGTCGCGATCCGTGGCGCCGACGGCTATGCGTGGCACCGCTACGGGGTGCGCGTTGGCGGACGCACGATCGAAACCTACGAGGCCAACGGCAATGGCGGACAATTCCTCATCGTCGCACCTGAATATGATCTGGTTGTCGTGATCACCGGCGGGAACTATGGCCAAGGCGGCATCTGGAATCGCTGGCGCGATGAGATCGTCGGCGCTGGCGTGGTGGCGGCGCTCGCAAATTGAATGGCTTTACTTACCCATCCCCGGACCTCGCTGATCCGGTGGTCTTCAGTACGATCGGTTTGGCTTAGCGTGCCGTCGCGTGCTCTCGCGCGGCCAGATGCTTGTCCGCCTCAAGCGCCGCCATGCACCCGAGTCCGGCGGCAGTGACGGCCTGGCGATAGGTATCGTCGGCGACATCGCCGGCTGCGAAGACGCCGGGGATGTTGGTCTCGGTCGTGCCCGGTTTGACGACGATGTAGCCATTGTCCTTCATCGCCACTTGGCCTTTGAACAGCTCGGTCGCCGGTGCGTGGCCGATGGCGACGAACACGCCGTCAAGCTTGAGTTCGCGCGCGGCGCCGGTTTTCGCGTGCTTGATGCGCAGGCCGTTGACGCCGCGTTCGTCGCCCAGAATTTCATCCACGGCATGATCCCACACCACTTCGATTTTGGGATTGGCGAACACGCGCTCCTGCAGCACGCGCTCGGCGCGGAAGGAGTCGCGGCGATGCACCAGCGTCACCTTGCTGGCGATGTTGGCGAGATAGAGCGCTTCTTCCACAGCGCTGTTGCCGCCGCCGATGACGGCGACATCCTTGCCGCGGAAGAAGAAGCCGTCGCAGGTGGCGCACGCGGACACGCCCTGGCCAGAGAATTTCTGCTCGCTCGGAATGCCCAGCCATTTCGCTTGCGCGCCGGTGGCGATGATCAAGGCGTCGCTCGTGTAGATTTGCCCGCTGTCTCCGGTGAGCCGGAACGGGCGCACGCTGAGTTCAGCTTTCACGATCACGTCCCCGACCAGCTCCGTTCCGACATGCAGCGCCTGCGCGCGCATTTGCTCCATCAGCCACGGCCCTTGGATCACCTCGGCGAAGCCAGGATAATTTTCGACATCGGTGGTGATGGTGAGCTGCCCACCCGGCTGCAGCCCCGCGATCAACATCGGCTTGCGCATGGCGCGCGCGGCGTAGATGGCGGCGGTGTAGCCGGCGGGACCGGAGCCGATGATGGCGATGGGGGCGTGGCGGGGAGTGGTCATACAGGTTGCCTGGCTAGGGGCGAGGGAATCGCGTCGCTCAAAATATGGCGAGCAGCGCGGCGTTTATCAAACGCAGCTCATGGGCGCGCTGGCCATTCCACCAATTCGATCTCGAACAATTTCGGCCAGTTCTTGCCGGTGACGAACAAGCGCCGCCTCGCTGCGTCATAGGCGATGCCGTTGAGCACGTCGGTGTGTCCAGGCTCGAAATCCGCCGGCGGCAGGAGCCCCCGCAGGTCGATCAGCCCAGTGACGGCGCCGCTCGCCGGATCGATGCGCGCGATCCAATTGGTCTGCCAGACATTGGCCAGGATTTCGCCCTCGACCCATTCGAGTTCGTTGAGATTGCGCAGCGGGCGTCCATTGAGCGTCACTGAAAGGTCGCCGACCTGCCGTAATGTGTTTGGATCGAGGAAACGCAACCGGTCGCTGCCGTCGCTCATGATGATGCGGCTGGCGTCGCGGGTGAGGCCCCAGCCTTCGCCTTCGTAGCTGAAGCTCGAGCGTGGCGCGAAATCATCCAGGCCAAACACGAAGCCGCGCTGCGACTGCCAGGTGATCGAGATCAGGCGATCTCCCCAATCGACGAGGCCTTCACCGAAATATTGGGCGTCAATGGCGCGCCGGCGCAGCACACGCCCGGTCGTCAGCGCGACTTTGCGGATCGACGAGCGCCCGTTCAGGCCGGTGCTTTCATAGAGAAAGCCGTCCCTGAAGATGAGCCCCTGGGTGAAGGCGTCGCGATCGTGAGGGTAGGTGTGGACGACGCGATAGCCATAGAGAGCTGGGGCCTGCGCGAACGCCACGCCGCTGAAAAGTAACCCGACAATGGTGAGGAGGGCGCGGGCGAGCATGGGCTGCATTCAAAGGCGATGTCGCGGGTTTTGTCTATTTCCGGCAGCAGAAATGGGGCTTGCTAAGGGCTTGGATCGCCTCACCCTGCAAAAACGCCTTGACGCCATCGGCCGTAACCAAGCTGGCGCTGCGCGCGAACCATGAGTGATGAGCTTGATGCGACGCTTCAGCGCTGAATTCGCGGGTTCGCTGGCGCTTACCGCCGTCGTGATCGGTTCCGGCATCATGGGCGAACGTCTGGCGGGCGGCAGTGTCGGCGTTGCGCTGCTGGCCAATACGTTGGCGACCGCGGCAATTCTGTTCGTGCTGATCACTGCCCTGGGCCCGATTTCCGGCGCCCATTTCAACCCCGCCGTCAGTCTGGTTGCGGTGTTGCGCCGCGAATTGCGGGTCGGGGACGCCTTCGCTTTCGTGGCCGCGCAAATCGCGGGCTGCGTGGCAGGCGTGGTGCTGGCGCATGCGATGTTTGAGCTGCCGTTGATCCAGACCAGCACGCATGTGCGCGAGGGCGGAGCGCAATTGTTGTCGGAAGGTGCCGCCACGTTTGCACTAATGGCGTGCATTCTGCTGGTCGCGCGGGCGCGGCCGAGCGCGGTTCCAGCCGCGGTCGCGCTCACTATTGCCGCTGGCTATTGGTGGACTGCGTCGACTTCGTTCGCAAACCCCGCCATCACCATCGCGCGGGCGCTGTCGGATACGTTCGCCGGCATCCGCCCCGCTGACGCGCCCGGCTTCATCGCGGCGCAATTCGCGGGTGCGCTGGCGGCGCTGATCGCCTGCACTTGGCTTTACCCGGCGCGCGCGCGCGCGGCCCAAACCGAAAGCACGGAAGCGGCGGCTCGGTCGGTCTCCAAGAGCGGCGGATAAGTCCAGCTTTCCAGCCTGCCTGTGAAGGGACGCGCGCAGCCGCGGCGCACGAGGCTGGCGTGGAAGAGATCGAGCTTTCCCCCCGGCCCGTCGACGGCAAGGACATGGATTGGCTTGCCGGTCGCGGCCGCTTCGGTCGCCATGTTGACGCTGTCGGCGGTGACGAAGATGTGGTCGGCAGCGCCCAGCATGGCGAAATACGGGTTCACGCCGTCGCCGTCATAGAACAAGGCGCAATGGGGGGCGAGCAGGTTGCGGAACTGCACCTTCGCCGCCTCGCTGGTGCGGCGTGAAAGCGTCACCAGCAGCGACCCGTCGGTCTCACGCTTCACATTGGCAAGCAGATCCGAAATTTCGCGCGCACGTTTGGCGCCGATATCTTGGCGTTTGGATTTTCCGCCGATCAGAACGGCCAGGCGAGGCCGCTTCAGGTCCTCCAAGGCTGCGGGATGATCGAGTGCGGCCTCGTCGAGTTTGTCCGGCGACACGCGGTGACATGCTCCGACGATGGAGAGCACGTTCGGTCCTTCCAATCCATCGTGAACGGGGGGAACGACAAGATCGAACTCTCGGGGGTTCTCGCGCGGGTCCTGCAATTGCACAACGAGCGTTCGTCCCCGTGACCAGCCGCGCATGGCCATGGTGAAGGGAATGGAGGCGCGCCCACAGCCAATGACAATGTCAGGCCACGGGGGCTCGATCGCATCGGCGCCGATAGCCAACGCCTGGCGCGGCGTGGGGATCAGGCCGGCGGGGAGCCAGCGCCACGGCGTACGCAACTGCACGCGCTTGGTCGTGAGTCGGATCGGCGTGCGACGCGCCAATGCTTCCGCCAGTCCCAAAGCCTGGTTTTCAATGCCGGCGCGGCCGTCAGTCAGCGTCCACACGGCCAGGGGTTCAGCGGGCTGGAAGCCGACGGATTTCATGCGGCACGCTGGAAAATCCTTCTCCCCTTGAGGGGAGAAGGTGGCCCGAAGGGCCGGATGA
>CXWL01010202.1_pt1 | contig 11977 bp, 7 predicted proteins | sample 590931 | NCBI WGS metagenome assembly CXWL01 (sample SAMEA3498368, study PRJEB10139) | groundwater metagenome | biome: water well; material: biofilm material | place: Germany | collected 2015-04-27
GTTGAACATTTCAGCCCCAATAATAAGTACCTTTATTACCTTCACTAATTATTCACACCCCCTATGCTAGTTTACCGCGCTACAAGTAGGGTCACGACTGTCTTATAGCACGAAACAATTTCTTTGCTTATTAATCAGATCACGACTGACATAAAAATATAAAACTAACAATGTTTAATAACGTAAATATTATTCTTCTAATAAAAATATATAGTTACACAAAGTAAAGGACGAATCATCTAATGGGGATACTCAGCATAATACTCGCGACGCCAGCAGTAGGTATGTTGTTGTTGGCATTAATACCGAGTAATAACACAAATCAAATTCGCTTTACTGCAAACTTTACTGCTTTAGTTGCATTTCTGCTAAGTCTTTGGTTAGTTATTGATTACGATAAATTAGATGGTGGAATACAATTTCATGAACATTTTGTATTTAATCCTAAATTAAACACCGCTCTTGCATTAGGTATTGACGGATTGTCATTACCAATGGTCGTGTTAGCAACATTACTAACACTAATAGCATTGCTTGCTTCTTTCAATATAGCGCGCAATATTAAAAGCTATTATGTCAGTATTCTATTACTTGAATTAGGAATGCTTGGCGTATTTCTTTCTCAAGATTGGTCACTGTTCTATATTTTCTGGGAATTAACTTTAGCACCGCTATTTCTGCTTATTGATCGCTGGGGGGGGAAACGTCGTCACATGGCAAGTTTAAATTTCGTGCTATATACGATGGGTGGATCAATTTTCATGTTAATCAGTTTATTGGCAATCAGCCAATATATGCCCCCCCACGGCGGCACTTTAATGTCAGACATGGCCATTGCAGCACAAAGTATGCCTGGTGATGAGCAACTATGGGTTTTAATTGGTTTCTTAATCGGCTTTGGTGTCAAGATGCCCATCTTCCCAATGCATGGTTGGCTACCTCTAGCTCACGTTGAAGCACCGAGCCCTATCAGCATTCTACTATCCGGCATTCTTCTTAAAATGGGTGCCTACGGCATGATCAGAGTTGTTGTCATGTTACCAGAAGCCGCTCAAATGCTGCAAACATTGTTAATTACACTTGCCTTGATCGGAATGATTTACGGGGGTGTTCTGGCGTGGCGACAAACCGACATGAAAGCAATGATTGCTTACTCCTCTGTAAGCCATATGGGGATCATTCTTTTGGACATAGCAACCATGAATAAAACCGGTCTCATAGGAGCTGTATTACAAATGACTGCGCACGGCTTAGTAGCTGGTGCAATGTTCCTCTTGGTCGGTTTACTTTATGAGCGTACGCACACTCGCAATATTCTGGACTACAGTTCTCTGGTCAGAGTGATGCCACGTTTTGCCCTATTTATGACAATCACGCTATTTGCAGCAATGGGACTCCCTGGCACAGTTGGTTTTATCGCGGAGCTACACGCAATTGTTGGTGGATTCCAACAATGGGGAAATTTAATGATAGTGCTTGGCGTAAGTATCCTAATCGGGACAGCTTATGCCATGCGTACTATAGGAATGTTATTTACCGGCCCAGTAAAACCGCAAATGCGCGATATTGAAGATTTAAAATTATACGAACTCATAGCTGCAGGTTCTCTGGTTGTACTAATTGTTTTATTTGGTCTATGGCCTGCCCCGCTAATTGATCTGTCAATGGCAACGATGAATCAGATGAACAGCACCATTAGTCAAAGCATTCAATAGGATTAATATATATGACCTCTGAATCACTTAATCAACGTGAACAAATAATTGAAGCGATAAATCATCTTGATCATGTATTACCTGGACAAGGGCCTATCCATGAATTTGTTCATCACAACACTATACATGGTTTCCAGCATCTACCATTCGAAAAAGCCCTAGCTGAATTTGAAGACTTGACAGGCATTTATGGTTATCTGCCAGAATCGCGAAATCGTGAGCTTTATCAGAATGGTAGAATTACCAATGCAGATCTATTAGCCGCGCTTGATCACGCAACAGATCTGCAATCTGAACAAATTGTATTTAAAACAAGTAATCTGACAATCAAGCGCAAGGATATTTACCATGTTGCATTGATTCATGAATTGCCGACCCTCACAATTAATCAATTAAATTGGTTAATCGAAGAACTCGATGTCCTTCACACTATTCAACCTGCTGTATCTAAAGAAGCTCGTACCCGGATGCTTGCTTCTACTCCTGATCCACGCGTAGTTATTAGACAGTTATGGGAAAGTATTTTAAACAAACTTAATATCGAACTTACTGATCTACATCCGGAAAATATGCTCGATTTATCAGAAGAGCAAGCAAGGGAATGGCTGGATAAAATAAAAAACAGCTTAACGGATAATTCGGGAACTCCAGTCCATCAAAAGGTAAGGATAGAAGCTGAAGCTAGGTTGGACGAGATGCTAGCACAGATAGGTGACAAAATCACATTGCGTGGTTTTGTTAACGAATTAAGTGGAATTGATATCCTTTTTTCAATTCGCCCGCAAATCATTCGTATTTGTGCTTCTGTAATGGATGAAGGCGTTGCTGCATGGCAGCTACCCGATCGGAATCACACAGGACTTTATTCTGCCTGGCGATCAACAGCACAGTTCGATGTGAATCCTTTCTTGCATGATTTACCAGATTGGCAGCGCATCGTGACCGAAACACCAGAGGATCCAATTGACTGTATTATTCATCAATTAGTCAGTTTGGAAATTCCAAAAGAAAAATGGGAAGGCTATTTACAGCGCCTGGCACTCGAATTACCTGGCTGGTCGGGATTGATTAATTGGCGACAGCATCATCCAAACTACCATACTGAAAATAATGCGACCTTGCATTTGGCTGATTATCTAGCCATTCGCTTAACACTAGACAAACTATGGCTCAATCAGGCCTGTAAGGATAACTGGAAAATTGAAGCCAAGCTGAGAACCATGCAATATTATTTTCGCAAAAATTTATCCGAGTTTATGGTCAGGAAGCAACTATATGAAGGTAATTTACCAGAATACCTGACACATCTGGCGAAGGATCTGATTATGCGCGCTGGATCCGAACGTCAGAAACAAGAGGAATGGCAAGCCTTGGCTGATTTAGTGTGGACTTGGCAATTCAGCCCATTGGTGACAAATGATTATGAGCACACAGCCTTTAATAGTGGCTGGCGGCTTTTTCTACTTAGCCAACATTTGGGACTCACCGCTCAAGATATCCAAGAATTGCAGGAAAGTGATCTGCTACAAATGCTGACGATCCTTGACGAATTTATTGCACCAGAGCGGAGTAAGATATGGTTGTACGCATACGAACATCACTATAGAGAAGATTTCTTCCAGTCAATTTACGCCAATTTGAATCGTGGACGATGGGCCAAACGCGATCACCGACCGGAAGCACAAATCGTTTTTTGTATTGACGAACGCGAGGAAAGTATACGACGGCAACTAGAAGAGATCAATCCGGCTATTGAAACATTGGGGGCAGCAGGATTCTATGGCCTGCCAATGAATTATAAAGGACTGGATGATTCGCACCGGACTGCATTGTGCCCTATTGTAGTCACGCCTTCCCATGATATCAATGAAGTACCTAGAAAAGGTACAGAGGAGATACTTCAGGCACATAATAAAGGACGCAATCTTTATCAAAAATTGGCGTACTTGTTGAACCAGTCGCTTCGTCGCAGCTTAATTTTTTCACAAGCCACAATTGATGCCTTAGCTCCTATTGTATTTATAGGCTTGCTTGGTAGAACTTTTATACCCAAACAGCTTTTGGCATTTAACAACTCTCTACGCAAAAATATTGAAAAAAAAGTACCGACTGAACTTTTATTTACTGCACTTGATCCCGACAAGCCAGCAACACCAGAACACCCTAGATTAGGATTTACGAATCAAGAGCAAGCTGACAAGCTTGCAGCTTTTATGCGTGGCACTGGATTAACCTATGGATTTGCAAAAATAGTATCCTTAATGGCACACGGCTCAACAAGCCAAAATAACCCACACGAAGCAGCACATGACTGTGGTGCTTGCAGTGGAAAAAGAGGGGGGCCAAACGCTCGCCTCTTTGCAGCAATGGCAAATCGCCCTGAAATCCGTAAATTATTAGCGGAGCGTGGTATAGATGTGCCTGAGGATACTTGGTTTATAGGTGCAGAGCATGATACCTGTAGCGATGTGATTACTTGGTTCGATGTAGAAGATATTCCCAGAAAATTGCAATCACATTTCGAATCGATAAAAGCTGATCTCATTAAAGCAAGAGATGCATCAGCACATGAACGATGTCGGCGTTTTTATTCAGCTAACAATCCCAAAACCCCAGCGGCAGGAATTCATCATGTACATTTGCGATCAAACGATCTCAGTCAAGTACGACCTGAATATGGGCATGCCACGAATGCTTCAGCTATTGTGGGTAGACGTTCAATTTCTCAAGGGATTTTTCTAGATAGACGCGCTTTTCTAATATCTTATGATCCAACCCAAGACCTTGAAGGAAAATTCCTTGAGAATGTACTGCTGGCTGTTGGTCCTGTAGGTGCTGGTATCAATCTAGAGTATTATTTTTCAACTATTGATAATGAGCGCTTTGGTTGCAGCACAAAGATTCCACACAATATAACAGGTTTGTTTGGTGTGATGGAAGGTACCAGCAGTGATCTACGAACCGGGCTACCCAAACAAATGGTTGAGATTCATGAGCCTGTACGTCTACAAATATTGGTAGAAGCTAAAACAGAAGTTCTTGGGAAAATTTATGAACGACAACCAAGCATACAGGAGCTAGTAGGTGGTGGTTGGGTATTACTCAGTGCCATTGATCCAGAAACTGGAGAAATATCTGTTTTTGAACGCGGCGTTGGTTTTGTACTCTGGCAATCAGAAAAAAGAAAAATTCCTGAATACGAATCATCGATTGCTTACTATCAAGATATAAACGTACCCCTGTCTCCCGTTTTAATTAAGCAACCCCCTTTGACAGGAGCATAAAATGGATTATTTAGTCATTTTAATACCCTTATTGCCATTTATTGCTGCTGCAATCATCGGCTTTGGTCATTTATTTAATCGAATCACTGGACAAGAAAGTGAATATATTAGTGCGAGTATTGCCAAAGGCGCCATTACACTTTCATGCCTAACAGCCATCGGTCTGTTCATTTCTGATTTATTCGGCAAGAATTCGGGTTTAATTACGGTAAGTCAGTGGTTAGGTAGTGGAAATTTTATCATCGAATTAAATTTCATAACTACAGGCTTTAGCATTATTGCAGCCACTCTATTTTCTATTATATTAGTTGTAGTAACTCGCTTTTCTACAAATTACATACACAAAGAACCTGGGTTCCATCGATTCTTTTTCGTTTTAAGTTTGTTTTCATCGGCTATGCTTTTACTGATACTTTCAGGTAATGCAGTAGGTACATTTATTGGTTGGGAAATTGCCGGATTATGCTCCTATTTATTAATATCTTTTGCATATGACCGTCCTGTTGCAACCATTAATGCTACACGTGTCTTTGTTACCAATCGTATCGGGGATGCGGGATTTATTCTGGGAATAGTTCTTTCATTCTATTCCGTTGGAACTATCAATTGGGTAGACCTAAATGAAATAGCAGAAAGCTTAGCAACCCCTACAGCCACAGTAATCAGCTTATGTTTCGTAGTTGCGGCAATAGCTAAATCAGCACAACTACCTTTTACTCCATGGCTGGCAAGAGCAATGGAAGGACCTACACCTTCAAGCGCTCTTTTCTATGGGGGTGTAATGATACATGCAGGTGTTTTCTTGGTTATATTACTTCAGCCTATTATAGAGCGAGCACCTCTTACGATGGGTGTACTTGTTGCTATAGGGCTATTTACAGCAATTTATAGCTTCATTGTTGGATTGACACAAACTGACGTCAAAAGCTCATTATGCTTTGCTATTTCAGGGCAGTTGGGTCTCATGTTTCTGGAATGCGGTTTAGGATTATGGGAATTGGCAAGTTGGCATCTGTGTGCACATGCAATTGTCCGAAGCTATCAAGTATTAACAGCTCCTTCTCTCCTGCATTATGTACACGGTAATCCTATGAGGCCGGTAGCACCGTATGTTGCTAATAAAAAATGGTTATACATCGCATCATTGCAGCGGTTTTGGTTGGATCCAATTACTGACAGGATATTGGTTAAACCAATTAGTGGTCTTGGTCACGATCTTGATCGTTTTGATAAAAATATCATTGACCGCGCCATGGGCTCCCCTGTTTCTTCAAGCTACACAATTTCATCACTAACCCAGCTAGAACAAAATCTTGATAAAAAGATTAGAGGTGAAATACAAGTAGAGTTTGTTAGAAGCAGCGGGATAGTAGGTAAATTTTTTGAATGGATATCGAACATAATGAGTTGGTTTGAAGATCGCCTGGTACTCCGTGGTATCGGTATGGATACAGTTGATATTGGTAGAAAGCTTGGGCAACTCGCAAATTCTTTTGAACAACTCATTCTCAAACCACGTTATCTGGTTTTGTTTGTATTCATTGTCTTAATGATTGCGGCTTCAATTTGAGGTTCTAATGGATATTACAAATATAATTTGGTGGTCGGAAACAGTAGCTTTTCCAATCTTATCGATATTAACGCTAATTCCGTTGGTGGCTATGTTTTCTGTGATGCTAGCATCTTCGCCAACTACAGCTTTACGTCTCGGCTTTGTTGGAACGATAGTAACGTTCTTACTGAGCATATACCTTCTCTCAGTTTTTAATGCAGACCAACCAGGCATTCAGTTCTATGAACGATATCAGATTCTAGGTATGACCTATAGTACTGGTGTAGATGGCACTAATATTTTATTTATACTACTCACCACAGTTCTGGCATTACTGACGCTTATTTATACCCTTACCTCACGTCACGTAACAGACCGAGTACATATTGCTTCTATACTTGGCTATGAAGTTATTCTAATTGGTGCCTTCGTTGCAATGAATGCAATGCAATTTTGGTTATGGTGTTTTCTCGAATTAATCCCCGTCATCTTAATGACACTTAGATCAGGATCAAGCCAGAATCGACGTTGGGTTGTTGCGTTGTTATTTCAACACTTCAGCAGCGGATTATTGATGGTATTAGTCGGTTTCCTGATGCTTGGATTTAGTATTATGCTATCGACCGATGTTTTGTCGTTTGATTGGCTTGTGTTAAAAGAAAGTAATGTCAAGCACGAATTTGCCACACTGATTTTTTTCTTGCTCTTATTTGGTTTTGCAATACGGATGCCTTTATTTCCATTTCATGGATGGTTACCAGTAGTTGCAGAACATGGAACCATCGCTAGTGCCGGAATTTTTCTGGTCAGCCTGAAACTCGGTGTTTATGCGGTCATGCGTTATCTGATCCCTCTACTTCCAGAGGTTGCTGAACAATGGTCCTGGTTTGTAATAACGCTTAGTCTAATCGGTATTTTTTACGGTGCATTACTTGCATTTATGCAAATTAATTTTCGCCGATTACTGGCTTTTGCTATTGTCAGTCAAACGGGGCTGATTACAATTGGCTTGTTCGATTCTAGCATCCATGGAATGGAAGGTAGTATTACGCTTGCCTTATCTTTTGGTATGGCAACTGCTGGCATGCTACTGAGTTTTGGCATGATCTATAAGCGAACACATACTGCTTTTATTCCACGTCTAGGTGGTATGTTTGATACTAACGCAGCCATTGCGGTGCTATTCATAATCTGCGCCTTGAGTACTATGGGTATGCCCGGAACACCTGGCTTTGATGGCATTCATTTATTGATTGATGGGACAATCCAAGGAAAAGGGTGGCTTATTGCCATTGCAATTTTATTTGGGAACGTTCTAACGGTTGGATTGCTGCTTCGTGCCTTTCAACAAATATTTATTGCGACTCCCAAACGTTTTCAAGGACCCTATGTTAATACGCATTACACAAGCTCCCAACCATCGCCCAGAAACGAATGGATTATCACAATCGCTATCTGTGGTTTACTTATTTCAACTGGACTTAATAGTTCGCCATGGTTACAAATTATAGACCAAAATATTAGTTCTACCACCAGTCAAAACTCTCATTCTAGTGTGGAAGCCCTCCATTCGGACAAGCAGGTGGCGGCTACACAGTATATTAATTCAAAGGATAATTAGAATGATTGCAACTGATTTCCCACTTTTAAGCCTTACTATCTTTATCCCTTTATTGGGGGCTGTATTGGCTGGATCAATACGCAATTCTGATCTCGCAAAACAAGTTGCTTTTTTTATCGCATTTCTATCTCTTCTTCTGACACTTTGCGTTCTTATTTTATTCGATGCTGAGAAAGATGGCTTCCAATTAGTTGAACGTCATGGCTGGATATCGGTTTTAAATATTGAATATTTGGTTGGTATTGATGGTATTTCAGTATTATTTTTACCAGCAACCGCATTGCTAACTTTAATGACTATGCTTGCTGCATGGAACACAGTTTCTCACTCTTCGCGCTTTCATTTTTCTTTGTTGCTCGCATTAGAGGGAATCAGCATTGGAATATTTTGCGCACTCGATACTGTATTGTTCTTCTTATTCTGGGAGCTGACCTTGCCCCCATTCTTCTTCTTAATTGGACTGTGGGGAATTGGTTCACAGCGACGAAGCGCAGCTATGAAATATACATTATTCATGCTGTCCGGTGGTGTTACCTTACTACTTGCATTTATCGTACTTGCCACAAACCATGCTATACAAACTGGAGGTCAAATCCCGAATGATTTAACTTTTAGCTTACCTGTTTTGTTGAGCACCCCATTACCACATGATTTGCAGAATCTTGTTTTTTTGTTATTACTATTTGGTTTTGCCGTAAAATCACCATTAGTTCCATTACATACTTGGTTGCCAACAGTCGCTATGGAAGGACCAACTCACATTGTTGCCATTCTAGTCGGCTTGAAGTTAGGTGTTTATGGTATTTTGCGTTTTGCGATGCCATTAGCACCCATGGCAGCAATAGAATTTAGCTGGATCTTAAGTGTAATCGGGGCATTTACATTGATTTATGGAGCGTTAATTGCGCTACAGCAAACAAATTTACGTCGCTTGCTTGCCTACGCAAGCATCAGTCATGTTGGATTAGTGATGGTTGGCATTGCATCATTAACCATACAGGGGCTTCAAGGAGCAATTTTTCAATTGCTCAATTTCACCCTTGTTGCAAGCTCACTCATGTTGATCGCTGGCTTTATACAGCATCGACTCGGAAGCACTGAAGCCATTCATTTAGGTGGACTCGCCAAAGTTATGCCAAAGCTAACGGTCTTTTATTTTCTGTTTGCACTAGCCAGCATTGGAGTTCCCGGAACCAGTGGTTTCCCAGCAGAATTACTTATGATTATCGGTGCAATAAGTGCACATTCGATTCTAGGAGTCGCCGCGCTATCTGGAGCCATTCTTGGTGCNNAATATAAACCAAATTGCTTCAAAAGAATGGTTGTCTCGATTAACCATAATAACTCCCTAGATTTAGACTCAGTATATGTTAAATATAATAAGGAAAATAATAATGAAAAACTCAAACACTGGGATTGATTATTTACTTGATTTAAATTTAAAACATTCCCAGGCTTTCATGGATTTAGCGACAGAACGTCGTAGGTATAGAGGCGAGCATCCAACTGAAATAGCTGCACTTAAATGTATGGATGGCAGATTACACTTACCAGTTATGACGCAAACCGCTCTTGGGATTATTCAACCCTTCCGTAATCTTGGAGGTATTTTTGATTTAGGCTGGCCTTTTTTCCAAGCAGCTATGGATCAATGGATAGAATATTCTATAAATCGCGGCAGACACTGCTTAATCTTTGTAACTTATCACTTTGCTCGCGGAGATACGCATCGTGGCTGTAGAGGATTTCATTACGATACTGAAGCCGCCAAAGCTGCATCTATAAAATTAAAGAATCAATTTGACTCTGTTTATGGTAAAGCTGGCGCGGTATTTCCTATTGTCTGTGGAATTGAAACTGACTTAGATGCCCTGATTCTGCATGGAGAAGATGGTCGTTCCGTTGATCTCGCCAATATAAAAGAATCGTCACAACTCGAATTGGAAGAAACGCTTCGCTCACTTTATCCGTCGATGCCCGAGCGAGTTATTCGAGATCTTCTTCCGTTAGTACGTGGAAATATCAAGCATATCGCTGAGATTCGTGCAGCAAATAGACCAATCGAAGAAGCTGAGCACAAGGAATGGGTAATAGGAGTGGGACGAGGTTTTGACTGGTTACATGTTATTAACACAGCTTTTATTGTCGGACCTTTTGACCCTAATCTATCAGTTGCCATTGAGACTGCTGCTAAACTTCTAAAAAACAACATTGACGAAGGACGCATTGAATCCAATGGGGTAGTACTTTTGACCTCAGGGGTATATAGAGATCAAGCAGGCCCCGCATATCATTTATCAAAAGAGAAGGCAATGTTCCTCAGTAAATTTGCACTGAATATCATAAAAGATAAAGTTCCTGATTTGGCTCCTCATTTACAGATACTGACTGGATGCACTAATGTAAATACCAGAAAACTTGAGGTAATAGAGCGAGTTGGGTAAAGACAAAATTGGTCAATTACTCTAAACACGTAACTTTCACTTATTCGTATCTAGATGAATAGATACTTATCTTACACGGATCAAATAGTAATCACACCAACTAAAGATTTTGGAAACATAAGCATTTATATTCATTTAATTTAAGTTAGAAACATTAACGATATATTTGAAAACGATAATTTTATTCTAATTCAACTTATTCTCAGAAAGGAGGAAAGTAACCTACACTATTTAACTGCGCAATCGCAGTATATACAAAGACTATTTTGCGTTAGTTATTTTCTTCAGACTTAACAAATTTATCTTGTTCCAACATAAGGAGAAGCACATGAGTTTATTTGATTGGCTTTCGGGTCTTTTTGGTTCAAATGGTAGCGAAGTAAATCAAAACAATGAAAACATCATAGCTCAAGATGTTGTTGAAAGTGTGGAAGCGACTCAGAATCTGCCAAATAGTAGCGAAGTAAATCAAACTAGTGAAAACATCATCGCTCATCAAGATGTTGTTGAAAATATGGATACAACTCAAAACCAGTCTCCTGATAATTTGGATATACAAATACGAGATGAGCACGAAGCAGAAATTCAGGAATCAAGTTCATAATAAAACGCAGAGCAGATTGAAACTCGATCGACTATGTAATGATCAACTAAAAGAGGTTACTGTTTTAGTTGATCATTACAGCTTTTCTGCACCTGAATCTAGAAGCATCGCTCCAGAAATCTACTAAAAACAACCAAGATTGCTTCGATTAGCCACAATATCTGCACCGAGTTTCTCGATTTTAAGATTGCTAAAAGGTCTGGTAACTATGATGTGAGAATCTTCACTGTATCGTCAAAATAATTTGGATAGATGCTCTCCTGAATCAACAATTAAACCAACGAACAATCTAGCAACCCAATAAATCAGGAACAACAAACTGTTGTCCTCCAAATTTGTATGGTTATTGATAGTATTGTATTCTCCCCCATTCTTGGGAAAATTCGGCTTTTCTGAATAAGCACCCAATCACCACCCTAGATTCACAAATGCAATAAGGAAAATCTCGATGCAATGGTTAGTCATCTTATTATTCATTTCAATCGCTTTATGGTTTTGGTTTTTTTATCGACAACAAAAATCGCTGCCTTTGCATCAAGCAGCACCGGATTTCAATTTAACCGACCAATTTGGGAAAATGCACACGCTCGAAGATTTCCGAGGTAAATGGTTAGCGTTGTATTTTTATCCCAAGGATGATACGCCGGGATGTACTAAACAAGCATGCGGTTTTCGTGATGAATTACAAGAACTGACTGACTTAGGCGCACAAGTGATCGGCATCAGCGTCGACGACTCCAATAGCCACGCGCATTTT
>CXWL01014975.1_pt1 | contig 11976 bp, 10 predicted proteins | sample 590931 | NCBI WGS metagenome assembly CXWL01 (sample SAMEA3498368, study PRJEB10139) | groundwater metagenome | biome: water well; material: biofilm material | place: Germany | collected 2015-04-27
GTTATGTTACGGGTTTATAATCTAAGACCGATACATTACCGTCTTCCAGTTGAAATTCAGTACGTAAATGCAAATGCAGCGGTTGCGGTTCAGTTTTTAATTCACCTTCGATTTCAAATGCCACGGCATTATGATCGCTTAACGTTCTATCCGCTATAATCCGAACAGACAAAGTGCGCTCGAAAATTCGGGGTTCGAAATTGAGAATGACTTGTCTTAGAAGTCGTTCAATATCGTTTGGGTTAAAGCCGGAAACAGTTTTTCCGGTAAAATCCGGCATACCGTAATTCAATACTGAACTGGCTATTTCCGGAAAATTAGCCAATTCTTCCTGGGGTGAGTATTGGCTGGCGTTCAACAGCCAATCCAAATCTCTTTTCAGGCAAGTACGGGTATCATGTAATGAACCCATAGAAGCCGAAAGTGCAAGAAATTGAGCGCGGGCAAGATCCAGATCCTGCAATAATTGTTGCCGCTTTTTTTTACTTTCTTCAGGCGAGGATTGTTTTTTTTCAGCCATGAGCTCGGCCAGAGCAGTTTCCAGATTCTGTACGTTTTTTTTTTGTATTTGAATCGTATTACTGATTGAATCATCATCAATCAGACGATCGAGCAAAGAGGGTAAATACGATGCTTTGGATGCCCCCTTAGCCATTGGCAGCATCCTCCATAGTAGAATCGTCATTGTCAAAGCAAATGCTGCGAACATCCAGCAGGGGGAAATCGGCAATGTTGGTGGTCAGGATTTTTTGGCCTAAACCCAAGTACAAATCATGACCACAATCTTTCCAGTCGGTTTTTCGGCATAANNCGGCAACCAGATCAAGTCGCGCAAGTCAGCCGGTTCATCAATCGTGATAGAAGCGATACGTTCCAGTGGTACCCATAAATAACGGCCTTCGATAATGACTTCAAACATCGGGCCCAGTCGGGAATCACTGTCTGCGAGCCATTCGAAGGCCTTTCCATCGATGCTGCCGGATGTTGCGGGCGCTAGGTCGAAAGCTTTATCGCGAAGCTCCTGGGATTTGGAATATTGTCCTTCAGCGGTTAGTTTAAGGGCCTGCAAATGTAATGCTACCCATTCTGCAGGTTTACCTAAAACCACCGGTTCGCGATGACCCAGAAAAACCTCTTCCCGTAATCGTTCGCAGGCTATGACCTGTCGATACATGACAACCATTGCCAGAGCAGCGGCATCCAATTCGCCGGCAAGATTTAACTGGGTTAGTGCCCGATCCCATTGCCCCAGTAAGGCTAAAAGCTGAAACAGAAAAATTCGGTATTCGGAATTGCCTGGTTGCGCTCGCACCTGTTCCTGGAGCTTTTGTAAAGCGCCATTCAGATCATTCTGTTTCAAATGCTCTTCTGCTGTCATTTTCTTACACCAGTTTCATGGTTTTTGACTTCAATGCAGATGATTGTTATGAATTTTCGCTTTAACAACCATCTGCGGCTTTGAACCATCGTTATTCAGCCTTATTGGCTTGCAGATTCCATTTTTTGGGTCCTGCCGTATCGCCTTTACTACCATCATTTTTAACTGCAGTATAAGTCCAGCTGATGATGTCATAAACAAACGATACATTTTCAACAGGACGATCTGAGCCACCACCGCTGACGTTAACCGATGTAACCATCGCATTTTCCATCTCGTATTTCCAGATACAAACTTGTTCTCCGGTATCCTGACAAATTTCCAGTTCCAGTTTTGCAATGTGTTTACCTAATGCACAATACTGATTCAGGTCAACACTTGCTAAATCGACTAATTTTGTAATATGCAGTTTCTCAAAATCGGCGCGCGAAGCAGCTCGGCCACCCGTTCCGCTGGGACCGGATACCGGTTGTGACAAACCATGGCTGAAACTTAATATCTCAATCCAGTCCTTGTGTTTATCATCAGTTGACTCGCCTTTGACTGGATCAGCATGTAAATAACAATGTGTAGACATATGAATACCCTATTGAGTTAAATTTTAAAAAATATCACGCATCCTTGCCGCCTCGTTGGAAGAAGTCTTTTAAGGATTTATTACCAACTTAAGCATGATTGAGCTTGTCAGGTTACTTTTTCTCTGAAGGTAGTTTGGAGACCAAACGTAACGACACAGTTAACCCTTCAAGCTGGTAATGCGGTCTTAAAAAAAACTTTGACGTATAGTAACCGGGGTTTCCTTCAACTTCTTCCACAGTTACTTCCGCCTTAGCCAGTGGTCTGCGCGCCTTATCCTCTTCCGAAGCAGTCGCAGGGTTCGATTCGACATAATTGCTGATCCATTTATTCAACCATTTTTCCATGTCGTCACGTTCCTTAAAGGATCCGATTTTATCTCTGACAATGCATTTCAAATAATGGGCAAACCGGCATGCAGCAAACAAATAGGGTAAACGCGCCGAAAGATTGGCATTGGCCGTCGCATCGGGGTCATCGTATTCAAAGGGTTTTTGCAAAGACTGAGCCCCAATAAAGGCGGCGAAATCAGAGTTTTTCTTGTGCAACAATGGCATAAAACCGTTTTTGGCCAGTTCCGCCTCACGCCTGTCGTCGATAGCAATTTCAGTCGGACATTTCATATCCACACCGCCGTCGTCAGTAGGGAAGGTATGAATAGGAAGACCCTCCACTGAACCACCGGATTCGACCCCTCGTATGCGCGAGCACCAGCCATAAAGCTTAAATGCCCGGTTAATATTAACCGCCATGGCATAGGCAGAATTAGACCACGTATATTTGTTATGATCGGTACCTAAGGCGTCTTCTTCGAAGGCAAACTCCTCGACTGGATCGGTTTTTGCCCCATAGGGCAAGCGCGATAAAACCCGTGGCAATGTTAAACCAATATAGCGCGAATCTTCTGATTCCCGCAGTGATCGCCACGAAGCATAATCTGCGGTTTGAAAGATTTTTGTTAGATCACGAGGATTTGACAGTTCCTGCCAGGAGCCCATATTCAAAAGTGTTGGCGATGCAGCAGCGATAAACGGCACGTGGGCAGCTGCTGAAACTTCCGCTATTCCGTTCAAAAATTCGACATCTGGCGGAGATTGATCAAATTCGTAGTCGCCCAAGAGACATCCGAAAGGCTCGCCGCCAAACATGCCATACTCATTTTGGTAAACCTTTCTAAAAATCGGGCTTTGATCCCATGAAATACCTTTAAATTGTTTTAAGACTTTATGCACTTCTTTTTTAGTGATGTTAAGCACTTTAATCTTCAGCATTTCGTCCGTTTCGGTATTATTGATCAGATAGTGCATCCCCCTCCAGCTGCCTTCAAGTTTCTGGAAGTCAGAATGATGCAAAATCTGGTTTACCTGTGCACTTAAACGTTTATCGATTTCGGCAATTATCGATTCTATCGACTTTACTGCATCATCGGATATCAGATTGGTTTGCGCTAAAGCCTGTTCAGCTAAAGTTTTTACTGCAGCCTCAACAGCTTCCTTGGCTCGTTCCGATTTCGGTTTAAACTCCTGTTCTAGCCAAACTGCAAATTTGTTGCCTTCTGCGGTTTCTGTGGCCGCTTCAGGTGCTTCAGTGGTTGCTTGAGTTTCGTTTTCAGCCATGGCTTAGCCCTCCTGTGTATTGCCTGCTTCATCGGAAGCTTCGGTTTTATTGTCTTCAGTTGCTGGTTTTGGCTTTGATGCCAGGGATTGCAATAATTCAGAATCGTTTAGCACTTTGGCAATCAAACCTTCGGCGCCAACTTTGCCATCCATATAAGTCAATAAATTGGAAAGTTGAGTACGTGCCTGAAGTAACTGATTTAAACCGTCAACCTTGCTCGCGACTGCAGCAGGCGAAAAGTCTGCCATGCTTTCGAAAGTGATGTCCACACTCAAATTACCTTGACCCGTTAACACGTTAGGAACTTGGAAGGCGACTCTTGGCTTAATCGCTTTGAGACGATCATCAAAATTATCAACATCGATTGGCAAAAAGTCCCTGTCAGCCACTGGTGCCAATGGGTCTGCCGGTTTACCAGATAAATCTGCCATGACCCCCATAACGAAAGGCAACTGGATTTTTTTCTCTGCGCCATAGAGTTCAACGTCATATTCAATCTGAACTCTAGGTGCCCGATTGCGGGCAATAAATTTTTGACTGCTTTGTTTGACCATGATTTGCTCCTAAGTTTGTCTGTTTACAGTGTTGGTTTTTATCAAAAGCCGTTGAATTAAAATTTATTTCAGTCTTTTTTATAGTCTCCGCAAATCCTTTCAGCCTGATTGACAGCATCGGGTGCCATATCCCGCAAAATATCCATGAAATTCATAGTCAATAGTTTTTTAGCCCGGAGCATAAAAAAAGGCACCGGACTTGAAGGCTCGTTACGCTCAAAATATCTGCAAATATCATCGAGTGCGCGAATTACATCATCACGGCTTTGAATGCCATCGCTTTTGGCAGATATATCGCGTTTTTCTTGTGTATTCAGACTTGAGTTATCGGTTGACGTTTTTGATACCCCCCGTTGATGAATTTTTTCAATGAGATAATTGTCTATATATTTTAAAAGGTTGATTAATTCTAATAAGTCGGGCGCATTATCCGAATTCGGTTTTTCTGCAATCAAAGTGACAATGCCTTGAATAAGGTCTAATGCTAGATGGACTTCCTGCTCAGTTTGATTCAGTTTTATAAGCGGTGTATCTATGAAAGCGGCTTCAATGAGTTTGGGATCGGCATCATTGGCAGCGTTAGTTGTCCCGGCCGGTTTAATTAGTGTGCTTTCAATATTGCGCCAGGAGAATTCGCCCGCATTTGATTGAGTTAGTTTGATTTGCGCTATCGGATTAAGAACTTTCTTGTATTCACAAAGCGTCAGGAGGGTATTGAAACGAAGAAGATAACCATCTTCTGGATCCTGGCGGGGGTATACGTCGTCCCAATAGTTTTCCAGAAGCCCCTTTATCAAAGACAAACCCTTGATAAAACCTGAAAAGCCTTCAAGCCAGAGTAGGGCGCAGAGAAGAGGCATAGCGATTTGAATATCCCGGCTATCGGTCAATAAATTTATCGATAGTTCGCGAACTTTTCTCCAGTCGGGTATTCCTTCTGGAACGATTGTTTGGCCCATTTGCCGTTCGGGGGTGAATTTTGCCGCATTTTCTAACTGAGCAAGGTTGTTACTGCCTTCCAGATTTTTGCCGCAGGGCAATTCAGGTGAAATTGGCTTTAGATAGTTTTCAAAGTTAAAGTCAGTCAACGAATTCACCATGGTTTGTTAAATTGCCAATCTATTTACAATATTCAACTGAAATTTTAAATGTATCCATCCGGCGGAAAAGCAGGAATCACTTTACGCTGAGTAAGGATGGAACATCGAAGTTTAACTCTAACGCTTAACATACTTACGATAATGCCATATAGTATTACCATTAAGGAAGAAAAAATTGAAAAAAAACATTCCTTCGAGCGATTTTTATCTTAATAAGGAACGGTTATAAAAACATACGCAGACATAGTCAGTGTTGAAACTTAATGTATTTAATTTCTGAGGAAACCAGACAATGAAAATACCTAATTCAACTGAATAATTTCTTAATTAAACCCATGCTCCGGTTTCAGGAATTAAATTACTCTTTTATGGGTTTGATGTATAGCGAATTTTACCTTTGAGCATGTGAAATATTAACTTTTCTTTTTCTAAAATATCAGATAGTGTTGTACGGTANNCCAGAGTCACAAACATCAATATCGGGATGAAGACTAAATGAAACTGTTCTTAAGTGTTCAATCGGCGGGGTCAGGTTTCGATAACTCTTTATCAGCCACTTTTGCACATGAGAGTGGTACTATTGGCCGAAGTTCAACCAATTTGCTGGTCCTTCCTGATCCAAATAGATGGATATCTAGTAAGCATGCTGAAATTAAATATCTTTCGCCTGATTACTATATGACTGATACCAGTACGAACGGCATTTTATTCAGAGCATTAAATCAACAGCCCAAGCAATTGGGTAGCGGGAACAGCGTTAAATTAAATGATGGTGACCAATTTCAAATCGGTGATTACGTCATTGTGGCCAAACTATTAGAGGACTCCCCGCAATTTGAAACTAGAGAAAGAGCAAAAGAAACTGTCAATTTTTCAGGTGACTTATTTTCCGATTTTAACCCTGTTTCAATACAAGAAATAATTAAGGAGAACGATCTATTTTCTGATAATCAGCCAAGCGCACCCGAAGACCCTTTAGATTTCTCTTTTTTAGAACCTGACAAATCAAATTCAAGGGGAGCAAATAAAGTTGATCTGGTTGATCTCGGACATATCCCGCCTAACAAAGAAATATACCAGCCTAAACAGAGAGTAGACATTGATCCTTTTACAACGCATTCATCAGTTTCAAATTTAAAATCTGACAGTTCAAGTTCAAGTTCAAGTGGCTTAAATAAAGCAGAGCTAATAGATTTTGAAGATATCGCGCCTAACAAAGAAACTTTTCCACCGCCACATCAAAAAGAAATTGATCCTTATACAACGCATTCCCCAATTTCAAATTCACCCGATCTTTTTGCCGATGACTGGTTAATTCCAAGTGACAATGGAAATCATAGATTGGACGAGTTACCATCGTTAGTTGAGCCAGAATTGCCGACACTCAAAGCAGTTCCGCATTCACAGTCAAGTAAGAAGTCTTTGGAACTCGGATCTCAGGATGAGATTATAAATCAATTTCTCATGGGTATAGGGCTTGAAAAAAGCCGTTTAGCAGAAACTTTAAATCCACATTCGTTTTATATTATCGGTAAAATATTAAAAGAATCCATTCATGGAACCCGGGAAATTCTGATTGGGCGAGGGACGATCAAAAATGAAATGCATTTGGATGTAACTCAAATTAGATCAAGAGACAATAACCCTATCAAGTTTTCGGCTAGCACGGAAGAAGCCCTAGAGAAACTACTTGCTAATCAGGAAAAAGGCTATCTGGAACCACAGGCAGCTATTAAAGAAGCTTATGATGATATTCGTGCACATCAATATGCGGTGATTGCCGGCATGAGAACTGCCTTGATGGCGGTTTTAAAACGTTTCGATCCGAAAAGACTCGAGCAACGCTTACAGGTGGACAATCCAATTGGAGCGAACATACCTGTTCATAGACAAGCTAAGTTATGGAGCTTATTTGAACACCTGTACCAACATATTGAGAATGAAGCAAGGGATAATTTTTACCACCTGTTTGGACAGGCATTTGCAGAAACTTATGAACAACAAATGCAAAAGTTAAAAAAATCAAGCCGAGATAGCTCTTTGGATTAGCTCGCTAAAAACTAAAAGGTAGAAATATGTTAAGAACTAACCTCGTTATCGCTTTATTTACGTTGATCCTGGTTGGGTGCGGCTCAGATCCGGAAAAACCAGTTCCGGAGCCGCCACAAACCATCATAGATACTCAGATTACCGCTTCATGCCAAGTTAATCCTGATGTGAACGGCCGTCCCTCACCGATAGTCGTGCGTATTTATGAACTGAAAAGTATGGGTAAATTCGAAGAGGCCGATTTTTATAAACTGTTTGATGACTATGCGTCACTTCTAAGCTCAGATCTGCTGGCCTCCGAACAGTTCAATTTACATCCTGGCGACACCAAAGTCATCAGACATGTGGTGTCCCCTGAGACCAAGTTTGTAGCAATCACAGCTGCTTACCGTGATTTAAATAAGGCTGTTTGGCGAAACTCCATACCGATAGAAACGGCTAAAACAACGCAATTTAAATTTATGCTCGATCCGTTAGGCATCGATATCACTATTCCCCTCCCGGCAACGAATAATCATCAAGTAGCACCAGGCAACTAAGGATACTAGAGGTAATCATATGACTTGGAATAATAAGGTTGTTTGGACGGAAGGAATGTTTCTTCGCCCCCCCCATTTTCAGCAGCAGGAACGCCACTTTCAAGCGTTGTTAGAATCCCGCTGTGGCGCCTTGCAGAGTTACGCGTGGGGTTTAACCAAACTTGAAATTGATCAAGAGCTGCTTGCCTTGGGAAAGTTTGCAGTAACATCTTGCCAAGGCGTTTTTCCAGATGGAACACCTTTTAAGATTCCAGATGATCATCCCGCCCCCATACCATTGGAAATTTCTTCCGAAATCAAAAATCAAATTGTATATTTAGCCTTGCCAGTCAGCCGAATTACGGGTAAGGAGATTGATTGGGGTGAGCATAGCGATGAATTAAGCCGGTTTCAGATGCAGGAAATTGAAGTGAAGGACATTCATTCGCAGTCCGGACAGGAAATCGCCGTCATTCAGAGCGGTAAATTATGGACAAGACTCCGATTATCCGGGCAAAACCAGGATGCTTTTGTTACCATCCCGATTGCCAAAATTATTGAACGCAAACCCGATCAACTTGTGGTTCTGGATAACCAGTTCATTCCAACCAGCTTACAAATAGAAGCTGCAAACCAGCTCATTTATTTTATTCGGGAGATTGAAGGAAAATTACATCACCAAGGCTCCGATATCGCGCAACATCTTGGCACTCCCGGCGCCGGCGGGGTAGCAGAAATTGAGGATTTTTTACTTTTACAAATTGTAAATCGTTATGAACCGCTTTTTACCCATTTTACATCACTAAATCAACTACATCCTGAACAGCTTTTTAGGATCCTAATTCAAATGGCGGGTGAACTGGCAACCATGACACAAACCGGGTATAGACCGAAAACCTTTCCGATCTATGACCATAATGATTTAACAAATAGTTTTGTCCCGGTCGTCATTGCTCTTCGTGAAGCCTTGGCTTGGCGGCCTGAGCGAAGAGCAATCCCGATTCCGTTGGAAGAACGTCCACACCAGGTACGCTTAGCCATTATTCATGACCGTGAACTGTTACAGTCAGCCGAGTTTATACTAGCCGCGAATGCTCAAATAACTCCCGATAAATTACGGAACCAATTACCTCGCCACACGACTATTGCAACTGTGGAGAAATTACGCAATCTGGTAATGTCGGCAGTTCCCGGTATTCGACTCAGCGCACTTTCAGTAGCTCCGCGACAAATACCTTTTCATAAAGGCATGACTTATTTTGTACTTGATAAAAATCACACACTTTGGCAAGAATTAGAAAAAAGCGGCACCATCGCCATGCATTTTTCCAGTGCCGATGAGTATCCAGGCCTAGAGTTAGAGTTCTGGGCAATCCGGGGCTAGTATATGAATTCAAATGATCCGTTCGACCCTTTTTCAATTCCGCAAATGGATGACAGAACCGTTATTAGGCCAACGCCGGGAGGAAGCAAACAGTTCGACAATCTTCCGCCGCCCTCTTCGCCAAATCCAGGTCGTTCTTTTTCCGGTGGCCCCGTTCCAAAATTAGGACGTTTAAATCCGTTGGAAAAAGCCGCTTCAGGCTTACTCGCATTGATTACCAGAATTAATATGTCTCGTTCTCAATCGGATCCAATGGGATTGAAAAATAAAATTATTGGCGAAATCAAGTTATTTCAAACAGCCGCACAAACGGAACAAATTGATCCGCAAACGTTATCGAGTGCAAGTTATATACTGTGTACCGTCCTGGATGAAGCCATTATTAATACTCCTTGGGGTAACGAAAGCAACTGGCCGAAGCAAAGTTTGCTTGCACTTTTCCATAAAGAAGTTGAGGGAGGTGAACGATTCTTTGATTTGTTAAAGTCAGTGGCTCAAAATCCTGGGAAAAACAGATATTTGTTGGAGCTCATGTATATCTGTCTGGCTTTGGGATTTGAAGGCCGATACCGATTGATAGAAGGAGGAAAAAACAAGTTAACCAGCATCAGAGAGGGCCTATATCAGTTGTTGCAAAAGGAAAGAGACGGGCTTGAACAAACCCTCTCCCCCCATTGGCAAGGTCTTACAGATCGTCGAAATCCTTTGATGCAATTGCTACCTTTTTGGGTATTTGGTGCCATTACAACTGCTCTTTTAGCGCTTATTTACACGGTATTTTTATTTCGTCTGAATCATGATTCTGATCCTGTGTTTAAAGTTATCAATTCAATCAAACCTCCGGTGATGGAGGTCGCAGAACCTGAACCGCCTGTCAAAATACAACTAACGTTATCAATGTTGCTGGCAAATGAAATCGAACTAAAGCAACTGGATGTTATTGAACTGGCACAGCGCAGCACTGTAACGATTCAAAGCGACAACTTGTTCTCATCGGGAAGTAGTTCCGTCAATCCATCAATCACTTTTCTATTACGTCGGATTGCCGAGTCGTTGAATCAGTTTGCGGGTCAAGTACTGATTGTCGGTCATTCGGATAACAAACCCATTCATAGCGCTCGTTATCCATCCAATTGGCATCTATCCAAGGCACGGGCAGAAGCAGTGGCGGAAGTTTTGAAACAAAGCCTAAGTGACCCTGAGAGAATCGTCATTGAAGGAAAGTCGGATCTCGAACCGGTTGCTTCAAATTCAACACCTGCAGGAAGGGCTAAGAACCGCCGGGTAGAGATAACCTTACTTAAATAGAAAGCAAGCCAAAAAATTTAGTCTGCGACTGTCAACAACGGATTCTAACAATAATGAAACTCTTGAATTTTATCAAACAACGCTGGTTCATTTCACTGCTGGGGTTAATTGGCTTGAGTTTGTGCATCTGGTTTTTTGGGCCGTTATTTGCTTTTGCCGGTTACGAACCCCTGGAGCCTGAAAATCACCGCTTACTTGTGATTGTTTGCCTGTCCATAGTGTGGTTTATAGTTCGAATCTGGTCCTATTTCAAATCAAAACGTCAAAACGATCAAGTGTTAACGGCAATGGCGGCGTTTCCTCGTGCGTCGTTAACTCCAGATGAACAAGCATCACAAGTTGAACTTCAAAGGTTGCAAGAAGGAATGCAACAAGCAATTGAAACTCTGAAGAAAGCACGATTAGGCGGGCGTTTTGGTAATCAATTTTTATATCAACTTCCTTGGTATATCATCATTGGACCTCCCGGTACCGGTAAAACGACATTATTGCAAACATCCGATCTTAAATTTCCATTGTCTATACATGATAAAAAGGCAATTCGCGGTGTAGGCGGAACCAAAAATTGCGACTGGTGGTTTACCGATGAAGCTGTACTTCTGGATACCGCCGGACGCTTTATAACCCAGGACAGTAATCTAAAAGTCGATCAAAGCGCCTGGTTAGGCTTTCTTGATTTACTTAAAAAATATCGCCCAAGAAGACCCATCAACGGGGCTATTATCGCCATAAGCATCGAAGATTTGCTAGAGCAGGGTAAAGCTAGACAACAAGAGGATGCTATAAAAATTCGTACTCGACTTCAAGAGTTGTATGAAAAATTCAATATGCGTTTCCCGGTTTATTTTCTCTTTACCAAATGTGATCTTCTTGCCGGATTCACGGAATATTTTGATGAGATGGATCGTGACAAGCGCAATCAAGTGTGGGGGATGACATTCCAATTGGAGGAAAATGATGCAGCGAACACGGTCGATCAGTTCACAACAGAATTTGATCTCTTGGCGCAGTGTTTACAAAATCAACTGCTCGACAAGCTTGAGCGCGAACGTGGCGGAGAGCGGCGCAATTTCATATACACATTCCCTCAACAATTTAGTTTTTTGCGCGACCTGATTCATCCGTTCCTAATGGAGATATTTCAGTCGACCCGCTGGGAACATGCCGTCATGTTGCGAGGTGTTTATTTTACCAGCGCTACTCAGGAGGGTTCGCCAATTGATCGGATCATGGGTTCATTGGCAAACAGCTTCGGAATCGATCACCAATCTTTTACGAAAACAACTAATCAAGGTAAAAGTTTTTTCATCAATCGTTTGTTATCTGATGTAATTTTTTCCGAATCCGGTTTAGCAGGAACCAATCTTAAATTGGAAAGTAAGCGCATCTGGTTACAACGTGGCGCATTTATAGGCGTGACGGTTTTTACCCTATTAATGTCTGTCGTATGGCTGACCAGTTTTGTAAGTAATAAGACTTATATTCAAGAAGT
>CXWL01114169.1_pt1 | contig 11976 bp, 9 predicted proteins | sample 590931 | NCBI WGS metagenome assembly CXWL01 (sample SAMEA3498368, study PRJEB10139) | groundwater metagenome | biome: water well; material: biofilm material | place: Germany | collected 2015-04-27
GCCGATCGGCCAGGTCACCGGCGCGCATTCGATCTTCAGCACCGATTCGAGTTCGTCGAGCAGCTCGAGCGGATCGCGCGTTTCGCGGTCCATCTTGTTCATGAAGGTAACGATCGGCGTATTACGCATGCGGCACACCGCCAGCAGCTTGATGGTCTGGGCCTCGACGCCCTTGGCCGCGTCGATCACCATCAGGGCCGAGTCGACCGCGGTCAGCACCCGGTAGGTGTCTTCCGAGAAGTCCTGGTGGCCTGGCGTGTCGAGCAGGTTGATGACGTGGTCGCGGTGCTCGAACTGCATCACCGAGCTGGCCACCGAAATGCCGCGCTGCTTCTCGATCTCCATCCAGTCCGAGGTCGCATGGCGCCCGCTCTTCCTGGCCTTGACGGTGCCGGCCATCTGGATCGCGCCCGAGAACAGCAGCAGCTTTTCGGTCAGCGTGGTTTTACCCGCGTCGGGGTGGGAGATGATGCCGAAGGTGCGGCGGCGCGCGACTTCGCGCGCGATCAGCGCCGGCGGTTTGGCGGCGGGAACATCGGAAGCGTCTTGCGGGGTCAGGTCGGAATCGGTGGCCATAGTCGAGCCCATAGGGTGGCCCTGGAAAGAAAACCCTCGATTTTACCGAATTTTGGGCCCGTCGGGAAGCACAGAATGCAAACGGGCCGGCCGGGTTGCCCCGGGCCGGCCCGCTGGAAAGGCGCGCGCCTAGTTGCGCACGCGGCGCCAGCCTACCTTGTGCGCCTTCGCCGTCGGCTTGGCGTTGCGGTCCTTCTGGACGATCCGGCCGTCGGCCAGGGTGACGATGTCCTTCTGCGCCCCGCTCGACAGGCTGATCACCGTATTGCCGACCGCGCCTGACGAGCTCGACAGTGTCTCGCCGATCACCTTGTCGCTCGACACATAGCTGCCGGTGCAGGCGTCGACCTGGTAAATATTGCTCGAACCGCCAACATTGCAGGCGGTGGCCGCGGACGGAATGTTGGTCACCACGTCGATCGCGCCGCCGACGATTTTCGGATCCAGGTTCAGGCGTTCGCCGGGGTTCAGGCTCCAGTCGAAATACCAGCCATCCACGCTCGCCAGGCCGAGGTCGACGGCCTTGCTGGTGATCGTATAGGTATTCGAATTGGTCCCCGAACCAAGGTTGCTGAGCACCTGCTGGATCATGTTGCCGCCATGGATGTTGGCGATGGTGACGCCGGTATCCTTCAGCATGAACAGCGACTGGGTCTTGGGGCTGGCGTCGGTGATGTCCTGCATCGCCAGCATGCGGCCGGTGCCGAACACGACCACGCGCTGGGCGCTGCCGTTGGCCAGGCATTGGGTGACATCGGGACGGCTGGTGATCGGCTTGTCGACGCCGCCGGAACCCATCAGCAGCACCTTGACGGTATCGGTGGTGGTATCGGTCAGGTCGAAGCGCCACATCTGGCCCAGCAGGTCGCCGCCGTAGACGTAGGTGATGACCGGGTCGCTGAACGGATTCGGGCTGATCGCGGTGATCCGGGCCAGGCCGGAAGGCGTGGTGGGGTCGCCCGAACCGGTGCTGATGCGCTTCAGGACGGTGCCGGTGGCAACGTCGAGGATGTACAGGTAGCCTTTGCCGTCGCCGACATTGGCGCCCTCCACGCCCGGGATATTGTTGTAGCCGGAGGTGACGAACGCCACCCATTTGCCGCGCCACATGCCGATTTGCGGATTGCCGAAGCTCAGTCCCAGGTTATCGGCATTGTCGGTGTCGCCGGCCTTGGCCGGGCAGATCGTGGTGTCGGCGCAGCGTTCCCACAGCGCCACCGGGTTGGCCGGATCGGTCACGTCGAGCGCATAGTAGCCGCGCCCGCCCGCGTTCAGCCCGGCCACGAGCAGCGTTTTCCACACGCCGCCGATCTGCACGTCGGCCAATTCGGGCGAGCCGTCGGTGGTGTACTGGTGGTTGGTGCCGTAGGTGGTGCTGGCCTGGCGCGCCAGCTTCTTCATCGTGATGCGCGGCGCGTAGGCCCACATTTCGGTACCGGTCTTGGCGTCGAACGCATGCAGCATGCCGTCATTGGCGGCGGCGAACACGGCCGGGGCGCGCGCCGCGGCCTTGATCCGGAAATCGGAATGGCCTGGCAGCGAGTAGGACTTGCGCGAATCGCGCAGGTAGGCCGGCTTGGACGAGGCGATGTCGCCCAACACGATCGGCACCGGACCGGTCGAGCCGGTAGGCGTGTTGGTGGTGTAGGTATAGTCGCGGAAAATCTTGGCGTCGGCATACTGCTGCTGGCCGCGCAGCCAGTCCACCAAGTTGTTGCCGTCGTTGATGATGGCCTGCTCGGCGGTCGTGCGCAAGGTACACTGAGCCAGGTTCATGCACTGGTTGCTGAACCAGGTTTTTTCGGTCGTGTTCATGCTGGCGTACTTGAACGGCTTGAGTGCCGCCGCGCCCGCCGTGTCCAGCATGTAGATGGTGCGCGTGTCGCTGCTGGCGCCCACCAGCGTGCCGACCGTGTCCGAGCTGATCCAGACGGGCGTCGTCGACACAGCGCCGGTCAGGACATCGACCTTGCGCTTGGAAAGCTCGCCGTACCACTTCACCGTCGTGAAGGTATCGGAGAACAGGTCGTTGTCCTCGACCGAAATGTTAGGCGTCGAAGTAGCCGCGGCGGCGGCGGCGCCCATCTTGATCTGGATATTGGCGAACGCCTCGGCCAGGCCGGCCACCACCTCGCCCGGCTTGGACGCGCTGAAGTACTTGCCATGGCCATTGATCGCAGCGTGCCACAGGTCGTCGACCCGCGCCTGCACCGTGTTGCCGGGATTCGCGGTGTCCGGGTCGGGCCAGATATAGGGGCCGTTATTGTTCCACGGGCAGCCGGTGCTGACGCCGTTGACCAGGTTGGCGAAGTCGCCGCCCTGTTCGGCCTTGCCGTCGTAGTTCGGGTCGTAGTCCATCTCGCCTTCCATTCCGAGGCCGAGCGTGAAGGTATTGACGTGCAGGTGGGTGTTTTCGCCGGCGGCAGCGGCCACCGAGCCAGGCTTGGTCATGTCGTCGATCGAGGGGATCAGCGACACCGTACCGGTGGAGCTGCCGCCGTTGTACCAGTACAGCGCGACATCGGAAATGGTGGTGCCGGTCGAATTCGTGTCGACGCAGGCGCGGTTGAAGGTGCAGAAGCGGTTCTTGTTTTCGACGTTATCGTTGTTGGCGACGGCGGCCGCGTCGCCGCCGTTCCAGTAGCCGTCGGTGGTGACGATCATGAAATTTTGCTGGCACGGGTAGGTGACCACGCGCTTGGTCGGGTCGGTCTCCTCGTAGGGAGCCAGGTTGGCGAACATCTTGCCGACCGCGTGCATGGCCGGACGCATCGGCGTCGAGCCGCTCGTGGTGGTAGCGTACAAAAACTTATACCAGTTCGAGCGCGAGGTGCCGGTGAAATCGGCCGGCTTCTGGCTCATGGTGCTTTCCCCCATCGCCTCGGACAGCTTGGTATAGCCGACCCGGTAGTTGCCGGTGACGCCGGCGAAGGCCTGGCCGACCGCCGTTTTCATCATCAGCAGGCGCGTGCGGTAGTAGGAGTACCAGTTGGCGTAGTTGGTCATCTCCTCGTCGTAGGTGCAGGTTGCGCCGGCGCAATCGGGACGCTCGCTGCCCTTCGGATAACTGGTCACGCTCGACGCGATGTCCACGCGGGAGAACGGGTTCGGGGCCGAACCGACGATCATCGAACCCAAGGTGATCGGAATCGCACCCACGAAGCCGGCGCCGGCGACCGGCGTGATGACCAGATTGCTGCCGCCGTTATTGCTGATCGAACCGACCACCGGCGTGCCCGTTTTGGCGGTCAAGCCGGAATCGACCAGGCAAACGCTGGTGTTGGTCTTGGCTTTGCAGATCGCGCTGACCGTGTCGCCGCCGACGTAGGCGGCGATGCCGCTCGGTGGATTGGCATTGATTGCGGCCACGATGTTGGCAACCACCGTGCTGGCGCCCTTGCTCTTGCCCAGCGTCGCCTTGTTGGGAAGCAGCTCGGTGCCATTCCACGTCAGGCTGTTCAAGGTCACGGTACTGGAGTTGGCGGTGGTGCCGGTAATGTTCAGCAGCGCCGTGCTGGGTGCGCTGCCGGACTGGTTGACGGTCATGAGGATGCCGTTACGCGATGAGTCGCTGACCAGCAGGCAGGTGGCCGCCGATTTCGGCGAATCGCACATCACGACCATGATGGCGACCACGTTGTCGGCGCCCAGGTTGATGCCGTAGGAGGAGCACGGCGCGACAGTCGGAGCGCCGACCGGGGTTTGCACGCAGGCCCAGTACTGGTAGGACGGCGCGGTTCCTGGCATGGAGCGGGCAATGATCGACGCCGCCAGCGTGCTGGCCATCGCCTTCTGCTCGGCCGCGAGGTCGGTGCCGCCAGGCGCATTCACCGGGCCATTGGTGATCGCCACCGGCCCGCCGTTAGGAATCGTCACGCTGGTGATGGTGCGCGAGGTGGAATCGCTGGTCGTGCCGATGGCCAAGGTGGCGTACGACACCTGGGTGCCGGTCGGCTCGGAAAAGCGTGGGTGGGCGAACGCGCCCACCCGCTTGGCCTGGCAGTTGCGCAAGGTGATCGAGTCGCACCAGCGCAGCTTGGAGGGGAAACTGTAGCCGGCCGGCGCGTTGCCGCCTGGCGCCACCGAGCGGCAGGTCTTCAGGGTCTTGTCGGTGCAATACTCGGACACCCCGATGGTGTAGTAGTAAGGATCGACCGTGATCTGGCGCGAGTATTTGTAGGTATTATCGGGATAGGTGTAGGACCCGGTATTGCGCCTGCAGGTGCTGGAGGCAGGGTTGGTGCTGGAGACGATCGCGGTACTGCACCATTCCCGGTCAACGGTGTTGCCAAGCAGCTTCACCTTGACGATATTCGAGGCCGGCGTGACGAACGGATTGTCACTGACCTGGCTCCAGACGGAGGTGTTGGTCCGGTTCATTTCAGGATAGGCCGCGCCGTACTCGTCGACCGGCGGCCGGTAGCGGATCGCTGGATTGTAATACTGCCGGTTGAAATCGGGGCTATTGAACGGCGGATGGCCGAGTGCACACGTAATCCGCGTGCTGGTCGAGTACAGCGCGCCGGAACGGCACAGCGTCTCGGCGCCCACATAGTCGGGCGTGAAGGTATAGCCCATCATACCGGAGTTATCGAACAGCAGCATGATGTTCGGCTTGACCGATCCGGTACCGGTGATATTGAGCAGCGGCAGCTGGGCGATTTCGGTGGGGGCGGCCTGCAGCGCGCCGGCCACCAGCAGGATTGCGCCTGCCAGCATTGCGCGTAAGTTGCTAAGTTTCATGGTCATTCCAATCATTGGTGCTAGGGCAAGCGCATCAAGCGCCGATCATCACGACTGCCTGGGTTACCACGTTGCCGCCGCGCGGTCCGAAGATGCGCGCGGTCACCACGTAGTGAATTTGGGGAAGGCGGAGGAATTTCGAGCCATCGATCGCCATGCTCTCGCCCAGCCCGATCTGGTTGTTCATCGAGGTGAGGTTGTCGGTCGTCATGACACAGGTGTTGACGCTCGGCGTGGTCTGCGCATATGCGCCGACAAGCGAGCACATGCGGTGGATCACGTATTCGATCTTGTTTCCCGCCGTATCATCCAGGGTGACCGAACCGTCCCAGAACGCCGTGGTGTTCGGACCCTTGGTCGTGTCATAGGTGGCGCGGTAGCCCGAGGCCGGGATGTCGGCGTCGAGCAAGACCTTGTTGGCCTCGGCAGTCGTGCTGAGAAACTGGAAACCGGTCAGCACGCCGAGGTCGGCCGCTTTCGCCAGCGCCGATTCGTAGGCCAGGTTGGAGGTGGTCATGGTGCTCGAGTTGCTCGCCTTGAGCAGGTAGACGCTGCTGACAAGCATCACGACCAGCATGATCATCATGACCGGCAGCGCAATGCCGCGCTGGCGGTGCCGGGAATGCGCCATCATATCGGCCTCCAGCCTGAATTGCGCAGCGGGACGATGGTCTCGAACACCCGGTAGCGGTAGCACTTCCAGTCGACCGGGTCGCCGGCNNGGCGGTGGTGGCAGAGCAGGCGGTGCCGGCCTTGGGACGCTCCGGCGCCTTGCTGCGCGCCACCACCGCGACCCGGATCGCCGCGATGCGCTGGTAGTCGCCGGCGCCGCCGATCACGCCATCGCCGTCGGCTTCGGTCATCGTGTTCGACCACAGCGCAACCTGCAAGCCGTCGTTCGGCAGGAAGCTGGCGCGGTTGTCGATGCCGTACTGGGCCTTGATCGACACCACGTTGTCGACCACCGTGGCCGGCGCCGCGGAGGCGCCCGTCAGGTCGGTCGAGCGCAGCCGCAGGAAGCCGTTCTGCACCGACCAGGTATGGAAGGCCAGGCCGGCCGCCGGGCCCAGGTTGAACATGCGCGCGCTGTTGCCGGTGAAAGTGACGTCGAGCGCGCCGGTGCTGAAGCGCGATGCCATGATCAGCACCTGGTTCTGTCCCGGCGAGGCCGGCGTCACCAGTCCCGATACCTGGCTCAGCGCGCACTTCGCGCCCGGGGTTTCCGGCGCCACCGCGATCACGTCGCCGGGCGCGAAGCCGAACGGCGCGCGATCGATATCGATGCTCGAGCCGACCGTGTAATTCTTGACGATCCGCATGCTGGGAGTGCCGCCGATGGAGGAACCGGCGTAGAAGCTCAGCTGGTCGGGATTGGCGCCGTTCGATTCGATCACGGCTGCCGCCAGCGGCCGCACCACCGCCGCGCCGCGCGTTGCCGGCGCCAGCGTGAAGCCGGAAGCGTCGGTAAACTGGGTATCGCAGCCGGTCAGCAAGCTGTCGTTCAGGCCCCATCCCGCCTGGGCGATGTCGTTACTGATCGAAAACAGCGCGAGCATGCCGTTCTGCATCGAATCGGATCCGCCCAGCGAGGCCTGCTTGGTCGATTCGGAATTGGCCACCAGGCGGGTGGCGAACATCAGCGCCAGCATGCCGATGACCACGCTGACCATCAGTTCGACCACCGAGAAGCCGCCGCTGCGGCGCGCCTTGAAGGAAATGAGGGAACGCATGTCAGGCTCCTCAGGTTGCGCGCGAAATGTACGCGGTGGTGGCGTGGCGGTTGGGCGCTTTGCCCTTCTCGCGCAGCCAGGAAATCACGATGTCGACCTGGCGCCGGCTGGCGCCGGGCACCACGGCGCCGACGGTGACGGTGATCGTCGCGCCGGGTATGTTGGTGCGGGTCTCGTTGTACCAGCCGGCCAACGCGGGCGCCGGCTGGGCGTTGGCGGCCAGCGCGTAGGTGGCGACATTGTCCTGGTCGTTGGAAATGATGCCCAGCAGCTTTTCGCTGGCGATGGTCGCTTCGGCGCGCATGCCCGATTCCGACAGGGCGGAATAGGCGCGCGCCTGCAAGCCGATGGTGCCGAGCAAGCCGATCGCCAGCAGCAGCACCGCCAGCAAGGCTTCCAGAAGGGCAATACCTCGTTGATGTGTTTTCATGGCGGGCAGGCTCGCGAGTCGGCAATCGGCAGGGTCGGGTCACACTTGCTCGGCAAGCCGGCCAGGGTCACCACCACCGCGGCGGTGCGTACGTTCTTCGACAAGGACGGGTCGGGCGTGAGCACGATGCGCCCTAGCCGCTCAGGAAAATTGGTGTCGACCCAGCCGAGCGGCGTGTAGTAGATGGTGGAATTGCCGGCAGGCTCCAGGGTCAGCGCGAGCAGCTCCGGCCCCGGCAGGGTAGAGCCGAAGCGGCTGACCGAGGTGAAGCCGGCCGCCTTTTCCGGATCGCCGCCGGCGGTGGCGCCTGGCTCCGACCAGGCGCCCGACACATCGTTGCAAGGCACGATCGCGGTTGGGAAACACAGGTCGACCTGCCAGTCGAACTGGCCGTTGGTCGGATTCGGCGTGAGGCGGATGCGGCTGGCGGCGTTGTGCATCACCGCCTGCTGGCGCGCGATGCGGAACCCTTCCATGTAGAACTCGGAGGCGGCCGCGACCTTGTTGGACGCGCTCCAGCCGACCAGCGACGGGATCCCGATCGCCATCAGCACGCCGATGATGGCGAGGCCCACCATCAGCTCGATCAGCGTGACGCCGCGCTGGCGGGCGGCGCGCATGCGTGTGCTTATTGGGCGCATTCGCCGTGCTCCCGGTCCACCCAGCAATTCGCGGCCAGCGTCCAGCCGGTCGGGACCGCGGTGGTGGCGCGATCGCCGGTCTGGTTCAGCGTGTAGACGAAGCCGGCCAGCTTGCCGGCTCCGGTGGCGGTCAGGGTGTAGCTGGTGGTGGTGGGATTGGTCAGCGCGTAGCTGAAATTGACGGTCGACTTCGGCATGCGGTTGTCGGCCGCCTTGTCAAAATCGACATAGGTGCGGTTGTTATTCCAGTACTGCTCGAGGGCGGGCTGCAGGCCGCCGAGCGCGCTGAAGGCCTCGGTGACGCGCGCGCGCATGACGTAGCCGCGGTACTGTGGCAAGGCAATGGCGGTAATGATCCCGATGATTGCGACGGTGATCATCACCTCGATCAGCGTAAAACCCCTGTTGCTTCGCTTCATGGTGGCTTGCTCCTAAGTAAGTACGGACTTTCTTAAGGGCAATACTAACCGATGAAGCTGTCATTTCCCTGAGGAAATGCTGACAAATTCCTGACAATGACGAATTGACGCTGATTCCGCTCAAGCGGCGGCCGGAAAGCGGACTGAAAACACCGCCCCGCCGCCGGCGCGCTCGTCGATGGCGACCTGGGCGCCGTGCGCGGCGGCGATATCGCGCACGATCGCCAGCCCGAGGCCGCTGCCGCTGGTCTTGTCGTCGAGCCGCACGAAGCGGCCGAACACCAGTTCGCGGCTGGCGGCGGGAATCCCGGGCCCCGAATCTTCCACCGCCAGCCAGCCGTGCTCGCCGTCGGCGCGGCAGCCGACGGTGACGGTGCCGCCCGCCGGCGTGTAGCGCAGCGCGTTGTCGACCAGGTTGTCGAGCAGGTCGCGCAGCAGGAAGCGGTCGCCGGCGATCGGGGCCGGCGCCAGCTCGAAGCCGAGGTCGATGTCCTTCTTGGCGGCCTCCTCGACGAAATGCTGGATCGACTCCTGCACCAGGTGCGCCAGGTCGAGCGTTTCGAGGCGCTTCTTTTCAAACCGGCTCGGCTCGGCGCGCGCCAGCGACAGCAGCTGGTTGGTCTGGCGGATCATGCGCGCGTTCGACAGCAGCATCAGGCGGATCGAATGGGCCGATTCCGGGTCGGCGCCATGGCGCGCGGCCAGCCATTCGAGCTGCAGCTTGACGCCGGCCAGCGGGGTGCGCAGCTGGTGCGCGACGTCGGCCAGGAAATCATGCTGGGCGCGGGCGCCCGCCTCCACCTTGCCGAGCAAGCCATTGAAGGCGCTGACCACCGGCGCCAGTTCGTACGGCACGTCGGTGTCGACCGGGGTCAGGTCGGCGCCGTCGCGCTGGTTCAGGTTGCTGCGCATGCGCGCCAGCGGCGCCAGCCCGCCGGTCACGGAAAACCACACCAGCCCGACCAGCGCCAGGGTGAACAGCGCTTCCAGCGGAATCATCGCGCGCACGATGGCCGAGCGGATCTGCTGGCGCTTGCGCATCGTCTTGGCGACCGCGACCTGCAGTGTATCGGCCCCCACCCGGGCCGTGCGCTGCGCCACCCGCACCGGTTCGCCGCGCATGGTGGCGTCGGACATCGCGCCGCTGGCCGCCAGCGGCGGGAAGTCGGCGTCGCCCGCCACCAGCGCGCCGTCGGCGCGCCGCACCACGAAATAGATCACGTCGAGCTCGTCGTTGCGCAGCAGCTGCTCGGCCTGCTTCGGCAGGTCCAGCACGGCGCCGCCCTGCCCCGGCACCAGGCGCGCCGCCAGCGCGGCGGCGGCGTCGCCGATGGCCTGGTCGAAGGCCTGCTGGGCCGGGGTCCAGGCCAGCAGGTAGGTCAGGCTGGCGCCGGCCAGGTTGACCAGCAGGATAGGCCCGATCAGCCATTTCAGCAAGCGCAGGCGGATGCTGGTCATGCCGCCTGTTCGAGCAGGTAGCCGAAGCCGCGGATGGTGCGGATCGCCACCCCGGCGTCGGCGATCTTCAGGCGCAGGCGCGAGATGTAGACTTCCACCGCGTTCAGGGTCAGGTCGTCGCCCCACGGCAGGATCGCTTCGATGATCTGCTGCTTCGAGACCACCCGGCTTGCGTGCTGCAGCAGGTATTCGAGCACCGCCCATTCGCGCACCGACAATTCGATCGGACGCTCGCCGATGCGGGCGCGCCTGGCGCCGGTGTCGAGGCTGAGCTGGCCGAGCGCCAGCAGGGCCGGCTTGGCGGCGTTGCGCCGCGCCAGCGCCTTGATGCGCGCCACCAGCTCGGGCGTGGCGAAGGGCTTGACCAGGTAGTCGTCGGCGCCGGTCTCGAGGCCGCGCACGCGGTCTTCGACGCCGTCGCGCGCGGTCAGCAGCAGCACCGGCATCGCGCTGCCGCGCGCGCGCAGGCGCCGCACCACTTCGAAGCCGTCGATGCCGGGCAGGCCGATGTCGAGCACGGCGACGTCCGCTTCCGAGCGCTGCAGCACCTGGTCGGCCAGGATGCCGTTGTTCAGCACCTCGACCTGCATGCCTTGCCCTTCCAGCGTGCGGGAGAGTCCGTCAGCCAGGACGGCGTCGTCTTCGACCAGTAATACGTGCATGTGTGCTGCCGTGGTTGCAAGGGATTGCCCATTATGCGGCATTTCCGTTCTCGATCTCAATAAAAACCCCCGGCTGCGCCCGTTCTGCCCAGTAGGACTGGGCTTACAACGCGCTATGCATACTGCCTACATCGGTGCGACTGCTATTCTTATGTTCGCCAACGGACTATAGCTTTAATGTTCATACATCGCGATCGGCAATACTGAAACCAAGCCGAACCGCTCCTGATGTCATGTAGAGATAACGAGGATAAAAATGAACAGCACTCAACTTGGTGGTACCGCGCAAAAGGCGCAATCGGTAAACCAGATTCCTGGCATTCCGCAGGAGTTCAAAGTTGCGTCCAAGCCCGTCGTAAGCTATAGCGGCACCCAACAAAACGAACTGCTGGCCGCGCTTCCGCGTCATGATCTGGAATCCCTGTTCGAGCACCTCGAACTGGTTGCCCTGCCATTCGGCAAGGAACTGTTCGAATACGGCAGCAAGCTGGAAAACGTGTACTTCCCGACCACCGCCATCGTCTCGCTGCTGTACGTGATGGAAGACGGCGCCACTACCGAAATCGCCGTGATCGGCCATGAAGGCGTGGTCGGCATGTCGCTGTTCATGGGCGAACGCGCCATGTGCAGCGCGGTCGTCCAGAGCGCGGGCTACGGCTACCGCCTGAAGACCCAGTACCTGCGCGACGCCTTCAACCAGGGCGGCGCCCTGCCCCAGCTGCTGATGCGCTATACCAACGCGCTGTTCGCCCAGATGGCCCAGAACGCCGTCGGCGGACGCCACAGCTCGATCGAACAGAAACTGTGCCGCTGGCTGCTCGACCGCCTCGACCGTTCCCCATCGAACGAACTGAAGGTCACCCAGGAACTGATTTCGATCATGCTCGGCGTACGGCGCGAAAGCATCACCGCGGCGGCCGGCAAGCTGCAGGACGACGGCCTGATTCAGTACCGCCGCGGCAACATCACCGTAATTGACCGTCAAGGTCTTGAGGAGTATGCGGGAGAGTGCTACAAGGTTGCGAAGACTGAGTATGACCGCCTGCTGATGGATGTAGCGCGCTAGGCGCAGCCGGCGCCACCGCTTCCGGTGCCGTCTGGCCGGGCGCGGGAGCGCCTGTTTCCGCGCTTTTTTCCGCGCTTTTTTCCGCGCTTTTTTCCGACAGCGGGATCAACGCTTCGACGCAGGTGCCGATGTCGTTGACCCCGCGTTTGACTTTCAGGCTCCCGCCCAGCAGCAAGGCGCGCTCGCGCATCCCCAGCAAGCCATGCGATTTCGGCTGGCGGGCCGCTTCCACTTCGATCCCCACCCCGTCG
>CXWL01013817.1_pt1 | contig 11974 bp, 8 predicted proteins | sample 590931 | NCBI WGS metagenome assembly CXWL01 (sample SAMEA3498368, study PRJEB10139) | groundwater metagenome | biome: water well; material: biofilm material | place: Germany | collected 2015-04-27
GTCTATTACTCGATCCAAGGAACGCAGCTGCCGACACCCTTGCTCGACCAGGGCGGCGTGCACGCGACTTTGTCGAATCTGGTGCTGTCCGGCCCACGCGTGCATGCGTTGCGCTCCGCGACCACGCTCATGCGCTTCGGGAGTGACGGCAGTTACCAGGGCCAGACGGCGCTGCAAGCTTCCCAATTGGTCGGGCAGCGTGACGGCTCGGTGCTTGCGGTGCGCGCTGCCGGAACTGAAATCGTCGTCGGGCAGATATCAACGGATGTGGTCGTCTGGGAGCGCTCGTTCGGCAGCACCTGCCGCGTGCTGGACATTGAAGACTTCCCGCTCGTGAGTTGCCAGCAAGGGGCGCCGTCGCTTTCGACGTTGAGCCGACTGGATCCGCAGTCCGGTGCGACCGTCTGGCAGCGGTTGGTGACCCCGCTCGATCTACAGCTGCCTTTCGATGCGCGTGTCGCCTGGACCCAGGACGGCGAACTGCGAACGCTGTCGTGGGCCGTCCGCGCAGGGGCACGTGCAGTCTGCGTCGCGCGCATCAACCCGGGAACCGGCGCGCTGCTCGGGATGAGCAATGTGCTCTCGCTGACTGCGAACAGTGTCGTGGCGCTGGGGGTGCACGGCTTTCCCTATTCGCACCGTTGGGTCCACCTGTTGCGGTTGGATGGACCGCAGCGCCAGCGGATTGCCGTCCGCGTCGACAGCAATGGGTCGATCACCGCGAACCTGTTGGGGCACTCGCTCATCACCGAATCGGTGTACCTGTCGGAAACCGTCGATCGCATGAGCACGAACGAGGGACCGCGCTGGTTCACCAGCAGCCAGGTCCAGGGCACATCGGCCACCAATGCCCAGGCCTACCCGCAGTCCGCGCTGGGCTTGCCGCTGTCCTTGTCACACAGCGTCATCGGCTGGCCGGGGCGCGACGACCGCGCAGTCGTGCGCATCGAGGTCGAAAATCCCAACCCCGACATGGCGCTCGCGGCCCGGATCCACGCAGGCCNNCCTCCTCGAATGTCCAGGGAACCACCAGTCAGCGACCCTCGATATCGACATCCCCGCCAACAGCACGCGTGAAATCAACTGCATTGCCCACCTCGCCCCCGACTCGCCGCTAGAAACCACCGTGTACCTACGCCAGCCGTTGAACGGCGTGCTACGGTCAGATTTCGTCACGCAACCGATCGCGATCGGCTCCTTGCTGCGCGACGGCTTCGACGGCGACGCCGGGGAGTAGGTGCGCTCTTGGGCAGATACCCGACCGCCCCCTCACTCCACGTTCTGCACCTGTATCTCGGGTGGGGGCATAAAGTCGCGTGGTAGCAGCCTCTTAGAGCCAATCGCGCCGCGTTGAGTACAGCCATGAGTACGGGTCGAATGGCTAAGGCGCCGCATGATCCCTTCAAGCAATGGATCCGACGCCAAGTGTCAGTCGTCCCAGCCAAGTACGCCAAGCAATACATAGCGCGGGCGACCGGCACCTACCTGCGTTTCCATGATCCGTACTTTGACGGCCTGCGCCGTGTGCCGATTGATGGCGTCGACGTTTTCAACGCTCGGAGCGACCCGGCCGTAGATTTGGGTTCCGCCTGCACGAAGCATCTCGAACTGCATGCGCATCGCGAGTGCGCTGAGGTTGGAGCCCTGGATGTCCAGCTCGCGCTCTCTTAGGTTGTCACTGCTCAGCCTGTTGGCGCTGCGCTGGACTTCGCCGACGTCACGAAAACGGGAGACGTGTTCGCGAAAAGTCAGGGTGCAAATAGCGCCATCGGCAGCTAGTGTGGTCAGGAACTCACGGATCTTTCCCAGTGCCCGAGCATCCACCTCCGTAGCGGCATCGGCCAACTCTTCGTCGGTCCCGACACTTCCCTCAAAGATCGACTGCGTAAGTCCAACAGCGCGCGCAATTGGGCTCTCCTCGTCCAGCGGCAACTGGTCGGACGGGCCTTCCTCCAGCTCGAAGCCGAAAGAACCCAATGCGGTGCCAGTGATGAGCAACTGATGCCGATCTTTGTTTGGGATCGGCCCCATGGCAGCGAGCGGTCCAGCAAGCGACGAGGCGACGGTGGCCACGGCATCAACGAAACGACCCACCGCCTTCATCGCGAATTCGGCATAGATTCCGTGGCTTCCAATGACTGGCCGACCACTAAAGGTCAAGCGTGCCATCACCGGAGAGGGCGACAAAGTAGGAAGCCCAGCCAGTTGTTCCTCAACGGATAGCAGCCGCGATGACGTAGATCGGCGAGTCAGCGTGGCGCTGCTTGGCAGTTTTTCCAACCGCTCCCGCAGGAACTGTTGCTCTGAAAGCAGCTGAGCTCGATCTGCCCGACTCATGGCGCACCTCCCGACACAACGCTGTGCGGACTCTGGGCGAGCCACGCGCTCGCGATCTGATCCTCGGCGGGGGAGAGGTCTATTTGCAAGAAGCCCTTCCATTCCAGGTTTCGCCGATGCGACCACACGCTGTACCAATAGACGGACATCGCGGACAACTCATTCGGTGGCACCAAGTTCAACTCAACGAAATAGCCGTCAACGCTGAAACGCGCCTTCCCTTTCGCATTGTCTAGGGCGTCGTCGTCGTTGCCGGTCGGGACCGAAGCGGAAGCTGTGTCCACGAACGTTACGACGTCGACGTCGTTCGGCGGCCGACCCTCCAAGAGTTCGATCTGCTCAAGATAGCTCCCGTCAATCCATTGGAAGCCTGAAGTGAGACCCATTCGATGCAGCGCAGCACGGTAGTCAAGCAGCCTTTGAGCAATCGAAAAGCGCGGCACCGAGGTCGCGAAGCGCATGACGACATCCGTCAACGACACCTGATATGGCGCCCGACTTGCGCTAGTCGGGTTCGCAACATCGATAGGAGGAAGCACGCCCGTTGCGGTCCAGGGCGGAATGGCAACGTTCATAGCCATCGATTCGCAGGGGGTGACGCAGTCTAGCGCGTCAAGCCGTCATTGCTTCGGCAAGGCGCGGCAAGACTCATGCCCCTCCGAAGCGCCGAACCCGTTGCGCCCCTCCCCTAGTCCGCCGTACGGGGGCACCACACGCGCGTGCCATGCCGCTTAGAGACCGATGCGAACCTTGTAGCCCAGCGCCATCAAGCCCTTGCTGGTGCGCATATTGCGGGGCGGAAAATCGTCAGGTCGAGCCCAGCCGATGATTTCTCCGAGACTGCTGATGCCAATGTGCGGGATTCGCCATTCGTCGCTCCTGATACCATCCCAGATGCGCTGAGCGACCTTTCCGGGCCCCCACACCACATGGTTGATTAGTTCCAGCACCGAGCGCCCGCGTGGAGAGCGCTGACGCCATAGCTGCTCGCCAAACTTTGCAATCTTGTCCTCCAGCGTTTGCGGCGAGTTCGGCAATCCCAACAGCACGTTGTCTTGCTTCAGAGCGTGATCACGGACAGCGTGAACCCTGGTCAGGACTTCAATGAATTGCTGCTCTGAGAGCTGGAGTATCTTGCCCTTCGCGAGCGAATTGCGCAGCAGGGGTGACCAATCGTAGATCGTCTGTTCTTCCCATTGATGATCAAAGTCGGCGCGACGCCACCAGGTAAGCGCATCGCGAAGTGCGGCGTCGACGTTTTTCGAGTTGCGCTCGTGAAACTCTTCGTACGGATGGCGGCTTCCGTCGCGCACTTGCTTGTAATAGTACGCATGGAGGAACTGGTCAGCCTGTACGCCAGCCGGTACGTTCGGCTCGATCCATGCGGGGCGGAACTCGTTTGAGGAAGCCAATACTGCTACGACGCGCATGGTCTGCAGCGTTTCGTTCCAGTCCTTTTCGAACTGTTGGAAACGCTTGTCGTTGGAACGCTTTTCCTGCACCGTGCCGAGGTTGTCCTGCTTCGCAAGCTGACGGTCGCGCTCGAATTGGCGTTCGATTCGATGAACGCCTTCCTTGAGCGGAAGCTGCTGCTCCCAGAGCTTTTTCTGCTCCCGATAGACCTCAACCGTCAAGGGATGAGCGCGGTCGTCGATGGCCTCGAAGAACCTTGTCAGTTCCAGTTCCATGCCGCGGCCCAGGAGTTCATCCTGCGGTATGAAAATCCCGGCTTCGATATTGGAGAACCACGCTCGACCAGTGAGATTGGCCGAACCAATGTAGGCGCCAGCGTCGACCCACCAAATGACCTTGGAGTGCAAGATGTCGGGAACCAGCTTGCACGCTAGGTTCGGGCTTGCCTGGTCCAGGAACCACTTGAGCACGTTCGGATGGATGGGGACCAGATGATCGTAGCGGCCATAGAACTCAAGCGGCTTTAGCCGCTGCTGACACGCGTGGAAGAGGCGAAAGTTGTCATCGCCGGCATATGCGACTGCTGCGCGCACCTTCGTGCATGAATCCATCGACGCGTTGAGCAGGGTTTCCAGGAGCAGACTGTTCAGTTCGCCCGCGACGAATTGCATTTGGCCAGGCTCCGAGTGATTCCGGCCTCCCTTATCTCACGGCGTCGTTCGAAAGCCTGGAGGCCACGCTCAGCGACTCTCGTCGAGCGATGTTCTGGCGTCAAACCGCCCACTCCGCCGACAACGCCTCAGCCTGCCGCAGTACCGTCTGCACTGCAGCGTCCTGGAGGTCGGGCGGGTAGCCGTACTTGCGCAGGATGCGCTTTACCAGGGTGCGCATGCGGGCGCGGGCGCTTTCGCGGTGGGACCAATCGACGGTGACGCTGCCCTTGAGGCCGGTCAGGAGTTCGTGGGCGATGACCTTTAGCGCGTCGTTGCCCATGACTTGGACGGCGCTCTCGTTCTCGGCGAGAGCGTCGTAGAAGGCGATCTCGTGCTCGGACAGGCCGGATTCTTCGCCGCGCTTTCGGGCGGCGCGGACTTCCTTGGCGAGGTCGATGAGTTCCTGCAGCACCTCGACGGTACTGATCGCATTGGTGTGATAGCGGGCTATGGCCGCTTCCAGGCGCTCGGAGAAGCGTTTGGTCTCGACCACATTGGTCTTGCTGCGCGAGCGGATCTCGTCGTTGAGGAGCTTGCGCAGCGCTTCCAGTGCGAGGTTCTTTTTCTCGAGTTGCTGGATCTCGGCCAGGAACTCATCGGACAAGATTGATATGTCGGGTGTGGTGATCCCGGCAGCTGCCAAGATGTCGACGATTTCGGTGGAAACTACTGCGCGATCCAGAATCTGTTGGATCGCGAATTCCCGCGCTGCGGCGCTCGTGCCGGCGCCGGCGGAGGTCTTGGCCAGCGCGGCGCGAACGGTCTGGAAGAAGCCGACGGCGTCGCGGATCGCGCGCGCCTCATCGCTGGCCGACGCCAGCGCAAAGGCCTTGGACAAGGCCAGTACCGCATCCTGATAGCGCCGGTGGGCGTTGCGCTTGCCCTCCTCGGTCGTCTCGCGCGCGGCGGCTTTCTGTTGATGATCCAGAATCCACTCGATGGCTTCGGCCAGAACAACGAGGCGCTCGTGCGGTGTGCCGGCCAATCCGCGCTCGTAATCGAAGCCGTGGTACATCGCCTTGACGATCTCGAACTTCTCCAGCAGCACCTTGACGGCGACGGCTTCGTCGATGCCAGACTGGCCCCTGTCGGAGCCGGAGTACTGGCCCAACGCAGATTTCAGGTTCTGCGCGATGCCGATGTAGTCGACCACCAGTCCGGCGGGCTTGTCGCGGAACACGCGGTTGACGCGGGCAATCGCCTGCATCAGGCCGTGGCCCTTCATGGGCTTGTCGACGTACATCGTGTGCATGGACGGCGCGTCGAAGCCGGTCAGCCACATATCGCGCACGATGACCAGCTTGAGCGCGTCCTTGGGGTCCTTGGCGCGCTTGGCGAGCAGGTCGCGGCGTGACTTGGTGCCGATATGGGGTTGCCAGGACTGCGGGTCAGCGGCCGAGCCGGTCATCACTACCTTGATCAAGCCGGCGGCATCGTCGTCGCTATGCCAGTCCGGGCGCAGCGCCACGATCTGCTCATAAAGCGCCACGCAGATGCGGCGGCTCATGCACACCACCATGGCCTTGCCATCCATCGCCGCCACGCGGTCTTCGAAGTGCTGCACCAGATCCGCTGCAACCATCGCCAGGCGCTTCTTGGAGCCCACCAGCGCTTCTACCGTCGCCCATTTGCGCTTGATGCGCTCCTGCTCGGTTGCCGCTTCGTCCTCGGTCAGCTCCTCGATCTCGGCGTCGATGCGCGGCTTCTCGGCCTCGGGCAGTTCTACGCGGGCAAGGCGACTCTCGTAGTAGATCGGAACGGTGGCGCCATCCTCGACGGCACGGCTGATGTCGTAGACGTCGATGTAATTGCCAAACACGGCCGGTGTATTGACGTCGTCTTGCTCGATCGGCGTACCAGTGAAGCCAATGAAGGATGCGTTAGGTAGCGCGTCGCGCAGGTACTTTGCGAAACCATAGGCCATCTCGCCGGACTTGCGGTCGATCTTGGCCTTGAAGCCGTACTGACTGCGATGCGCTTCGTCGGCAATCACCACGATATTGCGGCGCGCGGACAGCGTCGGGTAGGTCGATTCTCCGGCGATCGGCGAGAACTTTTGGATCGTGGTGAAGATCACGCCACCCGACGCGCGGCTGAGCTCCGACTGCAGGTCTTCGCGGCTGTCCGCCTGGACCGGTGTCTGCCGAATCAAGTCGCGACACATCGAGAAGGTGCCGAACAGCTGATCATCAAGGTCGTTGCGGTCGGTGATGATCACCAGGGTCGGGTTCTCCATCCCTGGGTGGCGAACCAATTGACCGGCGTAAAAGGCCATCAGCAAGCTTTTGCCGGAGCCCTGGGTATGCCAGATCACGCCGATGCGCTTGTCGCCCTGGGCGTGTCCTGAGACGCTTGGGAGCCCATAGTCTGCGGGATCCTCAGTCATGTCGCGCCGCGCGTGAACGCTTTCAGCACCTTGGTTTGATGAAAGCGCACGCAGCGTCGATGCCACCGCGCGCCGGACAGCATGAAACTGGTGATAGCCGGCAATGATCTTGGCCAGGCCGGACCCGCTCTCGCCAAAGACGGTGAAATCGCGCAGCAAGTCCAGGAAACGCCGCCGCTCGAACACGCCCTCGATCAGCACGCTCAATTCCGGCTGACCCTTCGCGGAGATGGCCTTACCGTCGGTTGTGCGCCAAGGCATGAAGCGTTCTTGATCAGCAGTGAGCGACCCCACGCGCGCCGTGATGCCGTCCGAGGTCACCAGCACCGCATTGGTGCGGAACAGGGCTGGAATCTGGCTCTTGTAGGTTTGCAACTGGTTGAAGGCGCCAGTGAGCGTGGCGGCCTCGGCACCAGGGGCCTTCAGTTCAATCACAGCCAATGCCAAGCCATTGACGAACACGACCACATCCGGGCGCCGGTTGACCCGGCCGGCAACTACTGGGAATTGCGCAGTCGCCAGCCAGTCGTTGGCGGCGACGTCTTCGAAATCGATCAGGCGTACCTTGTCGCCACGGATGGTGCCGTCTTCGGCATAGAACTCGACGTCTACACCTTCGACGATCAGCCTATGCAGGCGCCGGTTCTCTTCGATCAGCGACGGCCGTTCCACAGCCAGAACCTTCCGCAGGGCGTCGCCGCGCGCTTCCAGTGGAATGGCCGGATTCAGGCGTTCGATGGCTGCGGAAAGGCGCTTGGTCAGAATCACATCTGCATAGGCTTCGCGCTCGGGCGACTTGCTGTCGGGGCCGATCGCGCCATCTCCGGAGACGGCATAACCGAGGGCAATCAGCTGGCTGAGCACCGCCAATTCCAGCGCCGATTCGGAAAGGAAGGCCATTAGGCAGCCTCCTCGGCCGCAGGAGCCGCGGCCATGGCATCACGACATGCATTCAATACAAGCACGTATGCTTGTCGATCAAGCTCGAAGAGTATCTGAGAAACAGGTGCGGCCAGTTCGACCTCGTCACGCGGAAGAGGGCCAGGCAGCACGATAAACAGGCGTGGAACGCCAGCATCATCGATCTCCGCCCGAAGCCCGGCATAGCCATCAATGATCCTGTTCGTTACAGCAAAACGCTCATATGGTTCCTTACTCAATACGGCATCTAGCTCACGTTCGAGATACGTTTGATGTAGAAACGTGATAATCGCGTCCGCCGCAAGAAGTGCGGACCGCTTGTGATGAGTTGATAACTTCGAAATAAATGCGTCCTTGCCGTGACTCAGCATCCCCGCCCTATTTCTAAGGTCACCTAGAGTTGTTGTCAGTTTATGATGTTGTGAAATGAGCTTCTTGAACGCGTCGTCTCTGACCTCGCTAAGCCCGAGCACTCTCACCGCCGCGCTGACCCAAGCGCCAAATATTGGGTTTTCCTCACGAGGTCTAAGTGGACTCGCCGGATCGTCAAGGTTATCTACAATTACCTGACATGCGCACTCCACGATAGCCTTCGACGCATCAATGCACCCGTCGCTATCGTTAAGGTATTCCCGCTCAAGTGCCTCGAAGTTGTGCTGCAGCATAGGAGCGCCGCTCCAGTGGGCACAAAACTCCCTGATACCGGGATACCAATCTGCGCTCACTTAAAGCCCTCCTGCGCCTCAGAGACGCGAATCTCACCACTCATGAGTTTCGGAAGTAACAGGTCCCGCGTGCGCGCCAAATCTGCGCTTTCCTGGGAATTGAGCCGGATGCGCTCGAAAAGGGGCGCTACGACTTCATGAAATCTCTCACACAAAGAGGCGCCAGGGAACAGAAAAGGCATTGAATTCATGCGACCCTGCGACAGCTTGAGTTGCACTGCACCGGTAATATAAGGCGTAACCATCTCGTGCTGAAAGTACATCGCCAATTGCTCAGTGCTCACCGGGGCATTTCCCTGCAGGACGTGCGCATGATTGTTGACCCAGAATTTCCCCCAGACGTATTGCGTAAATGCGAGGCCGTTTTCCTTCACCACTGATCCATCCTCACCAACCAATAAGTAGATGCCGTCGAAGAGAAAGTCGTCGACGTGGTCCACTACACCTGTCGCGCCATGGTATGGGTATAAACCGGGGCGCTTGCCGCGTTCACTTGACGACAATGGAACCCGCTTTGCATCAAAGTTCTTCGCATGGCTTCCTAATGTGGAAGCCACCCACCCTTCAGGCTTTCCAGCGCCATCCAAGCTGTCTGGAAATTGCGCCCAAATATCAGCAGCAAGGTATGGTGCGCCGCCGTCGATCTTGGCGCGGGTGGGTCCGAAGTCGATGAACCAGTCTTTGAACAGCGCCCGCGCGGCCGCTTCGAGATTGCCATTCGTGCGTCGATTCAGTTCGATCTTGTCGTTCAGGGCACAAATGACGCTCGTAATAGCATTACGAATAGCTATAGGCGGAAGTTTTATTGGCAGATTCGAGAGATCACGAAGATTGAGTGTGGCTTGAACAGTGGTGTTCAGGCGGGACCCAATGTGTTCAAGCGCGGCCCCACCGCGCAAGCAAAGGCGAACCCAGTCTGCTCCTATCTCTTCTCGAACCGGGATTACAGCGATCGCACGTGCCACATTCCAGCCAACCAGTGAGCTGTCGATAATTGCCGTTTGGCCAACGGTGCCGACAATGCTCATTATCAGCTCGCCGCCTCGCAGTCGTGTTCTCGAATGCGATCCTTCGATTTCATGCTTAACCCGCATTGGGTTTCTAGTATCGACCCTATCGCCCTTGAGGTCGGTCACTCTGATGATCGGAATTCCCTCGCGATCATGCTCGCCAGGCTGGACGATTCCGTATGTTATGCCGCGAGTGGGGTCGACCAGTTCGCCCAGTGGTTTCACAGGCCAGGATCGCATCACCGCCCTCCCGCCACATCCAGGAACAACGCCACCAACGCCGTGTTGATGTAGTAGTTGCTGCGCCCCGCCTGTTGTTTCTGGACGAACCCCGCCTCAGCCAGAGCATCCAAATACTTTGCCGCGGTCTGGCGGGTCACGCTCAAGTCGGTCACCAGAAATTCGATTCGGGTATAGGGGTGGCGGAACAGGTTATTGAGCAAGTCCTGCGAATAGAGCTTGGGCAGGCGTTCGCGCAGTTGTTTCTTCACTGCCGCCATCTGTCCGCGGATGCCCTCGACCAGATGCAGCGTGGTCTGCGCGGTTTCGGCCACCGCCTGCAGCATGTAGAGCACCCAGTCCTGCCAAGCGCCGTCGTCACGCACGGCCTGCAGCAGCCGGTAGTAGTCACCCTTGCTGCGCGTGATATGGCGGCTGAGGTAGAGGATAGGGATGTCGAGCAGGCCGGTGCGGGTGAGGTAGAGCACGTTGACGATGCGGCCGATGCGGCCGTTGCCATCCGGGAAGGGGTGGATGCTCTCGAACTGATGGTGGATCAGCGCCATCTTGATCAACGGGTCGAGCGCGCAGGCCTCGTCGTCGTTGATGAAGCGCTCCAGTGCGCTCATCTGCGCCACGATCTCGTTGGCGTCCTGCGGCGGCACAAACGCCGTCTCGCCGGTCTGGTCGTTGCGCAGCACCGTGCCCGGCGTGCAACGGAAGCCGCCGTCGTGGCGCTTGAGCAGGCGGAACATGTCGATCAAGGTGTTGTTGGTGATCAGCCCACCGGTCTGGGTCAGACGGCCATAGCCCAGCCGCAGCGCGTCGCGATACAGCGCAACCTCCTTCGCAGCGGCGGATTCCGGGCCTTCGGGGAACAACGCAGCTTGGAACAGCTCGTCCTGGGTGGTGACGATGTTCTCGATCTCGGAGCTGGCCTTGGCTTCCTGCAGAGTCAACGTGTCGATCAGAATGCCCTGGTTGGGGATGGTCGCCGCCCGGCCCTTGAGCTCTGCAAGTGCGCGGTTGGCTGCGGCCAGCGCCTTCAGCACCGGCACGGTCTCCAGGTCGACCGGCGGCGGCAACGGCGGAATGGTGTAGGTCGGCTTTAACATGGGCGCGCCAATAAGTTAAAGAAACGCGACTTGCTTAACACGTCGCGCCGACATGTCAACGGAAGCCACAAATCGTTGACGACTCATCGCGGCACCACCGACGCCAGTCGCTCACGGATCGTCGCGGCCAGCCGATCGGCCTGCGCGAACTGCTCCTCCAGCTTGTCCTTCAAGGCGGCAAAGCGGACGGCGAAGGGCACATCGTCTTCCTCAGCCTCGGCCGCGCCGACGTAGCGGCCTGGGGTCAGCACATAGCCATGCGACCTGATCTCCGCCAGGTCGGCCGACTTGCAGAAGCCAGGCACGTCCGCATAGGCGCCGGCATCGCCCTCGCCGCGCCATGCGTGGTAGACGCGCGTGATCTGGTCGATGTCCTCGTCGGAGAACTCCTTGCGCGTGCGGTCGACCATGTGGCCGAGCTTGCGCGCGTCGATGAACAGGATCTCGCCGCGCCGATCGCGCAGCTTGGCGTTGCGCGCTATGCCATTGGACTTGTCGCGCGCCAGGAACCACAGGCAGACCGGGATCTGCGTGGAATAGAACAACTGGCCCGGCAGCGCGACCATGCAGTCGACCACACCGGGCGCGCCGTTGACGCCTTCGATCAGCGCGCGGCGGATATCGCCTTCGCTGTTCTGCGTCGATGACATCGAGCCGTTGGCCAGCACCACACNNGCACCACACCCGCCACGCCCGTCGGGCCAAGGTGGTGGACGATGTGCTGCACCCAGGCGAAGTTGGCGTTGCCCGCCGGCGGCGCGCCGTAGGTCCAGCGCACATCCTCACGCAGGCGGTCGCCGCCCCAGTCGGAGATGTTGAACGGCGGGTTGGCCAGGATGAACTCGGCCTTGAGGTCGCGCAGCTCGTCCTTGTGGAAGCTGCCTTCGCTGTTCCAGCGGATGTCAGCATCGATGCCACGCACCGCCAGGTTCATCTTGCACAGGCGCCAAGTGGTGTAGTTGGACTCTTGTCCGTAGATGGCGATGTCGCCGATGCGCCCCTCGTGCTCCAGCGCGAACTTCTCGGACTGCACGAACATGCCGCCAGAGCCGCAGCACGGGTCGTACACGCGGCCCTTGTAGGGCTCGATCATCTCCACCATCACCCGTACCACCGAGCGCGGCGTGTAGAACTC
>CXWL01126621.1_pt1 | contig 11974 bp, 10 predicted proteins | sample 590931 | NCBI WGS metagenome assembly CXWL01 (sample SAMEA3498368, study PRJEB10139) | groundwater metagenome | biome: water well; material: biofilm material | place: Germany | collected 2015-04-27
GCGAATTTTGGAAAATCACGTGAAATTCTCCGATTTGAAAGTCGCCGTACGTCTTGGGCTGGGTTTCGGCACCATCGTCGCCTTGCTCGTCGCCATCGCCGCGGTGGCGATCACACAGATCGCGCGCATCAACGCAGAGGTCGACTCCATTCTCAACGACCGTTACGTCAAGGTGCAGCTGGCGACGAGCATGCAGAAAGAGATCGACGCGCAGGCGCGGCTGCTGCGCAACATGCTGATCGCGTCCAACGACAACGAAGAGGCCGCCTCGCTGAAGGCGCGCCTCAAGGAGGCCAACGGCCGCAGCGTTGCCTTCTTCGACCGCCTGAAGGCCGAAAGCAAGTCTGCGGAAGCCAGGCAACTGCTCGCGGCGCTGGCCGAGAAGGAGGCCAGGTATTTCGACGCCCGCGATGTCGTGCTGAAGATGCTTCAGGAAAGGAATCTAGCTGAAGCCGCAACCTATGTGCTGAAGGCTTTCCGCGAGCCTCAGAACGCCTACTTCGCTGCCTTGAGCGCCGTGATCGACTTCCAGAGCAAGAAGATGAGCGAAGACGGCAAGGTGGCACAGGACGTGGGTTCCGCTGCGGTGCTGCTGACCTTGGTGCTCGCGTTCGTTGCCGTGCTTGCCGCCTTGGCCCTGGGCTGGTGGATCACGCGCTCGATCACCCGGCCCCTGAGGCGGTCTGTGGAGGTTGCGCAGTCCATCGCATCGGGCGACCTGCGCTCGACCATCCACGCAAGCTCGCGCGACGAGCCCGGGCAACTGCTCCATGCGCTCAAGGCGATGCAGGAGAGCCTCATCGGCGTGGTGGGCGCCGTGCGCATGGGCACGGACACCATCGCCACCGCGTCCAACCAGATCGCCGTCGGCAACCAGGACCTGTCGTCACGAACCGAGGAACAGGCCAGCTCGCTCGAGCAGACGGCCGCCTCGATGGAAGAACTGACCTCCACCGTCAAGCAGAACGCCGACAACGCGCGCCAGGCCAATCAGCTGGCCGTGTCCGCCTCCGACATTGCGGTGAAGGGCGGCAACGTCGTCGACAAGGTGGTGGGCACGATGGCGGCCATCGAGACGTCCTCCAGGAAGATCGTGGACATCATCTCGGTGATCGACGGCATTGCGTTCCAGACCAACATCCTTGCACTGAATGCGGCCGTGGAAGCGGCTCGCGCCGGGGAACAAGGCCGCGGTTTCGCCGTGGTCGCAGCCGAGGTGCGCAACCTTGCGCAGCGATCGGCCGCAGCGGCCAAGGAGATCAAGGGCTTGATCGACACCTCGGTGGGCAACGTGAGCGAGGGCGCGCAGCTGGTCGGCGAGGCCGGCAAGACCATGACCGAGATCGTCGACAGCGTGAGGCGTGTGACCGACATCATGGGCGAGATCACCGCTGCCAGCCAGGAGCAGACGAGCGGCATCGACCAGATCAACCAGGCCATCTCGCAGATGGACCAGGTGACCCAGCAGAACGCGGCGCTGGTGGAAGAAGCGGCGGCCGCGGCCGGCTCGCTGCAGGAACAGGCGGTGAGCCTGGTCAAGACCGTGAGCGTCTTCAAGCTGGAGGGCCCGGCGGCGGTCGACCGGACCTTCGCCAAGAACAAACTGCTTGCGGGTCGATCAAGCCCGATGCTGACGCCGGGCTTCGCGTAGGAAGGGTTTCCTGGCGCGGAAAAAAAAAGCAGCCCGCACGAATGCGGGCTGAATGGCCCCGATCTCGCAAGGGGCCGGTGGAGGGAGGTGTCCGCCGGAGGAATCAAGCGGACAGGGGAATGATGGCCACCGAATTGGGAGATTTTGTGGAGGCCCGTGCCAGGCGGGGGGCTTGTCTACACTGCGCACGCACATCTGTATCCACTCTCCCAAGGCAACACTCCCACCATGACCTACCAGCCCGGACTCTTCAACGGCAAGCGCGCACTCGTGGCCGGCGGAACGCAGGGCATCGGCGCCGTCATCGCCAACCACTTGGCCGCGCTCGGTGCGCAGGTCACGGCGCTGGGGCGCAGCGGCGGCGACGGCACGCTCGATGCGGCGGTCGAGCTCAGGCAGGCCGACATCGGCTCGGGCGCCGGCCTCGACACGGCGCTGGCCGACATCGAGCGGCTGGACATCGTCTTCAACTGCGCAGGCATCCTGCAGCGCGGCGCCGAACACGACATCGAGGTGTTCGAGAAAGTGCTTGCCGTGAACCTCACCGGCACCATGCGCGTGTGCGGCGCCACGCGCGAGCGGCTGAAGGCCAGCAAGGGCTGCATCGTCAACACGGCGTCGATGCTGAGCTTTTTCGGCGGCGGCCTGGTGCCGGCCTATGCGGCCAGCAAGGGCGGGGTGGCGCAGCTCACCAAGTCGCTGGCCATCGCCTACGCGGCGGACGGCATCCGCGTGAACGCGGTGGCGCCGGGCTGGATCGCCACGCCGATGACCCAGGCGCTGCAGGACGACCCGGGGCGCGCCGGCCCCATCCTGGCGCGAACGCCCATGGGCCGCTGGGGCACGCCCGACGATGTGGCGCGCGCGGCCGTGTTCCTGTGCACGCCGGCCGCGTCGTTCATGACCGGCGTGATCCTGCCGGTGGACGGCGGCTACATGGTGAGTTGAGGTCGCGCGGACGCACGAAGCACCATATGGAGGCCACGCGGAGGCCATATGGATAATGGCGCGGCCTTTCTTCCCGGCTGTTCCAGTCGCCGGTCACTTCGAACGCTCCATGCCCGCATACTGGTCTTCATCCGCCGCTGTGAAGCCGCCCGGCACGCACAGGTGGCAGCGCGGCCGGTGGATCTCGACGCTGTGCCTTGCCGTGTGTCTTGCGATGGGTGGGGCCCTCGTGCCTTGCATGGCCGCCGGCCCCCCGGCGACAGCGGATGCGCAGCCGCAGCACGACGGTGCGGTCCACATCACCCGGGCTGAACTGCTGTCGGTTCCTGGCACGGGCTACTCGGCCCCCGAGCGGCGCATCGAAGACGCCGGGCTGCCGAGCGAAGGATGGACGGCGGTCAGCCTGCCGTACACGGCGCCGCGCGAGCTGGTGCCCACACAGGGCGGCGGCGTGCAGACCGTCACCGACTGGTACCGCATCGACCTGGCCGGACTGGCGCCGTCGGCGCGGCCGCTGCTGCTCTACCTTCCGCGCTGGAAGACCCTGGGCCACATTGCGGTGTACGGCGACGGCGTATTGCTCTATCAGTCGCAGGGCAGCCCCGTGCACAACGGCTACAACCATCCGCTGCTGCTGCCGCTGAACGCGGCGGCCCACACGCCGGCGCCCACGACCGTGCTCATCCGCGTGAACCGACTGCGCAGCAGCGGGAGCGGTTTTTCGACCGTGTGGGTGGGCGACCAGGATGCGCTGAACTGGCGCTACCAGGCGCGCCAGCTGCTGCAGGTGCAATTGCCCTTCATGGGCAGCGCCGCGTTCCTGGCGGTCGGCGCGTTCGCGTTCGCGGTGTGGGCGGGCAAGCGGCGCGAATCGCTCTACCTGCTGTTCTCGGCCATCTCGGCGCTGGCCTTCGTGCGCATGCTTCACTACTTCGTGAGCGGCGACTACCTGCCCATTTCCGACGAGTGGTTCGAATGGATGACCGTGGCTTCCATGCTGTGGTTGATCATTCTCATCCACCTGTTCTTGCAGCGCCTGCACCGGCAGCCCTCGGTGTGGCTGACCCGTTTGTCGGTGGCCCTGGCCGTGGTGTGCAATGTCGGCACGCTGCCGCATGTGTCCAGGTCGATTGCCAGCCTTTACCTGTTCACGCCGCTGCTCAACCTGGTGGTGCTGCCGGTGGCGGTGCTGATCTTCTCGGTGAACCTGCGCAAGGCCTTGCGCTCGAAGTTTCCCGAAGGGCGGCTGGTGGCGGGCTGGGCCGTGTTCACCGTGGCTTTCACCTCGTACGACGGGCTGCTGCAGAACAACCTGGTCAGCCCCGAGAGCGTGTACACGTCACCCTACGCCATCATCGGCCTGTTCTTCATCTTCTCGTACATCATGTTCCAGCGGTACACCGACGCGTTCGCCGAGGTGGGCCGCCTGAACACCGGCCTGGCGCAGCGCCTGCAGGCGCGCGAGGCCGAGCTGGAGCAAAGCTACCTGCGGCTGCGCGTGATCGAGAACGAGCAGATGCTCGGTGCCGAGCGTCGGCGCCTGATGCAGGACATGCACGACGGGCTGGGCTCGTCGCTCATCAGCGCCATCCGTTCGGTGGAGCAGGGCGCCATGAACGACGCGGAGGTGTCCGGCGTGCTCAAGGGCTGCATGGACGACCTGAAGCTGGCCATCGACTCCATGGAAAGCCTGGACGCCGACCTGCTGCTGCTGTTGGCCACCCTGCGCTTTCGCCTGGCGCCGCGCATCGAGAGCGCCGGCGTGGCGCTGCGCTGGGAGGTGCAGCCCGTGCCCGCGCTGCCCTGGCTGGACCCGAGCAGCGCGCTGCACATCTTGCGGATCATGCAGGAGTGCGTGGCCAACGTGCTGCGCCACACGAGGGCCACGACCATCGGCTTCAGCACCGCCGCGGACGGCCAGGGCGTGTCCGTGGTGATCGAGGACAACGGCGCGGGCTTCGCGGTGGACCAGGCCCTGCAACACGGCGGCCGGGGCCTGCGCAACCAGCAGCGGCGCGCGCAGGCCATCGGCGGCGCCGTGCGCTGGGAATCCGGCCCCCGTGGAACGCGCTTCACGCTGTGGCTGCCGCTGCAACGCAAGCCCGACGCCGATCAGCCCGCGCTGCGCGGGCAGGCGCCGACTGCGGCTTAGCGAGCGGTCTTCCACCCCAGCTCAGGAGTGCGAGATCATCTCGCCCATGGATTCACCCCGAGGCCCGCGCTGGCGCTGGCTGCCCGTCGAGGGCAGCTGGCGCTATCACCTGCTGCTGGCGGCCGTGGGCATGTGCGTGCTGGGGCCGTTGGCCGGCGTGACCGCGGCCTACATGAACCTCTCGCTCGGCTTCTTCGTCGGCGGCCAGGTGCTGGCGGGCCTGCTCGGCTCCGTCGTCACCGCGGGCTACGGCGCCAGCGGGCGGCACGGCGCCAACTACATCCAGACCGCCGCCGCCTCGGTCGCCAGCATGAGCGGCCTGGGCGTGCTGCTGCAGGCCCAGGCGTGGATGGGGCTGCCGCAGCCGCCGGCCTGGCAGATGGTGCTGTACCTGGCCTGCGTCGGCATGTTCGGCGTCGGCGTGGGCATGCTCTACACGCCGGTGCTGGTCGACCGCATGCGCCTGGCGTTTCCGTCGGGGCTGGCGGTGGCCAACATCCTGCGGGCGCTGACCGACCCCGCACTGCTGCGACGCTCGGTGCGCCAGCTCGGCGGGGGCATGGGTCTCGGGCTGATGACCGGGCTGGCCGCGGCACGCCTGCCCTGGCTGGGCGCCATCGGGTTGTCGGCATCGACTTTCGGCGCGGGGCTGGTGGTGGGCGCGCGCATCGGCATTCCCGCGGTGATGGGAGGCCTGATCGGCGTGGCATTGCAGCCGTATTTCGTCTCGATCGGCTGGCTCCAGGCCGGCGACCCGCCGCGCAAGATCATGTTTCTCATTGCCCTGGGCGCGATCATGGGCGCCGCCCTGGTGGACATGGCGCTCATCTTCGCGCGGGCCCTGCCGCACGCGCGGCGTCAGGCCGCGCTCGATGCGCCGCAGCCCGTCGCCAGTGCGGGGCTGCGCATCGACGGCAGGCGCCTCGTGCTGTGGGTGGTGTTCTGGGCGGGCGCCACCGTGGCTTGCGGCCACTGGCTGCTGGGGCAGCCCGTGTTCTTTCTTGTGGTGGCGGTGGCGCTGGTCTTCGTGTTCGCGCTGGTCAACGGCATCTCGGTGGGCGTGAGCGACGCCAACCCGATCTCTTCGGCGTTCGTCGTCACCATCGTCATCCTTGCCGCCCTGGGCCTGCGCGATCCCGGCGTGGGCCTGATGGCCGGTGCGGTGCTGCTGGTGGCGACCGGCGTGGCCTGCGACATGCAGCAGGACCGCTCCACCGGCTGGCGCCTGGGCACCTCGCGCGTGGTGCAGTTCCGCTACCAGGTGCTGGGCGTCGTGGTGGGCGCCGTGCTGGCCGTGGCGTTCGCGAAGCTCTTCATGGCCGCCTACCCCGTGCTGCTGCAGGACCAGACCGTGCTGAAGGCCGACCAGCAGCCGGCCGAGTGGAGCTCGGCCATGACCTACAAGTTCGTCGGCGTGCTGCGCAGCCTGACCACCGACCTGCCGTTCCAGCGCACGGCCATCGGCGTGGGCATGGCGGCGGGCCTGGCGATCGAGGTGCTGCGCAAGTGGCTGCGTCCGCGCAGCTTCGTGCTCGACGCCATCGTGCTGCCGTCGCCGTATGCGCTGTCTTTCGGCGGCTTCGTCAGCCTGCCCACGTCGCTGTGGCTCGGCGCGGGCGGGGTCGCAGGCAGCGTGTGGGCGCATCGTGCGCCTGCGCGGCCCGATGCGCCGCAGGACATGAGCGGCGCGTCGCTGTTCGGTGGCGGCCTGATCGCCGGCGACGCGCTGGCTGCGGTGGGGCTGGGGGTCGCGAGCTTGCTGGCGGTGCTGGCCTGAACGGGCCGCCGGCCGACGTGCTTTCGAGCGCGGGCGGCGCGGCAATGCGTGACGGTGTCAGCGCAAGCCCGCCCCCTCGTCCTTCGAGAGCTTGGTGAACGACAGCAGCGACAGCAGCGTCATCGCCCCCACCACGCCGAAGGCCGGCGAAAAATCGGCGGCCGTCAGCTGTGCGCCGCTGCCGTGCCACCACGCCGCCAGCGTGACCAGCGAGGCGCCCAGCGTCACGCCCAGGCTCAGCGACAGCTGCTGCGCCATGCTGTTCAGCGTGGCCGCATGGCTCATGCGGGGCTTGGGAATCTGCGAGAAGCCCAGCGTTTGCAGCGACACCATCGCCATGGAGTTCACCAGGCCGCCGAACAGCAGCGTGATGAAGATCTGCACATGCGGCGTGGTCGGGCGGAAGTGGCCGTAGCTCACATAGCAAAGGCAGGTGAGGCAGGTGGCGCCCACCAGCAGCGAGCGGAACCCAACCGTGCGAATCGCCCGGGCCATGACCGTGCGCGTGGCCAGCGAGCCCAGCGCCGTGGCCATCGTCAGGCTGCCCGAGGCCAGCGGCGACAGCCCGAAGCCCAGCTGCAGCATCAGCGGCAGCAGGAACGGCGAGGCACCGATCGCAATGCGAAGCGGTGTGCCGCCGATGATCGACGCGCGGTACGTCGAGAAGCGCAAGATGCCCAGGTCGATCAGCGGACTGGCCTTGTGGCGGCTTCGCAGGTGATACACCAGCGAGGCCAGCGCACCGAAGCCCGCCAGCGCCCAGATGGCCGGCACCGGCAGCAGCGCCTTGCCCACCATCTCCAGGCTGCCCAGCAGCGCAGTGAGCCCCACGGCCAGCAGCACGAAGCCTTCGATGTCGAAGGGCGCGGGCGCGCTGTCTTCGGGCAGGTCGCTGTTGATGAAGCGCAGCGCCCCGGCAATGGCGAGCAGGCCGAAGGGGATGTTGACAAGAAAAATCCACCGCCACGAGGTGAGCGTGACGATGGCGCCGCCGAACAGCGGGCCGGCCAGCCGGCCAAACGCGGGCGGCACGGTGAACCACACCATGGCCGACACCATCTGCGCGGGTGGCACGCTGCGCAGCAGGATGAGCCTGCCCACCGGCAGCATCATCGCGCCGCCCAGCCCTTGCAGCACGCGGAACGCGATCAGTTGCGGCAGCGTCTGCGCGGCGCCGCACAAGGTGGAGCCCAGCGAGAAGAAAGCCACCGCCACGCAGAACACCCGCCGGGCGCCGAAGCGCTCGGCCAGCCAGCCGCTCACCGGCAGGAACACCGCCAGGCTCAGCAGGTAGGAGGTGATGGCCAGGTTCAGGTGCAGCACGCTGACGTCGAGCGCGCCGGCGATGGTCGGCAGGGCGGTGGCCATCACCGAGGTGTCGAGGTTCTGCAGGAAGAGCGGGGAGGCGACGATGAGCGGGACAATGCGGTTGCGGGGGGGCATGGGCGCATTGTCTGGGACGCGAATTAGGCGACGCTTCGCGGGCTGGCTGCCGCGCATGGATGCAGCAATCGCTTGAAAAGCGACCCGAGTAAACTCCGCCGCTTTTCCTTTGCGCAGAGGAGCGACCCGCGATGGCTGTACTGGACACCGGCCCTTACTACCACGGCACGCGGGCGGACCTCCAGGTGGGCGACCTGCTCACCGCAGGCTTCCGCTCGAACTACGACGGCCGCGTCGTCATGAATCACATCTACTTCACCGCCTTGCCAAAGGGCGCCGGGCTGGCCGCCGAGATGGCGAAGGGCGAAGGCCGTGGCCGCGTCTACATCGTCGAACCCACGGGTGCCTTCGAGAACGACCCCAACGTCACCGACAAGAAGTTTCCGGGCAATCCCACACGCTCGTACCGCAGCCGGGAGCCGCTTCGGATCGTCGGCGAACTGGCCACCTGGGAGCTCTTTGATGCGGAGTACGTACGGCAGCTCAGGGAGCGTGTGCGCGTTGGCATGGGGGAAATCATTAACTGATCCTGCCTGACAAGCGCGCTGGGCAGCGATCGGAAACGGGCTGGGGTGCTGATCCCTTCGGGCCAGTTCTTTTGCCGCATTCTCTCGACATCAAATGGTCGCAACCATTCTCGTTGGCATGCTGTGTGCACACCTGTGCAAGCGTCGGGCGTCAGCTTTCCGGCGCCGGCGCTCGGGCGACCGCTCCATCGTCGCGAGATGAACTGCGGGCGGCGCTTGCCGGATGCGTCAGGCCTGTGAGGTGTCTTGCTTCGGCGCGGAGGTCGTACTTAGCTGTCCAGGGCCTCCCTGGCCACGTCGAGCCGGGCATAGACGCCGCAGCAGGCGCTGAAGGACTCGAAGCGCAGCCCCTGCGGGGTCGATGTCACGACCGGATCGGCCGCACGCAGGATCGCGGCCAGCGTGTTGGGTGGCACGTAGAAGCGCGTGGCCGGCATCAAGCTCGACTTCAATTTCGCCCGCTCAAGCCTGTGGTCGCGAGGCGAAGCGGCTCATTCATTCATTCATCAATCTGCAGTCGGTGTTTGGCGTGCGATGCCTTCCTTGCCCCACAGGGAGGGCTTTGAGTGAAAGGCGCATTCACGATAGAGAAATGCGACCCGGCGTGAAAAATAAACACGCCAGAATTCTCGATTCGCCCGACTGAATGCAGCCCGGCGCAGGTCGAAATTTCATGGCTCGCACAGCTGCCCGCTCCACGGCACGAACAGGTAGCCGTTCGACGCCTCTTGCAGCGCGGCTTGCACTTCGATGAGCGTGTTGATCTCGTCGAGCGCTTCGTCCAGGTCATCGATCTCTATCTCGAAACGTGCCGTGCACTCGCGCATTGCCGCTTCGTGCGGCGTACCCACGGCGATCTCGCATGCCTCCGTTTGAACGTGCGGTGCGCTCGAAACGAGAATGCGAAATTGCGGAGACTCCGCACTGCTCGCAACCAACACGTCGGACACTTGCGACACATCGAGGCCATGCTCACGCAGCGAAGAAGCTGCCCCCGCCAGGTCGCATGTGCCGGCACGAAAAAATACCATGCAGACTTCTGTCATTTGAGCGTTCCTCCAAGCCTGGAAATCGTTCTGCAATGTAGCCCACACCGATCGCTCCTCTGCGCCACAAGACCATGAACAGCATTCGCCGGCTCTTGCCTTTCTTTCCCCTGTTGTGGCTCACCGCGTCCGCGCACTGTCTCGCCGCCTTGAGCATCGAGGACATGCGTTCGAACGACACGGTGCACGGCCTCTACGAGATACGCGAGGCAGCGCGTGAATTCATCACCCGCGAGAACGCCAGGACCCACGGCACATGGGAAGCGATGGAGCCGAACCTCAAGGTTCTGGTGCCGAGGTGCGCGGTGCCTTTGACGGCGCGGTGGGACTCCATCCGCTGGTTCGCGAACACCAAGGGCGGCGAGCTGTCGGAGCGCAGCCGTCGCGTGATTTCAGTGGTCTGTACACGGGCCGTGGGCCCCTCGCAGAAGTGGGACGTGCACGTGCCCGTCACCCAGCAACGCAGCCAGGCCGCACGGCCCTAATTCGGCAGGTACGGCGTGATGTTGCCGAGCGCGTTGGCCACGTACGCTTCTTTCTCGCCCACGGGCGCCACGTAGTGCAGGGCCGCCGCCGCGGCCTCCAGCCCTTCGGTGCGGGCGATGATCCAGCCGGCCAGGTAGGGCGCGGCAAAGCACCCACCCGCGGTGGCCACGTTGTCCCGTGCGTAGAAGGGCTGGTTCAGCACTTCCACGCCCGCTTCCTGCACCCACGGCTTGGTGGTCAGGTCGGTGCATGCGGGCACGCTGCCGACGAGCCCGAGCTTGGCCAGGATCAAGGTGCCGGAGCACTGGGCGGCAATCAGCTGGCGCGCAGGGTCCAGCGCCAGGCGCGCCATCAACTCGGGGTTGCCGACGACCTCTCGCGTCTTGCTTCCGCTGCCGACCACGACGGCATCCGCATGGCGCGCTTCTTCCAGCAAGGACTGCGCATGCACCGTCACACCGTTCATCGACGTGACCTGTGGGCTCGGGCAGCACAGGGTCACGCGCCAGCCCGGCGTCTTGATGCGGTGGAGCACGCCCAGCGCAATGAGCGAGTCGAGTTCGTTGAAGCCTTCGAAGGTGAGGATGGCGATATGCATGGCGTGGGCTGTTGTGGGTTGGGGGGGCGAATGTGCCCATCGTAGGCAGGTCGATCCATACAATCAAAAAATTGTCTTGGATACATCCCGCAATGGCTGAAGCCCGATACAAGCAACTGGTCGACGAGCTCGCGGCCGAGATCCGCAGCGGACGCCTGCCGCCGGGCACCCGCCTGCCCACGCACCGGCGGCTGGCCGGGCACTACGGCTTGGCGCTGGCCACGGCCTCGCGCGTCTATGCGGAGCTGGAGGCCATGGGCCTGGTCAGCGGCGAGGTCGGCCGCGGCACCTTCGTTCGCGAGACTGCGCTGCCCCCAGGCCAGGGCATCGACCAGCAGGCGGTGGCGGCGGGCCTGGTGGACCTGAACTTCAACTACCCGTCGCTGCCGGGGCAGGCCGACCTGTTGCGCGCTGCCTTGCGGCAACTCGCCGCCGGTGGCGAGCTGGAGTCGATGCTGCGCTACGCGCCGCATGGTGGGCGCATGCACGAGCGGGCCTGCGTCGCCCGGCACCTGGTGTCGCGCGGCTTGGTTGTGCAGCCGTCGCGCGTGCTGCTGGTGGACGGCGCGCAGCACGGCCTGGCGGTGACGGTGATGGCGCTGCTGAAACCGGGCGACGTGNNCCCGCTGGGCTGGGTGATGAGCGAGAGCCGCCGCCGCCGGCTGGTCGCCATTGCGCGGCGGCACGGGTTGCTGGTCATCGAAGACGCGGCCTATGCCTTCCTGGCCGACGATCCGAAGAAGATGCCGCCCGCGCCGCTGGCGACGCTGGCACCGGAGACCACGGTGTACGTCTCGGGCCTGTCGAAGAGCGTGGCGACCGGCCTGCGCGTGGGGTTCGTGTTGGTGCCCGAGGCTTGGGTGCCGAAGCTCGAACGCGCGATCCGGGCCACGACCTGGTGCACGCCGGGCGTGACGACCGCCATCGCCTGCGCGTGGCTGGACGACGGCACGGTCGGGCGGCTCGAATCGCAGAAGCGGCAGGACGCCGCCTTGCGGCAGGCGATTGCCACCGAGGCGCTGGCGGGCCTCAGGTGCGTGCGGCACCCGGCGTCGTACTTCGTGTGGCTGCCCTTGCCGGAAGACACGCGCGCCGACCGGGTCGCGGCGGCGCTGGTGCGCGAAGGGGTGTCGGTGTCGACGGCCGAGCCCTTCGCCACGTCGGCGCACGTGCCGCACGCGTTGCGCCTGGCGCTGGGCTCCGTCGGTCTTGATGGCCTGCGCAGCGCGTTGCACACGGTGCGGCGGGTGGTGGCGGCGCAGGAAGGCTGCTGAGCGCCTGGTGCGGCGCCGGCAGCCGCGCGCCACCCGGCTGTCGTCAAGCTGCTGTACGCACCCGCGCTGGCG
>CXWL01023751.1_pt1 | contig 11973 bp, 7 predicted proteins | sample 590931 | NCBI WGS metagenome assembly CXWL01 (sample SAMEA3498368, study PRJEB10139) | groundwater metagenome | biome: water well; material: biofilm material | place: Germany | collected 2015-04-27
AGTCATAGGCGCGGCGAAGAGGATTTTGACTGGGCGGTCTGGGTGGGGGCGGGGTAGGGGGGGAAATTTCTCCGGATTGGCCGAGACGGGAGTTTTCGATAGGGTGGACGACACTGATGGCGCGGGCTACCAGTCCGGGTCTTTGTTTGGCGAGTTTATCCAGTTGCGATCCTGGTGGCGCCTTAGCTATGGCCTGAATAACAGCGAGGTGGATGCCCCGATGATAGGCATCGATGCCGGAGGGGCTCTTTTTGTCGGAAGGATCAGCTGTTTTTATGGCCGCAGAGGCTTTTTCATAGCTGTAGGTTTGAAATAAGTTTGGCGGGACCAACTCACCAGGATGATCGTGTTGGTAGGCACGGATAACAGTCTCAATTTCGGTGGGGCTAAGGAAGGGAAGATCAATGGAGGAATACCGGGAAAGTCCAGCCGAGGCACACTTGAGCTGGACCTGGTAGACGTTCCGGCTGGCATCCTGAAGAACTTCAAGAGTCAGGTAGTCTTGGATGATTTGGGTGCTGATGACTTCAGTTTGATGAATGAATTCCGGACTGAGGGTGGGAGGAGTAAGTTCGTCTTTGGGGTCCGCGGGGACTGCGCCTGTTTTGAAAAATGATTCTAAATCTGTCGTAGCTTTTTCATAGAGGTTGTTGGCGCCCAGGGGGTGGGTCGGATTAACGGTTTGACTGAGAACGAAGCTGGCGGCGGCGACCAGATTTTGACTGGCGAGAGTGATTTTCTCCGGAACCAGGGCCTGGTCCGGAGTGTCGGCAAGCGGATCAATCAGGTCTTCAACACCGCCACTATAGATGAGGGCGGCAAGGGTGAGAATTGCCTCGTCTTTTTGGGATTGGGTCAGAGTGAGGTTGAGGGAGGCGGCGACCTTTTCGACATAAGTGGCGCTAATGGCGGCGACCGGTTTGGTGATGACTTCGATAGAGTCTTTTTGCTGGCTGACGGCAGTAGTGATGGTTTGGTTGTTTTCCTGGACCTCGGTTTGCGCGATGGAAGAAATGAGGGCAGCGTCTTCGGTTGGATCCAGATTGGGGTTGGCGACGGCATAGTGGGCGACCCGGGCGGCTTCAACTTTTAGACGAAGTTGATAAAAATATTGTGCCTTCTTGATGGTCGCGGCAAGACTTTTTTGGGGTGAGACTATTCCCGGAGTGGCTGCCTGCTGTTTGGCCTGTTTGAGATATTCCTGATACTCAGCCAAAATTTCGGGCGGAATTGTGCCGACGGTGACTTCGTCAAAGGCGGCCTCGATTGATTCGATAGATTGAATAATGGCGAGAAAATCTTTGCCTGCTTTCGGATCTTTTAGCTTGGTGAGGACATCGAAGCCAGTGGATACATTGATCCCCTTCTCGGTACCGTAATATATGGCGAATTCTTCCAGGAGATTTTTTTCGGAAACTGAAAGGGTTTCCCAGTCTTGGGTCGAGTCAAGTTTTTTGATGCGTTCGAGTAAATCGAGAAGATATTGACGGGTGATGGCCATTAGCTATAGTTTAGCAGCCTGCTGTCTCTCGAGGATGTCGGAGGGTTTGCTGGTGGCCAGGGCGTGTTCGTCGGGAGAGGAGATGACGCGGATGGCGACGTGGTTTTGACCGGCAAAGAAGAGACCTTCACCGACGGCGCTGGAAAGAAGCATGTGCCGTTCACCTTGGGAAAGATAGAAAACATCGGCGACCTGATCGATGGCGGCGGGTGACTGCTTGAAGAGCATTTGGAGGGCGGAGTTGGTGACGATCGCTTTGCCATAGGGGGAGGCGAGGAAGTCATCGGCGTTTTGGGAAATGACGGTGACGCCTAGATAATACTTGCGGGCGCGTTTGACGAAACCCTGCAAGATTTTGGCTGAATCTTCGTAGCGCATGAGATACCAGGCCTCGTCGACGATCAAGAGGCGGCGCTTCAGATCCTTACGGACTTTGGTCCAGACATAGTCGAGGATGACAAACATGACGATGGGACGGATCTCATCGGCGAGTTCGCGCATAGTAAAGACGGTGATCTTGCTATCCAGGTCGATATTACTTTGCTGGTCAAAGATGCCTTTGAGAGCACCCATGACGTATTTTTCCAAACGGGCGGCGAGGTTTTTGGCCGATTCTTCTTCCATGCCAATCAGGGCGCGATATAGATCTTCCATTCGAGGAGCTTCGAGGACGTGGGTGGCAGGGTCTTCGGTGATGCCTTTCTGTCGATAGGTGAGAACGAGGGCGCGGTTGAGGGTAGCGTCTTCGGTGGGACTCATTTGGCCCATCATGATTTTTAAGAGCGATCCCAGGAAGAGATATTTATAACCCATTTCGTCTTCGGTAGAGTCTTTGGGGTTGGCAATTTGGAAGGGGTTGATTTTGTGGGGGGAAGTAGTGGAGAAAGCAATGTAATTGCCGCCGACGGCTTTTGCAATCATTTCATACTCATTTTCGGGATCAAGAACGATGGTTTCGGTATCAAACATAAGCGAGCGTAGGATCTCCAGTTTGACGAAATAGGACTTCCCGGCTCCACTAGTGGCAAGGACCAACATATTGGCGTTCTCCAGTGAAAAACGATCAAAAATAACTAAAGATTCGTTGTGAGCATTAATCCCATAGAGAATGCCTTTGTTGTCGGAAAGTTCGGATGAAGTAAAAGGAAAAGTGGTAGAGAGAGCAGTGGTGTCCATATTCCGAGTGATGAGGAGTTTGTCTTTACTGTAGGGGAGGGTGGTTTTGAATGCCTCTTCCATGGAAAGGGAGGCGACCTTGGTGACGATCAGAAGCGAGCCGAGGGTGCTTTGGACTTGTTTGGTGATGGTATTTAATTCTTTAATCGACTCGGCGCCGATGGTGATATAAAGAGAGAACTGGAAGAAACGTTCGACCCCTTTGACCAGCTGGGACTGGAGAGATTTGGCATCTTCAAGAGCGGCTTCGGTAGCGGCTTGGGGGAGACGACCGCGCTGGATATCGGTAGAAATTTCGGCCTCCATCTCGGCGATGCGGCGACGTAGTTGATCGAGAGTACCCTTGCTCTCGGTGGGATAGATGTACATGGCGATGTCGAGGGAGTGGTTGAAGTTTATCAGGGGGGAGAGCCAGTTGGCGGAGACGTAACGGGGATAGCCGACGACAAAGAGAGTGCGAAGATAAGTATCGCCGATTTTGAGATCGGAGAAATCAACCTCGATGGCGGGCGGGGCGATGGTGTTTTGGACATTACTGATATCAGAGGGAGTTTGGTTGGTAGCTTTGGTGGGAATGGCGTTGATAGCAGCTGGGGGTGTAGGCGTTTGTCCCGCGGAAGTGGTGGGAATCACAGCCGGTACGGTGGGAGTAGATGGAGATTTTTTTGAGAAGAACATAATTTAGATTTGATTATTTTTCAGAGCTGAGGCTTCGGGGTTATAAATATTGTAGAAGAGGGCGATCAGTTCCGGGGTGGTAAGCTGACGGACGCGCAGACCAATCCGGGCGAACTGGCGGATGATGTGGTCGCGCTTAGGGTAGAGGGTGAGCATGGCTTTTTCACTGATGTAATCAAGATCGAAAGGTGGTTTCTGGGGGGCCTTGGCAAAAGGATTGAAGGCATTGGCTGTGACACCCAGTTCGATGGTGGTGAAAGGGACGATGACATAGAAACGTTTCTCGAGGACGCGGTTTTCCTTGACCAGACTCTTGATAAATTGGCGATACTTGATGATGGTTTCCTTGATTTTTTGAGATTGAACCTGTATCAGGCGTTCATCGAGGAGTTCGATATATTCGGTGACATCTTTTCTTTGAGACCGGATGAGAATCTGGATGGGAAAGGAAAGGGAGTTGATCAGGGCGGCATAGGAATAGATGGTGGCATCCTGCTCTTCGTCGGAAAGCAGGCCAAAGTTGATGGCGGTGGTTTGGAGGACAAGGGAGACACCTCCGTCTTTTAGGAAAACCAGATGATCCTTGATGGTATAGATATCGAGATGCTCCTGGGTGGAAGCTTTAATATTGTTCATGATTGACCTATGGCTTGTAACCGAAGGGGTTTCACTATTTGGCCGGTGAGATTGAGAGAGTAGGTGTCGAACTGATAACCGGCTTTTTCAGTGATGATTTGGTAGATGCCGTTTTCCAGGGGTTTGGCGAAAAGGAATTGGCCGAGTTGGTTACTCTTTGTGGCCCGCAGACTCAGGCCATTGGCGGTGATTTCGATCAGGCAGCCGTCAAGAATTTTGCCATCCGGGGTAAGAGTCATACCCACCAAAGTATTGCCGGAGGTGGGGGTAAAGGGGATGGGGAGTTGGGCGGTGGGAGTGGCGGAAGGAGCAGTAACTTGGGATTGAGGAGTTATTGGTGGAGTCGTAACTGGTAACGCTGGTTCTATCTTTGTTGAAGGCGGAATAACTTGTAGCAAGGGTTCAGTTTTGACGGACTGAATTGGTTGGAGGTTTTTTGGCTCAACTGGGGCAGCGACTACTGGGGGTGGAGCTACGACCGGTGAAGAAGGTTCTGTCACGGGCGGAGTTACGATACTAGGTTGGGATGAAACGGGGGCTTTGGAGTGGATGGGGTGCTGGGTAACAGATTGTTGATCTTCGTCTGGCTTTGACCAGACATATTGAGTGGGTGAGTAGATGGAACGAATAAAGGCAATGAGCCATTTGTCCATAGGTCGGCCTTCGACGGGGACGAAGGCGATACCGGCTCCGAGAAGGACGCCGATGGCGGCGAGAGGGTACTTGAAGAAGAAGGGGAGGGGGAGGCTGTAGACGACAAGACCCAAGATGATACCGCCGGCGAGCCAGATAAACTGCTTCAAGGTCATGTCACCGATGAGACGGAACTTGTAGCCGGCGACGTCTTGAGGGATGGGATGTTGTTCGATGGACATAGCGGTAAAAACCAAATAAGAAGATTGGCTCTAGTATCAGTATAGCTAATCGGAGGGGATTTTAGGACCGGCTGTTTATCTGGTCAATTATAGGGGAGAGGGCTGCTTTGAGATACGTTAGACGATATTGGATTTCCTCCTCGAGAGGGATTTGACTATGAGGGACAGATTGACCCGGGATGGCTTTAACCTGACTCATGGTATTTTGACCTTCGATTTGGGTGAGACCTTTGGGGTTACCCAGGTAAGTAAAGGGAATATCGGTTTGGGTGGTGAGCATCTTTTGGCTTGGGAGGAGGACGAAGACGTAGGAGTAGACGTAAATAATTGGGTCGCCGGGTTTAAGTAATTCGCCAGCGAGGATTTGGCGGGCGATTTTTTTTGACTCGGCTGATTCCAGATTCAGAGTGGGGAGTTTGGTGCCGGTATCGTTGGCGACGAGGCAGAGATATTTGGAATAGTCTTCCGGTTTGATTTTTGATAAGCAGTGGAGGGCTTTTTGTTTGGCCCGGTCGAGAAGACTGTCGGTTTCCGGTTCGTCATTGGTGATTCCCAGATCGGCCAGGTTCAAAAATTGGTCGGTATTGACCTTGAGGGACTTAAGGATATTGGTGGTCTGTTCGAACTTGCCTTGATTACCGGTGGCGATGATGATGGGTTTCATGATCTTTTCTTGGCGGCTTGAATGAAGGCCATGAAGATGGGGTGGGGGGTGGTGGGCCGGGCGATATATTCCGGATGAAACTGGGTGCCGATGAAGAAGGGATGGTTGGCAAGTTCGATGGCTTCGACCAGCCGGCCATCGGGAGAAGTTCCGGAAATAACAAAACCTGCCTTTTCGAACTGATCCTGATAATCATTATTGAATTCATAACGATGACGGTGACGTTCATAGATAACGTTATCGGTTCCTGGTGGCGCGACATTGAGGGCGTTGGGTTCATGCCAGGGAGCATGTGATAGGGAGCCATAGGTTTTGTAGATCTTGTCCAGTTTGGTGCCCTTTTTGATCCGGCAAGGCCAGGAACCAAGGCGGATGGTGCCGCCGTATTGTTTTTTGGCCAAAAGTTCGGCCTGGTCCGGCATGACGTGAACGACAGGATGTTTGGTTTCGGGATCAACCTCGGTGGAGTTAGCTAATTCAAGTTTGAGGACGTTTCGGGCAAATTCGATGGTCGCCATCTGCATACCAAAGCAGAGACCAAGGTAGGGAACCTTGTTTTCCCGGGCATATTTAACCGCTTTGAGCTTGCCTTCGACACCACGGCTACCCCAACCTTGGGGAACGACGATGGCGTTGAAACCCTTGAGACTGAGTTTACCTTTTTCAAGCTCGGAACTATCTATCCAGGTCAATTCTGGACTGACGCCTTGAGTCCAGCTGGCTTGTTTGATAGCTTCGATAACGGAAACGTAGGAGTCGGCCAGTTTGTAGTCACCGGTAGCAAAGTACTTGCCGACCATGGCGATTTTGACCGGTTTTTCGGCTTTTTGATGGGCTTGCTCAAACCTCTTCCATTTGGCAAGACCGGGTGGGCTGGGTTTTTTTCGCAGTCCCAGTTTCTTCATGATCTTCTCACCGAATCTTTGCTCCTCCATGAAGAGAGGAACCTGATAAATGCTAGGCAGATCCGGATTGCTGATGATCTCCTGATCGGTGACATTACAGAAGACGGCCAGTTTCTCGCGGCGCTTCTGGTCGATGGCTTGTTCGCTCCTGGCAACGACGAAGTCGGGCCGAATACCCATGCCGTTTAAGAGCTTGACTGACTGTTGGGCGGGTTTACTTTTGAGTTCGCCGATGTTTTTTAAGAAAGGGAGGTAGGTGACGTGAACCTGAATGACGTTTTTGGGTTGCCGCAGGCGGAGAATGCGGCTAGCTTCAAAGAAGAGGGAATTCTGGTACTCACCGACGGTGCCGCCCAGCTCGACAATGACCACTTCGGCTTTGTTGATCTGCCCAGCACGGGTAATTCGATTGATGATTTCGTCGGTGACGTGGGGAATAGCCTCAACATCTTCGCCTTCGTAACCAAAGGCTCGTTCACGGTCGATGACGGATTTGTAGACCTGGCCGGTGGTCATGTAATTCTCTCGGTGGAGGGAACGGCTCAAGAAACGCTCGTAGTTACCCAGGTCCTGATCGGTTTCCAGACCATCGAGGGTAACGAAGACCTCGCCGTGTTCCTGGGGCCGGATGGTGCCGGCATCGATGTTCAGATACATATCGATTTTGACGAGGGTCGACTCGATACCCTTGGCTTGGAGAATGGTCCCAATTGAGGCAGAGGTGATACCTTTACCCAAACCACTAACCACACCACCAGAAACAAAGATGTACTTCATTCTTGTATTTTACCCCCGGTGATTTGAGGAGATTTTTTCGATTTGGCTTGGATTAGGTGTTATCACGATTTTATGGCTTGGTTGTGGTAAAATTGAGGCTAGTTAGAGAAGCTGACAGAATCTGTTAAGCTTGTTTAGATATGTGTTATTTTTTAGCTGCCTAAGCCATGTCCGAAAGAGGAGATCCTATGATTGAAAGTGGAGGGAAAGGGAGACCAAAGATTGATGAGTTTCGACCGACGATGCAGTTTCCTGAGGCAGGGCGGGCGGGGGGCGCAAGGGATTGGGGGAAGGTTCTTCGAGATTTAGAACTGTTGACTACTAAATCAAAGGAGGAGCTTCGGAAACTTGGTGCTTCAAAGGGGGATCGCAATAGGGCAGCATCAGAACTTGGGCAGGAGGGTTTTACGCCAGGGAATTTAAGAGATCTAGATGCAAGAGCTGAGGCAAGGACAATACTTGAACGTGTTGAAAAAACTCCTGAAGCTGCGAGACAAGGTGATGCATGGGAGGCTCTACAGGATAGGGCAGTTCAAATTTTTGGTACAGGAATTGATTTGGGGGAAGTGGCGGAGGTATATGATCAAAGGAGGGCTGAAGCCGAAGCGTTGGAATTGACCGCTGCCGCACTAGAAACCACTCCAAAGATTGAAGTACAACCTGTTCCTGAAGCCATCGTAGAGCCAGTTTTCTATCCAAGAATACTGGATGATTTGGAGATTGCAACCCAACCTTTTCAAAGGATAAAGGGTTTGACTGATGCCAACGACTTAAGATTGGCAAGGTTGCATAATGCGCGAATTCAGGAGGCGATAGACAACCTGGATGCGGCGGGAGTAAATACAGCGGAATTTGTCGGTAAAGGAGATGAAGCAAGAAGGGTTAAAAATAGGTTGACCGTGGCAGTAACGAGACTACAGCTTGCACGCGAGGGGGGAGATATTTCACCTGAAGATATTCAGAGATCTGCAAATTTTCTAAGTTCTTTGGGTATTGATACCACCCAGATAGTACTTCCGGTTGTCGGAGAAGAGAAGCTCGAGGCTCCGAGCGAAGGGAGTAAAGAAAAAAAAACCAAATATGAGACCGACCTTGAGGGCAGTCTTAGGATGGCTGGTGGCAATCCCGATGCGGTGCGACAGGCGTTGCGTGGCTGGATGAGTAGATATTCCGGTGATGCCGGAGCGGGTAGAGTTCCTCCTGAAGTGATTCAACGAGCTCAAGATATGCTTGCTGAGGCGGATAGTTCGGTACAGAAAATTAGAAACCAAAGCAGGTTCGGAGCTTCTGTTTTTGGTAAATCCCCGGAAGAATTGGCAGCTTTAGGAATTGAAACGACAGCAACAAGAGATGACTTGTTAATGAGAGAGTTGAGAAGACCGATATTGGGGGATGAAGTAGTCCCAGAGTATGGTGAAAGATTTAACCCACTTTTGGAAAGGAGAAGGGCTGTAGCTGAGGACGAAGCTTTTTCGGAAAAGAGGGTTGCGGAGTTATTGGCAGAAGTATATTCATCGTACTTGAAGAGCTATAACGGAGAAGTTACAAATAAGTCAGAGTTAGATGTTCGAGTTTTGGGTTCAGTTGACGCTGAATTGAGGCGGAGGTCGACAGATATAGAGGCTCAGATAAAAAAAGCGATTGCGGCTGGTTCTGGACATCTGGTTTTCAAGAGCTTAATACCTTTCGCCAATGGAACCGATCCTCTTAGCCTATCTGAGGTTGTTGAAAAGATGATGGGGGTTGGTTTCGGGAGACTTACTGAGGCTGAACGAAGGGTAATCCCGGAAGTTAGAGCGTTGGAATCGATTCAAGCCCTTTTAAGCTGGAACGATGCTCAAACGGAGTTGATTAGAACACTTCAGTCGATCCGATCTTACGGGGTGGCAAAGGAAATAGATACGATGGCGGCTCTTGGAAAGAATCCAGATCGGTTGGTTATGAAGACTTCCTCGGTAGTAAAACTATGGTCAATTGAGGGCCTCTCAAGAGACGAACGAAAGGCAGATAGCGAATGGGTGGCTGATTCGACCGAAGCAGCAACTCGAATTTATGGACTAATTGCGGAGGCTGCCGTGGAGGTGCCTGGAAGTGAGACCGGCGGGGAGGGCGAGAGAATGATAAAGCAGCTGGTACGGCAACACCTCACTGATAGAGATTTGGTGACTGAGGGAGCAAGACCAACAGATGTGACCTTTGTATTGAATAGATTCGGACAGAATCTGAGTCCAGAGAGATTGGCGAAGGTTGAGGCATTCGTAAATTATCTGGTCAAAAACAAGATTCTATATGAGTTGGGACGGCCTGATGGTTCTATAGATGTCACTCGGGTGAATGCTGATTTAGACAGGGAGATTAGAATGGCTAAAGAAGAAGCCAGAAAGACAACCTTAAATCCTGGAGAGGTGACGGTAAAGAGCAACCGCGAGAGAGAGGTTGGTTTGGGAATTGATAACGCGGTGGCACTGATTCACGTAACGGGTCTGGCGGACACTTGGTCTGGATATTGTGAATGGGCGATGGCAAAGGATGATGATCCCCCCAGTCTTCCAAGTTATGGCGATCCCCGGATGGTGGGGAGAATAAGGGTTGGAGGGTATCCGGCCTGTACTGCTGGAGCGGAGGTAGCAAATTACAAACGAAAACTGATAGCTGACTTAATCGAAAAGAAACTATCTGTTTCTAGAGTGTTGATTGATGAGATTGCTAATCTACCGGATAATCTGGCATACAACTACCTACAGTCAACAACTATTAATGATGGAGGGGTTGTAAAAAGTTTGTGGGTTTATTGGCATGACGAGGGTGAAAGTCTTCGACAAGTTGCGAGACAGATGATAGGAAGGGTTCCTGAGAATGCAATACAAGGCTATTTTAATTCGATCGCGAGCGCAAAAAGTCTTGCCGATCTTCTCAAGGGAACTGACCCATCGCTACTTAAGGATATTACTGAGGGGGGCAAGGGACAAGGAAAGATTCAAGTTGCTCTAAAATTTGGTCTGGGGATGCCATTCGGTCCGGCTAGAACCGCAGTAGCTGACCGATTGAAGGCAATTATTTATGCAGGTCCATTGTTGTATAGCTTGGGCTTCACAGACCAGCTGACTGCAAGTGATGTGGTTACAAAACTTGAAGATACAAAACTAGGGAGTTCAGCTGAGGGAACGATGAGGGATACCTTGCGTCATTTGATTAAAGACGCAATCGCATCGGCTAAACCTACGGATCTTCTACCGGGACTGAGGACTGCCGAGTTTGCCAGACTGAAGACTATGTATCGTGATGAGGTGGTTGGAGCGATGAGTTTAGAATCCCTTAGAACTTTTGCGCAGATTGTTGATCGTTATTATCGACAGCGACGAAATGGAATCGGAGTGACCGGAAGAAAGGGTTTAAATCCGGCTGTATTAAGAGATGTTACTGACAATCCTCACGCTGAACAAAATATACCTTACGCTAAGATCTGGAAAAATTTAATAGGATCTACCTAGGTTTTACGTTTCCAACCCATAATTTCAAGCATCCTGGGTGTCAAGGCGTCAGCTGCACCAGGTGTTGATGGGCCTCCGGCACGATCAAGTGCCTCTTCGTAAGCAGCTTGTTTAAGTCTGGTTGTTCCAATTTCAGCACCCCTATTAAGCGCACCGCCGATGGGTTTCCAGCCGAACTTGAGAGCTTCGGTTAGGGCGGTGCCGTACTTGAAGGCGGGAACCTTGAGGGCCTCCTGAATCATTTCAATGAGCTTGGGGGTCATCATGAAGATACCCAAACCGACGAAGGCCATCATGGCATCGGCGCGAATGCCGCCACCAAGTAGTCCGACGTTGACACCAAGAGGGGGAGGAATGAGAAGAGGATTAGAAGTCAGATCGGCGAGACCAAAAAGGTTCATTTCCCCCTTGAATTTCAGACCGAGAAAGCTGGTGAGACCCAAAATATTCCCAAACTTGTTAGTAGGATCAAAGACGAGAGGGCCGAGGAAGACAAAAGAGAGGAGGAAGCAGATGATGGTGGCAGGGAAGACGGCCATGTTGGCGACGATAGTATGCCACCAGTTGCTGAAGGAGGCGCTGCCCGGAAAGATATCACCAAGAAGAATGAGGGGGGAGAAAACAACTTGGATAATGGTAATAGTAAAAGCCTTGATGAGGGCGAAGGTGACCTTAAAGAAAGTGTAGAAGATGGCGATGAGAAGGACCAGGGCGACGATTAAGTTGATGAGGGGGTTGTTGGTGAAGGCGGCGAGGGCGCCGTCGACCCAGCCAACGCCGAAGGCGGGGGTGAGGACGCTCATAATCCGGGGAACGACGCCGCCGACCGTAATAGCCATAAGNNGGGATTGATACTGGCAAAGACGGCGTTGACGATCAGTTCCTGGACGAGATAAGTAAGATCGATGATAAATCCGGCGATGGCATAGGAAAAAGTGATAATAAGGAGGGTGGTGGCGAGTTTGGGAATGCTGGATTGAATATTGGCGACGGTCTGAGGGTTGATTTTCATCCGGAACATGATCATGAAGCCGTAGATGACAAAGGCCAGAACAAAGGCGAGATAGGCAAGATTACGGAAAGCCCGCCAAAGCTGCAAGACTGGTCCCAGGGACTGAAAACCAATACCGGCTTGAGCATAAGCTGGCTTGACCAGATGGACATTACTGATATTTTGGCCGATATAACTGAGATAGAGGCTGGTGGAAACCGGCCGGCTAACGTAGGCGGTGGTGAGGATATTGCTAAAGGAGGCAAAGAAGAGTTCGGG
>CXWL01123046.1_pt1 | contig 11971 bp, 6 predicted proteins | sample 590931 | NCBI WGS metagenome assembly CXWL01 (sample SAMEA3498368, study PRJEB10139) | groundwater metagenome | biome: water well; material: biofilm material | place: Germany | collected 2015-04-27
TGATGAATCTGTTGTTCACTGATCTTGAAATGGCGCAAATCTTCCTGCGGCAGGTAAACACGCTGCTTTTGCCAGTCAATCGCGACGTCTTGCCAGAAATTGGTTAGCTGAAGTGCGGAACAGATGGCGTCAGAGTCTTTGATGTTGTCGGGTGTCGCCGCCTGATAGAGGTGCAGCATCAAGTTTCCTACCGGATTGGCAGAGCGTTTGCAGTAATCCAGTAAGCTATCGTAGTCCTGGTAGCGTTGCGTCACGACGTCCTGTTTAAAGGCGGAGATCAAATCGTGGAAGGCGCGGACCGGAAGCCGGTGCTCGCGTACGACGGGCGCCAGGGTTTGAAACAAGTCCACCTGACTTTCAATATCATCGCGGATGTTGACGAGTTCAGCGTCGTATTGCTCAAGCGCGGAGNNACAACTGGCGTCGCCTTCATCGGCGATATCGTCTGCGGTTCTGGCAAAGGCGTAAATTGCAAGGACTGCGGCCTTCAATCGCTTCGGCAAAAGAATGGAGGCAACCGGGAAATTCTCGTAATGATCGACAGACATGTTTTGAAGGTTAATTAATGACTCGAAAGTCATTGGCAAAAAAAAGAAGCCCTATTATAATTACTAACCCGAGAGTCAGTAATTTGATTTTAGGTAGAAACTTAACAAGTGAGTTAAAAGTTAGTTAATAAGTTAGTCAATGACCAAGTTAGTGACTAAGGCAATAAGTTAGTGGTCATTTCACCCCATTTAATCAAACAACAGCTTCGGTGATAGGGAAGTATTGAATTTTGCGCCACGTTGCTACTTAGCTACGTAGACAACCGCACATCGCTGTATCAGGTCGTGCCGCAACTTACCCTAGTGCCGGAATAGTAAAGGAAAACTCTCGTGCCTACATCACTCATGGTCACACTGTCCAAGATGTCACGCCTGCCAGAAAAGCGTCAATATGGAAGCAGGTACTTGTTACTCATCGCGATGGCGGGATTGCTCATGCTTGCCGCATGCTCAAAAAATGCCGAAAAAACAGAGGATATTCGACCAGTGCGCGCAATTAAAGTGGCGGCCGAAAACGCAGACATCGTTGCGGAATTTGCTGGAGAAGTGCGGCCACGGATAGAGTCCAGACTGGGTTTTCGCGTAGGTGGGAAAATTATTGCACGCAAGGTTGATGTCGGTGCACAAGTTAAGCGCGGCCAGGTGCTGATGCAGCTTGATCCTCAGGATCTGGGCCTGGCTCAGGCTCAGGCCAGGGCCGGATTAAATGCGGCCGAGAGTAACCGTGATCTGGCAAAAGCGGAACTGAAGCGATATCAGGAATTGCGCGATAGGAATTTTGTTTCCGCTGCCGTTCTGGAGGCTAAGGAAACAAGCTACAAAGCAGCGCAGTCTAGCTACGAGCAAGCGCTGGCGGCGTTTAAGAGTCAATCTAATCAGGCTGCCTATACGTCGTTGGTGTCGGATGTGGATGGCGTGGTGACAGCGATTGAGGCGGAAACAGGGCAGGTGGTGGCTGCTGGTACGCCCGTTGCGCGCGTGGCGCAATCGGGGGAAATGGATGTCGTGATCGGCATCCCGGAAGATAAGGTCAATAGCATACGTTCGATCAAGGATATCCGTGTTCGCTTGTGGGTAAATCCTTCAGAGGCGATACCGGCAAGACTGCGCGAGCTGTCCCCGATTGCAGATCCGCTTACCCGTACTTATGCCGCCAAGCTTGCGCTGCCCGACACGACAAAAAATATTCAGTTGGGCATGACAGCGGCAGTCTCTTTTGTGGCAAAAAATCCTGTGGCACTGATCAAGTTGCCGATGACTGCCTTGTTTCAGGAAAAAAATGTGACTTCGGTCTGGGTCGTTGACGGCGGCACTGTTAAGTTAGTGCCGGTCCAGCTGGCAGGTTCCACCGGCCAGGACGTATTGTTGGCATCCGGTGTACAGGTTGGTCAGACTGTCGTCACGGCTGGCGTGAATTTGCTTAAGCCCGGTCAGAAAGTCACCATATTGAACGCAGAGCCGGTGGTGGGGCAGGCGCTCAACTCGACATCGAATAAAAGCGTAGCAGCGGGAGCCTCTAAATGAGCGACTCATCATCCAGAGGCTTTAACCTGTCGCGATGGGCGCTTGAGCATATTCCGCTGACGCGTTACCTGATCGTTGCGTTATTGTTGGGCGGTATTTTTAGTTACGGACGACTCGGGCAGGATGAAGACCCACCGTTCACTTTCCGCGCAATGGTGGTACGTGCGGTATGGCCTGGGGCGACTGCGCTGCAAATGGCCGATCAAGTCACCGATAAGCTGGAAAAGAAATTGCAGGAAGTGCCGTATATCGACAAGATACGCAGTTACTCCAAGCCGGGCGAAACCTTAATTATTCTTCAGTTGAGCGAATCGACTCCGCCTAAGGAAACCACGCAGTCCTGGTATCAGGTACGTAAAAAAATCGGCGATATCCGGGGCACGCTGCCTGCCGGCGTGGTCGGGCCATTTTTTAATGACGAGTTCGGTGATACCTATGGCTCGATTTTCGCGCTCTCGGGCGATGGCTTTAGCTACGAGCAAGTGAAAGAGTATGCGGACTTTGTCCGTCAACAATTCTTGCGTATCCCCTCAGTGTCCAAGGTCGAATTGTTCGGTGTGCAGGACGAAAAAATCAATATTGAATTTTCGCAAAAGAAATTTTCCCAATTGGGTGTTCCTTTTGATGCCATCGTTGGCCAAATTAATTCGCAAAATTCGATTGAGGCAACCGGCGTCCTGACCACATCGACCGACAACATGCAGGTCAGGATATCGGGTGCCTTACTTAGCGTAAAGGATCTGGAAAATCTGCAATTGCGCGCCAATGGCACGACTTTCCGCCTGGGTGATTTTGCGACGGTCAAGCGCGAGTATAAGAATCCACCCCAGGATAAGATGCGCTTCAATGGCAAGGAGGTGATAGGTCTTGGTATTTCAATGGCGAAGGGCGGCAACATCATCGATTTGGGAAAACATCTTGAAGTTGAGATGAGTTCGCTCAAGGGAAAGCTGCCGGTAGGAATGCAGATAGAACGGGTTTCCGATCAGCCCAAGATGGTGGCATCCTCGGTCGGGGAGTTTGTTAATACCCTGATTGAGGCCGTGATCATCGTGCTGGCGGTCAGTTTTCTGGCGCTTGGCCTGCATACCAAACCTTTCCGCCTTGATTTCAGGCCGGGTCTGGTGGTCGGCCTGACCATTCCCCTTGTGCTGGCCGTGACGTTCCTATTCATGCGCATGCTGGACATCGATTTGCATAAGATTTCGCTGGGCGCCCTGATCATCGCTCTGGGCTTGCTGGTAGATGACGCGATCATTGCCGTTGAGATGATGGTGCGCAAGATGGAAGAGGGATTCTCGCGCTTTGATGCAGCGACCTTTGCCTACACCTCAACGGCAATGCCGATGTTGACCGGCACCCTGATTACCGCAGCCGGTTTCCTGCCGATTGGCCTGGCCAAATCTGCTGCGGGTGAATACACCTTTTCGATGTTTTCAGTAAATGCGCTTGCCTTGATTATTTCCTGGCTGGTGGCCGTGTTGTTTACGCCATATCTGGGATATTTATTGCTGAAAGTAAAACCTTCAGCCTCTGCGGATGGGCATCACGAATTGTTTGATACTCCTTTCTATAGCCGCTTCCGTGTGCTGGTCAATTGGTGTGTTGAATGGCGTAAAACGACCATCATCATTACCTTGCTGGTGTTTGGCTCAGGCGTTTATGGGTTTAAGTTTATTGAGCAGCAATTCTTCCCTGATTCGAGCCGCCCGGAATTGATGGTCGAGCTTTGGCTGCCGGAAGGTTCAGCATTTGCCGCGACTGAAGCGCAAGCCAAGAAATTTGAGGCATTTATCCAGAAGCAGGAAGATGTAGAAAGCGTGACCAGTTATGTTGGTACCGGCAGCCCGCGCTTTTACCTGCCGCTCGATCAGATATTTCCACAAACGAATGTGGCGCAGATTGTGGTTTTGCCTAAAAATTTGAAGGCGCGCGCGGCGCTGCGGCTGAAGATAATTCAGCTATTCAAGACAGATTTTCCTGAAGTGCGCGGACGCGTCAAGCTCTTGCCAAATGGGCCGCCCGTACCTTATCCGGTGCAGTTCCGGGTAACGGGGCAGGAAGTGGCGAAAGTGCGGGAGATCGCAGACCAGGTCAAGGATGTGATGCGCGCGAATCCGAATACGGTCGGCGTTAACGACAACTGGAACGAATCTGTCAAAGTAGTTCGCATCGATATGGATCAGGATAAGTTGCGCGCTTTGGGCGTGACCTCGCAAAATGTCATGCGTGCCGCTAATACTATTTTGACCGGCACTACCGTAGGCCAATTTAGGGACGCTAATAAACTGATTGATATTGTTGTGCGTCAGCCAGTTGACGAGCGTTCAACTATCAGTGCCTTGGGCAGCGCAAATATACCGACGGCGAGCGGCAAATCAGTTCCGCTGTCCCAGCTCGCGCATATTTCCATGGTGTGGGAGCCGGGCGTGGTCTGGAGAGAGGGGCGCGAGTGGGCGGTGACCGTGCAGTCTGATGTGGCCGACGGCATACAGGGACCAACTGTTTCATCGCAGATCTCCCCTAAACTGGACGAAATCCGCAAAAGCCTTTTGCCCGGTTATAAGATAGAGCTGGCAGGCGCCGCGGCTGATAGCGGAAAAGCGCAGGAGTCCATCGCCGCCAACGTGCCTTTGGTGATTTTCATCATTTTCACTCTGCTCATGCTGCAATTGCATAGCTTTTCCCGCTCTTTGCTGGTTTTCCTGACCGGCCCCCTGGGTGTTGCGGGAGCGGCGATGGCGTTGTTGCTGTTGCAAAGGCCATTTGGTTTCGTCGCACAGTTGGGTGTGATTGCCTTGTTCGGTATGATTATCCGGAACTCGATTATTTTGATCGATCAGATTGAGCAGGATATAGAGACCGGCGTTCCCGCATGGGAGGCGATTGTCGAGGCTGCCGTCCGGCGTTTCCGTCCGATTATTCTGACCGCTGCGGCGGCGGTGCTGGCGATGATACCCTTGTCCAGATCGGTATTTTGGGGGCCGATGGCTGTTGCGATCATGGGTGGATTGATCATTGCCACAGCCTTGACCCTGCTTTTTCTGCCGGCTTTATATGCGGCCTGGTTTAGGGTGAAAAAGCCGATCTAAACACGCTTATCTGCCCATTTCAAAGTGAGATGGTGCAGGTAATCCGTATTGATAAAGCAATACGAAAAAAACGATACCAACTGCATTAAAATCCAGTAGAATACGCGACTGAAGTTGAAATGCCACACGTAGTAGTAATGGGCGACACTTGAATCTGGGGTCGCCTTTTGCTTTTGTGCTGGTTTGATGTTGATACGTATTTCATCCTGCGAGGATGGCGGAATTGGTAGACGCACCAGGTTTAGGTCCTGGCGCCAGTGATGGTGTGGGGGTTCGAGTCCCCCTTCTCGCACCACAGAATTTTTTATATTTGGACATTTTCATGGCAACTGCAGTTGAAACTTTAGATAAATTAGAGCGCCGTATCACTATCTCCTTCCCGATCGCAGAGATGCAATCTGAAGTTGAGAAGCGTTTAAAAGTGCGCGCTCGTACAGCAAAAGCACCTGGTTTCCGTCCAGGTAAAGTGCCGATGAAGATGGTTGCCGCGCAATATGGCTATCAGGTTGAAAATGAAGTGCTGAACGACAAAGTCGGCCAGGCATTCAGCGCAGCGGCGAATGATAATAATTTGCGTGTTGCCGGCTATCCGAAGATCGAGCCAAAATCTGGTGATGACGTTGCTGAAGGCAGTCTGGCTTTTAACGCAACCTTTGAAGTGTATCCGGATTTCATCGTCGGTGATTTGTCTTCAGCAGAAGTTGAACAGGTAAAAACGGACGTGACTGACGCAGAAATCGATAAGACTATCGATATTCTCCGCAAACAACGTGTTCATTATCACGTAAAGGGCGAGCAGGGTGCCCATGGCGACGGCGGTGCTGATCAGTCAGCTCAGCTTAATGATCGCGCTACTTTGGATTTCATCGGCAAGATTGACGGTGTTGAATTTCCAGGCGGTAAAGCCGATGATTTTTCCTTCGTTCTCGGCGAAGGACGCATGTTGCCTGAGTTTGAGGCCGCAACAATCGGTATGAAAGTTGGCGAGAGCAAGACTTTCCCTCTGGCTTTCCCGGAAGATTATCATGGTAAGGACGTGGCAGGTAAAACCGCCGAATTCACTATCACGCTAAAAAATCTGGAATGGGCGCATTTGCCAGCGGTCGACGCTGAATTCGCTAAGATGCTGGGTGTTGAAGACGGTGACCTGGTTAAAATGCGCAACGATATCAAAGACAATCTGGAGCGTGAAGTCAAAGGACGTGTCAAGGCAAAAACTAAGGATAGCGTAATGGATGCCTTGGTTAAAGCTATTGAATTTGATGTTCCTCAGGCCTTGGTTGCTCAAGACGCAGAGCGTTTGGCTGAAATGACACGCCAGGATATGGCACAACGCGGAATGAATGTAAAAGATGTTCCTTTCCCGGTTGAGTTGTTCAATGCGCAGGCAGAGCGTCGCGTGCGCTTGGGCTTGATTTTGGCGGAATTGGTTAAGGCAAATCAATTGCAAGCGACCATGGAGCAAATTAAGGCGCAAGTTGAAGATTTCGCTCAAAGCTATGAAGATCCTCAGCAGGTCGTGAAATATTATTTCAGTGACCGTAATCGTCTGGCTGAAGTTGAAGCACTTGTATTGGAAGAAAACGTCGTTACTTATGTATTGGGTAAGTCGAAAGTGACTGAAAAACTTCTGCCTTTCGATGAGTTGATGGGCAGCAACCAAGCGTAATCATAGGGAAACGTATATGTCAGGTATCATCCGTAATTCTGCATTGGAAACCAACATGCTGGGCATGGTACCAATGGTCATTGAGCAAAGTGGTCGTGGCGAACGCGCTTACGATATCTATTCTCGATTGCTTAAAGAACGGGTGATTTTCCTGGTCGGTCCGGTCAATGACCAGGCGGCTAACGTGATCGTTGCGCAGATGTTGTTTTTGGAAAGTGAAAATCCTGAAAAAGATATTTCACTCTACATCAACTCACCCGGCGGCTCTGTTTCTGCCGGGATGGCGATTTACGATACGATGCAGTTCATTAAGCCTGATATCTCCACCTTGTGTACCGGGATGGCCGCCTCCATGGGGGCTTTCCTGTTGGCAGCTGGTGCCAAAGGCAAGCGTTTCTCTTTGCCTAATTCCCGCATCATGATACATCAGCCTTCAGGTGGTGCTCAGGGGCAAGCTAGTGATATAGAAATCCAGGCACGTGAGATCTTGTATTTACGTGAACGTTTGAATGGTATTCTGGCAGAAAAAACTGGCCAAACTATAGAGCAAATTGCAAAAGACACCGAGCGTGATAATTTCATGTCGGCTGACGTTGCAGCGGAATATGGTTTGATCGACAAAGTTTTGACGCATCGTTCCTGATTTTTTGAAAAATAAGAAAACGCCCGCATCTGTTAGCCGCGGGCGTTTTTTCTATTGTGCTCTATAATTCTTTTATGACCCTCGTTAAAGCTTGCATCTCATCGAGACGCGTGATGATTTTGCAGGTAATATTATTTTCAATTTTCGTTAAATCATATTTGCACCATGTCCGATAAAAAATCCTCCACTGGCGAAAAATTGCTTTATTGCTCATTTTGCGGCAAGAGCCAACATGAGGTTAAAAAACTGATTGCTGGGCCTTCCGTATTCATTTGCGATGAATGCATCGATCTTTGCAATGACATCATCCGCGATGAAATCACTAGCCTGGAAACAGTTTCCAGTGCCAAAACTGAACTCCCTACTCCAGCGGAAATTACCGGATTACTGGATCAATATGTGATTGGTCAACAAACGGCAAAAAAGATTTTAGCTGTTGCTGTTTATAATCATTACAAGCGGCTCAAGCATTTTGGTAAAAAGGATGAGGTGGAACTCGCCAAAAGTAATATCTTGCTCGTGGGGCCAACAGGCTCGGGTAAGACATTGCTGGCGCAGACTCTGGCGCGTATGTTGAACGTGCCATTTGTCATAGCTGATGCGACTACTTTGACTGAAGCCGGATATGTTGGTGAGGACGTCGAAAATATCATTCAAAAATTGCTGCAAAATTGCAATTATGAAGTCGAGCGCGCGCAAAAAGGCATAGTCTATATTGATGAAATTGATAAAATTTCACGCAAATCAGACAATCCTTCTATTACCCGTGATGTCTCAGGTGAGGGTGTACAGCAAGCTTTGCTGAAATTGATTGAGGGGACGATGGCATCTGTTCCTCCACAAGGTGGCCGCAAGCATCCGAATCAAGATTTTATTCAAATTGATACCACCAACATCATGTTTATTTGTGGTGGGGCATTTGATGGCTTGTCCAAGATTATTTCTGAGCGATCAGAGCGAAGCGGTATTGGTTTTTCTGCCAGTGTAAAGAGTCAATCTGAACGTACGGCAAGTCAAATCATGCAGGATGCGGAGCCGCAGGATCTTATTAAATTTGGTTTGATTCCTGAGTTGGTGGGTCGCCTTCCTGTCATTGCAACACTTAATGAGCTGGATGAAGATGCATTGATTCAGATATTGATTGAGCCCAAAAATGCATTGATCAAACAGTACTCGAAATTATTGGAAATGGAAGGAACTGAACTGGAAATCAGGCCTGCCGCATTGCATGCCATAGCTAAAAAAGCGATTGCCCGCAAAACCGGTGCCCGTGGCTTACGTTCGATTCTTGAACATGCCTTATTGGATATTATGTACGATTTGCCGAGTGAGCAAAATGTCTCCAAAGTCGTTATTGATGAAAATACCATCGCTAACGGCGCTAAGCCTTTGCTCATTTATGATGAGCAACCTAAAGTTTCTGGCGCGAAAGTTTGATTTGATTTTTCTCATTAGTTAAATTTAATTCGCTAACGACTTAAATGAATTAGCAGTACAATTTAATCAAACAATAAATACTAGCTTCAATCGAAAAGCTACCCGGACTTACCTCTGTGTGGCTTTTTTTATTGTTTTTTTTCGGATGACGGGCTTGTGTTTCAGCCTAGTGCGCCAATCTACCCACTAGAAATTTTGAAAAAGGTGCGCCATGACAACTCCCATGATTACTGAACGAATTGAATTACCTTTATTGCCGTTGCGCGATGTCGTCGTGTTTCCGCATATGGTCATTCCGCTGTTTGTCGGTCGGCCAAAGTCCATTAAAGCATTAGAAGCTGCGATGGAGCAGGGTAAGAGCATCATGCTTGCTGCGCAGAAAGCTGCAGCCAAGGATGAGCCTTCTGCTGAAGATATTTACGAAATTGGCTGTATCGCCAATATATTGCAAATGTTGAAATTGCCTGACGGCACCGTGAAGGTGTTGGTTGAAGGGGCACAGCGTGCGCGCATTCATAAAATTACTGAAACTGAATCTCACTTTACGGCCGATCTGACTCCTGTTGCTTTAGAAGAGGGCGATGATTCAGAGGTCGAGGCGATGCGTCGCGCTATCGTTCAGCAATTTGATCAATACGTCAAATTNNCGACTGGAGCATTTGCTCGGCCAGTTGGAAGGGGAGCTGGATATTTTGCAAGTGGAAAAGCGCATTCGAGGCCGGGTCAAACGCCAGATGGAGAAATCTCAGCGCGAGTACTATCTGAACGAACAGGTAAAAGCGATTCAGAAAGAGCTGGGTGAGGGTGAAGAGGGCGCGGACATTGACGAGCTTGAGAAAAAGATTGTTGCGGCGAAAATGCCTAAAGAGGCACGTGACAAGGCAATGAATGAGTTGAAAAAACTGAAGATGATGTCGCCTATGTCAGCTGAGGCGACCGTGGTGAGAAATTATATCGATACCATTGTTAATCTTCCGTGGAAGAAAAAGTCCAAGGTTAATAATGATCTTGCTCATGCCGAAAAGGTTTTGGAAGACGATCATTACGGTCTTGATAAAGTCAAAGAACGTATTTTGGAATATCTTGCCGTACAGCAGAGAGTTGATAAACTAAAGGCGCCTATTTTGTGTTTTGTTGGGCCTCCCGGCGTTGGTAAAACATCTTTGGGGCAGTCGATCGCACGTGCTACGAATCGTAAGTTTGTCCGCATGGCTCTCGGTGGCGTGCGCGATGAGGCGGAGATACGCGGTCATCGCCGTACTTACATCGGTTCTATGCCAGGGAAAATATTGCAAAACCTGGCAAAGGTTGGTGTTCGCAATCCCTTATTTCTGCTTGATGAAGTTGATAAAATGGGGGCGGATTTCCGTGGCGACCCTTCTTCTGCATTGTTGGAGGTTCTTGATCCTGAACAAAATCACACGTTCTCAGATCATTACATTGAAGTTGATTTTGATTTGTCAGATGTGATGTTTGTAGCGACTTCAAATTCCTACAACATACCCGCTGCTTTGCTTGACCGTATGGAAGTTATTCGTTTGTCTGGTTATACTGAAGATGAAAAAACGAGTATTGCGCAGCGATATTTGTTGCCTAAGCAAATCAAAAATAATGGCTTGAAAGAGGATGAAATTAGTTTGGCTGAAACTGCCATTCGAGACATTATTCGCTATTACACACGCGAAGCAGGTGTGCGTTCTCTGGATCGCGAAATATCAAAAATATGTCGCAAGGTAGTAAAGATGTTGCTGCTGAAAAAGGCGGAGAAAAAAGCAACTGTTAATTCCAAGAACCTCGATAAATATCTGGGTGTACGCCGTTATGATTTTGGCGTGGCGGTAAAAGACAACCAGGTTGGCCAGGTGGTAGGTTTGGCATGGACTGAGGTGGGTGGTGACCTGTTGACAATCGAAGCCGTTGCCATGCCAGGAAAAGGTGGAGTGATCCGTACTGGCACTTTAGGCGATGTAATGAAGGAATCGATTGAGGCTGCACGCACCGTGGTCAGAAGTCGGGCTAAACGTTTGGGTATAAAGTCGGATGTCTTCGATAAGAGCGATATCCACATTCACGTACCTGAAGGCGCAACACCAAAAGATGGACCATCTGCTGGTATTGCAATGACGACGGCACTGGTATCTATTTTTACAGGTATTCCTGTTCGCGCTGATGTTGCCATGACAGGAGAAATTACATTAAGGGGCGAGGTCTTGCCAATCGGTGGCTTGAAAGAGAAATTGCTGGCAGCACATCGTGGAGGGATCAAAACGGTACTTATTCCTGAAGAAAATGCTAAGGATTTGACCGATATTCCTGATAATGTGAAAAACAAACTGGAAATTATTCCGGTTAGATGGATAGACAAAGTATTGGAAGTTGCATTGGAACGACAACCAGTCGCATTGTTAGAGGACGAAGTTGCTGTCACTGCTGCCACTAAAACCGAGACTTCTGCCGATTCTGCTGCAATCAAACATTGAGACATTTAAAATTGTTTAAAAAAAACGCCCGATTTTATTCGGGCGTTTTTTATTGCATTAACCGTAAAAACGGTGTGTTATATGTGCCTGTTTGAGGCTTAAGTCCAGCTGCGCATCAAACCAACCGCAAGGCCTTCAAGTGAGAAATCAGATTCTGACTCGCTTATCCTGATGATAGAGAAATCAGGGTTCTCAGGCAGTAACTCGATACCCGATGCCGTTCGTCTATAACGTTTTACTGTGACGTCATCGCCGATTCTTGCGACCACAATTTGGCCATTGCGCGCAGAGTCTGCCTTTTTGACAGCAAGTAAATCTCCATCGAGAATGCCGGCATCACGCATCGATAGCCCACGCACCTTGAGTAAAAAATCCGGTTTGGCGGAAAATAAAGAAGGGTCTACGTTGTAGGTTGCTTCAACATGTTCTGTTGCCAAAATTGGCGAGCCTGCAGCTACCCGTCCTACTAAAGGCAGACTCAGTTGCATCAGGGCAGGATGAGGAAGCGCCATTTGTATTCCAGGAATATGGCTAGACAGACTGGATTCAAGCAAACGAATTCCGCGCGATGTTCCGGC
>CXWL01022811.1_pt1 | contig 11970 bp, 11 predicted proteins | sample 590931 | NCBI WGS metagenome assembly CXWL01 (sample SAMEA3498368, study PRJEB10139) | groundwater metagenome | biome: water well; material: biofilm material | place: Germany | collected 2015-04-27
GCACTGATGTGCGGCGCGACACCTTCTCCCACGCGTTCCGCGTGGGAGAAGGTGGATTGGCGCCGTAGGCGGCGAGACGGATGAGGGCTGCTGACTCTACTCCGCCGCCTTCGTTTCCAACATTGCGATATGGGCGTTCGCGAGTTTGGCGACGCCGGTGTAGTCGGTTTTGCCGGTGCCGAGGACGGGCACGTGGTCGACGTGGAGCACGCGGCGCGGTACGGCGAGTTCGGGGACACCGTGGTTCTGCGCCCAGGCGACGAGTTCGCCGCGGTTGGCTTCCTTCGCGTCGGTGATGAGGACGATCTGTTCGCCCTTGCGGCCGTCGGCGACGGCGATGGCGGCGTGCATGTTGTCGGGCCAGAGTGCGGACGCGCAGTTCTCCACCACGGCGAGCGAGACCATCTCGCCGCCGATCTTGGCGAAGCGTTTCACCCGGCCGCGGATGGCGATGAAGCCTTCCGGGTCGATCGCGACGATGTCGCCGGTGTCGTGCCAGCCGTCGGGAAGCGGATGCAGGACGCCCGGCTCGGAGGGCTTCAGGTAGCCTTTCATGACGTTGGGCCCGCGCACGAACATGCGTCCCGCATTGGGGATGCCTTCGACGGGTTCGAGTTTGGCTTCCATGCCGGCCATGAGCTTGCCGACCGAGCCGAAGCGGTTTGCGCCGGGTTGGTTCGCGGCGACGACGGGGGCGGCCTCGGTTACGCCGTAGCCCTCTAGAATTTCCATGTTGCAGCGGCGGCGCAGCAGGGCCCGCGTCTCGTCGCGCACGCGTTCGGCGCCGCATACGGCCAGGCGCAGCGAGGCCAGGTCGCCTTCGTCGCTGGCGCGGGCGTATTGCGAGATGAATGTGTCGGTCGCGAGCAGGATCGTCGCCTTCGTCCGGCGGATCCGCTTAGCGATTTCCTTCACCTGCAGCGGCGACGGGTGCAGCACGGCCTTGATGCCTACCATCAGCGGCATGATCGCGCCGACAGTCAGCCCGAAGCAGTGGAATGTCGGCAACGGGTTCAGCAGCACGTCTTTCCCCGGATAGAGATCGAGATGCGCTTTGATCTGTTCGACGTTGGCGAGCAGGTTTTGGTGGCTCAGCACGACGCCCTTCGGATCGCCCTCTGTGCCCGAGGTGAAGAGAATGACGGCGGTGTCCTTATGGCTCGGCCATTTCTTGATCGCCCAATGTGGGATGAACGAGCCGATGACGGCCGCGACCTTGTCGACGAGTGAGAGTTTTTCGCGGACGTCTTCGAGGTAGACGATCTTCGCGACTTGCGAGAGTTCGGCGATCAGTTCTTCGAGCTTTGCGATTTCGACGAACTTGCGCGCGGTTGCGATCACTTGGATTTGGCCCGCGGCGCAGGCGGCCTTCAAGTTGCGCGCACCGGACGTGAAGTTCAGCATCGCAGGCACGCGGCCGAACGCGTGGATCGCGTAGAACGTCAGCACGGCGCCGGCGCCCGTCGGCAGCATGATGCCGACCGCTTCTTTCGGTTTCGCATGCTTTCGCAGCGCGCTGCCGAGCGCGAAGGCGGCGCGCACGATCTCGTCATACGACAGCTGACGCTCGTCGGCGTCCCAGATCGCGATGGTCTTGCCGCCGAAGCGTTTGCGCGCCTCAAGCAAGGCCGAGATGATCGAACGTTCGGTACGCGTGATGTCGAACGGCGTGCGAATGGAGCCCGGATGGGCGAGTGCGGACACGAGGCGACTCCTCCCGTGCGGCTTTACGCCGCTCACGTTTTGTTTCAGATAAGGTAGCGCATGTGAGTGCTCAAGCAAGCGCTTGGTGAACGAACCGAAAGAATCAGGCGAATCAGGGTCTTGATATTCACCTGGCGGCTACGGTCCGGCCCTTAGCGTTGGGTGTGCATCCTCGCCTTACCCGTTATATCTGTCCTGCCATGACAACCGTTTTCGACCAGTCAACGAAAGACCGCCGTGCAGCGCGGCATCCGGAAAAGCGTGAGCGGCCGGTTAACCCGATCCCTCGAAAGCCGGATTGGATCCGGGTCAAGGCGCCGGGCTCGAAGGTGTTTGCCGAGACCAAGGCGGTCGTGAAAGGCCATGGGCTCGTCACCGTGTGCGAAGAGGCGGGCTGCCCGAACATCGGCGAGTGCTGGTCGAAGAAGCACGCGACTTTCATGATCATGGGCGACACGTGCACGCGGGCGTGCGCGTTCTGCGACGTGAAAACGGGCATCCCGGGCGCACTCGATTCGGCTGAGCCGGACAAGGTGGCGAGCGCTGTCGCGGAGTTGGGTCTCGAGCATGTCGTGGTGACGTCGGTCGATCGCGACGATCTCGACGACGGCGGGGCGGAACATTTCGCGCGGACGATCCGCGCGCTTCGCGCTGCGTCGCCTGGCACGACTGTCGAGGTGTTGACGCCCGACTTCTTGCGCAAGCCGGGCGCGCTTGAGGTGGTGATCGCGGCGAAGCCCGATGTGTTCAACCACAACCTTGAGACTGTGCCGCGGCTCTATCTGAAGATCCGTCCTGGTGCGCGGTACTTCGCGAGCTTGCGGTTGTTGCAGCATGCGAAGGAGATCGACCCTTCCACGTTCACGAAGTCCGGCATGATGGTGGGCCTTGGCGAGACGCGCGAGGAGGTGATGCAGGTGATGGACGACCTGCGGGCCGCCAGCGTCGACTTCATCACCATCGGGCAGTACCTGCAGCCGTCGCCGCGGCATGCGGCGATCGACCGGTTCTGGCATCCGGACGAGTTCGCGAACCTCGCCGAGATTGCGCGGGCGAAGGGGTTCTTGATGGTGTCGGCGTCGCCGCTCACGCGCTCGTCCTATCTCGCGGGCGACGATTTCGAGCGGTTGCGCGCGGCGCGGCGTGCGGCTTGCGACGGGGCGACCGCATGATCGTGCGTACGGTTGGCGCAGCGCTGGTCCTTGGTACTGTTCTGAACATCGTAGGTTGGATCGGCAATGCCCTCGTCTTGCGAGACCTGTGGGAGGCTGCCGCGCGGGATATGCCTGCGCCCGCACTCTTGCTCGAACCGCGGTGGATAAAAGACGTTCTAAGTCTCGTCTCTGACTACGTGTTTGCGACCGTCCTTTGTTTTGCCTACGCGATTGCCGCGCCCGGCTGGCGCTGGTCAATGACGAGCTTGGCATTCACTTTGAGCTTCTTGGTCTGGCTGGCCGGTGTGCCGATGACCTATCTCGCGTTCTTCGCGGCGGGATACTTACCCGTTTCCGTTTCAGTCGCGACGAGTCTTTGGGCGTTGGTGACCTTTTTGATCTTCGCACCGGCACTTCCCTATCTGTTGCCGCAGCGCAACCACGCATAGAGGGATCGTGCCTCGTCACGCCGAGAAACGCTGCGTCCCGTACACCGGTGAACAGATGTTCGCGCTCGTCGCGGATGTGGAGCGCTACCCCGAGTTCCTGCCGTGGTGCGTCGGCGTGCGCATCCGTTCGCGGGAGGAGACAACGTTCACCGCGGATCTGATCGCGGCGTTCGGGGTGGTGCGCGAGCGGTTCACGAGCCGCGTGATGCTCGACCACGCCGCAATGATCATCACGATCGAATATATCGAGGGACCGTTCGAGCATCTAACGAACCACTGGCGGTTCAATGCTATGGAGAACGGTTGCGAAGTCGACTTCGACATCGATTTCCGCTTTAAGAGCCGCGCGCTCGAGGTGCTGATCTCCGGCGTGTTCACGCGGGCGGTGGAGAAGATGACACGCTCGTTCGTGGCGCGCGCAGACGAACTTTACGGCTCAGGCGATAAGCTGGCGTAGCAGTTTCAGCGCGACTTCGACGCTCGCCATGCGTACTTCGGCTCGGCCGATGTCGCCGAAGCGGTGGACCGCGGCGATCGTCTCGCGACCTTCGCGCGCGGCTGCGAAGTGGACGAGGCCGACGGGCTTCTCCGGCGAGCCGCCACCCGGGCCCGCAATCCCGGTAATCGCGACCGAAACATCCGCGTTGGAATAGTCGAGCGCGCCTTGCGCCATTGCGCGAACGGTCGGTTCGCTGACGGCGCCGTGCGTTTCGATGGTGCTGGCGGGGACGTCCAAGTCTTCGATCTTGGCGTCGTTCGTATAGGTGACGAACCCGCGCTCGAACACATCCGACGAGCCTGCGATCGCAGTCAGCGCGCCCGCGACCATGCCGCCGGTGCAACTTTCGGCGGTCGCAAGCATCAAGCCTTTCGCGCGTGCTTCGGCGAGCACGGTTTCCGCGAGAGTTAGAATTTCCGGGGACCACATGGGCGTGTCTCTCAGTTCAGGAAACCCATCAAGCGTAACGCTACAAGCGGGAGCAGCGAGTAGGCGCCGGCGATGAGGTCGTCGAGCATGACGCCGGCGCCGCCTTCGAGTTCGCTGTCGGCCCAGCTGGCGGGCCAAGGTTTGAACGTGTCGAAGAGGCGGAAGACGAAGTAGGCGGCGATCAGGCCCGTCAGCGTCATCGGGACGACGGTCATCGCCAGCCATTGGGCTGCGACTTCATCGATCACGATTTCGGGCGGATCGTCGCGGCCTGTGGCTTTCACATAGCGGTCGGCGGCGATCCAGCCGATCGCCGAGACGATCGCGGCGGCGACGAGCAGGAGAAGCCATCCGCCCGTGACGCCAAGCATCCAACCGAACGGAAGCGCGACGAGAGAGCCCCAACTCCCGGGTGCGAGGGGCAACAGACCGACACCGCCCACCGTGGCGATGGCCGTCATCGGTTCGGTGAGGCTGCGGCCTTGCGGGAGGCTCGCGATCTTCATTTCGGTCATCATGGCAGGCGCACCGTCGCGATCGCTTGTGCCGCGATGCCTTCGCCGCGGCCGGTGAAGCCGAGGCCTTCGGTGGTTGTCGCTTTGACGCTGACGCGCTTGGCGTCGAGTGCCAGCAGTTCGGCGATGCGGACGACCATGGCCTCGCGATGCGGCGCCACTTTCGGGCGTTCGCAGATGAGCGTCACGTCGACGTGTTCGATGCGGCCGCCACGGTCTGCGATCATCTTCGCGGCGTGGGTGAGGAAGATGTGAGATGCGGCACCGCGCCAGCGTTCGTCGCTGGGTGGGAAGTGCTGGCCGATGTCGCCGAGGGCCCCAGCGCCGAGCAGCGCGTCGGTGAGGGCATGTAGGCCGACATCGGCATCGGAATGACCGACGAGGCCGTGTGTGTGCTCAACGCGTAATCCGCAGAGCCAAACGTGGTCGCCAGGGCCGAAGCGGTGCACGTCGAAGCCTTGCCCGGTGCGCACGGTGCCAGCGTTGGCGAGCAGGGCTTCTGCGATCACGAAATCCTCCGGCGTCGTCAGTTTCATGTTGAGGCGCGCGCCGGGTACGGCCGCCACCTTCAGACCCGCCTGTTCCGCGATCGCGGCGTCGTCGGTTGCGCTCGTATCACGCGCGGCGCGATGCGCGCTTAGAATCTTGTCGAAGCGGAAGCCTTGCGGTGTTTGGGCAGCGCCTAAGTTTTCGCGCGGCACGGTTGCTTCCACTATGCTGTCTCGCAAGCGCTTCAGCGTGTCGGGGGCGGCTAGCACAGGAAGCGCGCCATCGTGCGTTTCAAGTGCGTCGATCGTTGCGGCGATGACGTCTGCGTTGACCAGCGGGCGCGCGGCATCGTGAATCAGCACGAACGTCGGTTGGAGGTTCGTCAGACCTTCGAGCCCGCGTAGGACCGATTCTTGACGCGTCTCGCCGCCAGCGATGGGGGAGGGAAGGGTAAGGCCCTCGGTCGCCGCCTCGTAAAGCTGCCCGTGCTCGGCGCCTATGACGACTTGCACCAGGTCGACCATCGGGTGGTGGAGGAACGCTTCGATGGAGCGGCGGAGCACGGCTGTGCCGCCAAGCGCCCGGTACTGCTTTGGTAGGCCTTCACCGGCGCGCACGCCGTGGCCGGCGGCGACGATCAAAGCAACCACGTTCGGGCGGGCGGCGGTCATGTGTTGACCATGCGCTTTTGCGCGGCTGAGTCGTCAAGTAGGGCTAATGCTGCATGTGCGAAATCGTTCTTGCGGTTGGGTGCGCAATCTCCTAGCCTGATTGGTAATTGAGCATCGAAAGGCACTGCACAGATAGTGGGCAGCCCATTCCAGAGCTTTGGCGAGGTCCCAGTCGGCTTGGCGCCTATGGCCGGCGTCACCGATGCGCCGTTTCGAGCGGCTGTGCGCGCCTACGGGCAGCCGCTGGTCTATTCGGAAATGGTGGCGAGTGCCGAGTTGTTGCGCGATCGGAAGAGCGCGGCGCTCAGACTGAAGGCTGACCGGGGCGAGGGGCCGATTGCGATTCAGCTCGCGGGACGTGAGTCCACGGCGCTTGCCGAGGCAGCGCGGATCGCGGAGGCGGAAGGCGCCTTTCTCATCGACATAAACATGGGTTGCCCGGCCAAGAAGGTGGTGGGCGGGCAGTGCGGTTCAGCCCTGATGCGCGAGCCTGACTTGGCGGCTGCGCTGGTGCGCGCCGTGGTCGATGCCGTTTCCGTGCCGGTCACGGTGAAGATGCGGCTGGGCTGGGACGATGCGGATCGCAACGCGCCCGAGCTTGCGCGGCGGCTTGAGGGCGAAGGTGCTCAAGCATTCACCGTGCATGGCCGGACACGTGCGCAGTTCTATGAAGGCCGCGCGGATTGGCAATTCATCGGCGCGGTGAGGGCTGCGGTTGGTGTGCCGGTGCTCGCCAACGGCGACGTTCGATCGATCGACGATGCGAAGCAAGTCCTTCGCGTGTCCGGCGCCGACGGCATGCTGGTCGGGCGCGGCGCGTTCGGGCGGCCATGGATAGTCGCGCAGATGCAGGCTGCCGTGCGCGGGTTGGCCATCCCCAGCGATCCTCCGGACACGGAGAAATGGCGCACCGCGCTAACGCAGTATCGCGCTTCGCTCGCGCATTATGGCGTGGAACTCGGGCGGCGCGTCGTGCGCAAGCATCTTGGTTGGTATGCAGACTGCATCGCGGGCGACAAAGCGCTGCGCGACCGATTGGTGCGCGCGAGCGACCCGGAACCGCAGTTGATCGAACTCGCCGAAGGTGCGTTGGCGGTGGCGGCATGAGCGTGCGGACCAAACAACGGCCGGTGGAAGCGGCGGCACCGATCCCTCTGACCGAGAGTTTGCTCGCCGCGGTGCCGCATCCGCTCATCGCCATCGATGCGGGCGGGGCGATTGTGTTCGCCAATCCGCCGGCGGAGCAGTTCTTTGACATCAGCGCGGCGATGCTGCGCCGGCAAGCGTTGTCGGCGGTGCTGCCCTTCGGCAGCCCTGTGCTTGCGCTGATCAACCAGGTGCGAACGAACGGAGTAACGGTCAGCGAGTACGGGCTTGAGATTGCGACGCCGCGTCTGGCGCCGCGGATCGTGGACGCCCATCTGTCGCCGATCGCCGACATCCCGGGCGGCGTGCTTGCGATGTTTCAGGAACGCTCCATCGCGCAGAAGATGGACCGGCAACTGACGCAGCGCCACGCGACGCGCTCTGTCACCAGTATGGCTGCGATCTTGGCGCACGAAATCAAGAATCCGCTTGCCGGTATTCGCGGCGCTGCGCAACTGATCGAACAGAACGCGTCGGAGGCCGATCGCGTGTTGACGCGCTTGATCTGTGAGGAGACGGACCGGATCCGCAAGCTCGTCGACCGCATGGAAGTGTTTACCGACCGGCGTCCGATCGAGGCGCAGCCGGTGAACATCCACGAGGTCTTGGACCATGTGAAGCAGCTTGCGAAGTCGAGTTTCGCCAAGGGGATCGTATTTACGGACAACTACGACCCGTCGCTGCCGTCCGTCATGGGCGACAAGGACCGGTTGATCCAGGTGTTCTTGAATCTGGTGAAGAACGCGGCTGACGCGCTGACCGCGGTGAAGGACGGCGAAATCGTTCTTCAGACTGCGTTCCGGCCCGGCGTGCATTTGACCGTCGGGGGCTCGCGCGATCGGCTGGCGTTGCCGCTTGAGGTCAGCGTGCGCGACAACGGCGCGGGCGTCCCACCGGAAGTGAGCGCCTCGATGTTCGAGCCGTTCGTCAGTTCGAAACCGAAGGGGGCGGGGTTGGGGCTCGCTATCGTCGCCAAGATCGTCAGCGATCACGGCGGCACGATTGAATGTGAATCCGAGCCGCGACGCACGGTGTTTCGCCTGCGTCTGCCCATGCATCGTTAGAGGAACTTTTATGAACGCCGGAACCATTCTTGTTGCCGACGACGATGCGGCCATCCGAACCGTGTTGAACCAGGCTTTGGGGCGTGCGGGTTATCTTGTGCGCACGACAGGTAACGCGGCGACACTCTGGCGCTGGGCGTCGGCGGGGGAGGGGGACCTCGTCGTCACGGACGTCATCATGCCCGATGAGAACGCGTTCGAGTTGATCCCGCGTTTGAAGAAGCTGCGCCCCGATCTTCCGATCGTCGTGATGAGCGCGCAGAACACATTGATGACCGCAATCACGGCGGCCGAGCGCGGCGCATACGAGTATCTGCCCAAGCCGTTCGATTTGAACGAACTGACCGCCGTCGTGCAGCGCGCCTTGCAAGCCAAGGGCAAAAAGCCGTTGCCGATCGAGCCCGAGCGGGAGGACGATCTGCCGCTCGTCGGACGGTCGGCCGCGATGCAGGAGATTTATCGCGTCATCGCACGGCTGATGCAGACGGATCTGACGGTCGTAATCAGCGGTGAATCGGGAACGGGTAAAGAGCTGGTTGCGCGTGCGCTGCACGACTTCGGCAAGCGGCGGAATGGGCCGTTCGTTGCGGTCAGCATGGCGGCGATCCCGCGGGAGCTGATCGAGAGCGAACTCTTCGGGCATGAACGCGGTGCGTTCCCAGGTGCCAATGCGCGCAGCCCGGGCAAGTTCGAGCAGGCGGACGGCGGCACGCTGTTTCTGGACGAAGTCGGCGATATGCCGATGGAGGCGCAGACGCGGTTGCTGCGCGTGCTGCAGGAGGGTGAGTTTACGCCCGTTGGCGGACGCCAATCCGTGACCGCGAACGTGCGCATCATTGCGGCGACGCATCGCGATCTTCGGCAACTCATTCACCAGGGGCTGTTCCGGGAAGATTTGTTCTTCCGGCTCAACGTCGTGCCGATGCGCTTGCCGCCGCTGCGCGACCGGTTGGAAGACATCCCCGATCTGGTCCGGCATTTCCTCAAGCTGGCCGAACGCGAAGGCATGCCGCAGAAGACGATCGAACCGGCCGCCCTCGATGCGATGAAGCGCCATCGCTGGCCGGGCAACGTGCGCGAGCTCGAGAATGTCGTGCGGCGGCTCGTTGCACTGCACAGCGACACCACCATCAAGGGCGAGATCGTCGCCGGCGAGTTGCGCGAGCAATCGATCTCAGAACCCACGACCGGGAAAGAGTCCGACGAACCGCTGAGCACACTGGTCGAGCGCCATCTCTCGGCCCAAGTTCAGAAGCTCAGCGGGCGATTCCCGCAACCCGGCCTCTACGACCGCACGCTGCGCGAAGTGGAGCGGCCGCTGATCTCCATTTGTCTTGGCCTCACCGGCGGAAACCAAATCAAGGCCGCCGAGATCTTGGGGGTTAACCGCAACACGCTCAGGGCGAAGATTCGAAGCCTTGACATTCCAGTGTTTCGCGGCTTCAAGTGATGTAACAGAGCAACTAAAATCGGCAACACTGTCATCGATCAGGTACATTGAAACCTGAATGACACCGTACTGTTGCTGAAACTCTGCGTTGCATTATTCGCACATAGGTAGGCCCTAGCAGCACGAATGACGGTCCAACCGGCACCCGAGCAAGGCCAAGACTGGCTGCAGCGGAACCTGTTCCGGGTCGCGCGGACATCGGTGCTTTCGTACGTGCTGATCGCGGCATCGCTGGTCGCCGTCATTGCGACCTATCTGATACTGACCCGATCTACGCAGATCGAGCCGACGGCACCCGGTGTGCTGCTCTACATCATCATCGTCGATGTGCTGCTCCTGATGGCGCTGATTGCGCTTGTGACTGGCCGGTTGGTCAGGATGTGGATGGCGCGGAGGTCGGGATCAGCCGGCACGCGATTACACGGCCGGCTTGTAACGATCTTCTTTCTGATCGCCGTCATTCCGGTGGTGCTGACCGCCGGTGCGGCGGCCATCACCATCAACCTTGCGATGGAGGCCTGGTTCAGCAGTGGGGTGCGCTCGGTCGTTGATAATTCGATCGCGCTCGCTGAAGCCTATCAACAGGATCAGAAGCGCGTGATCCAATCGGATGCGGAATTCATGGCATTCGATTTCAGCAAGGATTTCGGCGGCGGCCCAATCCTGGACTCGGATGCGACCCGCGTTCGTATGGACGACTTTCTCAGACGGCAGTTGACCCGGCGGCAGTTGCCGGGCGGCGGCGTCTTCAACACGACCGGTGAAGAGATTGCCACCGTCGGGTTCATCCCGATCGACCGCCCCTCCATCGATGAGCTTACCGAGGCCACCTCGGGTACTACGTCGATTACGATTTCGCCCGATGGCGCGCGTGCGGTGATCCGACTCGATGCGATTGGCAGCTTTTTCCTTGTCGTCATGCGCGAGGTCAACAAAGAGCTCGTCGAGTATCAGCAGAGCACGACGGAGGCAGCGCGAAACTATCAGCGCCTGCAGCGCGACCGCGATGCGGTGCAGGCGACGTTCGGTTTGATGTACGGCATCGTCGCGTTGCTGATCATATTCGGGGCGATTTGGATCGGCTTTGGCGTGGCGAACCGGTTGGTGATGCCGATTGGCCGGCTGATCGGCGCGGCGGAGCGCGTGTCGGAGGGTGACCTTGCGGCGCGCGTGATGCTGGCGGACGACGACGACGAGCTTGCCTCGCTCGGCCGTGCGTTCAACCGCATGACGGCGCAGTTGCAAAGCCAGCGGAACGAGCTTGTGGCTTCGCACCGCCAAGCCGAGCAGCGCACGCGGTTTACCGAAGCGGTTCTTTCGGGCGTATCGGCCGGCGTTGTCGGGCTTGATGGGCAGGGGCGGGCGGACGTCGTGAACCGGTCGGCGCTGACGCTTTTGAGCGTGAGCCGCGAAGAAATCGTCGGCAAGGACTTGGGTACGGCGGTGCCGGAACTTGCCGCCCTCCTCAGCGAAGCGCTTTCCGGGAGCGAAGGCCGTGTGCAGTCGCAGATCGACATCGCGCGCGGCGGCAAAACCTATAGTCTCATCGTCACTGTCACGCGCGAACGTGCAAGCGAGGACGCCCGCGGCTTCGTCGTGACATTCGACGACATCACCGACCTCATCATGGCGCAGCGCACGTCGGCGTGGGCGGACGTGGCGCGGCGCATCGCGCACGAGATCAAGAATCCGCTGACGCCTATTCAGCTTTCCGCCGAGCGCTTGCGGCGCAAATACAAGAAAGAGATCGCGACCGATCCCGAAGTGTTCGAGCAGTGCACGCAGACGATCATCCGCCAGGTCGGCGATATCGGCCGCATGGTGGACGAGTTCTCGTCGTTCGCGCGCATGCCGCAGCCGGTGATGCGGGACGAGGATATCGGCGAGTTGATCCGCCATGCCGTGTTCCTGCAGCGGGTGGCGCTGCCGCAGATCACCTTTGCTCTGCTGACGCCGGACGAGCCGATCCATGTCGAGTGCGACGGACGCTTGGTCAGTCAGGCACTGACCAATGTGCTCAAGAACGCGGGCGAAGCGGTGCGCGCGAAGTTCGGCAAAGAGGGTGACGAAGAGCACCCGCTTGCCGAGGGCGGGCGTATCGAGATCCGCTTGGTCCAAGACGCGGCACGGGTCGGGATCGAAGTGATCGACAACGGGGTCGGATTGCCGAAAGAAGACCGGAACCGATTGACCGAGCCTTACGTAACAAAGCGGGTGAAGGGCACGGGTCTTGGCCTCGCCATCGTGAAGAAGATCATGGAAGACCATAAAGGTGCTCTCGCCCTCGAAGACGCACCGAAGACGGACGAGACCGGCGCCACCCGCGAAAGCGGCGCGCTGGTGAGGCTTACCTTCCCGCGGCGGCTTGCTGCCCCGGTCAAACTTGCAGGTGAATGACAA
>CXWL01022386.1_pt1 | contig 11968 bp, 11 predicted proteins | sample 590931 | NCBI WGS metagenome assembly CXWL01 (sample SAMEA3498368, study PRJEB10139) | groundwater metagenome | biome: water well; material: biofilm material | place: Germany | collected 2015-04-27
CCCGGATAATACCGTGGGGTCTTTGAAATCCCGTTCAAGATGCGTCGACCGTAGGAAGCGGCTCCCGATCTTGAACAGATCTCCGATTACTTTCTCAGGCATCAATCGCCACCATAAATGCTGTTAAGCAGCGCAATATTATCCAGGGCACCATGTTTTTGGATATGCTGTTGGCTCGCAGTTTCGCTGTATTTCATTACGCCGTTAGTCTGCCGGGCTAAAGTCTCAACTCGTGCGCGAAGGTCATCCTCCGGAAGTTTGAAAATTTGACCCGGACTACTGTGACCGTGAGCTACTTCCCGCAATGTTAGCGTCGATTCCACATGATGGCGTTTCTGCCAGAAATCGTTCAGGCAAAAAAGAAACAGTTCAGGTGTGATTTCGGATTTCTCCTCTCGACGGAAACCATAAATTGTTTCGCGCTTTCCTGACGAGCGTTCGAGTTCACGCTCTCCCACTTTGATGAGAAATTCGAGTTCGACAAGCGGACAATCAAGGTTATCTTCCTGAACGCCACCTTTGTGGCTTCGGGTTGGTGTATAGGTATGCAAAAAAGTGTCAAAATGTTCCTCGATCGTGACCATCGAGAACTCCCCTTCCCGCTTCTGCGCCTCCTTCTGTAGCATCTTTAGGACTACACTCGGGACAAGTTCAGGCTCATGCCATCGGTTTAGTAGGTAATCCCAGGCCAGTAATGGATTCTCGATGTTGGTGGACAGATTCCAGTGGATAAGCCAAAGCGTGCGGATATCTTCAAGGAAGGGATCGAGCCCTCGTTCGCCAAGTAGGAGACCGCCGGCCTTTGTATTCGCATGTCCTGCACCCTTGGGCAATACAGTCGCCATGCCTGTAGCTTGCGACCAAAAACGAATAGAACGAACCATATTTTTTCCGACACCCAAAGTAACCATCGCGTCTGCTTCATCTGAAAAAAGTTTGGGATTTTCTCGCAAACCGCGCACTACTTTGGGGAGCCATGCATAGCGGCAGGGGAAGGTCTCATGACCTGAGATTCGAAATGTCGGTCCCTTTNNGCACATCGGGCAATTTGTTGAGGAAGTTGATGTCATGCTCATGCTCATAAGAACCTTTGCATGCACGCGTCTGGACCGGTGCAGCAGAATACCTCTTTCCCTTTGAGAAATCACTACATCTTGGAAGGGGAAAGGGGAATTGATTGCATTTTCATCCGTTTACCAAGGGATCGAGCCGACAGGCATATTGGTGTGCCTAAACAGGCCAGTGATCGGCGGTGGGTCTTGATTTATCGCTTGCTCAGACGCGCCTATGCTAGGGTTGCCTCCCATGTGTGGGCGCTTTACCCAAACGGCCTCGCCAGCGGTGATCGCCCAACAGTTTGACGTCGCAGAGCCTGCGCTGTTCACACCCCGCTACAACATCGCTCCGTCTCAGCCTATCGCGACCATTCGGATTGCCCCGGACACCACCACCCGCACACTTGTCATACTTCGTTGGGGCCTGATCCCCTCGTGGGCGAAAGACCCGAAGATCGGGAATCAATGTATCAATGCCAAGGCGGAGACGGTGGCAGAGAAACCCGCGTTTCGGTCTGCCTTCAAGAAACGCCGCTGCCTGGTGATTGCCACGGGGTTCTATGAATGGCAGGTACGGGGGCGTGTGAAACAGCCCATGTGGATTGGCCTACGAAGTAAAAGTCCGTTCGCCTTCGCCGGATTGTGGGAACACTGGAAGCCGGCTGAAGGGGAACCGCTTGAAACCTGTACGATCATCACGACAGAGCCGAATGACCTCATGGCCCCGATCCACAATCGGATGCCGGTCATTCTCGCCCCCGCGTCCTATGACCGGTGGCTTGATCCAACATTCCAGCACATAGAACGTCTCAACGCTCTCCTGCGTCCTTATCCGAGTGAGGAGTTGACGGCCTACCCCGTGAGCACGCTGATCAATAACCCTCGCCATGATGACCCACAGTGTCTTGAGCCAGTCTCGGTGTAGGGAGTACACTACCCGCCCTGTCTGGTTCTGAGGAGGTCCCATGAACGTCGATGCGGTCTACGCGCCCGATCTCTCCACTCGATACGCCTTGCCCATCTTCCTTGGGCGACTCCCCGCAGGGTTCCCCTCTCCCGCTGACGACTATATCGAGGGTAAGCTTGATCTCAACCGGCATCTCATCAAACATCCTGCTGCTACGTTCTTTGTTCGGGTGACGGGGAACTCCATGACCGGCGCAGGGATTCATTCAGGGGACTTGCTCATCGTAGACCGCTCACTCGAAGCCATCAATGGAAATGTTGTCGTGGCCGCGCTCGATGGAGAACTTACGGTCAAACGTCTCTATAAGCGAGATTCGGCTCTGCGGCTCCTTCCTGCCAACACGGACTACCAGCCGATCGAGATCCAAGACCAACAGTCCTTTGAAATTTGGGGTGTCGTTACCAACGTCATTCACGCGCTCTGAGTTCCCATGCCGCCCATCTTCGCCCTTGTCGATTGCAACAATTTCTACGCGTCCTGTGAGCGAGTCTTTAACCCCAAGCTCAACGGTCAACCGATTATCGTCCTTTCCAACAATGACGGCTGTGTGGTGGCTCGCTCCAACGAGGCGAAGGCGCTAGGGATCGGAATGGGGGTCCCGGAGTTTCAGATTCGTCCATTGCTCCGTGCGCACCATGTCCAGGTGTTTTCCAGCAATTACACGCTCTACGGCGACCTGTCGCAGCGCGTGATGGAGACGTTGGAACCGTTCAGCCCGGACCTCGAAATCTATTCGATTGATGAAGCGTTCTTGAATCTGTCCGGCTTCACCTCACGAAATCTGACCGAGTACGGGCATATCATTCGCGCCACGGTGAAACGCTGGACGGGTCTTCCTGTTTCGGTCGGCATTGCAGAAACGAAGACCCTGGCCAAGATCGCCAACCGAATCGCCAAGCGGACACCGGATACAAGCGGGGTCTTCGACCTCCTCGCCTGTCCAGATCGAAACGCCTTGCTCGATCGAGTTCCGGTTGAGGATGTGTGGGGGATCGGACGGAACCATGCCCGTGTTCTGAATCAGCACGGCATCACCACGGCCCTCCAGTTGCGTGAAGTCGATGACCAGTGGATACGGAAGCGTATGGGCATCGTAGGCCTTCGTCTGGTGATGGAGTTACGCGGGGTGTCCTGTCTGGATCTGGAACAGTGCCCACCACCTAGGCAATCCCTCACCTGCTCCCGGGCGTTTGGGACGCTCATCAACACCCTTGAAGAAATGGAAGAAGCTATATCGGTCTATACATCGCGGGTGGCTGAGAAACTGAGACGCGAGCGACTCGCTGCTACCGTGTTGACCGTGTGCCTCACTACAAACGAGTTCAAAGAGGGGCCGCAGTACAGCAACGCGCTGACGCTGAAGTTGCCCGTGGTGACGGACAGCACCGCCGACCTCATCCGGTGTGCGCTTCGTGGAATCCGATCAATCTACCGAGACGGGTATTGCTACAAAAAGGCGGGCGTGATGCTCACGGGACTCGTCCCTGCCAGTCTGATCCAGTTCGATCTATTCGACGATCAAGACCGTAGGAGATCCAAACGTCTCATGGCCGCGCTGGATGCCATCAATGACCGGTGGGGAGCTGGGACGCTGCAGTATGCGTCGAGTGGATTGACGAAAGCCTGGCAGACGCAGTGTCACCGCCGCTCGCCCGCCTATACGACCGATTGGGATGCGCTTCCTGTCGCCCACGCGTAGGGGGCAATGCTGTTCGTTCTTTTCGAAGGCATCCTCCCCTCTGGCCCTGGACGCGTCGTACCCTTGATGCGAGACCCGTGACCCAAAACCCAACAACTGGGCCACAAATAACTTGAGTAATGGACTCCTCTCTCAAGTGGCGGGTGGTCTGCTTTTCCGGATTTGTGTCGGAATATCAGCTGGTAGAGAGCTCGTGCTACGAAAAGCAGTTCTGACCAGCCCCCAGTTGTAAGGCCACCGTTCAAGTAGATTATTGGTCCCTTATAAAAAAGGCACTTACCCATTCATCTACGAGTGGTTTCAGTTCTACACGGTACCCTTCAGTTCGCAGAGTTTGAAGAAGATCTGCGTATGTCATTTCGCGAGTAGCAAGCTTCTGCTCGATTTCATCACTTCCGTAGAAGCGACGCTGAAACGCAATAGTGCCAATCTCCGCTGGCCGGACCTGACCGGCCCTAGAGCTNNCGGCCCTAGAGCTGCTGATCGAGATCGTCGACGGTCGCAATTGGAGCAACCTGGGTGCCCTGTCATGATGAAACGAAAACCGCACAGCCCTGATTCAGGCTCAAGAAGCCAGGCTGTCCCCCCGCACAAGAGGAGAGAGGGAGAAAGTTGACACTCGCCGGTAGCGAGTCGTAGCCTGATACGCTTTTACGGGTGTAAGGGCTCCAAGTTTAGCGCAATAGGAAGTAAAAGAAAGATGGCACTGACCGCTGAGCAGGAGACTAGGCTCCTTGGTGCGATTGAGACGGACTCACTCGTGTTTCTTTGTGGAGCTGGCTTGTCAATGCCGCAGCCGAGCAACCTCTTGTCTGCCGTAACTGTAGCGCAGAAGTGCTATGACCGCTGGCAGCCCACGGAGCAGCTTGATCCGGCGCTTAGGAACGATGTTGATCAACTGGCTGGGTATTTTTTTAGGAGAGGTGACTTCAAAAAGGTCTTCATTAGTCGGCTAGTCCCCTGGAACGAGCTCGTTGGGAGCCCAAACGATGGTCACGCTGCCATTGCAGATCTTCTTATCAGCCGTGGAGCACGTGCTGCTCTATCTGCAAATTTTGACCCTCTGATAGAGAGTTGGGCAGAAGAACACAAGGTCGCGCTTCAGGGAGCGCTCACTGGGCAAGAGGCAGCAGACTATACTGCTAACACAAACCCCCTGATCAAGTTCCACGGCTGTATCCGTTCACGCGAGGGGACCTTGTGGACGAAGGCACAGCTAACCGATTCCACCATCCAAGAAAGGATAGATAGTTGTTCCCAATGGATGAATATCCATCTTCCTAACAAGCACCTAGTCGTGGTGGGTTTCTGGACTGATTGGGGCTACTTGAATGAAGTTCTTGCCCGCGCATTCGGGATCAATAACGCGAGCTCAGTTATGGTGGTCGATCCTAGTTCAGCGGCAACTCTACAGGCTAAGGCACCAGAACTTTGGGCAAAGCTTAGCGGCCAAGGCATTTTTGACCATGTTCAGGCATCCGGTGTTTATGTTCTGGATGAACTGCGAACAGCCTTCTCAAAGGTCTGGGCTCGCAAGTTTTACAGGTTGGGCCAACCTTTGATGCAGGCAGATGGTGGGGTTGCTCCCTACGCGGCAACGCCAGATGCCTTGACCGGTGAGGATCTTTACAAACTCCGGCAAGATGCTGAAGGTATTCCCTACTATCGTGCGGCGAAGAAAAAAGAGCCAGATCCGGCCGCTGCTCAGACTGCCTTTGCTCACATGATCCTCTTAAATGCTGGTGCCACGCAGCAGGGTGCATGGCTAGAGTATAGCGGTCGTTCTATTCGGATCGTCAACGGAGCTGGCCAAGGGCTAACACAGGTAAAGGAGGAGTTTAAAGAGCCGACGACCTTTCAACAGTCTGAAATTGTCGTGTGCGCAGGAGCAACGGAACTTGGCGTTCCTGCGAAATTGATCGCCTCCGGTCGTGGCGCGAGCATGGTGCGTCCAAGTTCTGGTGGAATGGCGAGATGGTTGACCCTTGATCAGGCCAGACTGGAATTATCTATATGATTGATGTGCTCTCGACAATGCAGGTAGTACTTCAAGAAGCAGGTTTCATCACGCATCTCACGTCGATTGAGCGTTCTCCAATCGTTTGCTTCGAGGACGATACTCTTCTGGGCTTTGGCTGTGTTTTTGACAACCCGGTGGCACTCCTAGAGCACTGGAAGACTACAGAGATGACGCTTCTAAGGCGGTATGCTCCAAGCTTGCGTGTAGCGGGGGAAAAGGCGTGGAACGTCTACTGCCTCTTTCTATGCAGTGGGAATGCGGACTTGATTCAAAGTCGAGAGGTTCGCTGGGTCGAGGAAGATTTGGAGCGGACTCGGAAGATTGCGGCTTGTGGCGTGGGGAGCCGCGAAGACCTCATGCGGGCCCTATTGCCAGTCTTGCCTCTTCAATATAAGCCAGAGCTTCGACCTGAGAATGTCACGGAGCGTCTGGAAAACCGTATCCGGATTATCGTGCCTACAGCTTCTCACATTGTGCTAGATCAATCTTTCCCGCCTGCGGAAGTTGTCAAGCTTCTCGGAGAGCGATCATGAAATTAGCTTTCGTCGAGATGTCAGGATTTCGTGGTTTTAAAGACAAGACACGTTTCGACTTGGCTAGTGGCTTCGTCGTACTGACAGGCCGAAATGGGGTCGGGAAGAGCACTGTGTTGGATGCCATCGACTTTGCGCTTACTGGCACGATCAACAAGTACGACGTTAAGGGGGCGAAGGGAGGGGGCCTCGAAAATCATATTTGGTGGCTTGGGGACGACATGTCGAAGACCCAGTACGTGACTGTCGGTTTTGTTGATGAAAACGGCGAGGAGTTTGTGATCACCCGTAGCCGAAACCGAGGTCTTGACGTATCGGAAGACATGATCACTCGCAAACTTTGTTTCTCAGAGTCGCCAAGTCGAGGATGGCGTGAAACTCTAATGCAAACAACTCTGATACGGGACGAAAGGATTGCAGCCCTAAGCCTGGATCTGCCTGAGCAGGCTCGGTTCGTGGCCGTACGTGAGGCAATTGGTGGTTTAACAGGGCCTGACCACTCTGAACGGACTGGTGCACTCTCACGTGCTGCCTCCTCGTCCAAGACAGAGCAGGAAGGTCGAGTTGCCAATATTCAATCGGAGATTAGTCGCACTTTAACAGCCTTGACCGAAGCGCGAAGCGTTTCGGAGCGACAGGCCGATGTTTCTGAAGCAGAGCAGATCATCAAAACTTTCGCTTCAGATCTAGCCGGCTCGTCTGGGGAACGCACGGAATTAATTCGGAGGAGAATTGCTGACAGGAAACAGTCAATTTCTGTTCTCGCCGAGGCAATTGCTAGGACAGAAGATCTAAGAGCGGAACGGCTCCACTTCGAATCAGAGGCTGGCCAAGCCGAGATCGTAGCAGGACGCGCTGACATGGATGCTGCCAGACAGGCAAAGGAGAGAGCCCTTGCAAGCATCAGAGTCGCGCAGGATCTATATGCGGCAGAGCAGAAAAGCGATTCATTCGCCAGTCACATGGTTTCATTGCTTGACCACGGCGAGGCTGTCGGCTTGCAAGCTGGCCATTGCCCTCTTTGCGATGCCGCAAGAAGCTCGAATGAATTTGCTACTGCGATCGAAACGGCACGATTTAATCTGAGAGGGAGAGGTGAGCGGGCGGCTCGGGCCATGGCAGCTATCGATGAGGCTCGTCTAGTAATGCAACAGGCTGAGACAACGCTGACGGCAGCTCAGCAGCAGCTAAGGGATCTCGAAGCTAGGCTCGCGAAGGTATTGCAAGACATGGCAAATGTGGCGGAAACATTCAGTCGGTGGGACCTAACTGCGTCACCTGCGGAACCAGAGAACGCGCGACGGATGATGCTTCAAAAGCAAGAGGAGACAGCACGTCTTGAACATGCGCTATTCATACTCGAAGCCTCGAGTGCTCATGACCGCGTTACAGCGCTAGAAGCTCGTTTGCAAAAGTTGCGCGCTCAGCTTGATGAGGAAACTTCGAAATTGGCCGCCACCGAGCGCGCGGTCGAGGCAGCCAGGCAGATCGACAGTGCCGCGAAAGAGGTTGCCAATCAGGTCCTTACAGAGCAGTTTGATACCGTTATGCCGCTTCTTAAAGAGCTATATTTACGTCTTCGGCCCCACACTGATTGGCGCGAAATCGAGACTGATTTTGGTGGTCGTGTGCGTGCCTCTTTGAACTTCACGGTAGGTGATGGACGAAATCCACAGTTTTTGTTCAGCAGTGGTCAACGCCGTGCGGCAGGTATTGCATTCCTTCTGGCTATTCATCTTTCGCGCCCCTGGTGCCGCCTGCGTTCGCTGTTGCTTGATGATCCCGTTCAACATATCGATGATTATCGTGCGTTGAATCTAGTTGAAGTCCTTTCCGCCGTGCGGCGAACCGGCCGCCAAGTGATCGTTGCGGTGGAGGATCAGGCTCTCGCGGATGTCATCTGCAGGCGGCTTCGAAGCACAGCAGATGAGGTTGGCAGGCGTTTCGAACTCATGACGAACAAGAATGGTTCAGCTGCAATAGAGCGACAATTCAATATCCCCCCCATGCCTCGGGAGGTTCTGCAAGCGGATGCTTAGTCTTGCTCAAGGGAGAGAAATATGTTCCAGGAACCATTCTCTCCCTTTCAATCAGGATGCTTCCCATGTCGGGAAACTGAAAGTCTTCAAGAACACTGTCGATCGCGCTTGCGATGACAACGTGCCGCCTGGGCAACGCTGAGATGATCCAAGCCTGCGGCGAGATTAGACGTTTCACGAAAGATTACCTGGGACGGTAAGATGATGCCATAACGCCTGTTTGCAGCTTTGTATCCATTGTGCCTACTGGCCCTGCAGTAATCCCTCAAACAAGTACTTGAGGGACTCATCGTCGAAATTGTCATGTTCAGGTACTGCACCAGTTGGGAAAGAGGCTTCTTCCTTTTCGATATCTTCGTCTCTAAGCTTCTTTAATCTAGTATTCACGCTCATGATGGCTGACGATGCATCGAGGCCGGCCCATGTAGCCAATTTCCGCAGTCTCTCCGCGTGATCCAGGAGCTCTGCCTCTGCATCAAACTCCTGAACGTATAGTGATGTTTGCTCTATTTCGCTAGTGATAGCACCTACGAGCGCATCAACCACTTTCTCCGAAACGTCTTCGCCTTCCATATTTTCAATGGTCTCCCGAATGCTATCCAGATCATCACTTGGCGGTGCGCTTTTCAAGATTTCGATTAGATAACTTTCGAGTTTGTCCGCAACTTCTTTTGCTTCCGATAGATGCATCCACTTGCCACTCCGGAACGCAGATATCAAATGAGGCAATTCTGACCCGTCAAGCCAAGGTGAGAACCTGTCAGAGGGATTGATAACAAGATCTCGGAGAGAGGCCGCAAATATGGCATTGTCGGATGTGGCCTGCCATTCTGCCAGCAGCTTAACTCGCTCCGTCATTGCCAAGTCGTTACGTTGGAAAACAGGCGGCTTATGAGAGGTTGTGCGCCAGGTCTGAAGACTTTTGAAGCGTTGGGCGATATTGCTGAATAGATCTGCGAAATCTGAAGGTTTGATTGAGCCATGTGTTTTCAGATTCTTATAGTGTTGCCAGAGTTCTTGCGCCCACCTTGCGCTATGAGCCGTTGGAGCAAGATGGGCTAGCAAATTCACATCGCTGAGATACTGCTTCAAATAGTCCCGGACGGAGGGATTTACAAAAAAGGCCTGCCGATTGCGAAGACTGAGAAAGCTTCCCTCTAGGAGCTTTACTGCGTCCTGAAAATCTGTGGGGGCTGAACTCAGATTGTGAATCATGCACAGCTGTGCGTGTACAGCTTGAAAAGACGATCGTAGCTCCTCCAATTCCTCACCGTACTCTGAAGAGAAAAATAAGCTAATTAGAAGATGCTGTGCTTTCGGTGGGATGTGCTCTCGGAATGCCCTATCCCAAATTTCTTTCGGGTGATCAAGCATATGTATGAAATGTTTGGCATAGGTTTCAGGTAATACGTCCACGAGAAGAGTTGGATCGGTCATCCACTCTATTATGCGGGGATTGTAGTGTGGGTGGTCAACAATTTTCGGAAGCACTTCCCCCGCAATCAAGGCACGAACGTAATCCGCAGATAGGGAGGATGCGACGATGTGATTGTATAGAATTCTAGCCCGTATGCGCCTAGTGTAGACGCCAACGTCTAATAGGTACTTTGAGATGTTTAGGCGAGGATCCCCAATACTCTCTGATACGGAACGAGCCTCCTCGTAAATATACGCCCGCGTCGTAAGAACAAATCGGGCGTTCTTGGATCTCTGGATCCGATGAATGAAGCGCGCGAGAATTGTATCTCTCATTGCTAAAGCCTTACGATCCAACGATATTTTTCCAAGAAAGTCATCAAAGAAGAAAATCTGTTTCTTCGTATCCTGAATTTCAGAAAACTCATCATCTAGATTCTTCACCGCAGTAAACTCCCATTCCTCCCCGACGTATGCGTAAACCAGCATCTGGGCGAGTGTTGTTTTTCCCACTCCAGGTGGACCCGATACGATCAGAACATGATGCTTTTCAAGAATTTCTCTGGCTTGGGGGAAGCTGGGGTTAGGCACAAAAACCCGCAGCTTATCGAGCATCTCTTCCCGGGAAGTAGCTGTGTGGGCAAACGCTGCGGAGCGGAGTAAGCGTTTAAGTACGGCGGTACTAGAAAGCCAAAGTTTGATATGGGCTTCCTCTATTGAAGGGTGTCGCGACAACATCGTGTTTAGGTCTGTGCAGCCAAGGACGTCGGCAACATTTTTCAAAGCACTTCCGATGATCTCGGCAAGCTGATTTTTTTGTAGCGGCGTGAGGGGCTGTGAAGTCGCAAGAATGTATCGTTCTGGGTCGAGGCGATCGATCGACCCACGCTCTTTTCTCATTACAGACTTCAAAGAAGAAAAAGTCGACCCAGCCTTGTGTTTAGCTTGGAGAATAAGATTTGCACCATCTTCTGCGTGTCGACCATCTATTCCGCCGTCAGGGCCGGGGCCGAATCCTTCAAGGCGAATGCCAAGCTCCGCACTAACGAGATCACGAGCCAAATCCTCGAAATCTGCTGGAGACAATGTCTTAAAGTCATATTTCATAGGGAATAGCCTACAATGATCAGACTTTATATTCACCTGTTACACGCTGTGACCAAAGAGCGGGGTGTTCCCTATCAGGCCTTGATCCGGATATTCATTCTTGCTGGCTTGGAGAGATGGGAAAAGGCTTCAGTTTGATGGATGTCTGGGAATAATCGTTGGTAGTAATAACCCCACTCTCTATATAGATAGACGGTCCCTTTGCTAAGTACTGGGAAAATGTACCGGTCGATGCAAGCAGAAAATTGTACATATCATTGATAACATTTAGTTTACTGCGCCTTAAAGGGGCGATCAGAAGAGAAAGGGATAGAGTGAGATGGAGTGAGATCTGGAATCGGGAGCAAAATCGAGAGCGAGCCGGGAGTGAAACCGGGAGTAGAAAAATTTCGAACTGGTGGGCTCGCACGGCACAAGACTCATCACCGATTCCCCTCACATCATCTCATCCTGAATGTCTAGAAAGGCAGAGCAGCTTTTATGGACAGGGAAAAACAGGCAAGGTCACTCTCGCCATCCCAAAGGCGTCTCATGTGAGGTTCACACGAAGACGATCGTAGAGATCTTCTGCGATCAGGACTTGGATCCGTTCTGGTAGGTTGAACTTGAACATTCCCCGTAGCCAGCTACGGGGTTCGCCTCTACTTCCGAGAAGTCTTCGAAATTGAGTTCTGTGATACCCCGCAGTTTGCTGCGGGGAGCTTCATTGCGCACACGGCTCCTCTATCGGTCCCATCGACTCCAAAGCGGGTGGCAATGTCGCTATAAACGTGGATCGGTGTCGGCATGGTGGTTCTGTCTTGGGAAAAGGCCTCAGCGAGCGTCGCACTTCATGATTGCAAGGGTCCTTGTCTATGGTAGCCAGGATAAGGAACTTGGACTACGTTTCTTTGTTTTCCGTGTTAATTGTATTGGGTTCAGGTGGGGCAGTAAAGTCTGGAATCCGATGTTCGGCCGCATTGGTAATCCGCTCCTTATTGTGGGTGTAGAGCATCGTGGTCTGAATATCGGCGTGGCGGAGCATGTCTTGGACCTGGTGCAGGGGTGCGCCGTGCTCGAGGGCGATGGTGGCGGCCGAGTGGCGCAGGGAATGGGGGGTGATGCGTCGCTGGACGTGGGGGGTCCCGGCTGG
>CXWL01105666.1_pt1 | contig 11961 bp, 12 predicted proteins | sample 590931 | NCBI WGS metagenome assembly CXWL01 (sample SAMEA3498368, study PRJEB10139) | groundwater metagenome | biome: water well; material: biofilm material | place: Germany | collected 2015-04-27
CACGGTTTATGACGCCCAGACCGGAAAATACAGAATAGATTACAGTTATTTCTATGCCATTGGGTTGGGGATTCTCGTTTCTTTACTTATTACGTGGTGGATCGCGAGTGAATATCGACGCAGTCCAAAGCGGAGCAACCCGCATCATGTTTGATGGAACAAGATAAAGACCCTTATTTGCGCCCGTTCCAGTACCGTTAATATCACCACCTGGAAATTTTCAGTGATTAAATTCATTCATCGCATCGGCCAGAGCATTTTTTTGCGTCTGGAGAGCGGACTCAATGGCGTTTTTAGACCCGCATTGAATCCGCTTTATTATTTGGGCGCTATCAGTTACTGGATGTTCTGGATCATCATAGCCAGTGGTTTCTACATTTATGCCTTTTACGATACCGGTGTGGATGATGCGTTCAATTCGGTGGAGAGCTTAACCAATAGGCAATGGTATCTGGGCGGCATCATGCGCAGCCTGCATCGTTATGCTTCCGACGGGATGATACTGGCTGCCGTTTTGCATATGCTGCGTAATTTTGTTTTTGATCGTTACCGAAATTTCCGCTGGTTCTCATGGTACACAGGGGTCGCGGTACTGTGGCTGGTATATATGGCCGGTATAAACGGCTACTGGCTGGTTTGGGACAAGCTGGCGCAGTTCGTGGCTGAGACAACCACAGAATGGCTGGATGCATTGCCGATCTTTAGTGCGCCTCTGGCGCGCAATTTCCTAGAACAGGGTAGTGTGAATGATCGTTTCTTCTCCCTGCTCTCACTCGTTCACATTGGTGTTCCGTTGGGTGCTTTTGCACTGATCTGGATACACACACAACGTGTTCCGCAGGCAAAAACTTCACCTCCGCGGGCGCTTAAAGTCGGATTGATCCTGTCACTGGTCGCACTTGCGCTGATCAAGCCGGCCTTAAGCCAGGGGCAAGCGGACTTGGACTCTTCACCATCCATTCTGAATCTGGATTGGTTCTATCTGTGGAATTATCCCTTGATCTATTCCTGGGGGCCGGGCAAGGTGTGGATTTTGGCAGGTGGCATTACCGGTTTTTTATTTTTGTTGCCGTTTCTGGGAGGGAAGCGCGGCAAGGGCGAATATCAGATCGTCACAGTTCCTCGCGGACATGTGGTGACCGCAAGAGCAGGCGAAACCGTGCTGGAATCTGCGCTACGCCAAGGATTGAATCTGCCCTACCAATGTCGTGACGGCGCGTGCGGAACCTGCAAAGGCAAGATACTGAGAGGTTCGGTCGACTATGGTGTTTACCAGAAGAGCGTACTCACCGATGCGGAAAAGGATGAAGGCAAGGCCCTGCTCTGCTGTGCCAAACCATTATCTGATCTGGATATAGAGTGTGACGAAGTCGATGAGTTGAAGGTGTTCCCGGTAAAGACGATAAAGTTCAGAGTGCAAGAAATGGAGCGGGCAGCACATGATGTGATGCTGCTCGAATTGGTGCCTGAAGGCGGTGAGCGGATGACTTTTGCTGCTGGTCAGTATGTTGCCGTGCTGCTGGAAGATGGCACCAAACGCAGTTACTCCATCGCCAATGCCCCGCATGAATCTGAACATATGCAACTACACATTCGCCGGGTGGAAGGCGGCAAATTCACCGGTCATGTTTTCAATGGGATGAAGGAAGGGGATGTGCTGCAAGTAGAGGGGCCACATGGCAACTTCTACCTGCGCGAAGACAGCCCTAAACCCATTATCTTCATGTCGGGGGGATGTGGCTTCGGCTCTATCAAAAGTATGGTGGAATATGCATTCAAGGTCGGCATAACCCGCCCCATGGTACTGTACTGGGGTGCCAGGATACCAGCCGACCTGTACTCGGATTTGCCGGAGAAATGGCAGCAGGAACATGACAATTTCAAATTTATACCGGTCTTGTCCGAGCCAAAGCCCGAGCATGGCTGGCAGGGCAGAACCGGGCTGGTTCATGAGGTTATTCTGCAGGACTACGAAAGACTGGATGAATATCAGATATATGTCTGCGGTTCACCGGGGATGGTCGAGGCGAGTCGTGCGCCATTTGTAGCCAGGGGATTGCCGGAAGACCAATATTTTTCTGATGCGTTTCTGGTTGCTTCTCACAAGACTTCAGTTGCGGAAGTTCCAGTATCACCTGAAGGGCTGACACATGACTAAACCATTGCAATACATGGGGCAGGGATTGTTTTATGCCATGTTCGTAACGGTGATCGGCTTTTTCTCGACCTCACCGGTATATACCCATCTGCCGCCGGATGAGACGCTGATCAAGCTGAGTTTCAGGCATGCCGGTCAGCTCAAAGGCGAGTGTCGCGAACTTACCCCGGAAGAGCTTGCCAAATTGCCTGCTTACAAACGCAAAGGGACTAAGGAATGTCCACGCGAGAGGGCTGATGTGGTCGTTGAACTTGAAATGGACGGAAGGCAACTCTATCACGAAGTATTGAGGCCGGCTGGCTGGGCACACAGTAGCAATTCGAATATTTACCGGCGCATTCCGGTGAAGGCCGGCCTTCATACTCTGAAGGCGCGCCTCAGGGATCATGCCGGGGATGATTTCAACTACATGCATGAGGAAACCGTGAACCTTGTTCCGGGGCGCATCATGGTGATCGATTTCAACGCGGCGACCGGCGGATTTATTTTCAAGAACAAAAATGCAACATGAGGACAAATGATGAGTTCAGCATATCAGCAAGCAAGTAACAAAACAGAGGATAGGATTGAGAGCGGATTTGCACTGTCCATGCCATCGGAAGCCGGCCGTGGCTTAGCTTCCGGCTGGTTAATGCTTGGTATCGCATCGCTGGTAGGTGCCGGGCTGTTTGCCATCCTCCTGGTTCTGGCGCGCACCCCGTATATACAAGACATATTTCCCTGGGTCGATTTTTTCCACACTGCGCTTGTAGTGCATGTGGATCTTTCTGTGCTGTTGTGGTTCTTGGCATTCGCCGGAGTGCTGTGGAGCTTGAATTCATCATCCAGACTTCTTGGAATGGGTTGGCTGGCCTTGTTGCTAGCCACTGGCGGGGCCGCAATGATCGTCTTATCTCCTTTTATTGCTACCGGCAAACCGCTGATGAGTAATTATGTGCCGGTCATTCAAAGCACTTTATTTTTTACGGGATTGATCGTTTTTGCTGTTGGCATAACATTGCTGGTGCTGCGCAGCATGTTTGCGGTGCCTTCTGTCAATTTGTGGAGAAGCGGGGAAGGTTCGATACGCATCGGGTTTAGTGCTGCTTCCATTTCTATGCTGTTTGCCATGGCAGCCTTTGGTTGGTCGTACATCATGATTCCCAAGAATTTGGATAGTACGCTTTACTATGAAGTTCTATTCTGGGGCGGCGGCCATGTGATGCAGTTCACCTATTCGCTGTTGATGCTGGCGGGCTGGCTGTGGCTGGCAGATGCGTGTGGCGCGAAAATACCATTGACTCCGCGGGCAGCGTCATTCCTCTTTATTCTGGGGCTGTTACCGTTGTTATATGTTCCCGTCATTTATCTGTCTTATAACGGGGTGATTGGTGATTATATGGAACAGTTCACCCAGTTGATGAGGATTGGAGGTTCATTTGCAATCGTGCCACTTGGTTTGGCAGTTCTATACGGAATCGTGGTGGGAGACCGCACTTCAGCAACGAATCCACAACACGCGTCATTGTTGATGTCCATGCTCTTGTTTGCCATTGGTGGTGGAATAAGCCTGATGATTAAGGACAGCAACACGATTATCACTGCACACTATCATGGAACCGGAGGGGCAATCAGTATGGCCTTTATGGGGCTGACCTTACACTTGCTACCCCGCCTTGGTTTCCGTGAACCGGACTTGAAGTGGTCCACACTGGTACCTTATGTGTACTGTGCGGGCCAACTGCTCCACATTTTTGGGCTGCTATGGTCAGGCGGCTATGGCGTGCAGCGCAAGGTCGCCGGGACTGCACAAGAGCTGCACGGCTTTGCGCAGACAGCAGGCATGGGGTTGATGGGATTGGGCGGATTGATAGCCGTGGTCGGCGGCATCATGTTCCTGGTGGTGGTTTTCAAAGCCATGAACAAGCCGGTGCAGCAGAGGGTGTAATTTCACACTATTGCGGGGCAGTTACAGCGGGGGACTAAACCCAACGGAATTTCTCCCCCGTTACTACGAGGGTAGTGCAAGAAAATTGACAAACCCGAACGTGAGAAATGCCAGTACCAGAATAATCACAAAGAAAACAAGACTGCGTAAGGCGCGATTTTGGAAACGTTCACCGCGTGAGATTTCAATGCGATCAAGTATCCAGTCGGACATAAAGTAGAGGCCGGCAGCGATCAATGTGTAGTAAATGACTTCCAAGTTATTTCCCCAAAAATGGTTTATGCGCGCGCATTATATGATGCCACCAAGTCTTGAAAAGATGGTTTCGGCCCATTATTTCATCTGCAATGCAGATGGTGTAAGGATTCCGAATTGAATACCGCCATTCCCACTGAGTCATTTGCGCGCAGGGCACTGCTTCGGCTTGAAGGTATCCTGAATAGAATTTTCGGCAATGATCTCAACCCGTTTTACTATCTGGGTGCGCTGGGGTTCTATTTTTTCTGGGTGGTGGTGGTCAGCGGCGCCTATATCTATGCCTTTTACAAGACGGGCATCGAATTATCCTATCCTTCTGTTGAATATCTCACGCACGAGCAATGGTATCTCGGCGGGGTCATGCGCAGCCTGCACCGGTATGCTTCCGATGCGCTGGTCGTGGTCATGGTGCTGCATCTGTTGCGCGAATTCATTCTGGGACGCTATCACGGAGCACGATGGTTTGCCTGGATCACCGGTGTGCTGCTGATATGGATGATAATTTCCGCAGGCATCAACGGTTACTGGATGGTATGGGACAAGCTGGCTCAATATTCCGTCGTAGCCACGATGGAGTGGTTCGACTGGTTGCCGATATTCAGCGAACCGATGTCGCAAAGCTTCATTTCGCGGGAAGTGCTCAATGACCGTTTCTTTTCGCTGATCTCGTTTGCCCATGTGACCGTTCCGCTGCTCATCCTGTTTTTACTCTGGGTACACATCATGCGCATCAGCAACCCGGAGGTAAATCCACGCCGCCGACTTGCGTTTGGAGTGTTGCTGACACTACTGCTTCTGGCATTGGTAAAACCTGCACTGAGCCAGGGGCCGGCAGATATGGGGATCGAGCCGCGTAACATAGGCATCGACTGGTTTTATTTGTTTATTCATCCGTTGCTGGATGTATGGTCCGCAGGAGAGGTGTGGACGTTGGTAATCGGACTCAGCATGCTGCTGAGCGTGTTGCCGTGGCTACCAACCAGACATAAGCAGATACCGATCGCCGAAGTCAATCTTAAGGATTGCAGCGGGTGCAGGCTTTGTGTCGCCGATTGCCCCTATGAGGCGGTAGTAATGAGGCCCCGTAGCGATGGCATGCACTTTCTGGAAGAAGCGGTGGTCGTACCGGATCGTTGCGTAAGTTGCGGTATTTGCGTCGGGGCATGCCCCTCATCAAATCCATTCAGGAGCGAAGATCATTATTTAAGCGGAATCGAAATGCCATCCTTGCCGATATCCAGGCTTCGCACAGCAATGATGAATGACATGGCTAAGCTAGAGGGTGAAGCGCGGATCATGGTTTTCGGCTGTGATAATGCAGCGGATATTGAGAAATTGCGCAGTGAAAGTGTAGCCGTATTAAGTCTGCCATGTATCGCCATGTTGCCACCCTCCTTCATTGAATATGCGCTGCATGGGCATCATGTTGATGGCGTATTGATTACCGGCTGTCGCGAGAACGATTGCTATCACCGGTTGGGTGTGCTGTGGACAGAGCGGCGCCTGACAGCAGAACGGGAGCCGCGCCTGCGCGGTCGCGCCGAGCGTGAACGCATCAGGCAATACTGGGCTTCTTCCGCCGATTTCAGAGAATTGGCCCTGGAATTGGAGACATTCCGCACCAGTCTGCGCAACTTGGCTAAAGATTACGTAGCAACAGAGATAGTAGAACGGGAATGAGTACGAATCACTTGCCGGATGCGCAAAGCACCGATGCGTCTTGCCCGATGGAACGTTCGCCGGATGCACTGCAGTTTGAACAAGCCGCGCGATTTTACGATATTGCCCTGCACTTATTGAATGGATGTTATAAAGTCCTTTACAGGTACACCAAATGAAAAAGATGATCCGCAGAAGAACATTGTTAAAGCGTGGCCTCGCTTCAAGTAACAGTATTACTTTGCTGCTGTTATGCACCGCGGTAATCGCAGGTTGTGGCGACAAGCTCACTCCCAAGCCGTTTGTATTCGACATGACGCGTCTTAACCAGGATGGTAGTGTGAATGACGGCAAGGACTATGCAAAACAGCCTTGGGATTGTGTGCGGGACAACCAATCGGGTTTGATCTGGGAAGTAAAAAAATCCGTATCTGGTTTGCAAAGTATCAACAACACTTACAGTTGGTATGACCCGGATCAACAAACCAATGGCGGCTGGGCAGGCAAGGCCAACGCCGGGGTATGCACCGGCAGTGATTGCGATACCGCATCCTATGCCAAAGCAATCAATGCAAATAAACTTTGCGGCCTCAATGATTGGTATCTGCCCAGCCGTTTTGAATTGAACACGATTGTGGACACCAGCGTTTCATTCCCGGGGCCTACTCTTCCAAAATCTTTTTTCCCGGAATCTCTAGCCGGAAAATATTGGACTGATACAACATTCAAAACTCGCCGTGCCGGTGTATGGATATGGAGCTTCGATGCGGGCAGCGATTCCGTCGTGGAAAAAAATGAGGCGCATAGCATAAGGTTGACTCACGTTTCCCCGAAAATGACTGCCGTGAAGGCGGTCCAACAATGAGCAGTGCGGCTCAAGCGAGGACAATCAGCATATCGTATGGCTAATTCAGAGTTCAATGCTGGGCGAAGCGGATTTTGTGGTTCAACATGACCAGCAATAGCAAGAGAAGTGCTGCGGCGCCATTGTGAGCCACTGCCAGTGCCAGCGGTAATTCCAGGAATATAGTCGATATGCCGATAGCAAATTGCAGCGCGATCATGATCAAAAGCCAGCGTGCGGTTTTGCGTAAAGCAACTATTTTGTACGCGCTAAATGCCACCCAGCCAACCAGCACAGCCACGACAATGGCGAAGGCGCGATGCGTCCAGTGGATCGCGGTCAAAGCCGGGAAAGGCAAGTAATCACCATGGGCGGTCATGCCCAGATCGCGCCATAACGAGAAGCCATTGGCGAAATCCATTTGTGGCAATAGGACACCTTGGCACAGCGGAAAATCAGAGCAGGCCAGTGCCGCATAGTTGGTGCTGACCCAGCCGCCGAGCGCGATTTGAATCGCCAGAACCACGGTAGCCAGTGAGGCCGGTACGAGCAGCACGGAGGCTGATCGCGGTACCGGTGGATGATCACTCAGGCGCGCGCCTAACCACGTCAGGAGTGCCAGCAACGCCATGCCCAACAGCAAATGTATGGTCACGATGACCGGTTGTAATTTCATCGTGACAGTCCATGCGCCAAAAGCACCCTGAACACAAACAAATACAAATAGCAGGGTCGGAAACAGCGGCGAGAATTTCATTTCCTTGCGTCCCGATTGCAGCCACCTGAGCCATGCAATCACCATCATCGCGACGATCAGCACACCGATGCCCATCGCCAGGTAGCGATGAATCATTTCTATCCATGCTTTCACGACAGTCACCGGACCCGTCGGCATCGCAGTTTCGGCGGCATTGATGTCTGCATGTGCCTGCAGAGGATTGGCCTGTCCATAACAGCCTGGCCAATCCGGGCAGCCGAGACCTGAATCGGTCAGCCGAGTAAATGCGCCGAACATGATCAGATCAAACGTAAGAAAAAGCGTGACCCATACCAGTTTTCGATATTTGTCAGTGTCGCTCGACACCCATACAATTGCCAGCGGCAACAATGCCGCCAATATGCCAATGACCGCAAGTTGGATCAGCATAAGGGGCTTCCTGAAACTGGCTGCTGAATGAGACCGGGGTGAAACAGGCAATATCGTTCATTTTGCATCGTGTAGGCGCGGTTCAAGTTTGGAGTGCGGCGACGTGTCGCCGCTTTTCCCAAGCGCAGACATGTCTGTGCACTCCATAACAAAACTTCGCGCCCTCGCGCTTCAATACGAACAATAAGATTGGCTATCATTCAAATGTCGCCTTCATTTCTGACTTGTGAGTAATACTATGGTGCGTACCTGATCATAATTACATCGATTTATTGCCAAAAGCAGAATTCCAGATTGACCCAACGATATGCAAATTGCGACTTCGAAAAACAGGCCATATCATATCCCAGAGATGTGACAGCAACCTTGGGATTCAGGGCGGCACTTGAACTCCGATGTAGTATCTATAGGATCACTCTCGATCAGGATGGCGAGCAAGTCACGGTCAAACAATATATTCGGGATGACAGGCCAGGTAGCAAAAAGTATTAGGTATTTCCGGATGGGTCATTGCAATAAAATTAACGCTGTGCAAATGCAGGATTGAACTTGTTCCCCGGCATGAATTTCACTAATCTCACGCTTCGAACTCTAAGGAAAAATTCTTGAAGATTTTTGTATGTTGGTCGATGGTTATCGCCGTATTGCTCACCTTTGAATCTGAAGCTCGGCAAACTATTAACGGCTGCCAGATTAAGCGTAGAGCCAGTTGTGCTGGAGCCAACCTTTCCGGGGCGAATCTGACCAAATCTAATTTGGCGAGTGCTGATCTGGCGGGAGCTGACCTGTCTGGCGCCGATCTGAGCGGTGACAGAATTACCGAAGCCAACCTGACAAAAGCGAATCTGTCCAATGCCAATCTCTCTGGAGCCGACTTGTCCGAAACGTATATGAATAGTGCGAATTTGTCGCGTGCAAATCTGGCCAAAGCCGTTTTGTCGCAAAGTATTTTGCCGAGTGCCAACCTTAGGGAGGCCAACCTTGCAGGCGCGAATCTATCATTGGCCAATCTTAAGGGAGCCGATCTGACCGGTGCCAATGCGACAGGGGCGGTGTTCATATTGGCCAGCCTGGTCGATGCCAACTTAACCCGCGTCGATCTTACGGACGCCACGCTGATCGGTGCAGATTTGCATAACACCATTCTGGTGGAAGTGAAATATTGCAGAACCACCATGCCGGACAGAAGCATCAATAACAGCGGTTGCCTGAAATAAGGGTGACACGCGTGCATATCACATGTATTTAAAACTTGTTCTAGCGACCTGCGTACTCGCTTTTTGCGCAGTGGTATTCAGTGCGTATGCAAGGCTTTCTGATGCGGGTCTTGGCTGCGCCAACTGGCCTGCCTGCTATGAGGAAAATGCACTTAAGCAAAGGCAGCCACCCCAGCCTGATGTTATGCGCAAGCATGAGTCGTGGCGGTGGAGGTTGCAGAACCAAGCGGGATTGCTGCTGGGAATTTTATCCATCGCGATTTGCGGATATGCGTGGCAGAAGCGCAGGAAGTTGCGACAGTCACCTTTGCTGCCCACCCTGTTGGTGGCGTTGATGGCATTTCTGGCGGCATTCGGCATCTGGGCATTTTCCTTTCTGCCAAGGGCAATCATTGTCCCAGTGCATCTCGCGGGCGGAATCACCACCCTGATTGTTCTGGTGTGGATTGCGTTGTGTCAGATGAAACAGACTGTCAAAGTTAGCGCAAGCGAGGCACAGAACTGGCGCATATTTTCGCGGCTTGGCTTGGCGCTGGTGCTGGTTCAAATCATGCTGGGCGGTTGGGTAAGCTCTAATTTCGCCGCGCTTGCCTGCATTGAGTTTCCTCTTTGCCAAGGCTCGCTACTGCCGACTATGGATTTCTCATACAGCCTGGATAGATATGGATTGCCACTTTCTGTGGAGAAACTGACGGCGATACACTGGATGCATCGGACTGGCGCGGTGATTACGTTAATTTACCTGGGTTGGCTGTGCGTCAGGATCATGGCGGTGCAGGGGCTGCACACAATCGGCAAAGTCATGTTGGGAGTGGTCGTGTTCCAGTTCGTGCTCGGCATCTCCAATGTACTGCTCGGATTGCCGCTTTTTGGCGCAGTTCTGCATAACGCGGTGGCGATGCTGCTACTGGTTACGCTGTTGTTGTTGAATTACACGCTTCAAAAACAGGAAAAATGACAGCAGGTTTATCATTATCATGAATGGCCTATCTGGTGGAATGTAGTGGCCAGATAGACATTTCCAGATTCATCGGCCTTTTGGTATGCGACTAAAAGCAGCCTATATCTTTGTAGCGCATGGTTTGGCAGGAGTGTGACTTGTTGATGCGTAAATTATTTTTATTATTGTGCACATTGCTGTTTACTGCCTGCGGGGAGTATGAGTTGCCTTCGCCCTATCATGCTATAGATGTCACGTGGCAACTTGGGCAGGCTGATTTTCACCTTGCTGATTTTAATGGCAAGCCGCGCAGCTTGGCTGATTTCAGGGGAAAAGTGGTGGTGCTGTTTTTTGGTTATACCCAATGCCCTGAGGTATGTCCAACCACGCTGGCTGATCTTGCGCAGGTCATGCGCATGCTTGGCAAAGATGCAGACAGGGTGCAGGTGTTGTTTGTCACAGTAGATCCTGAACACGACAGGCCTGAATTGCTGGCGACGTTTGTTCCATTTTTTTACCCGTCTTTCCTTGGCTTATATGGTGATGCACAGGCCACAGCACAGACAGCCAAGGCGTTTGGTGTCAGCTATGAGAAGCAGTATTACAAGAAAGGCGGCTATTCTTTTCTTCATTCCGCCGGCACATTTTTGATTGGCACAAAAGGCCGGCCATTGCTGCTCTCTCGTTATGGTCAGCCAGCCGAACTACTAGTGCAGGACATTAGGCGGTTGCTGGCCACCGACCGGTAAACAATCTGCTTGGCCAGGGCGAATTCAAGAACCAGCCGCAACAGTTAATTTTTTGAAGGCGCAGACTTCGGCCATGGCGCTGCGTCGATTGAAAGGGTAACAAACATGAATCAGTTGCCAAAACAGGTGTTGATGGTTTGTGTATGTTTGTTTGCGTTGACCGGACATGCAATGGTCGCACCACCAGCCATCTCTGAAAAACCAATAGCCGATCCCCTATTCGATGCGAAGCGTGCTTACGCTGCGGGTGATTTTGCAAAAGCTGAAAAGGCATACAGGTCTTTGGCGGAACAAGGTAATGTTGAAGCGCAACTTACTCTTGGATCTATGTATGACATCGGCCTGGGCGTTGCTCAAGATTACATGGAAGCAGTAAAGTGGTATCGACTGGCAGCGGAACAGGGTAATGCCAAAGCCCAATCAAAACTCGGGGCTATGTATGACATCGGGCTGGGTGTTACTCAAAATTACTTAGAGGCAGCAAAGTGGTGGCGAAAGGCGGCGGAACAGGGTGATGCTTTTGCACAGCGCAACCTTGGGGCAATATATGACCGCGGAAAAGTTGTCCCTCAAGACTTCACAGAAGCAGTGAAGTGGTATCGCCTGTCAGCGGAGCAGGGTAATGTTTTTGCACAAGAAAAGCTCGGGTGGAAGTATGTCTTGGGAGAAGGTGTTCCTCAAGATGATGTGCTGGCATATATGTGGCTGGACATTGCGGCCGGCAATGATTCTACTCCAGGACGAAAAATTGCTGTTCAACAGCGTGTTCAACAACGTGATGCCATTGCAAGGCGCATGACTGCAGAACAAATTGCCAGAGCACGCGAACTCGCCAGAAAATGCACGGCAAATAAATTCAAGGGATGTTAACGAAAGTGAGCCTGCTACTAGCCTCGGCGCTCATTAAGAAAAGTACGTTTGACCGTCTGCTTTGGAGCAAGTCGAATATCCGATTTGGGTCGTTGTAGTTGGCAACAGCTCTAAAACAACCATGAAGCAATTTGGCTATCGTATGAATTTTTGATCAAGCGCCTTTTAGATTGACTGTTTTCTGAAGGCGAT
>CXWL01101773.1_pt1 | contig 11959 bp, 13 predicted proteins | sample 590931 | NCBI WGS metagenome assembly CXWL01 (sample SAMEA3498368, study PRJEB10139) | groundwater metagenome | biome: water well; material: biofilm material | place: Germany | collected 2015-04-27
CCATGCTGGGCCTGCGCACCATGGTAGAGGTGGTGGACACTGGCACCTACCCACGCACCGACTTCAAGGCGCGCCGTGTCATCGACGACCGCCAGGTCTTCAAGGACATGCAGCAGCGCCTGCAGACCGGGGCGGCCTGATGGCGCCGGTGCCGTCACTGGCGCTGGTGCCACGTGCGCTGGCCAGCGACAACGCGGCCATGGCGCGGCTCATGACACGCGCCGAAGCGGCTGTGCCCGAATGCCGCGAGGCCATGGCGCAGATGTACGCAAGGGCCGGCCGCGCGCACGTGATCGGCATTACCGGCGTGCCGGGCAGCGGCAAGAGCACGCTGGTGTCAACGCTAACGCTCAAGTTGCGCGCCATCGGCAAACGCGTGGGCATCATCGCGGTGGACCCGTCCAGCCCGTATTCGGGCGGCTCCATCATGGGCGACCGCATCCGCATGAGCGAGCTCGCGGGCGACGAAGGCGTGTTCATCCGCAGCATGGCCACACGCGGTGCGCAGGGCGGCATGGCGCGGGCATCGCTCGAAGCGGTGGACGTGCTGGACGCGGCGGGCTTCGACACCATCGTCATCGAGACCGTGGGCGTGGGTCAGGCCGAGGTGGAAATTGCCTGCGCCGCGCACACCGTGGTGGTGGTGTCGGCGCCGGGGCTGGGCGACGACATCCAGGCCATCAAGGCCGGCATTCTTGAAATTGCCGACGTGCACGTGGTCAGCAAGTGCGACCGCAGCGACGCCAACCGCACCATCAGCGACCTGAAGAACATGCTGGTGATGGGCATGAGCCTCACGGGTGCCGGCGGCTGGAACCCACCCGTGGTGCCCACCAGTTCGGCCAAGGGCGAGGGCTTTGAGCAATTGATCGACTGCCTGGCGCGCCACGGCCGCTACATGCGCGAAAGCGACGTCGGCCGTGTACGCACACGCCGCATTGCCGAATTCCGCATGCTCAAGACCGCCGAAGACCTGCTGCACCAGCGTTTCATGGCGGCACGGCGGGGCGCGCTGGCGGATGTGTCTGCACAACTGGCCGAACGAAAAATCTCCCCCTATCAGGCTGCCGAGCTGCTGCTCGACGGCATCCACCTGGACGACAAGTCGTGAACACCAAAGCCACCACCGCCGAACTGCAAGCCATCATGGATCAGGTCAAGGGCTGGGAGTCACATGAGGTGGCCACCTTCCTGGCCAAGCAGAAGGAACGCAAGGCGCAGTTCCACACCTTCGGCGGCTTGCCGGTCAAGCGCACCTACACACCGGCCGACCTGGCCGACACGCCGTTCGAGGACATCGGCCTGCCGGGCCAGTACCCGTTCACACGCGGCCCCTATCCCACCATGTACCGCAGCCGCAACTGGACCATGCGCCAGATCGCCGGCTTCGGCACGGGCGAGGACACCAACAAACGCTTCAAGTACCTCATCGGCCAGGGCCAGACGGGGCTGTCCACCGACTTCGACATGCCCACGCTGATGGGCTACGACAGTGACCACGCCATGAGCGAAGGCGAGGTCGGCCGCGAGGGCGTGGCCATCGACACGCTGGCCGACATGGAAGCACTGCTCGAAGGCATAGACCTGGAAAAGATCAGCGTCTCGCTGACCATCAATCCTTCGGCCTGGATACTGCTGGCCATGTACGTGGCGCTGGCGCAAAAGCGCGGCTGTGACATGCACAAGCTGTCGGGCACCATACAGGCCGACATCCTGAAGGAGTACATGGCGCAAAAGGAATACGTGTTCCCGATTGCGCCTTCGGTGCGCATCGTGCGCGACTGCATCACCTACTGCGCCGCGCACATGAAGCGCTACAACCCGATCAACATTTCGGGCTACCACATCAGCGAAGCGGGCTCGTCACCGCTGCACGAAGTGGCCTTCACCATGTGCAACCTCATCACCTATGTGGAAGAGGTCAAGAAAACCGGCATGCACGTGGACGCCTTTGCGCCGCGACTGGCTTTCTTCTTTGTCTGCCAGGCCGATTTCTTTGAAGAGATCGCCAAGTTTCGCGCTGCGCGGCGCGTCTACGCCAAGATCATGAAGGAACGCTTTGGTGCGCAAAACCCCGAAAGCATGCGGCTGCGTTTTCACTGCCAGACGGCGGCGGCCACACTGACCAAGCCGCAGTACCAGATCAACATCGTGCGCACGGCCATCCAGGCGCTGTCGGCCGTGCTGGGTGGCGCACAAAGCCTGCACACCAACGGCATGGACGAGGCCTTCTCCATCCCCACCGAAGAGGCCATGAAGATCGCGCTGCGCACGCAGCAGATCATTGCCGAAGAGGTGCACGTCACCGAGGTGGTGGACCCCATGGGCGGCAGCTATTTCCTGGAGCACCTGACCACCGAATACGAACGCAAGATCTTCGAGATCATTGCCGAGGTCGATGCCAATGGCGGCACCATCAAGCTCATTGAAGAAGGCTGGTTCCAGCGCCACATTGCCGACTTCAGCTACGAGCAGGCGCTGAACAAACAAAGCGGTGACAAGCCGGTCATCGGCGTCAATATCTACCGCGAAGAAAACGAGGTGCAGGACCTGGAAACGCACCCGCACGACCCCACGGCCGAGAAGCGCCAGATCGAGCGCCTGCAGCGCATCCGCCGCGAGCGCGACAACGAGAGCGTCAACGCACTGCTGGACCAGTTGGTGCAGGTGGCCAAGGACGACAAGCAAAACGTCATGCCGCTGACCATCGAGCTTGTGAAAGCCGGCGCCAGCATGGGCGACATCATCGAGAAGCTGAAGTTGTTGTGGGGCAGCTACCGCGAAGTGCCGGTGTTCTGAACATGCTGACCACGCCGCGTCAGCGCCACGCCACCGTTGACAATCCACACGCATGAGCATGTGTCCTGACTGGCCCCTGGTTCTGCCCTACGAAGGCGTGCATCCCACACTGCTTGGCCCTGTGCTGCACGCGGGCACCGGCAGCGCCGTGCTGGGCCGCGTAACGCTGGGCGCGCGGGCCCACTTGCAGCCCTACGCCACCTTGCGTGGCGACGGCCACGTGGTGCAGGTGGGGGACAACTTCTACATGGGCAGGCACAGCACCGTGCACATCGCCCACGGCCTGTACGGCACCACCATCGGCCACCGCGTGAGCGTGGGTGGCGACGCCGTGGTGCACGCCTGCACCGTGGGTGATGACAGCGTCATACAGCGTGAAGTGGCCGTGCTCGACGGCGCCACCATCGGCCCCGGCTGCGTGGTGGTTGCGGGCTCGGTGGTCTTCCCGCGCAGCGCCTAGCCTGCCGGCCAGTGGTGTGAAGGCGTGCCCGCCGTGGCTGTGCGGCCCTTGGCGCCAGGCGAGCTGCAAGCCGAGCACCAGCGTGTGCGCGCCGATGCAGGGCCAAGGCTGCGTGCGGGTGAGCACCCGCACCACAACCGCACGCAGGTCCAGGCCGACACCGCCTGCTACGTGGCCGCCACCGCGGTGGGCGCTGGCCGTGTGCAGATGGCCGCCGGCAGCAGCCTGTGGTTTGGCTGCGTGGTGGACGCTTCAGGCCCGGGCCTGTTTCTGGCGCCGGGCTGCAATGTGCAGGACAACAGCGTGCTGCGTTCCAGCGCCCAGGCCGTCACGGTGGGTGCCAACACCACCATCGGCCACAACGTGCTGCTGCACGACTGCACGGTGGGAGCGATGGTGCTGGTGGGCATGGGCAGTTCGCTGGCGCCCGGCACCGTGGTGCAAGACCAGGTGCTCATTGCCGGCGGCAGCCGCACCACACCGGGCCAAGTGCTGGAAGGCGGCTGGCTCTGGGGCGGCCGCCCGGCGCGTGCCTTGAGCCGGCTGGACGAGCGCAAGCTCGGCCTTGTCCAGCGCTCGGCCGCCATCTACCGCGACTATGCCCGGGGTTTTGCCAGCAGCCAGGCTGCGGCCACCGGCCTGGCCGTTTAGGGCCGGGCCCACCCAGGACCACCCCATGAGCATGGAGCCACGCTTGCCCCCGCTGCTGGACGACCCGCTGGCGCTGAACCGGCCGCAGGCCGCACCGTCGCTCTACGAGCAGGTGTACGCGGCCCTTCTGGAGGCCATTTGCGGCGGCACCTTGCGCCCGGGTGACCGCATCAACCAGGACGAGCTGGCGGCGCGGCTGAACGTGTCGCGCCAGCCCGTCACGCAGGCGCTGACGGTGCTGCGCTCGCAAGACTTTGTGCAGGACACAGGGCGGCGCGGTTTGGTGGTGACGCCGCTGCGCAAGAGCTTCTTCAAGTCGCTGTACGAACTGCGTGAATCGCTGGACCCGATGGCGGCCAAGCTGGCCGCGCGCAACAGCGCAAGGCTGTCGCGCGCCGACGCCGAGGCCTTGCTGGCGCGTGGGCGCCTGGCGGTGCAAGACGGCTCGGTGGCGGCGCTGACCCGCGCCGACGTGGACTTCCACATGTGGATTTACCAAGCCGCTGGCAACCCGCTGCTCACCGAGACCCTGCGCCTGTACTGGCACCACCTGCGCCGCGCCATGGTGGCGGTGGTGGAGCCATCGCAAGGCCGCGAGCGGGTGTGGGACGAGCACCACCGCATCCTGGAAGCCGTGCTCAGCGGCCAGGAGCAGGCGGCCGAGCGGCTGTCTCTGCTGCACATCCAGGAAGCCGCACAACGCGTGATGCAGCGGCTGCCGGACGAAGCGCCGTACGGCTGATTGCTGGCCTGGCCAGCGGCGGCTTCAGTCGCTCTGCAGTGACTGCTTGAGCTGCCCGAGCAGCGCAAAGAGCTGGCTCTGCTGCGCCGCGCTCAGGCCGCTGAAGAGTTCTGCCACCCAGGCTTCATGGGCACGCGCCATGGCACGAAACTGCTGCGCGCCTTCGGCCGTGAGCTGCACCGTGCAGGCGCGGCGGTCCGCCGGGTCGTCGTGCCGCGCCACCAGGCCTTCGGCCACCAGCCGGTCGGTCAGGCCGGTGACATTGCCGCCGGTCACCATGAGCCGGCGTGACAGCTCACGCATCTTCATGCCACCCGGGTGGCGGTCAAGCTGGGCCATCAGGTCAAAGCGCGGCAGTGAGCCGGCAAACTGCTCGCGCAGGCGCGTGCGCAGCGGCGCTTCAATGTGGTTGGTGCAGGCCAGCAGCCTCAGCCACAGGCGCAGCGCCATGTGGTCTTGCGCGCTGGTGCGGGTTTCGGTGTCTACCGGCACAGGCCGGGTGTCTTCAGCAGCGGCCATGGTGCCGCCGGGATCTCACGCTCTCAGGGTGTGCCGACAACGGTCCACAGCCGGGCGATCTCGGCCGCGCCGTCAGTACCCTTCACGCTGCGCAGCGTCTGCACGGCCGCAGACCGGCCCTTGCCCGACTGCAGCTGTGCCATGCCCAGGCGCAGCTTGGCGTCTTCGGGGTGCTTGAGGCTGCCCTTGGCGATGCCTTGCTGGATGAGCGTTATGCCCTTGTCGGCGTCGCCCAGTGACACGTAGGCGTAGCCCACCTTCACGAGCGCATTGCCTTCCTTGAGGCCTTGGGCCTCGGCCAGCTGGGTGGCCAGTGCGAGCTTGGATTCGCCCTCTTGCTTGATGGCCAAGTCACGCAGGCGCTGGTGGCGGCTGGCTTCGGCCCCTGTGCCCAAGGCGCCAGCCTTGAAACCTTGCTCGGCAATGCGGCGCGCTTCTGCCGGCAGGCCGGCCTGCAGCGAGAGCTGCGCCATTTCCATGAAGTCTTCAGTCTTGCTCAGCGTGCCACTGGCCAGGCGCAGGCGCATCAGGTCCAGCGCAAAGCGGTCGGCAAAGCCAGACTTGCGCGGCAAGCGGCCGAGGTAGGCGTTCCAGTAGTCCTTCTTGGGGTAGTTGAGCAGCAGCTTTTCAAGCGTGACGAGATAAGCCCCGGCATTGCCCGTGCGCTGCTGGGCATCGGCCAGGCGCAGCAAGTCACCTTCGTCGGGCCGGCGGCCGGCGTGTTCGGCGCTGGCCACGGCGGCGCCTGCGTCACGCGCAATGGCGCCAAAGTCGCCGCTGGCCGATTGCAGGTAGCTTTGCAGTTGCTTGACGGTGGCGCTGCTGTTGCCAGCGGCCACGGCCTTGTTCAGCCATTCGGTGGCCTTGGCGTTGTTGCGCTGCTGCGTGTAGGCCGATGCCAACTGCTCGGCGATCTGGCCCGCCTCGGCGCCACTGGCCTTGCCGTGGATGGATTCCAGCGCCTGGATGGCCGTGGCCATGTCACCAGCGCGCTGTGCAGCAGCGGCCTTCATGCGGTCAATGGTCAACTGCTCGGCGGCGGTCTTGCCGCCCACTGCGTCGGCTTCACGCACCTTGGCCAAGGCTTCCTTGGCCTTGCCGGCACGCAAAAATTCACTGGCCTGCTGCAGCGGCTTGCCCACTTCGGCGCGCACGCCCTGGGCGTGGCCGGTGCCAAGCCAGCTTGCGGCCACCAGGGCCAGGGTAAGGGCGCGCAGGGTCTTCATGTTTCGCTTGGGGTCCGGGGGCGCTAAGGCCGTTGGGTGGCTGGGGCCGCCGTTACAGGAACTGTTCGTTGCCGACGATGCCGATTTTGGTGACACCCAGGCGCTGGGCTGTGGCCATGATCATGGCCACGTGCTTGTACACCACCAGCTTGTTGGGGCGCAGGTGCACCTCGGGTTGGTCAGCCTGCGCGGCCACACCCGCCAGGCGGCTTTCAATGGCAGCACGGTCACCGGGCTGGATCACTTCACCGTTCCAGCCTATGGTGCCGTCAAAGTCGACATCGATGCGGATGATCTCGGGCGGCCTGGGCGGCGGCGCCGAATTGTTGGGCACCGGCATGTTCATCTTGACCGCGTGGGTCTGGATGGGGATGGTGATGATGAACATGATCAGCAGCACCAACATCACGTCGATCAGCGGCGTGGTGTTGATGTCAACCATCACCTCTTCTTCGCTGCCGGCCGAGCCTACGTTCATTGACATGGTTCTTGTCCTTACTTCAAACGTCGGCCAGAGCCCGCTGGCGGCTCGGTGATGAAGCCTACCTTGAAGATGCCCGCGCGTTGGCAGGCCACCACCAGGCGGCCCACGGATTCGTAGCGAACTTCAGAGTCGCCACGGATGTGAACTTCAGGCTGCGGTTCTTTCACGGCTTCAATCTTGAGCCGGTTGACCAGGGCCTCGGGGTCGGGCATGCGCTCGGTGCCCCAGTAGACCTCACCCTCGCGGTTGACGGCCAGCACCACGTTCTCGGGCTTGGTCAGCAGTGGGATGTTTTGTTCCTTGGGCAGTTCGAGCTTGATGGACTGCGTAACCACCGGCACCGTGATCAAAAAGATGATCAGCAACACCAGCATCACGTCCACCAACGGCGTGGTGTTGATGCTGTTGTTGAGTTGCTCTTCGCCGCTGTCGTCAGCGGGGCCTACGTTCATCGACATGAGGGATCTCCAATCAGCGCACGAGCCACGGCCACACACGGCGCCGGGCCACCCCAGGCGGGCACGCACCCCATGGGGCGTGGCGCCTTTAGCGTCTGGGGGCTCAGATTACCGCTTGCCGGCCAGCAGCACGTTGTGGAGGTCACCCGCGAAGGCCTTGGTCTGGTCCATCACGGCCTTGTTGCGGCGCAGCAGCCAGTTGTAGCCCATGACCGCAGGCACGGCCACGGCCAGGCCGATGGCGGTCATGATGAGCGATTCACCCACCGGGCCGGCCACCTTGTCGATGGAAGCCTGGCCGCTGATGCCGATCTTGACGAGGGCGTTGTAGATGCCCCAGACGGTGCCAAACAGGCCCACAAACGGGGCGGTGGAGCCCACCGTGGCCAGCACGGCCATGCCGTCGCCCAGGCGGTTTTGCACGCTGCCCACGGCACGGTCTACCGACATGCTGATCCAGGTGTGCTTGTCGATGGCTTCGACCATGGTGCCTTCGTGGTGCTCACTGGCCTTGATGCCTTGTTCGGCGATGAAGCGGAAGGCCGAGCCTTCTTGCAGCGCGCCCACGCCAGCCTTGACGGTGCCGGCCTTCCAGAAGGCGTCGGCCGATGAGCGGGCGCTCTTCATCATCGAGTGCTGTTCAAACAGCTTGGTGAAGATCACGTACCAGCTGCCCATGGACATGATGGCCATGATGATGAGCGTGGTGTGGGCCACCACGTCACCCTGCGTCCACAGGGCCTTGAGGCCGTAGGGGTTGTCAACGGCTTCCTCGGTGATGACGCCAGCAGCGGGCTTGGCAGCGGCCGCTGTGGCGGCTTCAGATGCCGGGGCTGCTGCTGCGGGTGCCGAGGCCGGCTCCGAGGCAGCTTGCGCCAGGGCCAACAGTGGCATGCTGAAAGCCAGGACAAAGCCTGCCAGCAGCGTGGCAATCGACTTGGCCACCCACGAGCGGGCGTTGATGATTCGGTTCATAGACATTTGGACTCCAAAGGAACAGGCTTGCGCGGCCCCTGAAGCCGCGCTCGTGGGGAAAAAGGGGATCAGTCGGTGAGTTTCCAGACGTAGACCACGCGGGCGGTCAGCTTTTCAGGCCTGCCGTCCAGGGTGCCCGGCGTGCCCTTGCACGCCTTCACGGCTTCCAGCGTGAGGCGGTCCAGCATCTTGTGCTCCCGGGTCGGACCCGAGGACCTTTCGACACTGGCGTCGTTGATGACGCCGCTGGTGTCCATGGTGTAAATCACGGTCACCGTGCCTTGCGTTTCAGCGTTGCGGGCGGCCCGCGAATACTCGGGCTGCTCGCACTTGCCAGCAAAGTCGATCTTGGGCTCGGTGCGCACCGGGGAACGTGGGCCTGCGGGTGCCGGGGGTGCGGCCACCGGCGCGGGTGCCACACGCACGGGCGTTGGCGGCGGCGCCACCTGGGTGGTGGTGATGCTCGGCGCAAACGTGGGCGGCGGGTTCACGTGCACCTCGGGAGGCGGCACAAAAGAAGGCGGCGGCGGCGCAAACTTGGGCGGTGGCGGCAGGTTTTCAGGCGGCGGCGGGGGCGGCGGCTTGACTTCTTCAATGATCTTGGTCTCCAGCGGAGACTTCATCACCTCGACGAGGCGTTGCGCCAGCCCATTGACCAGTCCCCAACCCAGCACCAGATGCAGGGCCAGCACGACGCCAATCCCCACGACATGTTTGCCTGGGTTGCGTTGTTGTTCGGCAAAATCCACTCAATCCTCCAGCCGACCCCGCAGTTCCAGATGGTTGCGGAGTACTGCGACCACCTTGACCACGGCCTCGTGAGCCACCGCAGCCCGAAGCGGCTACGGGGCGCGACTATATCGCGAAGCGCAGCCCACTTTCCCTGGGCAACACCCTAGGCAAAGGCGCTCGCTGATGTACCTCAGAAGTAACCGTTCTATTTCAGCAAGAACGGGGCCAGACCAGGGTTGCACGCCCTGCGAATGCGGGGGGGTCAAGACCGCCCAGCCAAGCGTTGCAACAACGCCAGTGTGTTGGCGCTGGAATCGATTGCATCGCAAGCCAGCGCGTGCGGTGAAGAAATTGACCGTAACCAGGTGAGCTGCCTCTTGGCCAGTTGCCGAGTTGCCGCGATGCCCGCGTCGCGCACGGCTTGGTCAGCGCGTGCCGCCGCACCCGGCACCCAGCCCCGGTCCAGCGCGTCCCAGACCTGTCGGTAACCCACGCAGCGCATGGCGGGCAGCCCTGCGTGCAGCTCGGGCTGTTGGCGCAGCCGCAGCACTTCGTCTACCAGGCCGGCGGCCCACATGGCTTCAAAGCGCAGAGCGATGCGCTCGTGCAGCCAGCTGCGCTGCCCGGGCACCAGCGCCACCAGGGGCCAGGCGCCTTCATCCGGTGCATGCTGCGGCCCACGCTGGTGCCAGCTCGACAAGGGGCGGCCACTGAGCTGCCAGACTTCCAGCGCGCGCTGTATGCGTTGGCCGTCGGCCGGCGCCAGCCGCGCGGCCGTGGCCGGGTCCACGCGTGCCAGTTCGGCATGCATGGCGGGCCAGCCTTCTTGTGTGGCGCGGCGGTCGATCTGCGCGCGCACTGCCGCATCGGCCTCGGGCATGGCGTCCAGGCCCTCGCGCAGCGCCTTGAAGTACAGCATGGTTCCGCCCACCAGCAGCGGCAGCCGGCCCCGGCTGCGGATGTCGGCCGCCAGGCGCTGGGCGTCAGCCGCAAAACGCGCGGCCGAGTAGGCCTGTGTGGGCTCGATGATGTCGATCAGGTGGTGCGGCACTGCGGCACGCTCGGCAGCGCTGGGCTTGGCGGTACCGATGTCCATGCCCCGGTAGACCAGGGCCGAGTCCACGCTGATGACCTCCACCGGCCAGCGCGCGGCCAGAGCCAGGGCCGCCGCCGTCTTGCCCGATGCCGTGGGCCCGGCCAGGCACAGGCCCAACACGGGTGCACGCGCAGGACTTCGGGTTGTGGTGGGGCTCACTTGGCGTGGCGCCGCACCAGGGTCCATGCCACCGTGCTGGTGGCAAGAGCCCAGAAGGCCACGCCGTAGGCCATGGGGCGCACCGTGCCGTCCATGGCCACGCCCAGCCAGCGTCCGATGGCAAAAGCGGTAAGTGCCAGCATCAGGCCGGCCAGGGCCGACGCCGCGCCCGCTGCCTTGGGGAAGGGCCCCACCACGCCCGCCTGCCCACAGGGCTGGTGGATGCCATGGCCAACGGCAAACAGGCATTGCGGCAGCAGCACGGCCCACACCGCTTGCACGCCGGCGCCCGCCAGGCCGGCCATGGCCACGCCGCTGGCCAGCGTGAACCAGGCCCCCTTGCCCACCGCCCCGGCCATGCCGTAGCGGGAGATCCAGCGCCGGCACACAAAGGTGCTGGCCAGGTAGCAAAAAGACCCCACCGCCATGACCACGCCATAGGCGGTGGGCGACAGGCCCAACACGTCCATGTACACAAACGACGAAGCCGCCAGCACGGTGAACAAGCCGCCGTAGGTGCAGGCCACCAGCAGCGCCCAGGCCACGAACTGCGGGTGGCGGCCGATGTGCCACCAGGCACGCAACAGGGCCCTGAACNNGGGGGTTCTTGTGGCGCAGGGTTTCGGGCAGCCGCCAGGCGATGAATCCGAGCGTGGTGGCCCCCACTGCGGCCACCACGGCCAGTGCGCCCCGCCAGCCGAACAAGAGTGCCGCTGTGCCGCCGGCCAGCGGCCCGCACAACGCGATGAGGCCCAGGCCCGACAGCGCCAGTGCCATGACCTGCGCACCTTCCACCGGCTCGTACGNNCGGCTCGTACAGGTCCCGCACGATGGCGCGTGCGCACACCACGGCCGCAGCCATGCCGGCACCTTGCACCACGCGCCATGCCACCAGGGCTTCGATGCTGCCGGCCAGCGCGCCACCGACGCTGGCGGCGGTGTACATGGCCAGCCCCCACAGCAGCACCGGGCGGCGGCCCACGCGGTCGGCCACGGGGCCCCAGACCATCTGCGCCAGGCCAAAGGCCAGGATCAGGGCTGACATGGTGAGCTGTGCCGCGCTCATGCTGGCGCCAAGTGCCCGGGTGAGCATGGGCAGGGCGGGCAGGTAGACGTCGGTGGTGACGGGCTGCAGGCCCAGCAGCAGCGACAACGCCAGAGCGGCCAGCGGGGCAGAGACGTGAGGGCTGGGCGGCGAGGCCGGTGCCGCAGGGGGAGCAGAAGACATGTGCGCGCAGGTTATCAGGCCCGGTGTGGGCTGCTGCTGACAGCGCAAGGCTCATGAGCCTCTCAACCGGGTGGCGTTCGTCGCACGAAGTTTGGTGTTGGTCAAGGCTGCCCGCGCTCCATCGCAAGCCAGGCTGCCGCAGGCCCGGTGCTGGGCATCATGGCGGCTTCAGCCACAGCAGCCCCAATCAAGATGACCCCTACCCGATCTTTGAACCGCCTGCATGTCTGCGCCGCCGTGGTGGCCACCCTGGCGGGTGCCACCCATGCGCAGACCTTCAAGGACCCGGTGCTGGAGGCGCTGTACACGGCCGACAAGACGGCCGAACTCCAGCGTGTGTCCGCCCAGCGCGTGGCGGCCCAGGCCGACGACGCGCAGGCCGTGCTGGGCCTGGCGCTGGCGGCCTTGCAGCGCAATGACGGCGCTGCAA
>CXWL01129873.1_pt1 | contig 11958 bp, 12 predicted proteins | sample 590931 | NCBI WGS metagenome assembly CXWL01 (sample SAMEA3498368, study PRJEB10139) | groundwater metagenome | biome: water well; material: biofilm material | place: Germany | collected 2015-04-27
AGATAAAAATCACGATTATGGTGAAGCTTGGCGCGATATGCGTGTGAGTAGCCTAACGGATTTGATCATTCAGAAGTTATTACGCGTGAAACAAATTGAAGATAACAAAGGAAAAACCTTAGTTTCAGAAGGTATTGATGCGAATTATCAAGACATGATTAACTATTCTGTTTTCGCTTTGATTTTGATGGAGAAATTTTAATAACATCTCATTAACACAATCTATCAAAAAGCCTGTTTATATTTGTTGAACTCAATTAAAACTATGAACAAAAAAAATATATCTTGGATAATTAGAATTGTTGTTGCCTTACTTTTTATCGTTTCGGCAATTGCGAAAATATCGAAAGGTTGGATTTCCGATTTCCCTTTTATCGATTTCTCTCCGTATTTTGCTATTTCTACTTTTGAAGTTAAACAGTTAATTACATTAGGATTTTCAGATACGATTGCGCCTTATTTTTCAAGAATTTTAATTGGTGTCGAATTTGCACTTGGGTTTTTATTACTAAATAATAATTTCCTAAAACGCATTACGATTCCTGCAACGATTAGTTTATTAGTTGTTTTCATTATTCATTTGAGCTATGTAACAATTTCAACTGGTGGAAATTCAGGGAATTGTGGTTGTTTTGGAGAATTAATCCCAATGACACCCATTGAAGCGATTATTAAAAATTTCATCGCGGTTGGATTATTAGTTTGGCTTTTTCAGATTTCAGAAAAAGATAAAAAATCAAACTTTTGGATATTAACAACTGTGACTTTAGCTTGTATTTTAGGCTTATTTATGTTGGCTCCGATGAAAGCTTCAACTACATCAAGTCCAACATTAGAGAGTAATGAAGTTGTTTTAACTGATACTATTTCTCAAGTTGAAGATACTATCAAAGTTGAAGAAATAAAAGCTATCGATTCATCGAAAATTAAAGTCGAAAAAGTTGTTGAGGAAGTAAAAAAAGACGTTGGGCCAAAACAAGCCGTTTCAGGTTATTCGGAGTTTTATGCTGATATTGATAAAGGTCAAAAAATATTATGTTTCTTCGTTCCAGGTTGTGAACATTGTAGAGAAGCTGCAAAAGATTTAAATGCTTTACAAAAGAAACACAAAGATTTTCCACAAGTACAAATTGTATTTATGGATGAAGAAGCGGAAAAAATTCCAGATTTCTTTAAATATGCAGGTAAACAATTTCCATATAAAGTGATTGATATTATTCCGTTTTGGACGAAATTAGGTTCAGGAAAAGACACACCTGGAGTCATCTATTTACACAACGGAAACGTGATTAAATTTTATGACGGAATTGCAGAAAAAGCCTTTAATAGTAAAGCAATAGAAAAAGTAATTTATAAATAAAAAACATTTTAAATTTAAAAATAGTATGAAAAAAGTTTTGGTAACACTTGCAGTAGCAATAGGATTAACACTAGTCTTAACTTCATTTGGTCTAACGTCTTTTAATGACCAAACCGAATTTTCAAAAGAAAGTTTAGAAACGAAATTAACGACAATTGATAACACAGAAATTTCGTTTGAAGAGATCTTGAAACAAAACGATGGTAAAGCCATAGTAATTGACGTTTGGGCATCTTGGTGTTCAGATTGTATTAAAAGCATGCCCGAAGTAAAAGAACTTAAATCAAAATATCCAGAAGTAGTATTTGTAAATTTATCTTGTGATAAAACGTACGATGCTTGGAGAAATGGTATTGAAAAATATGAAGTTACTGGAGAAAACTATTTAATAAAAGATGGAATGAAAGGTGCATTCGGACAATCAATTAAATTAGATTGGATTCCTCGTTTTATTGTAGTGGACAAAGACGGTAAAATTGCATTATTCAGAGCCATTGAAAAGGATTTTGATAAAATAAGAGAAACTTTAGAAAAAACTAAATAAAATTTTCAAGCGCAAGAACAAGTGCAAGTTCAATTTCTAAAGAAAACAGAAACTTTAACTTGATTTTTGAACTTGATTTTTGAACTTGAACTTGAACTTAAATTATGAGAAAAAATATCGTAGCTGGTAACTGGAAAATGAACAAAACATTACCACAAGCCATTGAATTAATAAACGAAATTAAAAACAACAAACCGAATAACAATGCTGAAGTTATTTTAGCTACTCCGTTTCCTTATTTAGCAAAAGCTGTGGAATTAGTAGCTGGAACTGATATTAAAATTGCAGCTCAAAACATGCATCAAGCTGAAGGCGGTGCTTTTACAGGTGAAGTTGCTGCATCAATGTTAACTAGCGTTGGTGTGAATACTGTAATTTTAGGTCATAGTGAAAGAAGAGCATATTTTCATGAAAATGATGCGTTGTTAGCGAATAAAGGTGATACGGCTTTAACGCACGATATGACGGTTATTTTTTGCTTTGGTGAAGAATTAAAAGACAGACAAAATAACAATCATTTTAATGTGGTTGAATACCAATTACGTGATGGTTTATTTCATATTTCGAATGAAAAATGGAAGAATATCGTATTAGCTTACGAACCAGTTTGGGCCATTGGAACTGGTGAAACCGCTTCTCCAGAACAAGCGCAAGAAATGCATTTATTCGTTAGAAATTTAGTGGATAAAGTTTTCGGAAGAGAAATCGCTGAAAATGTTTCTATTTTATATGGTGGAAGTGTAAAACCAGACAATGCAAAAGAAATTTTCTCAAAACCAGACGTTGATGGCGGATTAATTGGTGGCGCTGCATTAAATGCCAATGATTTCTTCGGAATTATTTCTGGAATATAGTATTCAGTATTCAGTCGCAGTTTTCATTTATTTTAATTTCTGAAAACTGCGACTGATAACTTACAACTCAAAAATGGAATATATCCTAATCCCAATTGTAGCGCTACTCGCTTCTGCCCTAACCTTTTTCTCTGGTTTTGGATTGGGAACTTTATTATTACCTGCTTTTGCTTTGTTTTTCCCTGTCGATGTTGCGATTGCCTTAACAGCGATTGTTCATTTTTTAAACAATGCGTTTAAACTGTTACTAGTCAAAAAACATATCAATTGGAAAATCGCATTACAATTTGGACTTCCAGCTTTGCTTTTTTCTTTTCTTGGCGCATTTTTGTTAGACAAAATTACCAATGCTAATATTCTTACCGAATACACTTTAAATAACACTGTTTTTCAGGTTACATTAATGAAAATCATTGTAGCTGTTTTACTGATTTTCTTCGCTTTATTTGAATTACTTCCGAAACTAAAAAACCTACAATTTCCTAAAAAATATTTACCAATTGGTGGAATTTTAAGTGGTTTTTTTGGTGGACTTTCCGGACATCAAGGTGCATTACGAAGTGCGTTTTTAACAAAAGTTGGTTTGTCAAAAGAAGCATTTATAGCTACTGGTGTAATTATCGCTTGTATGATTGACGTGAGTCGAATGTCGGTGTATTTTTCCAATATCTCAAAAGTAAAAGACACTTTAAATTGGAACTTACTTTTAGTTGCCACACTTTCTGCTTTTGTTGGAGTGTATTTCGGAAACAAATTGGTAAAAAAAATAACCATAAACACCATTCAGAAAATCGTGGCATTTATGATTATTTTGTTTGCGATGGCTCTAGGATTGGGGATTATTTAGAGTTCTTTTTCACTAAAACCCAAATATCATCAAATAGTTTCATCAACTTTAAGCCATTATTTGTTTTATCATAATTCAAAGCATGATAAGTATAATTAAATTCGCAATTGGCATTACCAAAATTGATATTGTAATCACATCCATCAGAAACATTGAAATTATATTTTTCAATGACATCTAAATTTACTTTCTCTAATTGATTTACCATATCAAAAAAACTTGATTTTGAAATAACAAAATCATAATTATTATAGAAATCTGCTCTTGGATATTCTTCATCTGATGCTTCTTTTTGAATATTATCTGTAAACTTTGTAGCAACATAACAGCTGTCATTTCGAAAAGACAAAGTAACTTCTGTTAATATATGAGATTTATCAGCTCTGTAGATTGGACCTGTAGATTTTGTAAAAGAAATATGATCTATTTTTATCTGTTTATTTATTTTATAACTATTTTCATTTTGTGAAAAACAAAAAACAGAAAATAATAGGAAGTAAATTAGTTTTATCATAATTGTAAAACGTAATTTCTATATTTTTATTATTTCTTCCATTATTGAATAATCCTATAATCTATTTCCCTGCTTTCTCTTTTCTAGAAACATAATTATGTAAAAAATCACCTTTTGGTTTTCCTAAATCGAAAGAACTAAACTTCGTAAACAATCTCGTTTCTTTTCTCGCTTCGTCTTTGTCCCAATTTTCATATTCTATGCGATATATCGCTGAATACATTTCGGCACGTCCAACACCATGAAAACAGTGAATAAGCACCGGATAATTCGCTGGATTGTCCATTACTTTAAAAAAAGCTTCTAAATTTTCTGGTTTTGGCACTTGATCCGAACCAATATTGAAATAATTCAAACCTTTAATTTTTGCAGCCGCTTGTTTTTCTGCAACAAGTTCTACTGGAATTTCAGGATTGTTAACTAAATCCGCAGTTCCAGGAAAACGCAAATCGATAATACTTTTGATATTATGTTCTTTCACAAAATCAGCAATATCATCTGGTGGAATTACACCACTTTTATACACTTTTCCTTCAGAAATAACTTTTAAATTGTGATTTATTTTATAGTCATAAAAATAACTTTTAGCCCATAAAAGTGCAGCAATTACTAAAACTGAAACTACTATTTTTACTATTCTTTTCTTCATCATTTCGAAGTTAATTTTTTATCTATAATTCTATTAAAATAATCTTGAATAAATGCTTTACAAGCAATTTCCATATCATTCATTTCTTTGTTTCGCTTGCCAATTAAATTGTGTAATTGTTTTTTATCGTTTTTATCATAAAATCCAACCGCGACTTTTCCATCAAAAGCACAAATATAATTGCCTCGAACAAAGTTATACAAACCCGAGTTATGATTAATAACAAAAGGTTGAATTTGTTGTTTTTTGTCTAACAAACTTCTTCCCCAACTTCTAAAAGGTTTATCGTATCCAATCATGTCCATCACTGTTGGAAAAATATCGATATGCTGAGCCAATTCATTACTTTCTCCTTTTAATTTGTATTTTGGAGAATAAAATAAAATAGGAACCGCTAATCTGTTCGTAACTTTATCGGTATATTCTTCCGAATAATTCACCAAATTACAATGATCGGCGGTGATGATAAATATGGTATTTTCAAACCAAGGTTGTTTTTTTGCCGATTCGAAAAACTTTTTAAAGGCATAATCGGTATAACCAACTGGCTGATGCATCGGATTTGTTCCTTTCGGAATTTTGTTTTTAAATTTCTCTGGAACTACATAAGGTTCGTGCGAAGTAACTGTAAAAATCGTACTGAAAAATGGTGTTTTCTTTTTACTTATGGTTTGATTCATAAATTGCATAAAAGGCTCATCCCAAATTCCCCAAGAACCGTCAAAATCTTTGTCGTTTCCGTATTCTGTCATTCCATAATAATGGTCGAAACCTAAAATATTTCCATAACCTAAAAATCCCATTGAACCATTTGGCGCACCATGAAAAAACGAAGTATCATATCCTTTACTTTTCAAACAAGAAACCAAAGATTCTATTTTTTGTTTGGCATAAGGAGATGAAGTAAAAGCTTCTTTAAATGAAGGAATTCCAGAAATAATTGAAGACATTCCGTGAATTGATTTATAACCATTTGCGTATGCATTTGTGAAAATTAAACTTTCTTTCGCTAATGAATCTAAAAATGGTGTATAACTTACGTAATCTTTAATGTTTGCATTTTTATTGAAAGCACCAATATATTCTCGACCCATACTTTCTGTAATAATCAGAACAATATTTGGCGTAGTTGGACTATTCGATTTATAAAACTTTATAGGCTGGAAATTTTCATCAATTACAGATTCAGCAATATTAAAATCGGGTTTCTTGAATGATTTTACACCTAAAGTTCGTAAAAATGTAAAAGGAGAATTCAGAACCAAATCGGCTTGTTGCGCTTTTTTTACATGTTGATTGGCGTCAACTAAATTAATTGGTCGTGTACTTTTTTTGAAATCACCACGAATTCCACCAATACATAAAGTTGCAACCATTAAAAATCCTAAAATTGAGATTAAAACATATTTAATTTTAGAATCTTCCACCAAATTTTCCTTCACTTTTACTTTTTTGTATAAGAATATCCATAAAGCAGAAACGGCGATGAATAATAAAAACACATGCCAGTAGGTAATTAGAAATCGGAATAACATGCCGCCTTTAGATTCTTCGTGCTTTAAAATATCCCAAGCAGCAAGAGTTAAACGTGAAAAATTGTATTTATAATAAATGAAATCTACAAAATTGAAAGAGAAAAAAAGTAAATTTGAAATGAAGTATAAATAGAATAAAACTGTTTGAAATTTAGGCTTCGTATTGACAAAAAGTGGTAAAACCGAAAGTACAATAAACAATCCATTTATGTATAAAATAGCTGTTGTATCAAATGCTAATCCGTGGTAGGAAATTTTCAAAAATTCAGAAATTGAATCCACTTCAACGGTTTCACTATTATAAACGTAGAATAAAACTCTTGCAATAAAATAAAAGAAATAAGCTAATAAAATTCTGTACGACAGAACCTTATACTCATCTAACCTAAAAATAGATTTCATACTTAAAAAATTAATTCTTGCAAAATTAACAATATTCGAAGTTTTACCGTTAAATTATTTATAAATATCTATTTTTTTTATAAATTGCAGTTTAAAACCAACTCAAATGCAAAACATTACTAGACTTTTTGATTTCCCATACTACCAATTAGAACATTATAATTTACCAGATGCTTTAGTCACAAAATATGGTAACGAATGGGTAAAAACTTCTACTCAAGAATATATAAATAAAGCCAATGCATTATCAAGAGCTTTACTGAATTTAGGAATTCAAAAAAATGATAAAATTGCTGTTATTTCTTCAAATAACAGAACAGAATGGCACATTTCTGATATTGGAATTTTACAAACTGGAGCACAAAACGTTCCCGTTTATCCAACTATTTCTTCAGAAGATTATGAATACATTTTAAACCATTCTGAAGCTAAATATTGTTTTGTTTCTGACCAAGAAGTATATGATAAATTAAAAGCGGTTCATTCAAGAATTCCGTTATTGGTCGAAATTTATTCATTTAACGAAATTTCTGGTTGTAAAAAATGGAGAGATCTTTTAGAATCTGGTACAGATACTTCTAACCAAAATGTAGTTGAAGAAAGAAAAAACAATGTTTTACCAACCGATTTAGCTACAATTATTTACACTTCTGGTACAACTGGAAGACCAAAAGGTGTGATGCTTTCTCACAACAATATTGTTTCTGATGTTTTGAGTTCTGACAGTAGAATGCCTTTACGAAAAGGAAGTACTCGTGCTTTGAGTTTCTTACCAATTTGCCATATTTTCGAAAGAATGCTTACGTATGTGTATCAATATGGTGGAATTTCAATCTATTTTGCTGAAAGTATTGAAAAGATTTCAGACAATTTAAAAGAAGTTCACCCTCATGTGATGTCAGTTGTACCAAGACTTTTAGAAAAAGTATACGATAAAATTTACGCAAAAGGTGCTGATTTAACTGGAATTAAGAAAAAATTATTCTTTTGGGCATTAGATTTAGGAATGGAATTTAAACCATATAATGAAAATGGTGCTTTTTATAATTTCAAATTGGGAATTGCTAGAAAATTAATTTTCTCCAAATGGCAAGAAGGTTTGGGTGGCGAATTAGAACTATTAGTTTCTGGTAGTGCCGCTTTACAAACTCGTTTAACAAGAGTATTTACTGCTGCAGGAATTCCAGTAATGGAAGGTTACGGATTAACAGAAACTTCTCCAGTAATTTCGGTAAATGACATGAGAAACAGAGGTTTCAAAATTGGAACTGTTGGTCGAGTTATCGATAATGTTGAAGTTAAAATTGCCGAAGACGGAGAAATTCTTTGTAAAGGTCCAAACGTAATGATGGGTTATTACAAAGATGAAACTCAAACCGCAGAAGTGATTAAAAATGGTTATTTCCATACGGGTGATATTGGAGAAATTGATTCTGAAGGTTTCTTAAAAATTACGGATCGTAAGAAAGAAATGTTCAAAACTTCAGGTGGAAAATATGTAGCGCCACAAATTTTAGAAAACACATTTAAACAATCTCGTTTTATCGAACAAATTATGGTTATTGGTGATGGTGAAAAAATGCCAGCAGCTTTCATTCAACCTGCGTTTGATTTCGTAAAAGAATGGGCAAGCAGACATAAAGTAAACATTGGAAATTCTAACGAAGAAATTTGTCAAAATCCAGAAGTTATTGCTCGTATTCAAGAAGATATTGACGAGGCAAACAAAAAATTTGGAAATTGGGAACAAGTCAAACGTTTTGAATTGACACCAGATGTTTGGTCAATTAATGATGGACATTTAACGCCAACTATGAAATTAAAACGTAAAATTATTAAAGAAAAATACCAAACACTTTACGATAAGATTTATAGAGAATAAAAATATTTAAAATGAAAAAAACACTATTCATTTCGTTAATCTTCGCTTTTTTTTCTTGTAAAAAGAGCGAAGATTTTTCGTTACAAAACTATCATTCTTTTGACAATAAAGAAGACCAATATTCTGGTGGAATAAAAATGATTCCCATCAAAACGCCTAAAGGAACTTTTAACGTTTGGACGAAAAAATTTGGTAACAATCCGAAAATAAAAGTCTTGCTTTTACACGGAGGACCAGGCTTAACACATGAATTGTACGAATCTTTTGAAGGGTATTTACCAAAAGAAGGCATCGAATTTATTTATTACGATCAATTAGGCTCTTATTATTCCGATCAACCAAAAGATAAATCACTTTGGACAAACGAACGATTTGTAGAAGAAGTAGAACAAGTTCGTATCGCTTTAGGCTTAAACAAAGATAATTTTTACATTTTAGGACAATCTTGGGGCGGCATTCTAGCAATGGATTACGCGTTAAAATATCAGAAAAACTTAAAAGGTTTGATTATTTCCAATATGGTTTCGAGCATTCCGTTGTACAACAAATATGCGCAAGAAGTTTTGGGACCGCAAATGAAAAAAGAAGTGTACGATGAAATTATGCAGTTGGAAAAAAACAACGATTTTGCCAATCCTCGTTATACCGAATTGCTTTTCGAAAATTATTATACCGAACATATTTTACGCAAACCACAAAAAGATTGGCCAGAATCGATAACTAGGTGTTTTAAACACATCAATTCGGAAGTGTATATTTCGATGCAAGGTTATAGTGAATTTGGCATTACAGGCGATGCTTACATTAAAAATTGGGATGTTTCTAAACGACTGAAAGAATTAACTGTTCCAACGTTAACGATTGGTTCAAAATATGACACCATGGATCCAGAACACATGAAATGGATGGCAACACAAGTGCAAAACGGAAGATTTTTATTTTGTAAAAACGGAAGTCATTTGTCTCAATACGACGACCAAGAAACGTATTTTACTGGTTTAATTCAGTTTTTAAAAGATGTGAATGAGAAGAAATTCAACTAATTATCGCAAACTTGTCATGCTCCGCCTATCACGCAACTATGTTGAGACTCTTTCAGAGTGACAAACGTTGTTTACTCTTCCTTATCTTTTCCTAAAACCTTTGTATCAATTGGAATTGCTGGTTGAAACAATAATTTTTCGTTATAATACAAGTTATATCCTTTTTTGGTACGAAATTCAAAATCTTTAAATTTGAAATTTTGATCTTCACTTTCTCTATTAAAAATGATAGATTCTTTAGAATCTGGAAAGAAAACTTCCGCAACTAAACTATCCTCATCAATAAAGAAATAAGCATTTTTACTTTTTCCTAATGTATCTTTTTCAATTGACGTTAAACGGTAACCTTCTTCAAAAACACGAATACATTTTTTAGTCATATTCGACCATTTGTAACCCGCTTTTAAATCGCAACCATTTTCATTCTTGTCGTCATTAACTTGATTTTTTACAATAGAATCTAACATTTCTTCGTCTGATATCTCTTGATTTTTAAGAATATAGTCGCAAGAAATTAATGACAAGAAAATTAGGGGTATAATTTTTTTCATTTTTTTAGTTTAGAGTTTCTTGATAAATTAAAGTCTCAACCGTTTCGAAATCAGTTGGTTTATCTGTATTATGAAAATATTTAATCAAAACTTCTCCCCAAATTTTTCCATCAGAAAAGTTAGCAATAATCCATCTGTGGTTTAAAATTTTAACATTATTAATTAAAAACGGATTTTCTCCAACTTGATCATAAGAAACGTATTTATTTCCTTTCTTATCAGCATTAAACGCCATTAAATCTTCTTTAACCTTTGTTTGCAAAGTTTTTAAATTATGTTCGAAATAATATTCTTGAGCAAATTCGTTATGATCTAAAGAAAACTTATCATTGTCTAATAACTTCACAATAGAATCTTGAGCTTTTTTCAATTCTTTTTTACTAATTGTTGAAACTTCTTCACTTCTTTTTAATATTCGAGATGAATTTACCATCTGAAAAATATTAACTAATACTGAAAAAACTAAACCGTAAACTAATAAATTCTTCTTCATCTTGTTGTTATTTTATTTCTATTTCTAAATTATCGTAAGCTAAAAACACATTATCTGGCAATTGCTTTTGCACTTCTTCATGCAAACCTAAAATATGGCTAATATGTGTCAAGTAAGCTTTTTTTGGTTGCACCAAATTTATAAAATTTATTGCTTCTTCTATGTTAAAATGTGTATTATGTGGTTCAAATCGTAAGGCATTGATTACCAAAACCTCAATATTTTTTAATTTTTCTAATTCTGAATCATCAATAGTTTTAACATCTGTTAAATATACAAAATCTTTTATTCGGTAGCCAAAAACTTGCAAATTTCCGTGCATGGCATTAATAGGGATGATTTCTTGATTTTTAATTTCTAAATTTTTGTTATTTACAACCTCAAATGGCACTACAGAAGGCGCTCCAGGATACTTATTTTCCTTTTCAAAAATATAATCAAATCTTCTGGCTAAATTATTTAAAACACGCTCATGCCCATAAACCGGAATATCACCTTGTTTAAAATAAAATGGTCTGATATCATCTAAACCTGCGGTATGATCGGCGTGCTCATGCGTAAAAAGCAACCCATCAATATGGGAACATTTACTAGTTAACATTTGCTGACGAAAATCGGGGCCACAATCAATTACGACTGAGAAATCTTCATCATGAATCCAAACAGAAACACGCAATCTTTTGTCTTTACTGTCTTCACTTAAACATACGAAATGATTACTTCCAATTACTGGAATTCCTTGAGATGTACCGGTACCTAAAAAGTAAACTTTCATATAGTGTTAAAAATATTTATTATTGCTGTTTATAGTATCGCTTTTTGTTTATTTGCATTATTAAAGATAAACATCTTTTTTTGAGCGGTTTAAAACGGAATATTTTTTTACAAAAATAACAAATTACTCTTGTTAAAACCTATAATTTATTAACTTTGCAATATAGATTGATATTACCCCAAAAATACATTTGAAAAAATGACGACTGAAATAACATTAAGAGGAGACAAAGCAATTGAGCAAATTCCTTCAACCAAGGATAAAGCGCTCCGCATTAATTTAAATGAAAACATCTACGGAACCTTTGCTGAAATTGGTGCTGGACAGGAAACTGTTAGACATTTTTTTAGAGCTGGAGCTTCTTCAGGTACTATTGCTAAAGCGATGTCGGCTTACGACAAAGATTTTAGTGATGCCATTTATGGTATTGAAGAAGATGGGCGTTATGTTACAGAAAGTAGATTAAGAAAAATGTTAACTCACGAAACGCAACTTATTGAAGATCGTTT
>CXWL01017591.1_pt1 | contig 11957 bp, 13 predicted proteins | sample 590931 | NCBI WGS metagenome assembly CXWL01 (sample SAMEA3498368, study PRJEB10139) | groundwater metagenome | biome: water well; material: biofilm material | place: Germany | collected 2015-04-27
CTGCGAGAATCGAAAGGGGTCCCGCAGTAGCAAGCACCGCGCGCTTTTGTGCATCATTTAATCCTTCAAGGTATTTCACTAGATCGGACTATACCTCATAAATCGTTCTCCACAGGCATCCAGATAGGTGGTTGACTCTCACTCTCCCTCGGCTATACTCCGTCTATCGACCGATACGGAAGATTCCAAGAAATGGCTTATATGCTCAGTATTTAAGCCATTTTTGTACTTGACAGACCCACCTCGATTCCCCGTTTTCCCATTACATTCACTTCACAACTTTTCCTAGCAGGATTCGTCACAGTCGCCCTTAGTGCGACGCTCCTACCAAACCGCGCAAGCGCTTTTTGGTTTTTTTCTACAAATGCAGATGCGGCAACAAGCGCTCCCTTGCCCAGCTTAAAAACTCCTGCCCTCATTGCCGCCACCAATCTTGACCCGAACCCAGACAAGGGTCTCGTCGATACTCAGACCAGTAGTGATAATGCGCTTATTGCGCATATCGGTCCTTCTGGCACGATAGCCGATGTTGCGATCTCGACACCCCCTGACCGTATCTCAGTCTACGTCGTGCGACCGGGCGACACACTCGGGGTCATAGCCAAAATGTTCAATGTTTCTGCAAATACTATTATCTGGGCAAACAATCTGAAAGGCTCAGGAGATATCCATCCAGACGACACTCTTATTATCCTGCCGATCTCTGGCGTGAAGCGCACTATCGTGAGCGGTGATACGCTCAAGTCGATTGCTAAGAAGTATGGTGCCGACGCAAATGAAATTGCACAATTTAACGGTCTCGATCCTGAGAAATCGCTTGCCATCGGCGAAGTGATTATCATCCCGGGTGGCGAAGTTGCGCCGACAGTGACAACCGCACCTAAATCCAAGAAATTGCGCATAGTCGGCAAAGAGCCCTATCTCGGTGGCAGTGGCGCAGTACAAGACGATTACTACACCAATCCAGTACCGGGCGGGCTCATCACCCAGAGAATCCATGGATGGAATGCAGTCGATATCGGTGCAGCTCGCGGAACACCGGTCCATGTCGCCGCCGACGGCGTTGTCATCGTTGCGCGGGGCGGTGGCGGATGGAACGGTGGCTACGGCAACTATGCCGTCGTCACCCATGAGAATGGGAGCCAAACCCTCTATTCCCACATGAAGAATACAGTCGTTTCTCCCGGACAATCGGTTTCGAGTGGTCAGATTATTGGCTATGTTGGTTCAACCGGTCTTTCGACCGGTGCCCACCTCCACTTCGAAGTCCGCGGTGCCGCAAATCCTTTCCGTACCTGCGCCGTCGGTTCCGTCTGCTCTCCTCAATAGTTGAATAAAGTCAGACTTACATCAAAGAGAAACCCCGCGGCGCAAAGCGCCGCGGGGTTTTAATTTTTCACTCCTCGTAGTCAGGCAACTCCACTAGTGAGACTGTATCCACTCGCCGAGCAATTTCAGAGCGTCTTTCGGGTCACGACCCGGCCGAAGATCTGCATAATAGGCATCATCCATTCGTCGGAGAAAATCGATAAGGATCTTCGAATCTTCGAGGAAACGCCTCCGCATCTCGTCCGGATCCTCAACTCGTGAAATGTTTTGGTATAGGAAACGAGCAAGGAGAGCAACACCGATGATCGCATCTCGACGTTGTTCATCAGGCATTTGATATAGGAGACTGAGAAAGAAGGACATTTCTTCGAGCTCCATGCTAATTGATTTCTTCAAAGTCACTTCGTCGTCGGCTGCGCGTTTTTGCGCCTGTTTCCATAAGCCTGAGCTAAACAGCTCGAGACCGTCGAGCATTTCTGTATTGAATCCGCAGAGTGGCATAGTATTCTCCCGGTGAGTTAATGAACATGGTTTCCGAAGTTAGAAAACCATCAACAGTTGTGCATCTCAAATTCTTATGGCATTATCTCTACTTAGTAAACAAAACGTTTACTACAAAATGGAACTACTTACAAAAAACCTTGAGGGGCTTATTCTCGACCTCTTACTCGTCGAAGGCTCACTGACGACAAAAGACTTGATAGAGAAGCTTTCGAGAAAACACCCCTGTACGAAGCAGGGCGTCTATCGCGCTCTACGCAAATTAAGATCTGAAGAAAAGATTGTGACGCATCAATCACTTGTTTCGGTTAATAATTTCTGGCGCGAACAAATGCAATCTCTCTTGCGACTACACGACGCGGGTAGTTCTGTCATTGGCGATGTTCGGGAACTTAGAAAAGGTGATAAATTGTCGCTGAAACTCAGAGGCTTGAGTACAACAGATCAGGTGTGGTCACATCTCTTTGTTGGTCTTGAGAAGGAGTTGCCGTCGCGTTACCCCTTGTTCCTCTATAATCCTCATAATTGGCTTTCACTACTTCGTGAGGAAACCGACCGTATACACGCCCAGCGTCTTGAGCAGAACCATCGCCCAACCTATCTTATCGTTGGATCCTCGGGAGATTTGGATAAGGCAGTAACTCAGGCAATGAAATTCAAGTATTTTGAATACTCTTTCAATGCGCGTATACACCAACCCGATTATATGGCTATAATCGCCGACTACGTGTTCCAGCTGAAGTTGCTAGGTGATGGGAACTCACACATACACTCCATCTTTTCGACGGAAAATGATGTGCTATCGGCTAAAAATCTCCTGGTCAAATTAGACAAAAAAATAGCGTGCCGTATCGTCATCGAGAAGAACCCTGCAAAGGCTCTTCTGTGGAAAAAACGAATCGGAAAAGATTTCTATATTCCAAAGAAATACGCGAGTTTTTCTTAGCTCAAATTACTCAAACCCAAACAACCCACGCGGACGATATTGGAGCGCTTCGTGGATGAAGGCGGGAGTGACCGAGTCTGCGCCAGCGAGATCGGCGATGGTGCGTGCAACACGCATGGTTCGGTGATAACTACGCGGCGAGAGATTCATACGTGCAGCTGCAGTCGTGAGCGCCTCTTTTGCCGCAGGAGTAAAATCACTTTTTTCATCGAGATCCTTCCCCGAGAGTGCAGCATTCGTCGCGCCCGACTTACCCATGCGCTTCTCGGCTCGTGCACGCGCAACAATCACGCGGGCACGTACCTGTCCTGACGATTCGCCACTGGAGAGTCTCGCAAGGGTGTCGTGCGGGACAAGTGGCACCTCGATCCAGAGATCGAGCCGATCAACTATCGGCCGCGAAATACGCCGTGCCTGCTTGCTAGCTGCACGTAACGATGCGCGCGCATCATTTGAAAGTGTGTCGGCTGGATTCATCGCCGCAACAATCATACAGTCAGCGGGGAAGGTGACGGTCGCTCGCGCGCGAGAGACCGTGACAATGCGATCCTCAAGTGGTTGCCGCAATGCTTCAAGCACTCTCGATTCAAATTCTGGAAATTCGTCAAGGAAAAGAACACCTTTGTGTGCAAGTGTCACTTCTCCCGCCCTTGGGAAGGTACCGCCACCAACAATAGCGACATGCGACACTGAGTGGTGCGGCGCTCTGAATGGTGGCCAGTACACTGCTTCACCATTACTCAAGAGTCCGGCGGTCGAATGTATTGCCGTCACTTCAAGCATGTCGTCATCAGTGAGTGGCTGAAGAATACCTGAGAGTGCACGAGCAAGCATCGTCTTACCCGTGCCCGGTGGACCGTAGAAGACGATGTTGTGCCGACCAGCAGCAGCAATCTCAAGTGCTCGCTTCGCGCTCTCCTGCCCTTTTACCTCAGCAAGATCGATTGCTGGTGGTGGAGATGGTACGCGACGATCTCGCACAAGACGCGGAAGCAATTTCTCTCCCTTGAGGTGCTGCAAAATTTCAATGAGTGATGCGGGCGCAAAGATGGCGAGACCCTCAGCGAGCAGCGCTTCACGCGCATTACCTGGTGGTACAAAAATTTTCTTAATGCCCCGCCGTTTCGCCGCGAGCACCTGCGGGAGCACCCCACGCACGGCACGAAGGGTTCCATCGAGTGCGAGCTCTCCGATAGAGAGTACCTCTTCGGTAAAAGGTTTAAGATCGCCTGCCGCGATAAGATACGCGAGCGCAAGCGGGAGATCATAGTGCGAACCTTCTTTCTTCAAGTCAGCTGGTGAGAGCGAGAGGACAATGCGTTTGTTCTGTTGCTTCGGCGGCTTATAGCCCGAATGCCGTATAGCAGCCGAAACGCGATCGCGTGCTTCTTCAACCGCCTTATCGGCGAGACCAACAACAGTAAAGTTGTGCAAGCCGCGCGTAAGATCAGCCTCGACAGTGACTATTTCAGCACCCGAACCGACCGGTTGAGCGGCAAGCGTCTTCGCATACCCATGCTTGGGCAACTCAGTATGCAAAGTCGCAGGAGTCGAACGCACGGCGCCCTTCGTAGCCTTTGGCGAAGAAGGGGTCATAGATTTCTATAGATGCTTCACACATGTCGTCGCGGCAGGATCAGCTTCAAGGCGCGCCTCTTCTATGTCGCTACTGCAGACTTCGCATTTCCCATAAGTCCCATTTGAAATGCGTGCACGTGCCTCAATCACCGTGTCATAGCGCGCTTCAAGATCGGCAAGAAGTGCCGCATTCTCTTCACTACTTATAGTCACATCTGCCTGATCGACACTGTCTGGTTCGGCGCCAGTCTCAGAGGGCATCGACTCCCAGTCGTTCGGGACCATAAGATTCCTGCGACCAATACCTCCCATTTCTAACTCAAGTTTTGTCTTCTCTTCTTCAAGCTTCTGCGTCAAGTGTTCAATGTTCATATCAGTATACTACTCCAGATCGTTACGAACGCGATGTCGCGAGGCGCGCCAATATCAGGGCGAATGCCGCCGAGTCGCGCGCGATGACGAGTAACGTCTGATTCCAATAGCCATAGAGCAGTACGCTTCTTCCTTGCGCATCACGATAGACGCGTACATCATGGTTGCTTACCACCTCATCACGGAAACTCCCCAGTGCTGGTACTGGCATCGTCGTCGTTGCTGTATTTGTCGCTCGAATTGATTTTGTCGAAGTCGCGGTCGTCGTCGCCATGGGCTCCACAGCAACAGACGGATAGGCAGGGAAAAGCACTCCCAGATCACTTGGCATGCTCGGCTCCCAAGAGAGCATGCCGGAGAACGTAGAGTCATAAGCACTGACTGAAAGTATGAAGAAGGGACTCTGCCTGCCACCAGTATTCACGACCCCTGCCATGCTCCCATTCGCTGGTATGTTGCGAAGAAGAATACTGGGAGCTGTTCTGGCAAGTGCCGAGAAAACGCTCGTACTCGAAGCAGTGTCAAACGTAAGGAGCCGGACCGTATTCGGTGAAAGCGGCATGCCGACTGACTGTTTGATCGACTGCATGAGCACTGTGCCGGTGCCCGAGACTTTTTCGCTCGCATCAAAAGCGATGGGGGCCACTACGACTGGTGCGATGAACACTGGAGCGATTTTGATTTGATACTGCGAATAGGTGATGGCGACACCTACACCTCCAACAAGCAGCAGCAAAACGCTTGCGACAATATACAAACGATTCCGACTCATCTGCACGGGACTATCGGGTAGTGTTTGAATGGGACGCGCAGCATCTTGCTCTGCAGCAAGAATAGAAACCGCTGAGGCCTGTGTGTTCTTCACTCGTTCGCTGAAATCGAGCGCGTATGTCTCAAGCGGTGTCGGCTTCTCTTCGACGACTAGCGGAATCGGTTCCGGATCGAACTTCGGTATTGGTTCAAGTCTAGAGATAGATTCAGGTGGAGACCCGAGATCAGCAACCGGAAAAAGAACTTCTTCTGGTGTTGGTTCCAATTCTGGTTCAGGTATCGGTTTGGGCTCTAATGCAGGTAACTCGATCGGAGACGGAATAGGCATCGTTGCAACAAAATGTTCTTCAGAAGTCGGGTGTGGTTGTTTGAGCGGAGCGAGACCGGGTGTACCTCCTTTTTGGAAAATATCCATATCACTCGCAAACGTACGGATGTATTTCTCTGGTGGCGTTCTCTTTGAGGCCGGTTGTGTCGGTATCTGATACGGTTCCATTTACTCTCTAGTGTACCGTATCGATACGGAGTAACGATACGTTATCCTCGCGAGGAGATAGTGAACTTATGCGGATCGTCGCACATATCGGTGAAGGCATGTGCCGCCTCTTTTAATTTCCCTGAAGATGATTTACCGAAGGAGATGACCTCGACCTGACAGCCTTGATTTATATCGAGGTACTGGATAAGTGGTATGAAGTCGCCGTCGCCGGTCACGAGAACAACCGTATCGAGTTTTGGAGCGAGCTTGACTGCGTCGATAGCAAGCCCGACGTCCCAGTCAGCCTTCTTCGCCCCATCAGCGAAGATCTGCAAGTCTTTGACCTTCGTCTCGATGCCCATCTTGGTAAGCGCTTCAAAGAAATTCTTCTCTTCGCCACTCTCAGTCGAGATAACATAGGCGATAGCGCGCACGAGAATGCGCCCGCCGACGGCTTCGTCGAGGATAGCACCAAAGTTTACGCGCGCTTTATAGAGATGTTTTGCACTGTGATAGAGATTCTGTGTATCGATGAATACGCCGATGCGTTGCGCTGGATGTTTGATAACTGCCATAAAATAAATGATTATGAAAACTCGCTCGATAATAAAAACGTAGTGTCACCAGAGTGGCGAACTACTGCACATGATACCACTTACAGAAAGTTACTTTTTGAGACCGAGCCTCTTGATCAAAACGGTGTAGCGACGCTTGTTGTTAGTCTCGAGGTAACGCAAGTGTATGCGACGGTCGGCGACCATCTGCAAGAGACCGCGACGAGAGTGAAAATCCTTCGGGTTCTTCTTCAAGTGCTTCGCAAGTTCATCGATCTGCTTTGAGAGGACGGCGACCTGCACATCCGGTGAACCGGTGTCAGTATCGTGCCGCGCGACGCCTTTTATAATCGTCGCCTTTTTCTTTGTCGTAAGCATGGATTCCCCTACCCTACCACGTCTTGCTAAAATGCGCAAGTGTTACGTAAACAGAGCACCTCTCTCCGTATGCGGAGAGAGGTGCAGTTGAACCCAGCTACGGGATGAAATTACGGATGAGCAGCCGCCCGCCCGCCATCCAGCTACCACCGAAGTCGAGTCCGCGCTCGTACCCATCCGGGTGTAAGCCAGAAGGGTGAAAGTAGGAGACGGAAACATGGTTTTGCAATTCACCGCGCGATTTGAAGAAAAACACTCCGAGTTCACTGCGACGCGACACACCCATCTTCTCAGCGGATTTCATTGCCTGCTCGCGAGTCATAGGGTATCCGGCCGACGAAAGGATTCTGCCAAGAAACTCGGTCTCTGTACTCGTACTGAGCCCGAGGAGTGCAGCGGCGGCGCCCGCAAAGGTCCATGACCGCGAGAAAGTGAGCATAGACACAGCGTCTTCACCAAGACTCACGGTAATGGTTTCGGTGAAAAGAGACCGACCTTGAGCACCGCCAAACTTCCCTTCGACAGCATCTTGCAGCGCGATCTTCAGCAATGCAGGATTGAACGGATACCCGTCCCGTTGCCGTAACTGTCGCTTGATCTCGGCCATTTGGCCGTCTATCTCATAGTACAACTCGCCTGCGACCAGTGTGGCCATGACGATTCTCCTTCAAGGGGTTACCCGAGCCAGATGGCACGAGCGAAGTCCTCTGTCCGCAAGCGGCGTCAAAGTGCTTCTGTCTCGCAAGATACGCCTATCGGGCACAATATCAAGCTATTGCAACTGCGCACAATATTGTCTGCGCTATACTACTTTTATGAATGCTTCTGATGCAAAACGCCAATTTCTTGAGTATATCGAGATCGAGCGTGGCCGTGCGGTGAAGACTATTGAGAATTATGACCATTATCTGTCTCGCTTCTTTGAGCAAATGAAAATAGTGGACGTTAACGACATCAGTGAACAACATATCCGCGAATTCCGCTTGTGGCTCAATCGACAATCAGGTACGGGAAGGGACTCGATGAAGCGTCGTACCCAGAACTACTACATGATCGCTCTACGCGCCTTCCTCAAATTCCTCCGCAAACGCGATATCGATGCCATTTCTCCTGAGAAGATAGAACTCGCGAAGCTCCCCGAGCGACAAATCGACCTGATCACCTCTGCCGAGCTCGAACGCCTCATACAAGCCCCCCGTGAAGCGTGGAAAAAAGAAAAAGACCCTAAAAAAGCGAGGAGTTACCTGCGCGATTGTGCAATTCTCGAGATGCTCTTCTCGACCGGACTCCGTGTCTCTGAGCTCTGCTCGCTGAATGTCGACCTCGACCTCTCCCGCGATGAGCTCTCAGTGCGTGGGAAAGGAGAGAAAGTGCGCGTCGTCTTTCTCTCTCCCGTTGCTAAGGAGACGGTGCGTGACTACTTGAAGGTAAGAAATGATATGGAAGAGGCGCTCTTCGTCGATGGTCGGCCAAATGCTTTGCACCGCATAACGCCACGCGACATTCAACGCCACCTGAAAAACTATGTTGCGCGCGCTGGTATTACTAGTGTCGTTACCCCCCACACCCTCCGCCACGCTTTTGCCACCGACCTACTCTCTAACGGCGCTGACATCCGCTCGGTGCAACAGCTTCTCGGACATGCTTCGATCAACACCACTCAGATCTATACGCACATCACCGACTCGCATCTCCGCGAGATCCACAAAAAGTATCACGGTAAAAATCGTTAACAGCGCGATGTCGAACCTCGCGCTGTTAACTCACCTGATATGTGTAAAGCGAAACCGTCCTCCAACGGCTCGCGTTGTGGACGGTTGGTCAAAATTCTTCAAGCACCGTTTTGATCTGGTCGAGCGTACAACCCTGCCAGATGGTGAGGGCGCGGTAATCCGAGTCGCCGCCGTCCTCGCCCAACTCTGATTTCCACACGTACTCGAAATTCCTTCTCGTCGTGAGAAGCCAGGCACTGGCTTCTCGAAGATTGGTTAACGCCAGTTTGGCGTTCGCCGGGATCAGGGTTATGTTGCAGAAACCATCAGCGTGGTACCCGGCAACCGTGCCGTCCGGCAAAACATGCTTGATGCGGTAAGCAGGCATGCTGTACTCCATTCGGGAAACATTCCCGGTTTCTTTCACGACAGTACTCCATCAGTATCAGAAAATCAAATAGCAATGAATCACCCGTCTTATTTTTTAATATGTCACATCATGCAAATGCTGTTAATCCTGTAGAGTTGCGATGTTTAGAAGTTCGAACCTATATATAAAAGGGAAAGACCTACTCGCGATTGCTCGCTTTCGGCCAATCTCAGGGGACGGTGCAACTACACCATCTTTTTCCAGTTCCCCACTTCATTGGGGAAAAAGAGTGCCACACTTTTCGTGTATGGGTTTGGCATGGAGATGATGGTGTCTAGTGCGTTTGCTTCATGCAGCGCTCTAAACACTTTGCTGATGGGTCCCCGAACCCACCGGCTCACCGTCCGCCCGAATTCACTTGCTGGCCTTTTCGAAACCAGAACGAAGCAGGTGTTGGTGTCCGCAAAGCCCTGCCGCGTGGCTATTCGGCCACAACGGGTGCAAGTGTAGTTGTCTATAGCGAATGGGGGCACGCATTCGACATTTAGGTGCCCCACGCCGGCGGGCCAATCCATGCCGCAAAGGCATTTCGGCATAGTCTCAAAAATGTTCACACTCATTTCGGTCTCCTTTGTGCAACCAGACCTATTTATACTATTAGATGGCAACTAAGTCAATTATGTGCCAGTGAATTCTAATTTGAATCTGCATAATCGGAACAGTGTAGAATACCCGTATGAAAATCGTATCGTGGAATGTGAACGGTTTACGGTCGCTCGCCAAAGATGGTTATTGGGAATCTTTTTTACGAGAGACGAAGCCAGACATCTTTTGCCTCCAAGAGACCAAGGCTTCACCTGAGCAACTCTCCGAACAATTCCTCTCCCCTCTCGGCTACTCGGCATTCTTCTCTTCTTGTCAGATTAAAAAAGGCTACAGTGGCGTCGCGCTCTATTCGAAGGTCGAGCCCTTGAATGTGGTCTATGGCATGGGGATAAAAGAGTTTGATCAGGAAGGTCGCATCGTCGGCGCTGAATTTGACGACTTCTGGCTCCTCAATATTTACTTCCCCAATGGTGGACAGGGTCCCGAACGGCTTGATTATAAAATGCGTTTCTATGATGCCTTTCTCGCATTTGCCGAAAGATTACGCAAGCAGAAGCCGGTCATTTTTTGTGGCGATGTGAATACCGCTCACGAAGAAATCGATCTAGCGCGACCGCTGGCAAACGAGGATACTACTGGTTTTCTTCCTGAAGAACGTGCATGGATCGACGAGGTTATCAGTTCTGGGTACGTCGATTCTTTCCGCCATTTCCACCCGCAAACAAAAGAAGCATATACCTACTGGGATATGAAGACCCGCGATCGAGATCGTAATGTCGGCTGGCGTCTCGACTACTTCTTCGTTGCCACTGAGTTTATAAAACGTCTTAAGAAATCAGAGATACATAGCGGGGTGTACGGCTCCGACCACTGCCCTCTTTCGATTACCCTTTTATAAAGGACACTTCGACAGGCTCAGTGCAGGAGAGTTATCCACAGGGATGTCCTTTACATTGTCCTTTACTAGACTAGTATCAATAAAGGACGAGATGATCTTTCCTAGGTCTTTCATCGGCGTCAGAGTGCTATCTCGAGAGTCCCTGCCTCCGCCGCGGCGAATCCGCACTACAAGCCCTTCGGCACGGTGTCCCTCCGCAGAGAAGCACCAGACACACATCAATTATGCAGAAACAAGCCGCCCTCATTTCTCCGGCCTGAGCACCAAAACGCCCCTGCTCCTTTACGCTCTTGCCACCACTGGGTGGCTTTGTTGTTTATAACCAAAACCAAAAAAGTTACACGTGTAACTAGCAGACGTGATGTTTCTCCATTATATGCTGTATTTCCTCATCTTCTGCCGCTTCCCTCCTCTGCTTCCCTGCTTCGCCGAGTCTCCTTAACTCCTCTTCGTCCATTTTGAGTAATGTTTCTGTTCGAGCATCGAGATATTTTTCTGTATTCAGCTTGGAATCGTCGAGAACCTCTTCTAGAAGCGCATTCAGAATATAGCCAATCTTTGGCCCCGGTTTCATGTGGAACATCTTCATAATGTGTTCTCCATCAGTCTTAAGCATCTTGACCGATATAGGATCACGAAGTGCCTGCTCTACCATCGCCTTGTATTTACGGAATCGAAATGGTTGCTCTTTTGGACGTCCGGTACCGATGCGGTCGCAGATACGCAGATCGAGCAAATCCCATATGTTTTCTTCTCCAACGTTGGTTATCATGCGTCGGACGGCAGAAAGACTTATTTGCTCAGGATCAGAGAAAAACATGTGCCATCGGACCAATTTAACAACTTTATCAATTGTTTCGCGTGAAAAGTGGAGGCCCTCAAGAGCCTTTTTTGTTACACGTGAACCAACAACCTCGTGCCCATGGAATGTCCATTCTTTCTTTTCTTCAGACCAGCGACGGGTCTCAGGCTTTGAGACATCATGAAAGAGTGCAGCAAGTCGAATATCGAAGTTCCAGTTCTTATCAGCCGCGTGCTGCATTGAGCGCATAAGATGCTCAAAGACATCATAACTGTGTGCTTGATTCTGTTCAATGCCGACACCACGAATGAGATCCGGGGATATGAATTCAAGTATGCCGAGTTGCCAAGCAAGCACCAAAGCGTTCATCGGCTGGCTCGAATTAAGTATTCTTGTTAGTTCATCACGAACCCTTTCACGTGAAACGTGGCTTAAATGCTTACTGTTTTCGCTTATTGCCGCTGCCGTACTGCCGTCGATACCGAAATTAAGCTCTGCAACGAGACGAACTGCACGCAGCATACGAAGTGCGTCTTCGTTAAAGCGTTCTGAGGCATTCCCGACGGCGCGGAGCAATTTGTCCTTTATGTCCTTTTGACCATCGTAGGGGTCAACAAGACGTCCTTGAGATTCATCGAGTGCGATCGCGTTGATCGTGAAAT
>CXWL01020992.1_pt1 | contig 11957 bp, 13 predicted proteins | sample 590931 | NCBI WGS metagenome assembly CXWL01 (sample SAMEA3498368, study PRJEB10139) | groundwater metagenome | biome: water well; material: biofilm material | place: Germany | collected 2015-04-27
CTCCCATCTCGTATGCCACGATCTGCCCGTCCCAGGCGAGGTCCGTGGTGGATTCGCCCCAACCAGCGGCGGCGAACACGTATGCTGCCGTGCAGCGCCGCGATTGCGCGTCACATAGAATGGCGCGGTCTTGCGCCTTGCCGATGGTGATGTTCGACGCGGAGAGGTTGAGCAACACGGACGCGCCCGCAAGTGCTGCGAGCGTTGAGGGTGGCGCCGGGGCCCAGAAATCCTCGCAGATCTCGAGATGGAAAATGAAATCGCGGATGTCGCTGGCGGCGAACAGCAGATTTGCGCCGAACGGGCAGGTTTCGNNATGGTGATGCTCTGTGCGTTCGTGTCGGCAGCGCTGGCGAAATGGCGCTTCTCGTAGAACTCGCGATAATTTGGCAGGAAGCTCTTGGGTGCAGCGCCCAGGATTCGTCCGCGATGAAGGGCTAGTGCGCAATTGTACAATGCTCCGCCCACGCGCACTGGCGCGCCGACCACAATAACTGGCGCCAGCTGCTTGCTCGCGGCCCTCAGCGAGGCCAGCGCATCCTCGACCGCATCCAGAAGCGCGTCCTGCAACAGCAGATCGTCGATGGCGTATCCAGTGAGCGAGAGTTCCGGGGTCAGCAACAGCGCCGCGCCAGCGCGATCGGCCTGGGTTGCAAAATCCAAGATCGCGGCGGCGTTGGCGGCGGGGTTGGCTGGCGCCACCACCGGCGCGCAGGCGGCCACGCGAACGAAGCCGTGCGCGTAGAGCGAGTTGAACTGAGCGGGCGCCGGGGAAGGGGGATGGACTTTTCGGGAGGCCATGAACACTCTTCTACCAGCTTATGCTCACAAAGACCATAAGCCAAACGGCCTCAATTGCGTTCGTCGCCGCGGTCAAGCTCGACCCGGTCGTCATAGCCCTGGCGGGCCGAATAGAACATCAGGGCGGTCAACCCTCCGCCGAGCGCCAGCGACAAAAAAACCCCCAGCCCCAGCGCGATCCAGAGGTGAAAGGTCAGTGCCCAACCGGACCAGGCGCTCGCGACCGCCAGAAAAGCCGCCGTGCCCGCGGCGCTCAATCCAAGCACGATCCAAAGCAGCTTCATGCGCGGTCTCTCGCATGTGTGGATCGCCTATGCCAGTCGGCATGGCCATCGACGTCCTCGTTGGCGTGCGCCGGCGCCCGGTGATCCGCAATGAAATCATTGACATCAATGAAATCAAGTGTCACGCTACGACTATGGCCAGCATTACCGTCCGCAAGCTCGATGATGAGATCAAGGAACGTCTGCGTGTGCGCGCCGCCCAGGCTGGCCATTCCATGGAGGAAGAGGCGCGCTCAATCCTGATCAGGGCTCTGGGCGGGGCGACCGGCCCGGAGTTTCTGGCGCGAGCGCGAAGGATATTTGGCCCCGAGCACGGCGTCGAACTCGAGATTCCACGGCGAGAGTCCGCCCGCCCGCTGATCGATTTCTCGTAGTGATCGTTCTCGACACCAACGTGCTGTCGGCTTTGATGCGGCCTGCGCTGGATGAGGCGGTCAGCCGTTGGTTTGCCGGGTTGGGGCTGCAATCCTTGGCGGTGACCACGGTTACGTTCGTGGAGGTGGTGCGAGGCATCGAGCGCTTGCCGCAGGGACGCCGCCGCGAGGAAATATCAACGCGGTTCGGCGAACTGGTCGCTCCAGAATCAAGACTTGTCGTCTTCGGATTGGATGAAACCGCGGCCCGGCTCGCTGGCGCGTTGATGGCGCGGCGCGACGCGCAGGGGCGCCCGGTGAGCGATGCCGACATGATGATCGCCGGCATCGTCGCCGCCAATGGCGCCGCGTTGGCGACCCGCAACACGCGCGACTTTGAAGGCCTGGGCCTCTCGCTAATCGATCCGTGGAGCGGCGATCCCTAAGAACGGCCGCACACCCCCGGCACAACCACCGCCTGCGTCGCCGTGTGCTGGCGCCACTGGCCGGCATCGTCACGATAGCGTTCGCCGACGCGCAGTTTTTGTGCGTCTTGGAACACTTCGCAAGCCACTGCTGCGGCAATTTCGGCGACGCTCGCGTTGGCGGCGGCGGCGCGCTCGGTGTAGGCGGCGCGGCGGCGCATATTGTTTTGCTCCACGCGCCCGCGCAGATCCGCTGAAATCTGCGCGCCGGGGGCTAACCCAAGATAGCCGTCGGCTTGTTCGCCGACGAGGCCGGAGGCCCGCGCATCGGCAATCACGCTATCGCGCTGCGCCCCGGCGGGAGATGTCAGCGCCATCGAGAGCATCGCTGCCGCCGCGGCGAGAGAGAAGGTGCGGTGTGTCATCATCGGCCTCAGAACAAATCCTGGTTTTGCTGCAGAAGCTCTTCGGCGTCACGCTCGAGTCGCACGATTACTTCCTGGCGGATATTGACGTTGAGGTTGATCTCGATCGGGCGATCGGGCGCCTGAATCTGCACCGGGATGCAGGCCGCCGCCAGCACCGCCGCACCGAGCGTCGAGGTCAGAATTCTCCGCATCAATGGAACTCCTGCCAGTCGAGATTAGCGTTCCTAGCATGAACCTGCTCTGAAGCGGGCATTATCTTGGCGTTGGCGGCGGCGGGTCAACAGGTTCGGCTGCGCCACCGCTCCGGTCGAGGATTATGCCGGGATCGGCGATCGACGCGGCGGTGTCCGCCAACCGCCTGAAGGGCGCGGTCACGCGCACGTTGAAATCAAAGGGGACCCCGCGCACTTGCACATTGCCCAGCCCCGGGATCGGCGCAATCGGCCCGAGATCGACCGGCTCGCCCGTGTTTTCCCCGCTGAACGTGATCGAAGAAATCACCTCGCCGCCAAGGTCGCCGTCGAGGGTGATCGCCAATTCGTCGTAATGGAAATTACGCAGTGCGTCGAAGGCGATCCGCGCGGGCCCGGTTGCTCCGTCGCCGGCATGGCCGACATAAGAAATGGTCCCGCCCCCGGGCAACGCCCGCAGCGCGCCGTTTCGGATCAACGCGGCGCGGCGCGACAACAGCAGCGGGAAATTTCCTTCGACGCGCCCAGTCGCAGTAACGTCAGGAACGTTGAGGCTGGCGATCAGATCGGCGGCGTCGACCTCTGCGAGCGTGAGTTCGAATTGGGTTTCATCCGCCCCCAGAGCGATGGTGGTTGGCGCCATCGCCAGCACGCCGCCGGCATATTCGAATTCCGCGCGCTCGATCGCCACGCGCTGTTGGCCGAGCAACTGAAATTGAACACGCCCATTGCGCGCCGCAACACCCGGATTGACCAGGCCGACGCTGACGCTCTGGCCCGGCGGCGTGGTCAGCGTGAACAGATCGTCAAAGAACACTGTGCCGCGAACGTCTTCGACGATCGGGATAGTGGCCGTGGCCAGGGAGACGCCGTTGAGGCGCACGCTGCCTGATGCGGAAACGCGTTGGCTTGTCCAATCGACATCGGCGTCGATTGCGGCCGGTCCCCGCACATTCTCAACCATGCCGCGCAGCCGCTCAGTAATGTGATACGGCTGAAAGTCAGCATCGAACGCGAGCGTTTCGGAAGATGCATGCGCGCTTCCAACGCCTTGTTGCACCACATGAGTGGCAGTGAAGCGCGCGAGCCGTCGCGCCTGCGATTCAAGCACGATCTCGCCCTCCGCTGCGATGGCGCCGTGGCGCAACATGGCGCCAACGTTGGAGAGACGTATTGGATTGAAGAGCGGCCGCTCGGCGGTGGTTGCGGGTGGGTTCGCGGTAACAAGCGCCTCGCCTGCTTCGACGTGGATCACTGGCGCGCCTTCCTCCGGCGCTGCGCTCCAGGCGCCGGCTATAGCGGTGATCGTGCCCGGCAATCCGGGATCGGAGAGCGCGCCATGTTCGAATTCGCCCTCGACCCGCCAGTCCGCCGCAAGCCGCGCATCGGCGCTCAGGCGCTGCAGCGAAAGCGCGAGCGTCCGGCGTTCGCCGAACACAATTCTCAAAGCCGGCGCAGTCGCGTCGATGCGCAGGCGCATAGCGCCGGGCGCGCCGTGGAAACGACCGACGATACTGCGCGCGCTCGCTTGCGCCGGGGCGCCATCCTGCACTTCGCCCGAAAGCCGCGGCGCCTGAATCTGGAAGCCGCCCGACAGCGTCCCGTCGGCGCGTGCTGCGATCAAGGCGCCGTCCAGAGGGCACAGCGCCAGCGCGCCATTCGAGAAGGCGAGTCCGGCGGCCTCGAGGCTGGCGAAACGCATCGGCACGCACCCCGAATTGGAGGCAAGCCGCCAACCGCGATTCCAACTCGCCGCGACATCGAGATCGACGGCGAGGCCGCTCACACGGCCAGCGCCGACCGGCCCGCTCACTTGCGCCGGCCCGCGCACTTCCAGGCGCCCGCCGCCGCCCGGTGGAAGCGCGAGGGAAACCGCCAGTTCGTTGGCTGCAATCGATGCGCCATCCGCACTCCAATTCGAGAGCTGCAATTCACCCTCGGCTTCAACGGGCGCCCTCGGCGCCCAGTCGAGCGCGTCGAGCAGCAATGTCGCTGACGGCGCGCCGCCGCCGGACAGCTCGACGGCTGCAGCCGCATGCAGCGTCGCGCCCGGCCATTGTAGCGTGAGGGTTGGTGTGTCCGAGCGCAGCGCCGCCACGCGCAACCGGGTACCGCTTGTGGAATTAGCCTCCATCGATCCGTCGGCGCGCACATGGATTTGGCCATCGACGGCGTCCCACGCCAGTGGCGCTGAAAGCGCGAAGTCACGTCCGGCTCTTAGGAGTGCATTGCGCGCACTCGCGAATGTCGGCGCCACCGGGGCGCCTTCAAGCAGCGGAAACGCGTCCATCAAAGTCTGCGCGGACGCCTCTGAGAGATGCGCATCTGCAAAGACAAGCCGCGCGTGCCCCGACAGGCCGCCGGTCGCGCCAAGCACGACATCCCCGGCGCCGCTGGGGTGGCGCGAGATGAGGCCGGCGCCAGCGAAACGCTGCGCTTCGAACGTCCAAGCGCCGCGCCCGGTTTCGCCTTCGCCGTTCGCTTGAGCGCGCCAGACCGGCCGATCGACGTTTACCCCAACGAGGTTCGTCGTGCGCGCCGATGCATGCGCTTGTGCACGCCAGGCGGCGGGCGTCATTTGCTGCTCCTGCATTTGCATGTGCAGGGTCGCACGCCCAGACGCCATTGCCGCCTCCGCGCCTCCAGCCGCGACTGAAGCCACGCGCCAGCTCGTATCGCCATCCAATGTCGCGAGGCTAAGCGGCGCAGCAGCTGCAATGTGCAGCGCGACGTCCCTCAAGCTCGCGCCGCGCCATTGCAACAATTCCGCGCCCGCCTGAAGGCGCAGCGTCAGGCCGCCCTCCCTGGAAGCGATGTCAATCCGCGTCGCGCCGGCGCGCACCTCATATTGGTCGCCAGTCAGCGTCGCTGGTGCGGCGCGAAGGGCAGCGGCGAAGTTGCGTCCGAGGACGCCATCGCCTTCAACGCTCGCTTCAAGCCGTCCCTTCGGCGCCGTGACGCGCAGCAAGCCGCGTTCGATTTTCAGTTTGATTGCCGGCATCCGAAGCCGCGCCGCGCCCGGCTCGCCGCTGATGCGCTGCAGGCTGCCCGCTGAGATGCGTCCGTCGGGCAGGAGGCTCAGGTTCAACACAGGTTCGACGAAGCGGACTTCGCTCAGCGCGGGGCGCAGGCCGCGCCAGCGCCATTGTACCTCGATACGCTCGATTTCCGCGTCCGGCAGCGCCTCGTCACCAACGCGGATCCCGGTTAGTGTCGCGGCGTTCAAATCTAGCGCTACAATTTCGAAATCGGCGTCCACTCCGCGTTCGGATAAGGCGGCGCCGATAAAGAATTCCGCAACCGAGAACCGAACCAGCCACAACGCCCCGCCGAGCAGCCCGGTGGCCACGCCCAGGGCCGCGAATGCGGTAGCCCAGCCCGCCAATTGGCGCAGTATTGTGGGGGCGCCTTCGGGGGAGGGCGCCGCTTTTTCTTGACTCGCAACGGCCTGGTTAGACCTATGTGCCATATTTCTCCGCTTGGCGCAGTTCTTGCCGGTCCATGAACGCCCCCGAGATGGTCGTTCTAAGGACAATGGATGCGTCAGGTTCGGTTTCTGGTTGAATAACCAAACCGATGGAAGGCCTTGTCGGGAAGCGGTTTTTTCGACGGGGCGGGTTGGAGCAACAGATTTTGACGGCAGACCTCCCCCAGATGCGGGCTCGCCCCAGGAAAGGCCTTGCGGGCCTGGCGGTCATAGCTGGCGCGGCCGGGATCGGCATGGCGTTGGCCTGGAACGCCGGTCTGTTTGGGGGTTCCGCCGAAGCTGGCGCCCGCCAAGCCGCGCGTGACGCTTCCGCACGGGAGGCAGAGCATGTCGCATTTACCGAATCTTATCTGCGCCAGGAGGCGCGCGAGGTTCGCGTGGGCGCGGGGGAGACGCTTGCCGGCTTGCTGTCCCGAGCAGGCGCCGACCGAGCCGAGCTTAACGCGGCCATGGCTTCGATCGTGGACGTCTATAATCCCCGCCAATTGCGGCCAGGCCAGGAAGTAAGCTTGTTCTTCAGGCGCGACACCGGAGGGGCCGAACTAACAGGGATCGCTTTCCGCTCCGAGCCGGGCGCCACTGTCACCGCCAACCGCATGGCCAACGGCTCGTTTGCCGCCCGCCAGGTGCTGATGCCGGTGACGTTTGAAATCGCCCGTGTCTCGGCTGCGGTTGACACAAGCCTCTATGCGAGCGCGCTCGATGGAGGCGCCACCGACCGCGAAGTCGCTACCCTTGCTGACGCCTTCGCCTATGACGTCGACTTCCAGCGCGACGTGCGCCCAGGCGATCATTTCGAACTGGTGTTCGAGCGTTTTTACGATGACGAGGGAAACACTGTTCGCACCGGAGATTTGCTGTTTCTGTCGCTGGAGACCCGCCGCGGCGCGCGTGCTTTCTACGCCTTCCAGGCGCCCGGCGATTCTCGGCCGGATTGGTACGACGGCGACGGCAAGAGCGCGCGGCGCTTCCTGATGAAGACCCCCATCAACGGTGCGCGGCTTTCCTCGGGCTTCGGTATGCGCCGCCACCCGGTGCTGGGCTATTCGCGCATGCATCGCGGCACCGATTTCGCCGCCTCGATTGGCACGCCAATCCTGGCGGCGGGCGACGGCACGATTGCGCGCGCGGGGCCTTACAGCACATACGGAAACTACATCCGCATCCGCCATGGCAACGGCTACGAGACCGCTTATGCGCACCTTTCGCGCTTTGCCCGCGGCGTGCGCGCGGGGGTAGCGGTGCGCCAGGGGCAGGTGATCGGCTATGTCGGCAATACCGGCCGCTCCACTGGCCCGCATCTCCACTACGAGGTGTTGCGACGCGGCCAACAAGTCAATCCGATGAATTTGCAGGTCGCCAATGGCCGCAATCTCAGCGGGCGCGATCGCGAGCTGTTTGAAATCGAACGCAGTCGCATCGACACCCTGCGCCAGGTGCGCCGCGATAGCGGCGCTGTTGTGGAGGTCGTCGGCGGTACGCGGACGCCGGCAGCGACTCCTTAAGCTTCGCCGCCCGATTTGTGTTGTGCCGAAGCCGTGGGCGGCGCATGTTGACGCGCACTCCCGCGACGCGCGGAGGAGCATCCGCAATGGGCCTGTCAGTGCTGATTGCCGACGACCATGAATTGTTTCGCAGCGGCCTGCGGCAATTGCTCGTGGACGAACTTAACGCCGAGCGCGTCCGCGAGGCCGAGACTTTCGACCGGGCGGTGGACCTCCTGAGCGCTGAAGGCGCCGGCGATCTCATCTTAGTCGATCTGCGCATGCCGGGCATGGCGGGCGCGGAGACGCTTGCGGCATTGCGGGACGGATTTCCCGACGCCAAGGTCGCCGTTGTTTCCGCGTGGGAGGGGCGCGATGAAATTCTCGCCGCCTTGGGCGCGGGCGTGCATGGGTATGTGCCCAAGTCGCTCTCCGCGGCGGAAATCGCCAACGCGCTGCGCGAGGTGCTCAGCGGGCGCATCTATGTTCCGAGCAATATCGGCAAACGTGAGCAAGGCGCTGTCCAGATTGCCCAGAGGCACACGCTCGTCATGGACGCTCTGACCGCGCGGCAGAAAGACGTGCTCGAAGAATTGCTGAAAGGCCGCGCCAGCAAGGAAATCGCACGCACGCTCGCGATCGCGGAAGGCACGGTCAAAATTCACTTGGCGGCGATTTACCGCGCGCTTGGCGTGCGCACTCGCGCGGAAGCTATCGCCAAGCTCAAATCCGTCTAAGCCCAAGGGCGTCGGCGGCGGCGCGCGCCAGCTCTTCCGGGTCGATGGGCTTGATCAGCCAAGAATAACCGGACGCCTTCAATTCGTTCAGTTTCTCAGGCGCGGTGTCCCCGGTGACGACAATGACGCCCTGCGGCGGCGCCAATCGAGGGCGGAGGCGGTTCGCAAGATCGAGCCCGACGAGACGTCCGTCGAGGCGGAGGTCGGTGACGAGCAGGGCGGGCGGTGGGCTCGTATTGAGCGCTGCTTCAAGTTCGCGCTCATTGCTGCAGGCGCGCACCCGCATTCCCAGATCGCGCAACGCGCCTGCCAGCGCCTCGAGCGCCAAGGGATCGTCGTCGATTACGATCGCATCGGCGTTCAGCGCGATCTCGGCCCTTTGGGGCGTTGGTGAAGGCCTCGCAGCGCCCAAAGGCGCGTGGATTTGGAACACGGCTCCTTCACCAAGGTTAGAGCGCAGCTCAATGCCGAGATCGAGCAGGTCCGAAATGCGTTTCACGATGGCGAGGCCAAGGCCCAGCCCTTCGCCGCCTTTTCCGGTGTCGAGCCGCACGAATTCCTCGAAGATGCGGCCTTGATCTTCGGGCGCGAGGCCCGGGCCGTCGTCGCGCACGGCGATGCGGACCTTGCCAGTCACGTGCTCAGCTTCAAGGGTCGCGGACCGCCCGCCGTGCTTCAGCGCGTTGGCGAGGAGGTTGCGCAGCAAACGCTCCAGCAGCACCTGATCTGTGCGGATCCAAATATTCGTTGGCGCAGCACGCACGTCGGCGCCGGGGTGTTCGCCGCGAATGCGGTCAAATATGTCCTGCAACGGAAAGTCGGCGATGTCAGGCGTGATGGCGCCGGCCTGAACCCGCGCAAGATCGAGCAGAGTTGCGAACATGCCGACCATGGATTGGGTGGCGCGCTCGGCCTTCTCCAGAATGCCGCGCGCTTCATCACCCTGTACGCGCTTGCGTAGCGCGTTTAGGTAAAGCGCAAGCGCGTGCAAGGGCTGGCGCATGTCATGGCTGGCGGAGGCGAGAAATCTGGTCTTGGCCCGATCGGAGGCTGCGGCCGCCGCATGCGCTGTTGCTTCCGCTGCATGGGCAAGGCGCCATTGCTCGCGTTCGCGCCGCAGCACGAATAGCGCCAGGGCCGAGCCCGCTAGCGAAAGCAGCGCCAATCCCCATGCAAGCTGCGCAAGGCGCTCGCGGCCCCGTCGCTCGCGTTCGCGCGCCGCATCGTTGCGCAGGTTGAACTCATGGCGGAGATAATCCATGGCCAGGCGCAGCTCGGTGCGGGTCTGCGCGACCGCGCCGGAGGCGGCGCTCGCCGGCAAGCGGAGGTTTTTTTCAACGGCGTCGCCTATGTGCGCCGTCAGCATCTCCGAGTCGCCCTCCGTCGCTAAGCGGCGCAACCGCGCCACCCGCTCCCGCGCGTTCGCGGCAGTTTGCTCCAGCTGCGCACCGGCGCCAGCCTCGCGTTGCAGGACAGCGCGACGAGCCAGTTCAACTTCAGCAAGCGAGCCGGTCAACGCCTGCATCTCGTCGCGCGCCGAGCGCGCCGCCAGGATGGTTTCGACGGTGGCCCCATGCAGTCTGTTTTCCGCGCCCAGTTGGAACAACAAGGCGGTCACAAGGATGGAGACGATGATGATCGCAATCCCCAGGATGCGATCGGCTCTGAGTGTGCGGTGTTGCAGCGGCATCTGCCCTCATCTGCCCGTGGCGCAGGCAGGTCACAAGCCGAAAGGCGATAGCGATACTCGTCGGTGATTTTTAGTGATCGACGCCGCTTGCCTCCAGCCAGCCGACGATGGCGTCGGCAGAGGCTGGTTTGCGCATGATTTCGTAGCCCGCGTCGCGGGCGTCGCGATCGGGGCGGTCGCTGATCGCGCCAGTCAGCACGAGCACCCGCGCCTGGGGCGCTGCTCGTCTGAGTTTGCGGGCCAGCGCAATGCCTGTTGGACCTGGCCCAAGGTCGTAGTCGGCGATGATCCAGCGCACTGCCTCCGTGCGTGCGCCGAGCGCCTGCAGGATGTCCTCGCCGTCCAAACCGACGACGGCGCGCGCGCCAAAATCGGTGAGCAAAAGGCTCAACGCGTCGGCAGCTTCAGCATCGTCTTCGATAACGATTGCAAGGGGGGCGGCGTCGCGCATGCCGATACCCAAGCACGGAAAAACCGTTCAGGTTAGATTCACATACGGATTAACCCAAACGGCATAGGCCGCCGAACAAGACTTTCGGGCGATTTTCCTCTCTGCAAGAAAAGGGCATTTGCACCGTCAGGAACACTTGGAAGGCCCATGTCGATGTCAAGTCAACGCGCCGCGGAACTCCCTCTCGATCCTCACGAGGCGGATGAGCCCCTGTTTGCGCCGGGAGCTGGCGGGCTGATCGATTATTGCACCCGCGACGGAGCAGACTCGCTTCGCCGCAAGATCGAAGCCTATTGGAAAGAGCGTGGCAGCGACGTGATGGTGACGCTGCACAATGTCGGCTTTCACCCTGCTATTCGGGCTGCACGCTACGAAATTCGTAGCGACCTGGTGAATGGCCTGCCCCGCGGCCGCGCCAAGCGGGCGGCGAACTCCAACGACGAGCCGGCGTGATTCGCTGGCTGGGCTGGGGCGGCGCGTTTGCGTAGGGTCGCCGGATGAGTTCCGAATCCGCAATACCTGAAGGCTTCGAGCAGCTGAATTGGCCGCGCGGCCATATTGGCCATGTAGGGCCGCTCTATCGACGCAGCGGGGCGCGCCCGATCATGGGCTTCCGTGTCGGCGACCATCACGTTAACGGCATGAACAACGCCCATGGCGGCATGCTGATGACGTTCGCCGATGTGGCGTGGGGTCATATCGTTTCGGTTGAGACTTCGTCTTTTTGGGTCACAGTTCGGCTGACGTGCGATTTTCTGTCGAGCGCCCGTTTGGGCGATTGGGTTGAAGCCGGCGGGGAGACGCTCTCCAAGGAGGGCGGCATTTACGTGGTGCGCGGCCGCGTTTGGCGCGGCGACGACACGCTGATGACGGGGACCGGCCTGTTCAAGGCGATCAAGCAGCGCGAGCCGCGCCCCGGCGAGGCTGCCTACCGAGGCTGACTCACCCGCATGCGAATGCGCCCTTTATCCGCGCCGCCGCCAAGGTATGGTGGGCCGACGCGCGAGACAAACGATGGCCGGCAAGACGAGAGGCAGACGCCGCCCGCAGATCGCGGGCCTCGCCAATACGTTGGCGGAGGCCTCGTGGACGCAGGCTGACCGCGCATTAGCCCAGGCGATCGCTGATTTCTCGGAATTGGATATCGCGCAGACCCCTGGAAAGCGAAAAGCGCTGATGGCGCTGATCGCGCAGTCTTTACAGCGCGCTGCGCGCCGCCGCGGCCTGGAGCGTATCGGCGTTGAAGGCGAGGTCGCCCCGTTCGATGCGGAGAGGCATGAATTTGCAGGCAGGGGGCCACGCGCGCCCAAGGAGGTTCGCATTTTGGTTCCGGGGGTGGCGCGGGGCGCAGTGGTGCTCGTCAAAGCGCGGGTCGCGGCATCGCGATCGCGTGCGCGCGCATGAGCGCGGCGTCCTGGACGCTGTGCATCGACTTTGGCACGGCTTTCTCCAAGGCCGCCGCTGCGCCGCTGGATTCGTGGGCGCGCTTCGATCCAGCCTGGGTTCGTCCGCTCGCCTTGGCGGGATTTGAAGGCGGCAACGCTTTCCTGCTGCCGAGCGCGGTGTTCGTCGCCGACGAAGCGGTGTTGTTCGGCGCTGCCGCGCTGGAGCGGGCGGAGGCTTATG